>Ga0075015_100000780_pt1 | contig 11403 bp, 5 predicted proteins | sample AleBraG_ABR_2013_FD_71476 | JGI IMG/M metagenome (GOLD analysis project Ga0075015, IMG submission 71476) | Freshwater sediment microbial communities in response to fracking from Pennsylvania, USA - Alex Branch Run_MetaG_ABR_2013 | ecosystem: Environmental > Aquatic > Freshwater > Creek >...
CCTTTGTGTAAGATAGGAGGCAGCGCTCATTGTTTCGGTCCGGCAACTCACGTACATCGTTCCGTTGTCGCGGTGTCGGAAGCTGGTGATCGGCGGGTCATTTTGACTTGGCGAATCTGGTCCGTGAGCCTTAGGATTTCGAACGATTCCGCGCTCAGATTCAGCCTCCGAGAGATATAAAGAATGCTTCACCTATGAAACTCCTGTCAATACTTATGTAGTGGTGTTGTCATATTTGTTTGGTATCGGTTAAAGCTTGATTTAAACAGCCAACCTTATGGAGCTTCGTCAACTACGCTACTTCGTCGCGGTCGCTGAGGAATTGAATTTCACGAAGGCGGCCCGCCGCATGCAGATTGCCCAGCCTCCGCTCAGCCGCCAGATCCGTGACCTTGAACGGGAAATCGGCGTTCGCCTATTCGAACGGAATTCCGCCAGAGTATTTCTTACCGATGCGGGGAGCCGTTTCCTGAACGAAGCCCACACCGTATTGCGGAACGCGGCTCGCGCCATTGAAGTAGCGCGCCAAGCGAAAAACGGGGAATCTGGCACCGTGCGCATTGGAATTGCGAAGGGCCTGGGAGAGATCGTCAGCCGGGTAATTAATCGACACTTGCGACTCCTTCCTGGCGTTGAGATCGATGTTCAAGACATCGCGTCAGGATTCCAGAGCGAAGCACTGGCGGCCGGCAGAATCGACGTCGGTTTCTTGCGACCGCCGATTGACACCACCAAGCTCAATTCAAAGCCTCTCTTCGGGGAACGGTTTTCCGTGGTGCTACCGCGTTCGAATCCTCTCGCCAAGCACAAGAGCTTGCGTTTGAAGCATCTGGTGAATCAGCCTTTACTTCTCATTGACAGACCAATCTCATCCGGAGTTTACGACAAAACCCTCGACCTCTATCGCAACGCGGGGCTGTCCCCTAACATTGTTCCTACGCAGACCATGGTTCATGATGAAGCGGGCGCGATTTTGGTGGATTCCGGCAAAGGCATTTATATCGGGGTCGGCAGAAATCCCTACCACCCTTCTTTCGCAGACCGCCTCACCGCACTACCGTTAATGGAACCCGGCGCGACAATCGAAGTTCACATTGTATGGCGCAAGAAAGAACAAACCAAAGTGGCTCTGGATTTTATCTCCTTTACTCGCAAGGTGCTTTCAAACCTTCCACCTATCATAGACATGACACATGACCTCGAACGGATACTGGGAGAATTTTCAGGCCAGCAGCGGATCGGCAAGAAAGGCCAGGCATCACGACAATCCAGACCCATCGGACGGTAGAATAGGGGCCTCCGGCTCGGGTAGCGGTGACTAAGAACCGCTCGGGCGCGTCATTTCCAAATCGATCGTAATCGTCACATCGTCTCCCACCATGGGCCCCGCTCCATTTACACCGAAGTCTTTCCGATTTACGGTCGTGCTCGCGGCGGCTCCGATATGAAGATTCCCGCGCGGGTCTTTGACCGCTGCACTCGGACCGTCGACATTCAAGACCACTCCCCTGGTAACGCCGTGAATTGTCAGGTCCCCGGTCACCTTCAGTTTCCCGCTACCGACGGCTTCCACACGCTTGGACTTGAATGTCAGCGAGGGGTACTTGGCCACATCGAAGAAGTTTGGACTGCGGAGGTCATTGTCCCGCATCTCAACCCTGGTGTCGACGGAGCTGGCGTCAATGGTCGAATCAATCGTGGTTTTTGTGGGATCGGCGGTATCGTATTGAACCGAGCCACTGACTTTGGTGAAGGCGCCACGCACCGTCGAAATCCCCAGGTGGCGCAGCGCGAACTGCGCCGACGAATGCGCTGAGTCAATACTCCAGCTTTGCATCTGAGCAACCGCGGGCACGACCATGATTGCTACCGCTACTAAGTTCAGAAACCTGATTCGCATACGCATCCTCTTTCGCCTTTAAAGTAGGAGTCGCCCAACGGACGGGCCCGCGCGTGGCACGGCCCATCCACAATGCGGCAGATCCAATCTGTCTGTCAATACTCAACTAGAGTTATTCCCATACTTATTTGGTATGCATGAAGTATAATGGCGCCCGGCAGCCAGTGGAGCAGTTGGCCCTTCGAGCTGGGGAAGTGATGCGAAATTGTTTGAAACCTATATATTTGAAACCTATATAAAGGATCGTTCGAATGCCGTCTCACCCGAGAACAATGGTTTCCGATCGTCGCAAGTTTCTCACTGATAGCTCAATGGCTCTGGCTGCCGTCGCGGGTAGTTCGCTGGTTGCCAGCAGCCTTGCCTGGGCGCTTCCGGAAACCGCGGAGACTGTCGAGGTCAAGACCGCTTACGGACGGCTACGCGGTACCCGCACGGGGGATCTGGGTACATTCAAAGGCATTCCTTACGCCGGCCCGGTCTCCGGAGATAACCGTTTCAAAGCGCCACCGACACTTGAGCCCTGGACTGGGGTTCGCGACGCGTTCGCGCCTGGCCCACCGTCGTTTCAGCCGAGCCCGCGGGTCAACGAACCACCCTTCTCCGAAAATTGCCTTGTGCTTAATATTTGGACGCCCGCGGTGGATCAGCGGCGGCGTCCCGTCATGTTCTATAACCATGGCGGCGGCTTCGTCGTGGGGTCGGGAAGCACCTGGTACCAGGATGGCAGCAACCTCGCACGCGAATACGATGTGGTGGTTGTGGCGAACAATCACCGCCTGGGGCTGCTGGGATATCTGTTCCTGGCTGACCTGGCCGGCGAGGAGTATGCGACTTCCGGCAATCAGGGAATACTCGACATTGGCGCGGCCCTGAAGTGGGTACACGAGAATATCGAGGCGTTTGGCGGCGATCCGCACAATGTAATGGTCTTTGGGGAATCCGGGGGCGGCGCAAAAACTTCCTGTATCTACGCGCTACCGCTGGCGAAGGATTACTTCAACAAAGCCTCGATTGAGAGTGGGCCCGGCGTTCACATGACTCCTCGCGACATGGCTACGGAAACCGCCAGGATGGTTTTGACTGAACTCGGCCTGTCTGAAAAAGAGGTCCTGAAACTCAAAGACGTTCCCCCCGAGAAACTGGTGGAAGTTCAAGGCGCAGTGGCAAAAAAGGCGCCAGGAAACCTGACCCTCAACGGTGGGAGAAAGGGCATGGTGGTTGCACGCCCGGGTGGATTCGGTCCCGTGGTGGATGGGATTTACATTCCGAATCATCCTTTTGATCCTGCTGCCCCGGCAATTTCCAAAGACAAGCCGCTCATGGTCGGAACCAACCGGGACGAAATGGCGTTCTTCTACTGGGAACGTAAGGCAACAGACATATTTACCCTGACCGATGATGGGTTGAAATCGCGCATGGACAAAGAATTCGGTGCGGATGCGGAGAAAATTCTGTCGACTTATCGCAAGACCCGGCCCGGAGCTTCGCCGGCGGACCTCTACGTGGCGATTACAACCTCGCGCGCCATGTGGCTTGGCTCGATTGAAATTGCCGAGAAAAAGTTCGAACAGAAAGCCGCGCCCGTGTATATGTACATGTTCACTCACGAATCGAACTTGATCGTTCCCGGCACGAACCATCGGCTGGGCGCGGCTCACGCAACCGAGATCTGGTACAAGTTTGACAACGCAGATGTGGAAGGACCGAAGAATGCCCCGGGCCCGCCACTTATCGGCACGGACGCGGATCGCAAAAAAGCCGCGCTGCACATGAGCGAGATGTGGGCCACGTTCGCTAGAACCGGTCACCCGGGCGCCAAGGGACAACCCTCGTGGCCCGCCTACACCCTGCAAAAACGCGCCACGATGATGATCGATGCGCAATGTAAGGTTGAAGAGGATCCCTTCGGGCGAGAGCGCGCATTGTGGGACAGTCTGAGCTCATAGCGAGAAGGCCCCGGAGTTGAACATTACGCAAAAAACCCGCCTGGGGCTTGAGCATCCTGGGGGCAGAATGACTGTGCGCAGATTCACCATATGAAAACCAAATTCCTGGTGTTTGCTTTGCTTACCCTGCTATTGACCAAGGCGGTCAACGTTTTCGCTCAGCTACCTCCCGAAGCTCGAGCAGGACTGTGGAAGGCGCAATGGATCACTTCACCGAGCGCGCCCCAGCGCGACACTGTCGTTCTGCATTTCAGGAAAGTGATTGAGGTCCCGGCGGTTCCGGAACATTTTGTCGTCCACGTTAGCGCCGATAGCCTGTTCCTTCTCTGCGTGAACCAACATGAGATAGGGCGCGGTCCTGCGCGAAGTGATCTTGCCCACTGGAAATACGAAACCTACGACCTGGCGGCATTTCTGCGTCCGGGCCGCAATGAGATCGCTGCGACAGTATGGAGCCTGGGCGTTTCGACCGGGGCCCAGATCAGCGATCGAACTGCATTTGTCCTCAGCGGTGCTTCGTCGGAGGCAAGTGTCGCGGACACTGACAATAGCTGGGACGTCGCAGAAGATAAGGGTGTGCAAACCTTGCCGACCCCGCCGGAGATTCAGCGGTCCTACTTCGTAGCGGAGCCGGCGGAGCGCATTGATGGTGCTCTATTCGATTGGTCCTGGAACGACGCAACTTCCTCCCGTGGTAAATGGGAAAAGGCCGCTTCGATTGGAAATGCCATCGCGAGAGGATCAGTGCTGCAGAACAACAACTGGCAATTGATGCCGGATTCGCTCCCTGCCATGCAAATGGAATTGACACCAGTTGGACGCGTGGTGCGCGTATCCGGAATTCAGCCCGCGGCGGACTTCCCAGGTGCCGGATTCGAGATTCCGGCTCATGCCAGCGTTAGCTTGTTGGTGGACCAGTCCCATTTGACTACGGCCTATCCAGAGCTGACGGTGAGCGGAGGCGCCGGGAGCACGATTCGTCTTACCTATGCGGAGGCGCTGGTTGATAGCCAGGGAGTGAAGGGAAATCGCAATGAAATCGAAGGCAAGCACATCGTAGGCATCTTCGATGAATTTCTGCCCGACGGCTCGCAAAAGCGTCCCTTCATGCCCCTGGCATGGCGTACATGGCGTTATCTGCAGCTCGACGTCACTACCACCGACCAGCCGCTTCGCATTGACAACCTCCGCTCCTGGTTCACGGCCTTCCCATTTGAAGAGCGTGCCCGCTTCCAATCAGACGACCCGGTTCTAAGTCAGATTTGGCAAATCGGCTGGCGCACGGCCCGGCTCGACGCGCATGACACCTATATGGACACGCCCTATTGGGAGCGCATGCAGTATATCGGCGACACGCGTATCCAGGCTTTGATCTCGTACAACGTTGCCGGCGACGATCGCCTCGCTCGCCAGGCAATTCAAGCCTTTAACGATTCCCGAATTGCTGACGGCATCACCCGGAGCCGCTATCCGTCATCAGTCACGCAGATCATCCCAACGTTCTCTCTTTTGTGGATCGGGATGGTGCATGACTTCTGGCAGTATCGCGGAGGCGATGCATTCGTTAAAGCACAAATACCCGGCACAAGGACCGTGCTGGACTGGTTCCTCGACAAGCAGAGACCAGATGGACTGATGGGACACTTGAATTGGTGGCCCTTCCTCGATTGGGGAAAAGACTTCGCCTTCGGCATGCCTCCCGAAGATGCGGACGGCGGATCTTCTCCCATAACCCTTCAGTACATTGAAGCGCTTCGTTACGGCGCGGAGCTGGAATCAACTTTCGGAGACTCGGCTCGTGCGCAACGCTACCGGGAAGCCGATAGTCGCGCGGTAAATGCGATCCGCAAATTGTGCTGGAACAATACCTATGGCCTGATCGCCGATACTCCCGCGCAGAAGCACTACAGCCAGCACGCCAATATTCTCGGCGTTTGGCTCGACGTGACTCCCCGGGAACAACAGAAGGGTGTTCTCAACAAGATCCTCTCGTTGAGCGACCCCGGTTTCACATCAACCGGCCCCGTTCCGGAAATGACGAAGGCGACCTACTACTTCCGTTTCTATCTGGCCCGCGCGCTCGAGCATGCCGGCATGGGAGATCAATATCTGAATCTGCTTAAGCCGTGGCGGGACATGACAGCTTTAGGTCTTACGACATGGGCTGAGCAACCCGAGCCGACAAGATCAGATTCCCACGCCTGGAGTGCTCATCCGAATCTTGATTTTCTCAGTATAGTCGCCGGAATTCGACCGAAAGCACCTGGCTTCTCAAGCGTCAGTATCGAACCTCACCTGGGTGTGTTACACAATGTGGTCTCCGCCGTACCGACTCCTAAGGGTATGGTGGAGGTGAATTACGTTACGAAGAACTCAGGAGTGAGTGCTGAGATTAATCTCCCCGCGAATGTGTCGGGGGAATTGCTCTGGAAGGGAAAAACCCTTGAGCTGCATCCTGGTCATCAACAATTACTCTTGCAGTGAGACCAAACCGGTAAAGCAAACAGACGGGGTGAGTAGTCGAGTGCCGGGTGGGCCACTTCTCATGGAAGGTAGTCCAGCCAAACTTGGTGGGCTCTTGGCCGCTTGCAAAGCACGCTCTTGTCCCATTCGCGAAAACTGCCATTGGTTAGGGCCAGCTTATGAAGTAACGGAGCGACTTTCCATCGCGGCCCATGCTCACGTTCAAAATCCGAGATGGGGTTGACAATGCTTTTCAGTCCGACTGAATCTGCATAAAACATGGGCCCGCCGCGCCAGGACGGAAAGTCATATCCGTTTGGAGCCATCGCATTACTGCGGGGCGTTTGAATCCACTTGCTGCCTGGTGACCTCGCCCGGTGAAAGGAACCGCATACCGGCTTCATCGAGGCTCGCCTTCTGCTGGTGGAGATTTTGGTATTTAGTAAACGCGTGCTGCGCTTCTCTGCTATTTCCCAAAGACCTTTGGACTTGCGAAAGCCGATACCAGGAAACCTCATTTTCCGGGTTCAGCTCGATTGCCTTTTGCAAATGAGGCAGGGCCTGTTGCGGCTTTTGCTGTGACATCAGCACGGAGGCTAGCCCGAGTTGGGCTTCTTCAAAATCAGGATGGGATTTCAGGGCTTGTTCAAAGAGCTTCTGCGCCTCCTCGAACTGCCCTCCATTGCGCCGGGCCTCGGCCATCTCGTAAGCCGCATTGCCGTTCCCGGGATCCAGTGCCAGTTCCTGTTCAAATTCCTTCTGGGCCCTGGCCAGGTCCTCGCTGGATGTAATCTGACGCGCGCGGGCCAGCAGCGTGCGTCCCAGACGATAATGGATGCCCGGACGGCGCGGATCAAGCGCCAACACCTGGCGGTACTCGGTGATCGCGGCGTCATAAGATCCCTGGCTCTCATCGGCCTCGGCCAGAGTCTGGTGCCGCCAGACCGACGCGGGGGCCACCTGAGCGAGCTTCTGCATCGTCAGGAAAGCAAAGTTCCCATACACCTTTCCGGTGTGGTAAAGGACTTCGGGATCGTCGGGATAGAGCCGGTTCAATTCCAGCGCCACCTCCACCGCTTTGCGGTCCTGCCCCAGCCCGGTGTAGGCGCGCTGCAGCTGCAGACCACACATGCGCTTGATTTCGGGGTCGGTGACCCGATGAAAGCCTCTCTCCAGACCGGGCAGGGCGTCGTTGTAGCGCCCCAGCTCAGAGAGTGAAACGGCCAGGAGGCTGTCTGTCCTAGTCAGGCTGGGTTTGAGCTTCAGGGCCTGGCCCAGGGTCGGCACGGCTTGGTCAAATTTTCCTTCTTGAAAATAGATCAGGCCCAGGTTGGCATGCACTTCCGCGACCCCGGGTTCCAGATCGCGCAGCTTCTCGTAGGCCTTCTGCGCTTCCTCGAAGCGGCCTGCGGCGAGCGCGCTTTGCCCTTCCTCCGCGTAGCGTTCCGTGGCGCTGCCACCGGAGGGTTGCCCGAAGGCGCTCAGAGCCATAAGGCAGAGGCAGACTCCGTTTAGACAGGCATTGGTGGCTGCCGCGATCATTTCTGCAGTTTACCTCACGAAAACCGGAAGCCGGGAGATATGTGCATCGGACAGTGGTCAAGTCGTGGTGTGACGCCAACAAAAAACCGCCAGGCCGAAGCCTGGCGGTTGATAGAAGAAACCGGCGCCGGTTAGAAGGTGAACTTTCCACCAAGCTGAACGACACGCGACGCCCGGGCATTTGTAACCACCCCGAAGGCCTGCGCCCCGGTGCTGGAAACGTTGGTTGACACCGGGTTTTGTCCAGGTCCTACGCTGGGATTGGTAAGGTCCAATCCGTATTGGGTATGGTTGAACGCGTTGAACGCTTCCGCCCGGAACTGGAATGCCACTCGTTCCGTGAACTTGAACGTCTTTCCGATGTTCATGTCCCAATTGTTGATTCCCGGGTTGGTGAGGATATTCCGCCCGCTGTTACCCAACTGGGTGTACAACGGGGCGGTAAAGCATGCGGTATTGAACCAGTGCGTAAGCGTCTTCTTACCGCTGTTCGGATCACAACCGGGAACAAGGTTGGCACGCTGATTAAAAATATCGTTCCCCGTGAAATCAAAATTACCCGTAGCAGAGAAGGGGAATCCTTTCTGCATAGTGACCACGCCACCGACCTGCCATCCACCGACCAAGATATCGGCCGCCCGGTTCATGTTTCCGCCGAAGCGCTTACCGCGCCCAAGTGGCAAGCTGTAAACGTAGCTCGCCACAAAGCGATGGCGGACATCGAAGTCCGAGCGTCCGTAGTCCAGCGCCTGATTGTGGTCGTTAAGATGTCCGGCAAACCCGCCCCCCGCCGACCCGACGCCAGCAGCCGCCGACTTGTCGTCCAAACTCTTGGCATAGGTATAGACCGCCTGAAGCGCCAAGTCGGAAGTACGATGCTCCAACTTCAAGTTGCCGGCATTGTAATGGGAGTACCCATTCCATTCGCTGCTCAGGTATCCGTTCGCGGCGGTGATGTTTTGAAACGGTCTGCGGGGTTGAATCAAGCAACTAGGACTGTTCGGATTGCCCCCCACGGTGACATCGCAAAGGGCGGGGTCGGCTGTTGGAAAAGGCTGGTTGATATTGGTGCGGTTCAGCAAGTGCAAGCCATGGTTTCCTACGTAGTTCGCCTCCAGCGTTGTGTTTGCCGTCAGTTGGCGCTGGACTGACAGCGACCACTGCTGGACATACGGATTGCGCGGATGGTCGGAAATTTGGACCGCAAAGAATTGGCTTCCATCTGTCGCCGCACTGACCGTGTGAGGAACGATCGGCGGTTGCATATTGTCGGTTAATTTAGGCGTGGTTGGGTTGCCCGCTGGAGTGTAGTTCTGGCGTACCACAAAGGGATATACGTCCCCTGAGTCATCAATCTCGCGGGTTTCCGATGCGTCAAAGAAAATTCCATAGCCGCCGCGGACCACGGTTTTATCTTTCAGCCGGTAGGCAAAGCCTAGGCGCGGAGCAAAGGGTTTCTTTGAACTATCTACAGGATTGCGGCGGCCGCAAAAGCGATAGAAGCCATTTCCGGCAGGGGCAACGCCATTTAGTAAAGTCTTGTCAGCGAAGCACAATCCGCCCAGGGGGTTAGCGTCATCAAACCACATCATTTGGTTATTTTGTTCGTATGGTATGGTGCGGAAGTCCCACCTCAAACCCAGGTTCAAGGTCAAGCGGTTGGTTGCTTTCCAGTCGTCCTGCACGTAGGGAGCAAAATACGTAAAGTGATATTGATTCAGATTACCGGGAGGGTTCGCTGGCTTGAAGTTCGGTCCGGGCTGCCAGGTGGCGTCGTTGTTGTAGAAGCCAAGGAGAAAGTCAGCGACGCTGTTACCAGTACCGCAAGTGACGGTTGTGCAGCCGTTCACGGGCAAATTGCCGCCGGCGTTATTGCTCGGATTAAACCCGGTCGCGCTGCCGTTGCTGAGTATGAGGTTGCTTGAGTAGCCGTAGTCTCCCAGAAAATCGTCCGCAAGATTGCGCTTCTGTATCCAGCGACGAAAATCGAAACCCACGGCGATGGTGTGTTTCCCCTTTATCACCGTGAAGGAGTCGGCGAAATCCCACATGGGCACGTCGCTGGTGGTAAGGTCGTTGACTTGGCTTCCCACGGTGGCGAACCCCGCATTCAGGCTGATTTGCGGGTACGTCTGGTTGGTAGGAAACTTATTCAAGTTTGGGTAACTCCCCGTAATCCCCATGGTTGTCACGTCGGCCTGCGACGCGGGAAAACCTACCTGATTGGCGATTGCCTCAAGATGTCCGAAGCGGAAGTTATTGATGATGTTGTGGCCGAGCGAGATGGTATGCGATACCGTCCAGCTTTGGTTGTTCTCGACGAAGCTTCCAACTCCTTCCTTTGAAACGTTTCCGTTTCCGACGTTTGAATTGGCAAAGTCTACGTTCGACCAGCGGAAGGAGACCGAGCCCCAACGCCCCAGGATCTGATCCAGTTTGTAGGTTTGCTGATCAATATTGTTGGGGGAACTGCCTCCGAAGGAAACGGTACTACCCGCCCCGGTCGGAGCTGGAAAGAACCCTTTCTCCACATTCGCCAGGCGCGAAAAACGTGCCGCAGGAATAACATTACCCGGGAAAGGCGCTCCGGTTAGAGGGTCAACAGGCATGCAGGGAAGGTTTTTCGAAAGCTGGGAGTTGCAGGCCGCAGTTCCTACGGCGGGCAACGGTTGCCCCGCAAGTGCACCTGACAACGCTGTGGCCGCGGAAAAGTCCGCGTTTCCACCCGTCGTGCCAATACCGAGCTGCGCCGGCGCCGGTACGAAAACCGGAGTCGCGATGAATCCATTGATAGTCCGCTGGCCTTCGTAATTGACCAGGAAGAAAGTCTTGTTCCGGCCATCGTATAGCTTGGGGATGTAGATCGGACCTCCAAGCACAAAGCCAAATTGACTCTGCCGCAATTCGGGGTTCTTGGTTGCCGGCGCTGCGTTAGGCAATACAGGCAACGCATCGAAGGCGTCGTTTCTCAAGAACTCGAACGCCGTGCCGTGCAACTGGTTGGTGCCACTCTTGCTGACAATGTTGATCTGGTTGGCGCTAAAGCCGTACTCCGCGGAGTAGGTCCCACTTTGTATCTTGAATTCCTGGATCGCGTCCTGCGACAGGATCACCGCAGGCGTGCCCAGGGCCGTATCCACGTTCGCGATACCGTCCAAGGTATAGTTGTTCGATTCCGGACGGCTACCGTTGATGCTGATGGCATTCCCGGCACCCTGCCGCATCTGGCCTTGCTCTCCGTTGGTCGTTACCGCGCCGGCGGTCAGGAAGATCAGATTGATGAAGTTGCGGTTGGCTAGTGGGAGTTGATCAACCTGTCTTTGCGTGACGGTTTGTGCCACGGTTGCGCTGTCAGTTTCCAGAGTGACGGCGCTGGCCTGCACTTCCACAAATTCGTTTACCGAGCCGGCCTTCAAGGTGACATCCGCGCGAGCCTGCTGCGCCACCACCAGGCTGATGTTGTCCACCACGGACTTCTGGAATCCAGGAGCCTCGACCGTTACCTTGTAGGCTCCGACCTGGAGGAATGGCGCGGTGTAATCTCCCGAGGAA
>Ga0075015_100000783_pt1 | contig 11386 bp, 7 predicted proteins | sample AleBraG_ABR_2013_FD_71476 | JGI IMG/M metagenome (GOLD analysis project Ga0075015, IMG submission 71476) | Freshwater sediment microbial communities in response to fracking from Pennsylvania, USA - Alex Branch Run_MetaG_ABR_2013 | ecosystem: Environmental > Aquatic > Freshwater > Creek >...
CACTCGCCCAGATCAAAGCAGCCAACGTTGCTTCAGTTTCCGATCCAGCCGAAGAGCCGTGGACTCACGTCCTCAGTTGGGACGGCACAAACTGGACGCTGCAACAAGCCGGTAAGGCTTCCCCGGTCACACTGGGGGAGCGCCTGATGGCGAACACTTTGCAACAGCATCTTCCTGCCGGAGCAAAACTCTGGATCAACGTTCCGCCGTCGCGCGAGTTGGCGGAAAAGCTCGTGCCGGGTGACCAGAACAGCGCCGTCCAGACCGTAAGCGACCTGAGACTTGCGCATTACGCACTGGCAGGAGTCATGACCGCAAATGGCCCGGCTTATGCCTGGTTCCATAAGAGCGAACTTGCGGCTGGCCCGCCTGTAGACAAACACGACGGACACAGTTCGGGATGTTCCTACACATCGCAGTACCCGGTGCGTAGCGACTGGGTAGCGATGGGCAGCGCGAGCGCTGTCGAGCAGAGCGTCGCCAGGCTGAATAGCCTTGCATCGCTGCTGGCTAAGGTCCACGGTTGGCTCGAACTGGCGGACAGCCCGGCCGATGCATCTACCGCAAACTATTATTCCCTGGCGCTGGCTCCGGCATCCGGCGAAATGCCGCTTGCTCCTGACGAGCCAGTGCGCCAGGGCGATCTGGTGAGGATGGTCCTGCAGTCCAGTGGCCGGGTCGTCGAGAAGCGCTGGGTCTATATCCTCGACATCGACTGTCACGGCAAAGGCACGGTTCTCTACCCGGGCAACTTCACCGAAAACCAGTTTCCCAACGCCGCCGACTACGGCCGCCAGTTCTTCCTGCCGGGTGCGCTTACGCTGCGCATTGGCCCACCGTACGGCGTTGACACGTTGATCATGCTGAGTACGGAGCAGCCGCTGCCAGACCCCTATCTGTTGAACTTCGAGGGAGTCACGCGCAGTACGCGGGGAGTCGAATCGCCGCTAGCAAGGCTGTTGAACGAAACCAGCGGTGGAACCCGAGGGATTTCCAGCGAAGTACCGACGAACTGGGGTATCGGAGTCCTTACACTTCGCAGTATTCCCAAGGACGTATCCAAACAAGTCCCATGAAGTTACTCATTAGGGTTTGCGTTGGCATCGGGCTGTTGACGGCAATGATCGCAGCCAGTGCGCAGACTGTCTCGTTGCGGGATCAGGTCGTCCAGCATGAGCAGAAGCTGGCTGAGGCGCGCGCGGGCAATGACAGCAAGGCCGTGATGACGGAACTGCTCTTTCTCGGCACGCTTTACCGGATGACCGGAAAGCTGCACAAGGCGCTGGACTGCCTGAACGAGGCTTTGCCTCTTGCCCAGAATGCGAACAACCATATCGCTCATGCCATGACCCTGAACGCGCTGGGCAGGGTGTACGCGGACCTGGGGCAGGAGGACAAAGCGCTCGCGCTGTTCAAGCAGTCGTTGCCTATTTATTCAGCCCTTGAGCTTGAGCAGGGTGAAGCCAGCACGCTGAATTATATGGGCAAAGCCTATAACAATCTAGGGCAGCGGGATGAGGCACTGAAGCACCTGAACCAGTCGCTCGCGATCTGGCACCAGATCGACAGCGAGGGCCACAAGCACATGACGATGAGGCAGAAGCTTCACAATCTGGGTCAGTTGAAGGCCCTGAAAGAAATGAAGGAGACGCTGCCCAACTGGCAAGAGACGATTGGACACGCCGGCGAGGCCAGCACGCTGGACAATCTTGGCAGAACCTACTCCGACATGGGCCAGGGCAGCAACGCGCTGGAGTATCTCGATCAGGCGTTGACTCTGTGGCGCGAAGCGGGTGTGCGAGAAGGCCAGGCGCTGACGCTGAACAACATGGGCAGTGTCAATGCCGATCTTGGATTGAAACAGAAATCGCTGGAAGACTATAACCGGGCGCTGGCGATGTGGCGCGAGTCGGGCAGCCGGGAGGGCGAAGGCCTTACTCTAAACAGCCTGGGCCGGCTGTATCGCGATCTAGGGCAGCACCAGACGGCGCTGGACTACTACAACCAGGCGCTTCCCATCTGGCGCGAGGTCGGAGCCCGCAACGGCGAAGCGCTCGCGCTCAGCGATATTGGCAGGGCCTACGCCGACTTGGGGCAGCCCCGCAAGGCGCTGGAGTTTTGCGCCCAGGCGTTGCCGATCTTCCGCGAGACCGGGAGCCGTCGTGGCCAAGCGATGACCCTCAACAATATCGGCAGAGATTACTCGCTGCTGGAAGAGTCAGAGAAGGCGCTGGACTACGACATCCAGGCATTGGCACTTTGGCGCGAAGTGAAGGACCAGCGTGGCGAAGCGCTGGCACTGATGACCATCGGCTGGGCCTACTCGGCGCTCAAGGAACCAGAGAAGGCGTTGGCCAGCACCCTAAGCGCTTTATCGTTGGCAAGGGCGGCGGGCGATCCAGCGATAGCGGGAGGGATTGAAACCTCGCTCATGCTCGGCTTTCGAAAACAGAATCACCGGGACGAAGCAATTTTTTTCGGGAAGGAGGCGGTGAACTCCTATCAGCAGATCCGCAGGAACATTTCCAGGCTCGATAAAGATATTCAGTCAGGATTTGCGCAATCCAAGTCGGGGGCTTATCGAGTGCTGGCCGAACTGCTGATCGAGGCGGGCCGGCTCGGCGAAGCCGAACAGGTTCTTGACCTTCTGAAAGAACAGGAGTTGAAAGACCTTGTTCATGGTGCTCCCGATTCCCCGGCCAAGCTAGAACCGCTGAAACTCACCGCCGCGCAGCAGAAGGCGGAGAGCGAGTTGCCGGCTCTGGAGAAGATGGCACGGGCAGTCGTGGAGCTCTACATTGAATATGCGTCTCTGCAGGCGAAAACTACGCGCACCTCGGAACAAGACGCTCAGCTGAAACAGTTGAACGCAGGCATTGAGCAGAAGAGAGAGGAAATCCTGGCCTTCGTTACCGACACAGTCTTTCCCGAGTTAGCGCGGAGCCGCGGTACAGATCAAGGGAACGGACTTGCAATGGGCGACAACTCCGCGCCGAGTTATCTGCAAAAAGCGCTGGCTATACTGGGACCGCAGGTGAAGGGCATTCGTCTGCTGCTGGGCGAGGATCATGTTTACGCGATTGTGGTCACGGCCAACACACGAAAGAAAGTCGAGTTGAAGGTCACCCCGTCCGAGTTGCGCAGCAAGGCCTTTGAGGCGCTGAAAGCTCTGGGGGTACGATCGTCCGATCCGAGGCCGCAGTTGGCCGAAGTGTATGGCATGGTGATGGCTCCTCTCGAAGATGAACTGAAGCGCCTGGAGAAGCCTTCCGACGTGCAAGGCCGCGCCCCTACGCTCCTATGGTCTTTGGATGATGCCCTGCGCTACCTGCCCATGGCCGCCCTCTATGATGGCCAGCACTACATGGTGGAACGCTTCAACAACGTTCTCTTCACTCCTGAGAGCTACGGCCATATGACGGATTCACCGCTCTCGAGCGAAGCGAAGTCCAATGTGCTGGCGATGGGCCTGTCCAAGAGCTATGGCGGACTGCCTCCACTGCCCGGCGTGATGCCGGAGCTGAATGCCGTGGTCCACGACCCAGCCGCATCTGACTCGCATGGCACGATGGAAGGAAAGCTGCTGCCCAATGAGCAGTTCACGCTGGCCGCGTTGAAGGCAGAGCTTGGCCACGGGAAGAGTGCTCCCGTCGTGCACATTGCCAGCCATTTTGTCGTGGAATCTGACAGCGGCGATGAACCATTTCTGATGCTCGGCGGAGAAGATTCGGGAGATCCGAAAGGATATGCGTGGACTCTCTCCGACATGGAGAATTCACCGGTCGCGTTCCACGGGACCCGACTCCTTACCCTCTCGGCATGCAGCACTGCGAAAGACTACAAATCCAGAGACGGCGTGGAAATGGATAGCCTCGGAATGATCGCCCAGCAGAAGGACGCAGAGGCGGTATTGGCAACGCTTTGGGATGTGAGCGACGAAAGCACCAGCAAGCTGATGAGCGACTTCTATTCGAGGTGGGTCCAGCATCCTGCCAATGGCAAAGCTGAAGCATTGCGACAAGCCCAGATTGCGCTCCTGCACGGGGCTGCCGTGTCCTCGAGCGATGCAACCGGTCGCGGCGTCCAGACCGTAGAGGACACAAGTCCTGTGCCGCAGGCTGCAGGCTTTTCCCATCCGTATTACTGGGCACCGTTCGTTCTGATCGGAAATTACCAGTAGTCCGTCAAGGCAGACTAGAGACAGAGGCTCTCTCGTAGCCGTGCTCATCGCGGCTACCGCAAGCTCGACTTCACGCCGAGCGGAATGTCGAATTCTCGCGCCTTCGCGCGAGACTATGCGGGCCGACTCTTAACTCGCCGATGGCGCAACGACATCGACCGATACCGCGCAATAACTCAGGTCCTCCAGGGTGTGTTCCAGTGCATCGTTCTTTTCGGCCGGCTTTGTGCCTTGGGGTACCAAAGCATAATCCTGCAAGATGTACTTGCCGGAGAGAACATTCGAAATGCTGGTGCTGGGCACGATGAGATACGTTCCGGGCTTAAGCGCGAGTGCTCTTCCGTGGTGTTGCTGGCGAGCTTCCTGGGTCGCCAAAAGTGGAGTGTCTTCCATCACGAAGACCTGCTCTGGCTTGGAAGAAGTCTGCCCATGCAGAAAGCCATAGATAACGTCGATGTTGTTAAAAGCGGTTTCCGCAATCGCGGGAAGGCCCATCCCAAGTACCGACACAGCGGCCTTGACAAATCCGCCTCCACGCGACTTTCTGGACGAACTGGATCCGCTGTCGTCTGACTTACTCTTCGAGAAGAAATCAGGAATCATTCCCGCTATCGATTGCAGGAGCTGGGACCACTTGCTCGCTCCTTTCTGGACGGAGAAGTTCCACGCCCAGAAGCCGATTCCAGAGGCCAGTGGCACCTGTTTCGAGGGGCCCCACGTGCTCTTCGGATCAAAGCCGAGAGTATGAAAGTCGCCGGCATTCTCGCCCTTGAAATTGCCGATGGCCGACCAGTTGAGTGTTTCGGACAGCAGGTGAAGTGGCCGGCCCTGCTTAATGTCCACTCGCAGCGAACCGGTGCCGTTACCCTTGACGATTTGCCGGTGGGTGCTGGATAGGCGAATCGTATCGACCGACATGGAAACGCTCACATCGCCCTTTCCGACCAGGCCCTTTTCGCCAAAAGCGCTGTCGGTGGCCACTTCAAACCCGCCGGTCTCAGGATTGAAGAAGAGAAAGTCGGCCTCACCCGGGACGGGAAGGCCCCTCTGCTTGGTAGGAAGTGTGCCGCGCTGCGCGAAGAACTGGGAAGGCTGGCGCACCTTTCCTGTCCAGAAATTAAAGGTAGCCTCGTCAAACGGACCTTCAGGTTCTGCCACGGCCTGCGCAAGGAGTTGGGCCGGGAGCGTCCCGGAAAGCCCAATGGCGAATGCAGTTGATGCCAGCAGCGATCTCCGATCCATATTCATGATGATGATCTCCTATAAATTTCAGCTTTCTTGGCTAACGTTACAGAAGGATTGATACGGTTGAGTTTTCGTACGGCGCCTTGAACTCACTGCATCCTCTCAGTAATCTACTCCCTGCCAGTAGTTCGGAGTGTTCACAATCTCATACTTGTTCGGGTTTGCCTGAACCATCGCGTTCGCCACGGAGTTCCATTGCGTCGAGTGGCCCACCATGCCCGTTCCCGCCACGTTGTTGTTCTGCACGACGCTCTGGTCCAGCAGGTAGTTGCTGAATCCCGCCGACTGGCGCGCATTCGTGTTCTGCTGCGCCCAGTAGCCGGCATGTTGCGCGTCGTTGGCCGCCTCGGTTGCGTTCATCCGTGCCGTTGCCTGCGCACCGATCTGGTGAATCTGGTTGACGTACTGCTGACTCATGTTCAGGATCTGCTGATCGCTCTGCCGCTTCTGCTGCAACAACGCTGCATTCTGCCGATTGATCACCTGCATGTTGGGCAGATAGCTGCTGATGACGGCGGTCATGAGGGGCTTCTCCCGATCGGCGACCGCATTGGGCAACAGCGCGTGATGCAGTGTGACCGAGTAAGTGCCCCACTGGGGGTCAGGATTGTTCACCGTCATCATGTCACTGAAGAACTGCATGCCCTTTCCGTCCGGGTCCAGGTGGCCGCTGGCCCACACGGTGTGGCTACCCGGATCGCTGTTGGGCATCGTCTGAATCTTGTCCACCTCGATCTTTGCTGGTCCCCCACCCCCGGCCCTTCTCCACGCCTGAAAAACATTCACAAACTCTTTTGTCAGGTCGCCGCGGAAGGGGTACACCACGCTGCCAGGCCTGACCACGGAATAGTGGGCCTGCGCCATCCGCGCCTGCCATGCATTCGTCGGGTCCACGGCGGGACGTATCATATCCATTCCAAGCTGTTCACCGTTCGGCCCATGGACGAGCATGGTCCCGTAACCGCTCTGCGGGTCCAGCGTCCAGCCGTCAGGAATGGATATGGCCGCCGAGTCGTCTGGCGCGGTCACCCGATGCAACGGCACCGATGAGGCTGGCGCCTCGGCCGCTGGTGTTGCCGCCGGCCGCGCTGCCTCGGGTCCTGTCGCCCCGCCCGGGTTCCACACGGCATACAGTTGCTGCAACATGCCGTTCCCTGTCTGGCCGAACCGGTTGGCGGAATCGGCGACTACGGCTGCTTCCATCTGGTTCGACCCCTGCGCCGCAACGACCAGGCCGGCCAACTGCCGGTCGCCTTGCGCGTGGTCCACCACCGTGAAGAAAACGCCAGCCGAGTTGGAACCTTTGGCCCTGAAAACTTGGCCCACGACTGGCCTTTCTCCGCAGGCCTGGTGCACCTGCCGCAACACGCTGGCCATCGCCGCCGGCAGGGTGTTTGCGTCAGCGACAACGCCGTATTCGATGATGCCTCCCGGCGTCGTCGGAATCGTGGTCAGTGCTTTCTGTGCGCCAGCGCTAGCCTGGTTTGACGCCGTGCAGGAGTTGAGGGCCAACACACTCACGACGAAGATTGCGAAAAGAACTTGTGCGGAACGCATAACAACTGTCTCCTTGGGAGCCTCCAGGACGTTTGCCGGAGGTCTGCAAACGGCAACGGAGCCTTGCCGCCGGCGGGTTCTGTCATCTCGATGCCATGTGGTAACTCGGCTGTGGAAGTCGCGTTTTGGGGACGCAGACAGTAGTTTCCATATCCGACCCTGGGGGACTGGGACCGACTACTTCGTAATAGGCAGGCGTCAATATCTTCTGTCTCAGGGTCAGAGCATGTCAGTGACGTTGGTCACAAAGGGAGTGGTCTGCCGGTAAACAGTTTCAGGGCGACTCCGCGTTACTGGTGAAATCAGGCCTTTGCTCGTTTTGACCGAAAGTCAACAAGCGCTACGGCGACATATCACAATGAAGCTGGCAGCGGCTGCCCGGTGAGCCGGTGCGGCCCGGTTCTTGCATTCAACGATGAGATAGTTGGAAAAGAAAAGGCAGACCGACGGTGTGGCGTTGATTGAAGAGTAGGATGTCGATTATGCAAGCCCTCACTCCGTTGTGCCGAACAAGAGAAGTAAGCCCGAGACCGTTTCGATCATCGGAGCTGGAGTGATCTCACATGAAACAGGCAACCCGAAACTTTCTTGCAGCTGTTCTGGTTTTGCTGCCCTGGGTCACGAACTCTCCGGCACAGAACGACGGAATGCGAGGACAGTTATTCTCGTTTGAAGGCCGCGTCACCGAAAAAGAAGGCCCCCTGGCTGTCTCTGTTGGTATTAAGCGAAAGGCCAACACGTCGGTGGTACAGCGAGTCGTGTCTCAAAATCAGTCCAAATAGCAAAGGCCATCGTTCTCGACGGCCTTCGCTTGGTTCTTCTCCGCTTAATCGACTATTGTGGGCAGAATCGAAAATCCAACTTCCTCGTAACCCTATGATTGCGTTGGTTGCGGGGGGTGGATTTGTTCCCCAGCCACCCATTGAGTCCACGGAACTTACTGATTCTACAATGGTCCGCAATGCCAAGAAAGGCCACAAAGGCAACTTCTTCATTCAGTTTTCATTCAGTTTTTCTTGTTTCGTCATTCCGAATGTAAGCGTACGGTCGCGGCCGTGTTGACAGGTGGAAGGGGAATCGGGAAGTGACCCCTCAGCGTTTACGATTGCTGGTTTCCACACTTAGGCTTGTGCGTCAGCGTGTGCATTAAGACGTCGCTGTTCCGTCGTGGCCCTTCTCGCTTCGATCACAGCTCGTCAACGATTCAGTGTTTCAATAACAATCTGCTGAATCAAACGAGCCAATCGGGGATCCTCACCGACGGGCGCCAGCACCTCGACCTCAAGCTGGGGAAACTGCGTTTTCGCCTGATTCACTTGTTCGGGGACGTCGGTCGCCAGGTGTGCCCCAATCGACAAGAACAAGGGAAGAATCTTCAGATGCAGGATTTGTTGTCCGACGCATTCACGCGCCACATCCATCAGGGTTGGCTCAACGAATTCCATGTAAGCCAACCGTACTCTAGTCTTTACTGATTGACCCTGAACAGCGTCGACAATCCGCTCGAACGGAAGACACCACCGCGGGTCTTTACTCCCGTGCGCCATCAACACCAAGCAATCACTCATCATGATGCCCCGAAGCGCAGTCGGATAACGTCGCTACGATACCCAAAGATTTGCCGTAGCGTCGGAACAATGAACCAGCGGTTAGCAAGACGTCCCAGCGCGCCGAAAGGTGGCGCGTAATAGACATGATCCTCCATGATAGTCCGGTTTCCTTGGTCGCTAAATGTGTGTTTGTGCCACCAGCAACGATAGGGCCCCGATTCCTGCAGATCGATGAAACAGTGCGGCGGCTCCCACTCCGCGATTCTCGTCCGCCAGCGAATCGGTATCGGACCAACGCGTAACCGGTAGTCGATTGTTGCCCATTTGGCAATCGCGGGCACCCCACCCTGAATCTCAAAGCGCATAGCCGCAGGGGTAATGAGCCCTAAATTCTCCGCCTGCGAGAAAAACGCGAAGGCCTCATCCATCGGCGTATCGATCACGGTCCTCGTGCGCAGCTCATGCGTAGGCCGACGTTTTCGCAAGTAGTCCTCCTCGACGGGCGTGTGAAATTCACCAGATGATCGGGATGGCATAATCTCCACATCGCCTGTCTGAATAATGTCGGCTACGGCGTGATCGAGCGTCGGGAACCGATAGGTGAAACCAAGCTCGCGTAGACGCTGAGGCTCGATTCGCTGGCTACCCAGTAGCACGCCTGCCGCCTCCCCGAAGATGACCTTTAGGGCAAGCGCCGGCGCCGGCAGCACCGCGGGTCGGCGAAGGGCACGCCCAAGAGCCTTCGCGAACTCGCGGTTCGTCACCTGTTCTGGCGCAGCACCATTGACGGGGCCTTTGTAACGATCGTCGGTTAACGCGGCCGCGATCACCTGGACCAGATCGTGGAGGTGGATCCAGGGCATGTACTGGCGTCCGGACCCAACCGGTCCGCCGACGCCGAGTCTGAATGGAAGGAGCATCTGAGCCAGCGCCCCGCCGTCTCGCCCCAGCACGACACCTGTACGCAGAGTCATAACGCGGAGACCGGAATCCTCGGCCAATCGGGCGGCCGCTTCCCAGTCCTGGCACAAGTGCGCGAGAAAATCAGTGCTACCGGGAGACGACTCGCGGAGAACCTCACTGCCACGATCGCCGTAGTAGCCGACAGCGCTTCCAGAAATCAGCGTTTTGGGACGGGGTCTTGCTTCGGCAATCGCACCTACCAGTTGCTTGGTCAGCTGCACGCGGCTCTCGACGAGCACTCGGCGGCGCGCCTCAGTCCAGCGTCCGCCCATGATTGATTCTCCCGCGAGATTGACGACGGCGTCACTTCGTTCGAGAGCTTCTCGGAAGGCATGTGCGCCAGCACTCAGCGCTACGGCCTCGACCTCGGCGCCGAGAAGACTCCGGGCCCGTTCTACTGAGCGCACCAAGGCAATCAACTGGTGGCCTTCACGACGAAGAAGGGGAACCAGCGCCCTGCCGATGAAGCCGGTGGCGCCAGTGATGAGCACGCGCATCAAAAATCCTTTCTTAACGCCCTCTGGGCAATTTCATCTGAGATACGAGCTTGCACTTCGGCTCAATCCATCCTCAGATCGGCTGCCGGCCACCTTGGCATCGGACAGCAGTCCGCGGCACACACGTCGGGGCGTGGGCCCAATACTCCCAACGCCGGCCGCGGTTGCCCTTGGGCCATGCGCTCGCAAATCAGTTCGCGAATCATGCGTATGAACCGGGGATGCGTGCCCACGGTCTCCGCTCGTACCATCTGCAAGCCCACCTCCGCGCACAGCTCTCGCGCCTGCGTATCAAGATCGAAAAGAATCTCCATGTGGTCTGAGACGAAACCGATCGGAGCGATCACGACATCCGAACTGCCTCCCCGCGCTTTGATTTCGCGAAGGCAATCAAGAATGTCGGGCACCAACCAAGGTTGCGACGCTGGACCACTTCGGCTCTGGTAAACCAGGCGCCACTCTTTGTGTCCCAATTCTTCCGCGACTAGCCTGCCGGTTTCCTTGAGTTGTTTTTCGTAGTCACAGCCTTGTGCCATCGCCAGTGGAATGCTGTGCGCGGTATAGATAAGGTGCGCCGCCTCACGCCGGTCCTCTGGAATCTTTGCCAGCGCCTGCTGCAAGCGATCTACGACGGCCTCAACAAATCCAGGATGGTTGTGGAACGCGCGGATCTTGTCCACCACCGGCGCGCCCTCTCCTGTCGCCTCTTGCGCCCGCTCTATGTCTTCCCGGTACTGCCGGCAGCTCGAGTACGAACTGTAAGCCGACGTCACAAAAGCCAGTACACCACGGACTCCGTCCGCTTTCATCTGGCACAGCGTGTCGGTGAGCATGGGATGCCAGTTACGGTTTCCCCAATAGATGGGCAGGCGAGGGCCGTGCTGAGCCAGTTCCGTCTCAAGAGCTGCGATGAGTTGCCGATTCTGGTCGTTGATCGGGCTCTTACCGCCGAAGTGGTAGTAGTGTTCGGCCACTTCCAGCATGCGCTCGCGCGGCACGTTCTTGCTACGCAAGACATTCTCCAGGAATGGCATGACGTCATCGGGGCGTTCGGGACCACCGAAAGAAGTAACTAGGATTGCGTCGTAGTTCATGGGGTCGTCAGTTAGCCCTCGAGGCCTTACCGGGAGCCGCTGCTCTGTTTTTGCAGGTCGACGAGAGCTACCAAAACTTCTTCACTATGCTTGTTGGGGTTTACCTCGGTGAATACCTTAGCCACCTTGCCTTCTGGATTGATGATGAAGGTGTGGCGGGAAGCGAACTTCACCAGGCCAAGGTTCGTCAACGAGCCATAGGTACTCGACACCTTGTGATCGGTGTCGGCCAGCAGTTTGAAGTTCAACCCCTCTTTGGTGCAGAACTGCTTGTGGGAATCCGCGCTTTGCACGCTGACG
>Ga0075015_100000788_pt1 | contig 11364 bp, 16 predicted proteins | sample AleBraG_ABR_2013_FD_71476 | JGI IMG/M metagenome (GOLD analysis project Ga0075015, IMG submission 71476) | Freshwater sediment microbial communities in response to fracking from Pennsylvania, USA - Alex Branch Run_MetaG_ABR_2013 | ecosystem: Environmental > Aquatic > Freshwater > Creek >...
CTACATACGAGTCCTGCCTGCGAGGGCTTCGCGCAAGGGAAAAGGAGGTCGAATTTCTGAAGGCTGAACTTGCCGCCGCCCCGCAGGATCAGTCAGCCGAGATTGAGAGGTTGCGGGCGGAGAACGATCAACTGAATGCCCGTCTGCATTGCATGTGTGGATCGCCGGTAGATGCTCACGGCATGGGCGATGGGCACACAGCAGTGTCTATATACGACTACGCGCTGGAGATGACCGAGCGCGCCGAGGCCGCAGAATCCGCCCTACGCGAGCAGCAGGGGAAGATCCGGGCGCAGGATAAATCATGAGTTTGCTTGATTACGTTGTCGATCTGAGCAGGAAAAATTACGAGCAGATTGGATTCTTGCCGGAGCCCCGCCTACAGGACTATCTGTTCCGAGGACAACTGTGGAGCGAGAAGGAAAATGACGAGTGGTGCGGCTTCATGGTGTGGGGCGCAGGTTTCCCGGTTCTCAGAATCTATCAAATCTGCATTCAGTATGACGCAAGGCGCCGTGAGCATGGATTCCGACTTGTGAGGCGATTGATCGACAAGGCAGACCGAGAAGGATACGAAGCGATTTCCTGCTATGTAGCAGAGGACATCGACGCTAACGCATTTTGGAGGGAGGCCGGGTTCACGATGATCGGACAGCGATTTACGAATAACCGCAGAGGACGGAAGCACAACCATTGGGTCATGTGGATGCCAAATCCAATGCAAGGCCAGCTTCTAATTCAGGAGCCCTCCCGATGACCGACGAAGCGAAGAAGCTGCTGCGGGAGGCTCGATGATCTCTATTTGCCGGACCTACCGCTTTGAGGCTGCGCACCATCTGCCGCTACTCCCCGACACGCACAAGTGCCACCGGCTGCACGGCCACAACTACCGGGTTGATGTCGAGCTTGGCGGGCAGATGGCAGGCGGCATGGTCCTGGAGTTCGGGATCCTCGACGCCTACATGGCGACGCTACTGGTGCCGCTCGACCACCGCCTTTTGAATGACGAGATCCCGAACCCGACGGCCGAGAACCTAGCCGCTTACCTTCACGAGCGCCTGTCGATATGCGTTATCGGGGATCGGGTCAGAAGAATCCGAGTTTACGAGAACGATGACTCCTGGGCGCAGATCGATGTTGGTTCTGCTTGATACCAGCCAGGATCTGACCGTATGCGCTGGCGAACTGGGCTGCGACGTGGGTCAGTTGTTGACGCCGCTGACGCGCTTCACATTGCAGCAGCCGGCGCTGCCGTGGGCGATTGATAACGGAGCCTTCAGCCGGTTCGAGGAAAAGTCTTTCCTGTCGCTGCTTCAACGCGAGGAGTATCACAAGGCGAACTGCCTATTCGTGGCCGCGCCCGATGTGGTCGGATCGGCGCGCAGGACGCTTGAGGTCTTCGCCCACTGGAAAGGTCGCCTGACCGCATGGCCGCTCGCCCTGGTCATGCAGGACGGGCAGCAGGATCTGCCGATCCCGTGGGACGACATCGCGGCGATCTTCGTCGGCGGCTCGACCAACTTTAAGCTATCAGATCACGCCGCGCACTGCATCAAGGCGGCGAAGATCCTCGGCAAGTGGGCACACGTCGGTCGGGTGAACGATCCGGCGCGCTTCGAGCATTTCGAAAAGCTTGGCGCCGACAGCATCGACGGGACCGGGATCAGCCAGTACAGCCACATGAGACGCACGATCAGCAAGCGCGACATGCAGGAAAGGATGTTTGAATGACCGACGAAGCGAAGAAGCTGCTGCGGTGGTGCTTGAACAACATGCGAGCCATGTCGATCGCCGAAGCTGACGAAGATGACGTGATGGCCTGCATCGCGCAGCACGAGGCCGACGGGAAGAAGTTCGACCGCTGGTGCTTTCTTCCGGCAGGGGCAAAGCATCTTTTGAGCCTGGAGCAAAAATACATATTGGCATGACCTGCGCCGCTTCTTCGGCAGCCTGATGATGGCGCGCGGGGCAAGCCTGCTGGATGTGCGCGACGTCCTGGGGCACGCCGACATCAAGACGACGGGGATTTACCTCGCCTCGGAGCGACCAGACCTGGCGCGGGCGGTGAAACGCCTGCCGAAGATCGGACTGCGCAAGCGGACCGCGACTGGGAAATAACTGGGAAGGATTCTGTAGTTAGCGATCACTATCGCTGGCGGAGAGGGTGGGATTCGAACCCACGGTACGGTAGAACCGTACACCGGATTTCGAAACAGATGCATAGAGGAAGGCAGAAATCGCAGGCCAAGCATGGCGCCCCTTGGTTGCGCTGCAATATGCATCTGGGGTGGGAAATAACTGGGAAGGTTTCGGACTTTTGACCATCGTCAAGCCGTCCGATCGGAACGCCCCCACATTGGAAAGAATCCAGCCCCGGAGTCCCCCATGTCCCGCCCGATCCTGAATGCCTTCCTGGCGGCCACAATCGCGTCAGGTTGCGCGACCGGCCCGCAGATGACGTATCACCACGCCGCAGCCTCGCCGGCCCTTCCTTGCGCCTCCCAGGCGGCTTGCGACGCGGCCTGGGCGAACCTGCAGGTCTGGATCAGTCAGCACAGCACCTGGCGAATCCGGATGGCCAACGAAACGCTGATCGAGACATTCGGCCCCAGCAAAACCGGTTACAGCGGCGGTGAGCTCGCCTTCAGCGCCACGCGTCTCCGAAACGCTGACGGATCGGGGTCGATCTCGATCCGGACGGCATGCGCCTGGGGAGAGCCGACGATCCCTTGCGACGCGGATCCGCGAGGGGCGATCGACCTCGCCTCGGCGGCGGCGACCGGCAACTGAGGACCTACGGAATCTGCAGACCCTGAGTCTGGATCTTGGCGAGCGCGGCCTCGAGAAGGCCAGCCAGGCCTTCGGCGTCGGCGAGATCCGACTGCAGCGCGACCAGGCAATGCCCCTTTTCGATTCTCCCGAGCATCCGACAGCCCCAGGCGCCCCAGGCCTTGCCATCGAGCATCGCGAGCAGGCAGTGCGTGCTGATCGTCAGGCCACCAGGGTAGTCGCGCCGGTGCCACCAGAAAATCGCGGCCAGGAATAGGTCGACCGACCGCAACGCCATGTAGGAGTAGGTGTCGGAAAAGCTCATTTCTTCGCCTGCAGCTGGCCGACCGCGTCGGCAATAGTCGAGTTCTTTTCCGCGCTGCCGATGCTGCTACCGAAGTAATAGGACGTCGCCGCGCCGGCCTCGTCGAATAAGTAGGTCAGGATCCCGCCTACCAGTGCCCAGGCCGGCGCTGGGATCAACGACACCTTCTCCGGCGCGAAGATCAGACCCACCAGGATCAGGGTCGAGATCGCGAAAAACCCGCCGATCATGGCGAAGGCCAGCAGCGCCGGCGTTCGGTCCTTCACCGCGACCTCGCGGGCCCGGGCGCTCTCGACGTCCTCAATCTGCAGTTTCGACAGGTCAATGTCCATTTGCTTCATCCGGGCGGCGAAGTCTTGGTCGGCCTTTTTCAACTGGACGACCTGGTCACCGGTGAGCGTGGCATTTTCGATGGCCGCCTGCACCTGCTCGGGCGTTCCGTTGCCCACACCCAGGACCGATTCGAGCGCGGATACGGCCATTCCCGCCAGCGGTGTGCCGAAGGCGCTGGCGATCCCCGGTGCGAGTTTGGCGAGCGTTTGAAGCCATGCGGGCGTGCTCATGCGACATTCTCCGAGGTGAGTTTCTTTCCTTGCTGCAGGTCGGCCAGCGTCAGGCCACCCGTAAATTCAACGTGAGCGAGTTCGCGAAACGGGCCCTGCCAGCGGCCGGCCCATTGCAGGCCGAAGGACTCGGCGATCTGGCCGGCGCGGGTGAACGCAGCGCTGTCATTCCATGCCGCCTTGCCACCCTCGATCGGACAGAAGTCGGCGGCGACATGCCATTGATGCTTCGATTCACCGGGCCGCGCGTTGGTGACAATGGGCCCAGGCGTGCCGCGGCCCTGCGCGTAGAGCTTGCCTTGCGCCTCGAAGTCGCGGAAGGTCGACGTGATGATGATGTCGATGCCAGCCTTGGCGCAGGCGCCGATCCATTGCCGGACCTTGGCGGCCACGACCGGGTCCAGGTCGTTGATATCGCGCGAGGCGATCATCGCTTTGCCTTGGCCCGCCGCGTTTCGGCAGCCTCGAGTTGACTGATGCGCCGCTCCAGGTCGTTCATCCGCTCGATGTGTCCGGCATCTGCCGCCACGTGCATGTCGACGTGTCGGTCTATTTCCGGAACGGTTTTCATGAGGTAGGCGCGATCGCTCACGGTGCCGGTGTAAAAGGCCGCCCCCACCCATAGGACCCAGATCGTGGCGCCAATGGCCGGTAGCCAGCCGGCCGCGAGGGTGAGCCATGCCGGCCATGCGGTGCGCGTCTTGGCGAATTTTTCGACGGCATGCGGTCCGGTCGGGTCGCGCGGTCCTAATGCCATAGATCATCTTCCAGTTGCTTGCGGATGCGCACGCAGCGCGGCCCGGTCGCGACGCACCAGGAGGTCGCCCCGAGCCGGTCGGCGGCTTGCTTCCAGTCCCCAGCTGCTGCCGCGTCGACCACGCCGTCCAGATGCACCAGGCCGCCGGTCCCGTCGGCGTAGGCGATGTTTTCCAGCGCCCCGCGGCGCACCGCGTCGGCCCTCGCATACCAGCCATAGGGCTGCAGTTGCCGGCGCACGTCTTCCAGATCCTCGCGCAGGATGAAGCGGGCGGCAGCCTCACTGATGCCATGGGCGTTGAGCGAATGGCCGGCGCCGATCAGCAAAGGATTCTTCGGATCATTGCCGACCCGGTATGGCTTCAGGACGATGCCCTCGTCCCTGACCAGCTGACTGACAATGTTGTCGACCCGTTCTCCGGTCCAGGTTAGGCGCCCGAACGAGTCCGTCAATGGCTGGGCGAGCGCGCCGGCCTCTCGCAGAGGCTGAATGTGCAGGCGCGAGAACGTGGCCTCGAGTTCGGCGTCCCTGGTAGCGCGGGACTCTCGTTCCTCATCTAGCTGCTCGGTGACCTTCAGCAGCGCCTGGCGGTCGACCTCGTGGCCCTCATAGGCCGAACGCACTGACAGTGTCCAAGCACCGATGATCGTGCAGCCGGCCAGGATCACCACGAGTTCGGGGACCGTGACATACGTGCGGCATTTGATGAATCCGAGCCATCGGCGGTCGACGCACTGCTCTGCCATTAGAACTGCACCGAATCTGCTTCGACGTTCGTGGTCGCCGCCGACACCTTGTCCTTTGCCGCCCGGTAGCGCGCGAACACGGCCTCGACCGCCGCGCCGAGCGCCTGGCCCAGGCCGAGCATCGACGGGCCGTCCAGGGTTATCGTGCCGTTGTCGTGCGTGGACCAATCGACCGAGAAGGGCTGATTCACCATACCAGCCATCATGGCCAGTTGCATCGCGCCGGCGATGCGGCGCTGGTCTTCCTGGCCAGCGTCGTACATCACGCCGTTGAACGCGAACGGCGCATATTCTGCGGCCTCGCGGGCTAGCTTCAGGCTCGCGTAGGCCTGAGCTTGGGCTCCGTCCAAATCCCGGACCTCGATAATCTGGCCCAGCGCCTCGTTGAAGTAGAACCCGTCCGGTATCGAATCCATCGGATCCCCTTAAATGTTCTCGGCGTCAACTTCGGCATCGGTGCCGCAGACCAACGCACTCATCGATGATTCCAGACATAGACGAGCGCAGCCGCGAGTTTCGCGAGCACGATGCGGGCGCTCGCCAGATCGGTGACGTTGCTGCCCATCCAGGTATTGATCTGCTGCAGGTTGTCGGCCGCAAGCAGCGCCTTGATCTGCGCATCGTTCACGATCTGATTAAGCGCGGTTGCCTTCGCTGTCGGTGCTACGGTTCGGGTTGCCATCAGGTCGCCACAATCGTCGAGGTTTGAACAACGTAGGCCATGCCAGCGTCCAGGGTCACCTTGTAGCGGCCAGGCGCACTGAACGCCAGGGAGAGCGCCCCATCCGTCACGTCGAATGCTTCCGTACCATCGCCGCTCACGGTGACGTGGGTCGGATTCGGAAGCCCGCTTGCAATCACCGCTGCATCGATGCCGTTCGCCAGGACTGAGGTCTTGCTGAACGCAGGAAGCGCCGCCCTGACCTGTAGCGTCGCATCGCTCAGCCGCACGTAGAACAAAGCCGGGTCGGCGAAGATGCCGCCCGAGTCCAAGACGGAGGTCGAGGCGTCCTTGAAAATGTCGGCCCCGCTCAAGTCTGGCGATGAGCCGCAGCCCTTGATCGAGCCGTCCGTCGTGCTGTAGACCGCGAATGTCGTCATCGTTTGCAGTGAAGTCCGACGATGGTGAGAGCTTGAAAGCGAAGCGTCTGCCCTGGATTGCTCGCCATGGCGTGCATCGAATAGGTGTGATTGCCTGCCGCTGGCGTCTCGGCAAAGCTGATCGCAAAGGCTTGGTTCGAAGTCGGCACGCCAACGTCAACCGAATATATCGAGGTCCCGTCACGGTAAAGCGCGATCTGGAAGTCGAACAGCGCGGGCACGATCAGGTCGGCCGTGAAGAACAGCAGCACGGGATTGGAGCCATCGCACGGAATGTTCGGGCAGGTGATGCCAGTGCGCCAGGTCCCATCGCAAGCCAGGTCCCAGATCGCAACGTAGTAGCTACACGGGAATGTCGCGGCATTGGCGACGAGTCCAGCAGTCGTCACGGAATTTGCGATAACCGCGCTCGCTGTCACTGTGCCGGCGACGGTCGCGCCGCTGCATGAGAGCGTGCCGTCGCTGGCGAGATTGAACTTGCCGCTGCCGAGCGCAATGCTGCCTACCGTTACCGCGCCGAGATTTGCGGTGATCGCGGCCAGCGTTCCGACGTTCATTTTGCTTGCGTCGATCTGCCCCGCCGCGATCTTGCTCGCCGTGATCGCGCCATCGACGATCACCTGCCCATCGGCGGCGTATTCCGCCTTCACTTGCGCGACGTTGATATAGCCGCTGAATGCCGCGCCACCACTATTGCCGATGAAGAAAGCATAGAAGCAGGTTCCGGTCGGGACTGTGCCCTGTACCGAATAGTCTGTCGGGCCGGTCGATACTGGAACTAGCATGCCGACATCCGAGATCATCGTCTGATTCGCATCGAAAAACCGAATGGCGACCGACCCCTGCTGATTCGATTGATTCTGCGCACGGAAACGCAATCGAATGATCTGCCCCACGCCGCTGAATTGCGTTAGCGCCGCCCCCATGTATGTCACGGTCGTTGCGGTGAACGTGCTGGATGAGAGAGTCGCGCAGCGATGCACGCCGAGCGCGAGTGCGCCGCCCGCATCCGTTTCGGAATACCAGTAGCCCTGATTGAGCCACGTGGTCCAATATGCCCAATCGGTGAAGCCCGGATCGGGGCAAAGCCCATCGGGCACAACGAATAGTTTTGACGTGAGGATCGAACCGGCTTGCAGTTTCGCCGCGCTGATCGAGCCGTCCACGATAAGGTTTGCATTGGCGCGGCGTTGACAGATCACGTTCGCCACGTAGAAGGTATCGCCGTTCGTTCCACCATATAAGCCGATGCGCGGGTACGCTCTGCCGTCATACGTTGCGACCCCGACGCCAGAGTAGGTGTGCCACGCGCCGTCCGCGTTGCCGCCATTAATCGCCCCGGCACCAGCCCCATTGACAGTGCCGTCGAGCTTGCGCGTCACGAGTTCAAATTCGATTAGATGCCCATTCGCAGGACCCGCAACGTCGAATTGCAAAAAGAACGGATCACCCGCCTTGACCGCGAATCCGCCTTGCAGATTGGGATCAGCGTCGAATGAAATATCACCGCCAGTGAACGAGGACTCGACCGCCGTGCCAGGTTGATAAATCAGTTTTGCACAATAGGCGGACGTGCATCCGGCAGGCGCGCTCGCTGCCGTGACCACGGAAATCACGCCAAATTGGCGACACCAGTTTTTAAAGTCACCGGTCGAAAAGTCGCCGTTGCCGACAAGGTTCGTGAAGTCGGTAACGGCAAGATGCTTCGCGGTGATCGTGTCGGACGCGATCTGCGTCGAGGCGATTGTGCCGGTTAGCTTCGTGAAGGCGAGCGCGGCGATCTGTGAATCGTTGAGCGTGCCGGTGACCTTAGCCGCAGCGATGGCAGACAGTTGCGCGTCGGTCAATTGCCCAGTGATCTTGCTCGCGGCCAGGGCGGCGATCTGTGAATCGTTGAATTGCCCTATCACGTCGGCGGCGACAAAGTTCCCAGGCTTGTAGGCGAGGGTCCGGTTCGTCAGGTAGGTCGGGGCCGACTGCGTGCCGTTGCTCCGCACGGAGCAGATCGCAAAGGACCATGTACCGGCCGCTGCGGGCAGCGTCTCGTCAACCATCCATGAAAGCGCGTTCGGCTTTCCAACAGGCACGACGTCAAGCCGATTCATCGTCCCCCAGGATGCCGATGCGCCCGCAACGTAGCGAAGCTCAAACGAGGCCACGTCCGCGTCGGCCGGCGCTGGCATTTCCCAATAGAAGTGTCGCAACCCCGCGCCGATCTCCGTGATGCTGAAATTCGCTGGCGATGCCGGGACCGTAGTCAGCGCCGCCGCAACAATGTCGCTGTAGGTCCACGGACTCGACACGCCCTGCGCGTTGACGTACTTCGCTTTGACCTGATACCACGCGGTCGCGGTCACCCCGTCGATGTAGACCGTGGTTCGTGATGGATCGAGCCGTCCCATCGTCGTGTAGTCGGCCTGCAGCGTGGTCCGGTACTGGATCTCCAGATAACCGCCAGCAATCACGTTGTTGTCGGTGCAGGCGTTGAAGTCGATGCGAATGCGCGCATCGACCGTGCCGTCGATATTCGTGATCGCCGTCGCATCCCCCGTGGTGATCGCGCTCACGGAGGGCGTCGCCACGTTTGCGGCGCTCGGTAGGATAAGGGCGCTGCTCGACGCAAGCGTGATCTGCTCGCCGGAGATCCACGCATAGGTGCTCGCGCTGTCCTGCACGAGCGTCAAGACGACCTGAAGCTTGTCGTTTAACTGCCTGTCGATGATGCGGAACGCCTGCGCACTGATCCCATAGCGAGCGAGTGTCACCGTCACGCCGTCGCCAGCTGCGGCCTGATACATGCTCAGATTGCAATAGGCCTGGATGGTGTAAAGCTGTCGAGATTGCAGCACGCGGATCTTGGCAAGGCGCTGGCAGCGCACCGAATCCACGCACATCGGAAAGGACTGTTGAAGCGGGTATTGCACGCCGCCGTCGGCGCTGACATAGGTGCTGCTCACCCAAGGCGGGAAATCCGTTTCCAGATAGTCGTGCGCGGCGTCGAGGAATTTGCCTTTGGCAGAATTGAAAAGATCCCGGCGCGAGACGTAGGGCGTGATGGTTACAGCGCCATCGGACAGGTTGTTTTCGTTCAGGGTCAGCACCTGCGAGACGGCCGCGCCGCTGCGAACCTTCCACTTGCCCTGGACGTAGTAGGCGGCCCCGGCCATCGAACTGACCAGCGTATCCAGATTGCTCGCCCGGTCCGCTCCGGTATCGATCACGCCGTCGCAGGTGTACTTGGTCTGGAATGTCGGCGTGTTCGTGATCTGGATATTCGAATCGCAGTCGTTCGCTGCGGCGATGATCGTCGTATCGTCAACCGCTCCGCCCGCCAGGTTAAAGCCGGGACTGGCCGTCAGGAAGTCCCGCACGCAAAGCGCCGGATTGCTCGACCAGACTGTCGTGGTCGTTCGCGGGTCATACAACTGCTTGCCGCGCACAACGACGCTCACGTTCGGGATCCCGCTCGGGAAAATGTCGCGGTTGTACTGAAGCTTCACCACGAGGTAGGCGATGCCGCGCAGCCGATGATTCGATGTCCAGCCGCCAGCGCTGCCGGCGATTAGGCCGGCATCGGCCGCTTGCGATGCGGTCCCATAGTGTGGGGTCACCTGGACGAATGTCTTTTGCGCTGGGGTCCAGCGATAGCTCGCTTGGCACGCGGTCCCGCCATAGGCCGCAATCCCGCCGGCCGTGAACGTCACCGTCTGGCTCGCCAGGTTGTAATCGGTCCCGGAAACGAGGACACGCTGCGCCGGGTTGCGCCACGGCTGGCCCGGTAGCTGCATCAGCACGATCCTCAGGGTGCCGCCGTTCGGTATTTGGCCTAGCACCCACGGGGTCGAACTCACGGTGCCATTGGTATCCAGCCCATCGGTCGGGGAGCCGACCACGTAGGGCGCGCTGGTCACCGTGGCGGTGCTGCCGTCGCCAAGACCGCCGCTCACTGTGCATAGATTCGAATCCAGATAGATCGATTCGACGGCGTCGATGGCATGCCGGCACAGGCCGATCACCAGCCAGAGCACATCCTTATTCGCTCCGGTGGATTCGGCATAGACGATGTTCCCGCTAACGCGAGTTCTGCCATAGATGATGGGCGAACTCGTGACCGAGCCGCGCACCATGACATATTGGTCGCGCAGAGAGTTGTTGTAGGCATCCCTGGCCTGCTGTTGCGCCTGCTGCTGCGCCTTGCGCGCCGACATCTCGCCGGACACACCCATGATCGCCACGCCAGCGACGGTCCACCATGGGCCAGCAAAATATCCGACGACGATGAGAATACTGCCGAGGATCTTGCCGAAGTCAGCCACCGCCGACCCTCCACGCCATCATCGCGTGCCGCGCCATCGGCAGGTATCGAAGTTCGTCGAGTCCGGGCCCAGCGAGATATGCGCCGTCGCATACTGCTAGGTTTTCGCGATCCTCGAATTTCGCCAGTACGATGTCGCCCTTGCTGGCGCGCTGCCACAGGATCGGAGTGCCGAGTGCGGCGGTGGCGATCTCGTCCAGTCCGCCGAGCGAGCGCGCCAGGCGCAGTGCCCCCTCGGCATCTTCATAGGTCGACCGAAAGTCTGCCGCAGCGTCGTGTCCGGTGGCATCGAACACCCAGTCGGCCGCGAAAAGTACGCAGTCGTTAAGGCCCCACTGAAAAGGAGCGTTCCGCCGCTGGCGCAGGAAGGCCTCGAGGCGTTCAGGCCAATCCTGGGCCCGCGTGAGCGTCACGCTTTGAATGATCGAGGCCATCGCGGCTACTGGGCGAAAAACGATGCGGCCGGCCAGACCAGCTGCTTAGTGCCCATCTGCGGAAGATATTGCAGGCCCAGGTCGCCAGCGTAAAGAGCCTGCTGTTCGCTGTCGGCCCAGTTCAGGGGCACGGGACGCGCGAAATCAAAGAGCGCGGATTCTGCCGTGATCTGAATTGTCCCGGTCTTGCCATCGTCCTGCACCGTCATCACGTCCATGGTCCCGGACCACTCAAGGACCGGATCGGTAACGAGCGTGTGCTGCGGCAGCGCCAGGAAAGCGACGTACAGATTGGCGACACGCCCTTGATACGCTTCTGTGAGAGCGGTATTTAGGTATCCGCTCGGAATGCTG
>Ga0075015_100000789_pt1 | contig 11349 bp, 9 predicted proteins | sample AleBraG_ABR_2013_FD_71476 | JGI IMG/M metagenome (GOLD analysis project Ga0075015, IMG submission 71476) | Freshwater sediment microbial communities in response to fracking from Pennsylvania, USA - Alex Branch Run_MetaG_ABR_2013 | ecosystem: Environmental > Aquatic > Freshwater > Creek >...
GTCCACGGCCCTGCGAAGCATCGGTAAAGGACGCCGAGGTCATTTCGACCTCGGCGAGTTGGGGCGAGCTTCGAGCGCCCGGGGGGAGCACCTAGGAGGACTTCTGGATCATCGCCACTCAGAGGGAAGGGAGGGCGCGCGGTTCGATCGGCGCACGGTTATCGACAGGAAAGCCGAGTCGCCTACGTTCGAGACTCTGTTAATGAGCTCTCCAAGCCGCTCCGAGTTGCGAAGCGGAGGAACTACGCGCCAGACCACGGCGCCGCACATCGGCGTCAATGCGATAAAGGCGAACATGTAGATGAAGGCCGGTGGCGCCGCCATCAGCACAATCAGAGACGGAATCGCGCCCACGATGAGGACCGGCGCCACGGCGCCCATGATTGCGAACAGGAACAAGCGGATCATTTTTTCCTCCAGCCGTTTGCAGCCGATTTTTCTTGCAGCTGTTTGCGTCTCCTGCTGTTTAGGTGGGGTCGGCCACTGTTGGGTATATGCGGCGAACTACGTACTGCGGCGCTGGTATTTTCCACAATTCTAAGTTCTTGATTTTGCACTCGTTCAGCAGCAGGATCGTCGCTTGAAAGGAAGGGGATCATGCCGCTCGGTCTCGATACGCGCAAAGCGCTTCCGCAACGAAACTCGAAGCCGAAATTGCCGCCGCTCCTGCGCGACTATCTCGAATATGTGCGCGGGGATCCGGAGGTTAGCGGCCAGGCGCCGATCGATTATCTTGATCGCCTGTGGCGCCAAGCCAAGGAGTTCGCCGAGCGCAATGGCGTGGGCTGTCCGGTACGTCTCGAAGAGGTGCAAGCGTTGCGAGCTGCTTTGGAGGCGCGAATGGCCACACAGCAAACGTCGCTCCTCCTCGCACAAACGACCTTTCCCGCTAAAGAAGCGTCGGCGCCGGTTGCCAAGGGCAGCGGGCCTGCGCAGCGACAAAACTTCGCCTCCCCTGTGATTCGGTTCGAGCGCCTGCGATCGAGTGATATTCCGCGCGTGGGCGGAAAGAATGCTTCGCTCGGCGAAATGATCGGCAGTCTCGCTGCCAAAGGTCTGAATGTCCCTCCGGGCTTTGCGATCACCGCCGACGCCTATCGCCGTTTCATCGAGGACAACGGGCTAAAGAACATGATCGCTACGGCCCTTGCCGACCTCGCGGAGGGAAAGGCGGCGCTCGCCTCGGTGGGACAGTCCATCCGCAATGCGATTTTGGGCGGCGATTGGCCGGCTGACATCGCCGACGCAATCGTCTCCGCCTATCGCGAGATCTGCGAACGCGCAGGCAAGCGAGAGGCCGACGTAGCCATAAGGTCCAGCGCGACGGCTGAGGATCTCCCGAACGCCAGCTTCGCGGGACAGCAGGAGACATACCTCAACATCCGCGGAGAAGGCGCGGTGCTGGACGCCTGCCGCCGGTGTTACGCCTCGCTGTTCACGGATCGCGCGATCAGCTATCGGCAGGCCAAAGGTTTCGACCAAACGGACGTCGCGCTCTCGGTCGGCGTCCAATGCATGGTGCGCTCCGATCTCGCCGGCGCCGGCGTCATGTTTTCGATCGACACGGAATCGGGCTTCGAAAAGGTGGCGGTGATCAGCGCGGCATGGGGGCTTGGCGAAAACGTCGTTCAAGGCGCTGTCGATCCCGACGAATATCTGGTCTTCAAGCCGCTGCTCGCCGATGCCGCATTTAGTCCAATCATCGAAAAGCGACTCGGCAAGAAGGCCTTAAAATTGGTCTATGCGAACGTCGAGAGCGAACCGACGCAAAACGTCGCGACGAGCGAGGCCGAGCGCGGCTCGTTTGTGCTGAGCGACGCCGAAATCCTGAAATTGTCGCGTTGGGCCTGCGTCATCGAAGATCATTATGGGCGGCCGATGGACATCGAATGGGCCAAGGACGGTGAGAGCGGCGAGCTCTTTATCGTGCAGGCGCGACCCGAAACCGTTCACTCGCAGCGCGCGGCCGGCGTGCTGAAGATGTACCGACTCAAGAGCCAAGGCCGAAAAATCGTCACGGGCGTCGCGGTCGGGGACGCTGTCGTTGCGGGAAAGGTCTGCGTGATTGAGAGCGTCCAGGACATCGGTCGCTTCGTCGATGGCGCCGTTCTGGTCACAAAGACGACGGACCCGCAGTGGGCGCCTGTCATGCAGCACGCCGCAGCGATTATCACGGACCTCGGCGGCCGCACCTCGCACGCGGCCATCGTCAGCCGCGAGCTCGGCCTTCCCGCCATCGTGGGGGCAGGCGACGCGACCCGCGTGTTGCGTGACGAGCAACTCGTGACGGTGAGTTGCGCCGAGGGCGATGAGGGCTTCATCTACGACGGCCGGATCGATTACGAAATCGAGGAACTCGAACTTGCGAGCCTTCCGGTTACCCGCACGAAGGTGATGCTCAATCTCGCGGAGCCTGCGGCGGCGTTTCGTTGGTGGCGCATCCCCGCGGATGGCGTCGGCCTCGCCCGAATGGAGTTCGTGATCAACAATCGCATCAAGGTTCACCCGATGGCGCTCGTTTGTTACGACGCGCTCGAAGATCAAGAGACGAAGCGCGCGATCGCGCAGATTGCGGGCGCTTACGCCGACAAGACCGAATTCTTCGTGGACCAGTTGGCGTTTGGCTTAGCCCGCATCGCCGCTGCGCGTCATCCCAATCCGGTGATCGTGCGCATGAGCGACTTCAAGACAAACGAATACGCCAACCTTCTCGGCGGCAAGGAGTTCGAAACGGCGGAAGAGAACCCGATGCTCGGTTTCCGAGGGGCGTCCCGTTATTATTCGCCGCGATACCGGGAGGGCTTTGCGCTGGAGTGCCGCGCCATCCGTCGGCTGCGGGACGAGATGGGGTTCAAGAACGTCATCGTCATGATTCCGTTCTGCCGCACGATCTTGGAGGCGGATCGCGTGCTTGAAGTTATGGCGAGCAACGGTTTGGAGCGCGGCGTTGACGGGCTCCAGGTCTATGTGATGTGCGAAGTCCCCTCCAATGTGATCCTGGCGCAGGACTTCGCGACGCGATTCGACGGCTTCTCGATCGGCAGCAACGACCTGACCCAATTGACGCTCGGCGTCGATCGCGATTCCGGGGACCTCTCCGAGCTTTTTGATGAACGCGACGACGCCGTGAAATGGATGATCCGCAAGGTGGTCGCGGATGCGCATAAGGCGGGCGCGAAGGTTGGCCTTTGCGGACAGGCTCCAAGCGACCATCCGGAATTCGCGCGTTTCCTTGTCGCTTGCGGAATCGATTCGATTTCCGTGACCCCTGACAGTTTTGCCGCGGTGAAGCGTCACGTCGCCGCAGCAGAGAAAGAGAACGCCAAGCTCGGCAGAGCGGCATAATTCAAGGATAGCGTCACAGCCAGATCCCGGGGCATCGATCTTGCTAAGAAAGCTCCGGACCATGCAGGAGGATTCAGCCTTGCAGACCAACGTAATCTCCCTCGAATCGAAACTTCCCCTCTCGCGCTTCAGGTCCTCCGCGACCGATTTCGCATCGCTGGGCGAAACGGACGATCGTATCGAGCTGTCCTCCTCTCTGAAATTCAGAGAGCAGATTCCCGCGGATGACGTCGAGATGCTGGTGGGGATCAAGGAGTGTCGCAAGCTGACCGGCCTCCGTTGCCGGGAGATCCTATTAGGCGTCAGTCCTTCGCCGCGGCACCGAGCGACGCTGCGCGGCTATCTCCGATTGTGTCACGGGAACGTCCGCGAGGTTCAAGATGTCATCATTCACGACCTGCGCAGCTATCTCGAGATCGGCGCGCGGCATTTCGCGGCCGACCAGCTGATCGTGCTGCGACTCTTTCTCGCCGACCAATTGAGGGTTTCTTCGAGAACGGCCCTGACCTTGCCCGAGGCGACGGTGATCGACTTGGCGGCGTCCGGTCAATACCGTCGCTAAAATCCCCTTGCCATAAGTGGCAAGGGCGCAATGTAGTTTTCCACGCCAAGCAGTTTGCAGAGAGGGCCGCCTATGGGGGACGGGTTATGATGTCGAGAGCGCTCGCATTTTCGATGATACTTCTGTTATGCCTGGGTTCTCGGGCGCTCGCGCACGCGTCTTTGCTCGAAGCCGTTCCTCAGCCTGGCGCGGTCGTTGCTGGCGACAATGTTTCGATCGAGCTTCGTTTCGACAGTCGCCTCGACGCCCGCTTTTCCCGACTGGAGCTGGTCAAACCCGACGGTGGCGCGGCGCCGCTGACGCCGCAAGCGGCCGACTCGCGGAGCATCCTGAAAGCAAGAGCAACGGAGCTTGACGAGGGACCCTACGTTCTTCGTTGGCGGGTTCTGAGCGTCGACGGACACGCCAATCAAGGCGAGATCAAGTTTCAAATCGGACGGTGAAGCATGGAAGCGTTCCTTTCCCTCTACAGTGTGATCGATTGGATACTGCGCGGCGCCTCGGTGGCGGCGCAAACGCTCGCCCTAGGAGGTGTCGCATATTTCTTGTTCACTTTGGCGCCGTCGAAGTCGGAAAGCCGTCGCGCGGCGCTGGAGCGCTTTTGCGCGCGCCTGGTGTTCTGGTCGGCCTCAGCCTCCTGCGTTGCCCAACTGCTGGCGGGGGCCGCTTTGATCGCGTTCCTTGTCGGCTCGACGGGAGCGGGCCTCAAAACTGCGATCAGTGCCGACGCGGTGTCATTCCACCTCATTTCAGCCGGCGCGGCGCTCGCGCTCGCTTGTGCGGCGCGCGGACCCCGCTTTTCGGCGGCCTGGGCGCTCCTTGCACTGTCGTTGCTGCTCGTGGGCGCGCATATGGGCGTAACACACGCCGCGAGCCGGACGGAGCCGTCCCTTTCTCTGGTCGCGGCCGAGATGCTTCATCTTTTGGCGTTGGCGACGTGGATCGGCGGAATCCCCTATTTCATCACCTCTCTGCGCATGATCGAGGACGGCGAGGAGCGCCGATGCGTCTCTCGGCGTTTCTCCTTTACATCTCTGGCTTCCGTCGGCGTCATCGGCGCGACGGGCCTATTCATGGCCGTCCCTTATACCGGGTCGCTCGAGGGGCTTTACGAAACGACATACGGGCTCCTCCTCAGCACGAAGTCCGTGCTCATGATCATGCTGCTTTGTCTGGGCGCGATCAACTTTCTCGCGATCCGCAGCCGGCGTCGCGGCGACTCGGCGATGCTGAACGGCGTGCCGGTAATTGCAGAAGTCGAGGTTGGAATCGGTCTCATCGCAATTTTGTGCGCTGTCGCGCTTGCATCGTCGCCTTTGGCGGTCGCCACGGAGTCCGCACGACCTGATGCAGCCGAGATTTCCGCGCATTTTCAGCTGACCTGGCCGCGCCTCGAAAGCCCGGCTTATGCTGAAGTCTCCGCCGCGCAGCCGGATGCTGCCGTTACCCTGGCGGATCCCGAAATTGCCAATCGCACCGAAGCCGACGTGGCCTGGTCAGAGGCTCACCATCACTATGCGGCGCTCGCCGTCATCCTGACGGGGCTCCTCGCGCTCTTGGCGAATAGTCGCCGGTTGAGGCCGATCACGCAGCATTGGCCGCTGCTCCTTCTCGGTCTTGCGGCCTATCTCGTCGTGACGGCCGATGAAGAGGCTTGGCCGCTCGGAAAAATTGGCTTCTTCGAAAGCCTAACGATTCCTCAAATTGCGCAGCATAAGCTGATGATCGCGCTGATTGCGGGGTTTGCCGTCTGCGAATTGGGCGTGCAGTCGAACAAGTTCAAGTCCGCATGGCCGTCCTACGTTTTTCCGCTGACGATCGCGGCGGCGGCGGCGTTTCTTTTGACTCATTACGGCCACACCGGCCGAAAGGAAGAAGTGCTCATACAGGTCAGCCACGCCCCCGTCGCCCTGTTCGGCGTGATCGTGGCGAGCGCGCGCTGGCTGGAGTTGCGGATCGGTCCGACGTCCGTTAGCCGCGTCGCGGGAATCGTGTGGCCTCTCGCTCTCATCGCTGGAGGCGCGTTCCTGCTTCTTTATCGAGAGAGTGCGTGAGGCTCATCTTGGCCATCGCGCCGCGCCGATCGAACCGCTCGTGCAACAAGGCCGCGCTTTCCACGTCATCCTCCATGCACCGGATCAAACCTGCGGGACCGAGCGCAGTCGCGGCGGAGGGCGCGTATATCAGATCTTGGTCGACGCCGCCGGCAGTCTAAAGGTTCCGGGCGTGCCTCTGACGCGGGGCCGGTTCGTCATGTCTGGCGGTTGGAACGGCCGGGCGGATGCTCGCATCCGCCCGAACACGCGCTAATGATTGGCGCTGCTGTTTGCTTCCTGCAGCGTTCGCAGGACCGCGTCGAGGTTGAACGAGGCCGGCTTCTGGCGCGGGGGGAAGGCTGAAAAAGACGCGATCTGCTTCGCGACGACGCTCTGCATCGCATACATGATGTAAGCGTGCGACAGAAGCCAATCCCAATAGGTGTTCGAATTCTCGTCCGCTCTCTCGAAGGGATCGCGCCGTAGGTGGAACATTTTCGGCGCTCTGAGGTGCACGAAGGGCTCGAACCAGCAGGCTAAGGTCTTCGCCCGCTGCTCCATGAGCACGACTTTCCAGTCTCCCATCCTCAGGGCGAGAATGTCGCCGTCATCGCTGATGTAGAAAAAGAACTCCCGAGGGCTCTTTTTCGCTTCGCCCGTGAAGTAGGGGAGCATGTTGAAGCCGTCGAGGTTGACCCTGAATTTCTTGTCGCCGACCGTCTGTCCGGCCAGCAATTTTTTGACGATGTCCGGCTCGCCAGCGGCCGCAAGCAGCGTCGGTAGCCAATCCTGGTGACTGACGATGTCGTTGAGCACTGTCCCGGCGTTGATTCGGCCGGGCCAGCGCACGAAGGCGGGCACGCGCCAGCCGCCCTCCCAATTCGTGTTCTTCTCGGAGCGGAAGGGCGTGATGCCGGCGTCCGGCCAGGAATTGTAATGCGGGCCGTTGTCGGTTGAATACAACACGATTGTATCGCCGGCGATGCCGAGCGCGTCGAGCTTGTTGAGCATCTCGCCGATATGCTCGTCGTGCGCGACCATCACATCGTTGTATACACCCTGCCCATTGCTCTTGCCTTTGTGCTTTTCGGCGCTGTGCGTGCGGAAATGCATAGCCGTGGTGTTGTACCAGAGGAAAAAAGGTTCGCCGGCCTTGTGGGCCTCGTCGATAAATCTGAGGGCGTGTTGGGTGACCTCGTCGTCAATGGTCTCCATACGCTTCTTCGTGAGCGGCCCGGTGTCCTCGACCCTTTGTCCGCCCTTGCCGTCCGCCCAGCTGTGCAGAACCCCGCGCGGCCCAAACAGCTTCTTGAATTCCGGGTCTTTCGGGTAGTCAGGGTCTTCCGGCTCTTCCTCGGCGTTGAGGTGGTAGAGATTGCCGAAAAACTCATCGAAACCATGCAGCGTCGGCAGGAACTTATCCTTGTCGCCCAGATGGTTCTTGCCGAATTGCCCCGTCTTGTAACCGAGGGGCTTCAAAAGTTCGGCGATGGTCGGATCTTCCGCCTGCAGACCGACATCGGCACCGGGCATGCCCACTTTTGTGAGCCCCGTGCGGATGGGATTCTGGCCTGTAATGAACGCCGCTCTCCCGGCCGTGCAGCTCTGCTGCCCGTAATAGTCGGTGAACGCCAAGCCCTCGTTGCCAATTCGATCGATGTTGGGGGTGCGATAGCCCATTTGGCCACGGTTGTTGTAGCTGATGTTCCACCAACCGATGTCGTCACCCCAAAGGATCAGAATATTGGGTTTTTTGGTCTTCGCCATTGCACGCTCCCATATGAGAAGTTTGTTCCTCGACGATCATCGATTCGGCGGACGCCGCCTTCCCTAGCCGAATGGCCCGATCTGAAACTCCATGTTCAAGATCGCTGCGACGCCGATCGCGAGGAGAAGCAGGGCCGTCACCAAAGTCAGCGACACGGGAAAGACGGACTCGCCGTGGATGAGACCGTCGTGGGCCATCGATTTCCGCAAGCGGCGAAGGCCCAGCATGAACCGCGCGTGGTAGAGGATGCCCAAGACTAGCATCAGAATGCCCAGTCCAACCAACGAGGCCCCGAACTGGCGCGGCGCCGCAGCCCGCGAGATGACGTCCCTCTCGCGGAGCGATTGAAAAAACTGGAAAATCGTGAAACCGAAGCCGATCAACGAAAGCGACGTTCGGATGACCGCCATCAGCGTGCGGTCCTCGGCCAGTCGCGTGCGCTGGAACGCCATGCCCGTTCGACGGGCCGCAAGCTCTGTGTTCACGTCGAACTCGAGATCGGAATCGGTCATTCGTCGCCGCCCCTCAAGAAACTCGAGGGTATTATAGCGCAACAATTCTAACGGTTGAAAGCACGGCGGGCGCCGCCCCGAGCCCTATGTAGTTGAGTGAGATTCGCTTCTGGTCGCGGCGCCTTCCAAGCCGTCATTGAGGGGTTGCAGCAATCCAGATGACGTGTCGCGCCCCACGCGAACGATTCGCGCGCACCCTGCATTCCTCGACGCTGAACCCCGCCCTGGCGAGACGCTGGGTAAAATTGCGATCCGGACTCGACGACCGTACGGCCAACACGTCGCCGGGGCGAAGCGCCGCGCGCGCCGAGCTCAATCCTCGCATATCGTGCAGCGTGTGATTGGATTCGCGCGTCAGCCCCTCGGGGCCGTTGTCGACATTGAACAGGATGGCGTCGTGGCTCGAGCGAGCTGAGCGCATCAAGACACCGATATCCGTTTCCTCGATGCTGACGCGCGGATCAGGCAGGCTGGCGCCGAAGAGTCCCGCCAAGGGGCCGCGCGCCCATGCGACCACCTGCGGAACGAACTCGGCGACGACGAGCTGCGCCTTCTCCCCGACGACTGCCCTCCGGCGGGCCTTCGGGCCTTATGCCTTCAGGAAAGGCTTCAAAGCGGCATGAACAGGGCCGATTCTTCCCGAACGGCAAGCGCCTCAAACGCTCTTCGCGAATGGCGCTGGCGCGTCAACTGACGTAGTGTCCCTCTTCCTTCCGCGGGCTGCTCCGAGCCCAAACTCAGCGCGGCGATCATCTTGCCGCCCTGCGCCCGCCCACTCTCTAGGCAAATTCACCCGTGACCTTCCTGAACGCCAGTCCCGCGCTCGGCAAAGCCCTGGCCGAGCGCAACTACTCTTCGCCTACGCCCGTTCAAGCGGCGGTTTTGTCCGACGAAGCGCAAGGCGGAGACATTCTCGTTTCGGCTCAAACCGGTTCGGGAAAGACGGTCGCTTATGGTTTGGCCATCGCTGCCACGATTCTCGGCGAAGCCGAGAGCATGCCTGCCGCCGGAGCGCCCCTCTCGCTCATCGTGGTGCCGACGCGGGAGCTCGCGTTGCAGGTCACTCGCGAGCTGGGTTGGCTTTACGAGCATGCCTCGGCGCGAATCGTCGCTTGCGTCGGCGGAATGGACGCGCGTCTTGAGCGTCGTAGATTGTCAGAGGGCGCCCACATCGTCGTCGGCACGCCCGGACGCCTGCGCGATCACATCGAACGTGGCGGCTTGGCGACGACCGGCATCGCCGCCGTCGTTCTCGACGAAGCCGACGAGATGCTCGACCTCGGCTTTCGGGAGGATCTCGAATTCATTCTCGAGGCCACGCCTCCAGGCAGGCGGACGCTGTTGTTCTCGGCTACGATACCGAAAGGCATCGCGTCTTTGGCCAAGCGCTATCAACGCGACGCGCGGCGGATCGACGTCGCCCGCGGGGAACGCGGTCACGGCGACATCGACTATCGGGCGATCCGCGTCGCACCGAAGGAGATCGAACTCGCGACCGTCAACCTTCTGCGCTATTTCGATGCGCCGACGGCGATGGTGTTCTGCAATACGCGCGAGGCTGTTCGACATCTACATGCAATCTTGCTCGAGCGTGGCTTCGCGGCCGTACTTTTGTCCGGCGAACTCAGTCAGCATGAACGCAACCACTCTATGCAGGCGCTGCGCGACGGGCGCGCGCGGGTCTGCATCGCGACCGACGTCGCGGCACGCGGCATAGACCTGCCCAATCTCGACCTCGTGATTCACGCCGACTTCCCGCATGACGCGGAAGCCTTGCAGCATCGCAGCGGCCGGACGGGGCGCGCCGGCCGCAAGGGCGTGAGCGCGCTGCTCGTTCCGCCGCCGCGTCGCCATCGCGCCGAGAGGCTGCTCAGAGACGTCGGCGTCCAGGCCTATTGGAGCGGGCCACCCTCGGCCGAGGAGATTCGCGAACTCGATCAAAAACGCATGTTGCAGGATCCGCTGCTGCTGGAGCCTCCCACGGAAGAGGACTTCGAAGCGGCGAAACTGCTCCTCGCCGAGCGAACGCCCGAACAACTCGGCGCGCTGCTCGTTCGCCTCTATCGCTCACGTCTTCCCGCTACCGAGGCTATCGTCGATCCCGGGCAGGAGCCCGAGGGTCGTGAAATGCGCGCGCCCCAGGCATCGGGCGCTAGGCCCAGCAAGGCGCCCCGTCCGACACGATTGCCCGGCGCCGCCGTGTGGTTTCGTCTCGACATTGGCCGCAAGAAGAACGCCGATCCAAAATGGCTGCTGCCGATGCTTTGCCGCAAGGGAAACGTCACGAGACAAGACATTGGTGCGATCAAAATACTGGAGCATGAAACGAGAGTTGAAATCGCCGAGCCGGTTGCGGCGCAATTCGCCGCCAATATACGTCGCCCGGGCGGCGACAATATTCGCGTCGAGCGGCTTAGCGACACATTCGAACATAGGGACGCCAAGTCGCGAAATAAGGGCATGGGTCAAAGCGAGAGCAGAGGACCACACGCAAAGCAAAATTGAAGAGCTGAACCGAGCGTTTTTCCAAGAGGCGTGAGCTTGCGCTTGATTTTGCAGCTTCTCGCGCCGCCCGCGCCTTGAAGCGGATCATCGAGCCGTCGCGACACATCGCGTGCATGATCTCACCGAAAGCTTGCGCCCGACCTCTGCGCACCGAACCGCGGCCGACACAGAGCAGAAATCGATTTCACCGCTTTACATGGTGAAGGTCTATTTCATGTTAATTCAATCTCTTACGCTCATGGAACTTTTCCATCCTACGCTAGCTAACGCCCGATATTAGTTTCATCCGCTTCTAATTGGCGAAAGAATTAGATTACCAAGGAAAGTAAGTTTGTGTAACGTTTTGTTTTCATTGGTGCCGGTTGCAGGATTCGAACCCGCGACCTACTGATTACAAATCAAAGTATCGATAGTTCCCGCGTTGTCCCTTGATTTCCCGCTAGTGCTATAATATATTGAGTTTATTGCGAAAATCCTCGTTGGGGCTCCCCTGGAAGTCTGCTAAGATCCCTTCGTATCTCTCTAGTTTGGTCACCATATGGTCACCCATCCAAAGAGGGAAAAACAACCGAAAATGCGTAGCCAAACGGCCAAGCTTACGAAGCGCGTGGTGGACGACGC
>Ga0075015_100000790_pt1 | contig 11339 bp, 12 predicted proteins | sample AleBraG_ABR_2013_FD_71476 | JGI IMG/M metagenome (GOLD analysis project Ga0075015, IMG submission 71476) | Freshwater sediment microbial communities in response to fracking from Pennsylvania, USA - Alex Branch Run_MetaG_ABR_2013 | ecosystem: Environmental > Aquatic > Freshwater > Creek >...
GGCAGCTCCTCCACGAAGCAGAGGAGGTCGGCGATGTCGTGCTGCACGTCGGCGCGCGTGGGCGCGATGCCGAACCCGCAGTTGCCCATGACCATCGTGGTGATGCCGTAGGAGGGGAGCGGATCCAGCGACGGGTCCCAGAACATCTCGAGGTCGTAGTGCGTGTGCCCGTCGACGAAGCCGGGCGTGACCAGGGCACCGGCGGCATCGATGGTGGCCTCGCCGTCGCCCTCGGCCGCCAGCGACGGGCCGATCTCCACGATCACGCCGTCACGGATGCGCACGTCGGCGGCGAACGGCGGGCGGCCCGTGCCGTCGACCACCGTCCCGCCCTGGATCAACCGGTTGCTCGTCATCGCGCCACCGTAGATGCAACACGACGACCCGCGCAGGGCTACCGTCGTCGCGCGTGCGCTCCGACCGCCAGGCAGGTCGCCTCGGCCAACTTCACCGAGTTGCACGACGTGGTGGCGGCCACCGTCGCCGCGCTGCAGTCGCTGAAGGGCTAGAGCCAGTCCCGTTTCTTGAAGATCCGGTAGAGCACGAACGTCGACAGGGCCATCATGCCGAGCGCGCCCGCGTAGCCGTAGCGCCACCCGAGCTCGGGCATGTGGCGGAAGTTCATGCCGTAGATGCCGGCGATGAGAGTGGCGACGATGAGGATCGCGCCCCATGACGTCATCTTCTTCATGACCTGGTTGAGCCGGTTGGAGATGACGGCGAGGTCGGCTTCGAGCAGGCCGGTCAGGAGGTCGCGCTGCGACTCCACCAGGTCGACGATGCGCAACACGCGGTCGTAGATGTCGTGGAAGTGCACGATCGCCTCGTCGCTGACGAACGACACCTCCCGGCGGATCATCGCGTTCACGACTTCGCGGAGCGGCGCGGCGGCGCGGCGGAACTCCATGAGGTCGCGTCGGATCGCGAACACGTCGCGTGGGACACCACCCTGGCCGTCGTCACCGAACACCGCCTCCTCCAACGCGTCGAGGCGATCGTCGAACGCGTCGGTCACCTCGAAGTAGCGGTCGACGATCACGTCGAACAACGCCCAGAGCAGGAAGCCCTCCTCGGTGATGCTGTGCTCGCTCCGCTGCAGCTCGAAGCGGTGCTCGACCAGTTCCACGTCGAGGCGGCGACCCTCGCGGTCGGGATGACGCACGGTCACCATCCAGCCCGGACCCATCACGATGTCGACCTCGGTGGTGGAGAAGCCGTCGGCGGTGCAACGGGCGTCGTGCACGGCCACGTGGAAGTAGTCGCCGTAGCGCACGAGCTTCGTTCGCTCCTGCATGTGGCGGAGGGCTTCGATCACGGTGGGGTTGAGCCCGAGCCGATGGGCGAGCAGGGCCCGCTCCTCGTCGGTGGGGTCGACGAGATCGACCCAGACCACGGTCGAACCGCCGTCGACGGGGGCGGCGGCGTCGCGACGGAGGTCGGCGGGATCGAGCGCCTCGCGTCCGGCCACGCCGGCGGTGTAGCACCACGCAGAGATCACGGGAGGACTCTACGCATGCCCGGTACGCTCCCCGGGCATGGCTGCTGACCTCTCCGCCCGATCCAACGACGAGTTGCGCGAGTACGCGCTCACCTGGCTGCGCGACAACCTCCCCGCCGGGTGGATGGAGGCGATCGACGCCGATGACAGCGCCACGATCTCCGACCTGCGCGCCGCCCAGGACTACCAGGAGTGGTGCACCCGCTTCGGCGAGTCGGGCCTGGCCACTCCCACCTGGCCCGCGGAGTACGGCGCCGGCCTGTCGTTGTCGCCCAGCCAGTCACGGATCGTCGCCGACGTCTGCAACCGCTACCGCGTCACCCGGCCGATGAACATCATCGGCATCGGCATGGGCGGCCCCACGGTCATCGCGTGGGCGAGTGAGGAGCTCAAGCACCGGTTCCTGCGGGGCATCGCCACCAACGAGGAGATCTGGTGCCAGCTCTTCAGCGAGCCCGGCGCCGGGTCCGACGTGTCGGGCCTCGCGACGCGCGCGGAGCGCGACGGTGACGAGTGGGTGGTCACCGGGCAGAAGGTGTGGACGTCGCTCGCGCACATGAGCCGCTACGGCATGCTCCTGGCCCGCACCGACCCCGACGTGCCCAAGCACAAGGGCCTCACCTACTTCGTGGTCGACATGCACGCGCCCGGCGTGGAGGTGCGGCCGCTGCGCCAGTTGACCGGCGACGCCGAGTTCAACGAGGTGTTCTTCGAGGAGGTGCGCATCCCCGATGCCTGGCGCCTCGGTCCCGTGGGCGACGGCTGGCGCGTCGCCATCACCACGCTGATGAACGAGCGGGTGTCGCTGTCCGGTGCGGGCTCGGTGATCGGCGACAGCTCCGCGGTGCGGCCGATCGACCGAATCATCGCCCACCACCGTGGCATCGCCGACCCCAACTTCCGCCAGCGCATCGTTCGAGCGTGGATCGACGAGCGGCTCGTCGCGCTCAACAACCAGCGCGCCACCGACAAGCGCCGGAGCGGCGCGGAGGTCGGCCCCGAAGGTTCGATCACCAAGCTGCAGAGCGCGGAGGCGAACCAGCGGCTGCACATGCTCGAGGTCGACCTCGCCGGCGCGGCGGGCGTCGCGTGGGAGGGGCGTCCGCTGGTGGGTGGCGACGGCACGATGTCCTACGCGGCGGCCGACGACACGTCCAAGTCCGCCGAGTCCGCCCGCACGGCCGCGCGCCTGTTCCTGCGGTCGCGTGCGAACACCATCGAGGGCGGCACGTCGGAGATCATGCGCAACATCCTCGGTGAGCGCGTGCTCGGCCTGCCGAAGGACCCCGACCCGTCGCGCGACGCGGCGTGGAAGAACGTCCCCCGCAACGGGTAGCGCCAACCCGACGAGGGCCCGACGCAGTCGTCGATCAGGCCTTGCAGGTGATACCGGACTTCGGCACCGTGCCGCGCAGCAGGTAGGCGTCGACGATGGAGTCGATGCACGCGCTCTTCGTGTACGCGGTGTGCTCGGTGCTGTCGAAGCTGACGAGGCGCGACCCGCTGATGCGACGCGCGAGGTCGAGCGCACCCGCGTAGGGAGTCGCGGGGTCGTGGGTGGTGCCGAGGATCAGGATCGGCTTCGAGCCGGTGACGCGCACGTCGCCCAGCTGCTCCGAGGCCGGCGGCTCCGGGTAGCGGGGGTCGCAGCCGAGCTTGGTGGACCCGGTGTAGGCGCCGAGGAGCGGGTACTGCTGCACCTCACGGGCGTACTCGGCGGCGAAGTCCTCCCAGCTCTGGGTGGGGTCGTAGCGGTCGTCGCAGTGGATGGCGTCGAACACCTGGCCGATGTTGTCGTAGGTGCCGTTGTCGTGGCGGCCGTTGTAGCTGTCGGCCAGCGAGAGGAGCAGCGTGCCGTCGCCGGTCTTCGCGTCCTCCAGCGCCTGGGCGAGCTCCGGCCAGCCGAACGACTTGTCGTACAGCGCCGAGATGATGCCGGTGTAGAACGCGGCCACGCCGGCCTTGCGGCTGGTCTGCTTGCCGTCGATCGTGGTGGCGTCGAGCTGCGCGCCCTTCTCGAACTGCTGCTGCAGGTCGCGGAAAGCGGCCTGCGGGTTGCCGGCCGAGTGGAATGCGCACTTGCGGTTCTTGGCGCAGTCCGCCAGGAACGACTCGAGCGCGGTCTCGAACCCCTGGGCGTCGCCCCGGAGCTCCGCCAACGCGTCGACCGACAGGTCGACGGGCGCGTCGAGCACCATGCGGCCCACGCGGTCGGGGAACATCTGGGCGTACACCGCGCCGATCACCGTGCCGTAGGAGTAGCCGAGGTAGTGCAGCTGGTCGTCGCCGAGCGCGGCGCGCAGCCGGTCCATGTCGCGCGCCACGTTGCGGGAACCGAGCTGGCCCAGCCACGCGCCGTTCTTCGCCACGCAGTCCGCGACGAAGTCGGTCACGTCGCTGGTGCCGTCGTAGAACGAGCGCAGGTCCTCCGGGGAGTTGGGCGTGGGATCCTCTGCGTAGAGCGCGTCGGTGGTGGGTCCGTCGGTGCACTCCACGGGGCGCGACTTCCCGACGCCGCGCGGGTCGAAGCTGACGAGGTCGTAACGGTCGCGGATCTCCTGGGGATAGCTGCTCACGAAGTCGGCGAGGGTGGTCGACCCGGCGTCGCCCGGGCCCCCGAAGTTCAGGACCAGGGAGCCGAGGCGCTTCGACGGGTCGTTCGCGCGGTGGCGCGACACCGCGATGCCGACCTGCTCGCCGTCGGGCTGCGAGTAGTCGACCGGCACCTTCAGGGTGGAGCACTCGAGCTTCCCGCACTTGCGCCACGTGAGCTTCTGCGGTGGCGCTGCCGTCGTGGTGGAGGTCGCAGCTCCGCCCGGGGCGGTGGTGGAGGTGGCCTGTGCGACGGCAGGCACGGTTCCCGCGAACAGCGCGACCACGGCACAGACGGCGACGAACGGGGCTACGCGGCGCACGAACACCGGCAGAATCTACCGGCCGCATCTTCCTGTCTGGCCTCGCGCCGATCGGGGTAGCTTCGGGGTGTGAGCCCTCTCGACGCGGCCGGTGAACCGCTCACCCTGCTCTCCGTGCATGCGCACCCCGACGACGAGGCGTCGAAGGGGGCGGGCACCGTCGCGCGGTACGCCGCCGAGGGTGTGGAGACGGTGCTGGTGTGCTGCACCGGGGGCGAGGAGGGCGAGATCCTCAACCCGCGCGTCGACACCCCTGAGGTGCGCGAGCACCTCGCCGAGGTGCGCGCCGCCGAGTTGCAGGCGAGCGTCGACGCGATCGGCTACTCGTCGCTGCACCTGCTCGGCTACCGCGACTCGGGCATGGCCGGCAGCGACTCGAACCAGCACCCCGACTGCTTCGCCATGGCCCCGCTCGACGAAGCGGTCGAGCGCCTCGTGCGCATCGTCCGCGCCGAGCGGCCGCAGGTGATCATCACCTACCCCGACGAGCAGCAGTGGTACGCCCACCCCGACCACTTGCGCGTGCACGAGATCTCCGGGCCCGCATTCGACGCAGCCGGTGATCCCACGCAGTTCCCCGACGCCGGGCCGGCGTGGCAGCCGCAGAAGCTCTACTACTCGGGTTTCTCGTTCCGGCGCATCATGGCCCTGCACGACGCCTACGTGAAGCTGGGGGAGGAGAGCCCCTACGCCGAGCGGATCGAGAAGTTTCCGGCCGACGCCGCGCACGTGGCGCCGAGCACGTTGATCGACGTGAGCGAGTTCCTGCACCGGCGCCGCGCTGCCCTGCTCGCGCACCGCACGCAGATCGACCCCGACAGCCACTGGATGCGCGTCCCCGACGACCTCATGCGCGAGGCCTTCCCGTGGGACGAGTACGAGCTCGCCCGCACGCTGGTCGACACCGGAGTGCCCGAAGGCGACTGCGAGACCGACCTGTTCGCCGGCCTGCGCGTGCACGTGGGTGCGCGCATCGGAGATGGAGGAGACGACGCGTGAGTGAGTTCCTGAGCGACGAGTGGATCGCCGCGCTCGCGGGGACGGGCGCCGCTCCCGGACCGTCGGCCACCGTGCAGGTGGTGGTGGGCGGCACTCCCGCAGGCGACGTGAAGTTCCACCTCGCCGTCGCCGACGGTGTCGTCACTGCGGCGACGCCGGGCAACAACCCGAAGGCCGACGTGTCGGTGACCATCCCACATGCGGAGGCGCAGGCGATGCTCGCCGGTGAGCTCGACCCGAACGTCGCGTTCATGCGCGGCCGTATGAAGACGGCGGGTGACCCCGGCCAGTTGCTCGACCTGCTGTCGGCCACCGGCGGCTACGCCGCGTGGCGCGCCGGCGTGCTCTCCGCAACGAGCAGCTAGGCCCGCGCCACTTCGCGGAGCTCGCGCCATCCGATGAGCGTGGCGCCGGCGCGCGTGACGAGGTCGCGCAGCGATGGGTCGCGGCACAGCGCGGCGTGGTCCTCCACCCGGCCCGCCCAGTCGTCTCGGCACGCGGCGCGCAGCTCGTCGGAGTCGACACCGGGGTGGAGGCACAGCTCGGTCACGCCGGGTTGGAGGTCGAACAGCGCGCGCTCGATGCGGCGGCGCTCTCCCGGTGCGCACGGCACCACGTGGTCGGGGAACACCGCGCCCTCCTCGGCCGCGAGCTTCCGGAACGGGAAGCCGGCGAGGTGCTCGTCGCCCGCGAGGCGCAGCGGCAAGCCGAAGTCGAGCGCGAGCTCGAGGTACACGTCGAAGAACTCGGGCCGCTGCACGAGGGTGCCGAGGTGGCTGGCGACGTGGCTGACGTCGAAGCCCCACACGATCGCCCGCTCGGTCTGCGCCCGGCACTCGCGGCGCACCTCGTCGAGGTCGGCGTGGTCCCACGAGTCGTCGAGGGTGCGGGGGAAGCCGCCGTCGCCGTCGAGCAGGCTGGGTGCGTTGGTGATTGGCCCCCATCGGTAGGTGTCGTGCTCGGCGTTGAGCGTGAGCAGCACGCCGACGTCTTCGCCCCGGTACCCGGCAACCGCGTCGCGGGCCCAGGGGCAGGGCACCATGAGCCCCGCGCTGGTGGCGAGGCCGTTGCGCAGCGCGTCGTAGGTGGCGACGTTGCTGGCGTGGGTGAGGCCGAGGTCGTCGCCGCTGATGATCAGCAGCTTGGCGTCGGCGGGATGCCCGAGTCGCTCGGCGAGCGTCATGGCGATTCAGGGTAGTGCCGGGCCCGCCAGGGCCCGCACCCGTCACCCCTCCGGTGGCTGGCTAGCCTCCGGCCCGTGCGCACGCGGCCGGCCCAGCTCCTGCTCGCGCTCGCGGTGGCGCTCGCCGCGCTGGCCACCGCGTGCGGTGGCGGCGGGTCCTCGGCCTCCGACACCACCACGACCACCCCGGCCGGGCCCACGACCACGGCGATCGGCCAGTCGGACTGCGCCCTGTTCCACGGGGTGACCACCGAGCTCAAGTCCGTCGGCGCCGTGGCGCCGGGCTTCCTCACCGACGCGCAGGCCGAGCAGGTCGACTGCCTCGACAAGGTCTCGTTCTTCTTCGACAGCACCGCGGCCGTCCCGCCGGGCTACACCGTCGGCTACCAGGACGTCACGAAGGACCCGATCCAGGACTGCAACGGCGCGATCACCGTGCCGGGCAACGCGTTCCTCATGGTGACGTTGAAGCCGTCGGCGAGCAGCAATCCGTTCCTGCCGGACGGGCAGCAGGACACCTATAAAGGGAGCCTCCGCCTGTCGTACGGCCCGGTGCACCACCTCGAGGCGGTGGAGAAGCTCTGCGACGGTGACGGCACCGTGCGCTGGGTGATCGGTCTCGACAGCGTGCGGCCGTTCGTGGTGGACCGCGCCATCGACCCCGTGCGCGTGAGCGTGCTCGTCGGCTGACGCGAGCAGCGCGGGTCACGTGAGGTCGATGACCACTTTCCCGAACGTGGTGTCGGACGCGAGCAGCTCGTAGGCGTCCGCCGCGGCGTCGAGCGGGAACGTCGCCGCGACCACCGGATCCACGGTTCCCGCCTCGAGCAGCGGAACGACGTCGCCCGCGAACGCGATGGTGGCGGCGGTCTTCTCCTCGAGGGAACGGCTGCGCAGCACCGTGCCCATCATGCGCAGGCGCTTGACCATGAGGAGCGCGACCTCGAGCTCGCACCGCGGACCGCCCATCGCGCCGATGACGACGATGCGGCCGCGCAGGGCGGCGGCACGCACGTCGGCCGCCACGTAGGTGCCGCCGACCAGTTCGAGCACGACGTCGACCGGCCCGGACGCGGCGGTGATCTGCTCCGCGAACGCGAAGGGATCGAGGTCGCCCCCACCCGAAGGTCGGGGTGCGAGCACCGCGTGATCGAGACCGAGCGCGCGGCAGCGCTCCAGCTTGTCGGCGGTGCGGGCGGTGCCGACGACGGTCGCGCCGAGCGCCTTCGCCAACTGCAGCCCGGCGGTGCCGACGCCCGAACCCACCGCGTGCACGAGCACCACCTCACCCGCCGCCGCCCCGGCCTGGGTCACCAGCGCGTCGTGAGCGGTGACGAACACCTCGGGCACGCCGCCCGCGGCGACCAGGTCGAGCCGCTCGGGCACCACCACGCAGTGGGCGGCGGGCACGGCGATGAGCTCCGCCTGGCCGCCACCACCCGCAATGCCGAACACCCGGTCACCGACCGACCACTCGGTGACCCCGTCGCCGAGCGCCGCGACCTCGCCCGAGAACTCCAGCCCGGGGATGTCGGGCGGCGAACCGGCCGGGGCGGGGTAGCCCCCCTGCACCTGCACGAGGTCGGCACGGTTGAGCCCCGCACCGTGCACCCGCACCACCACCTCGCCGGGGCCGGGTTCGGGATCGGGGCGCTCCTCGACCGAGAGGCGGTGGTCGTCGGTGATCGTCACGGCACGCATGGCCGGAGGGTACCCGGCACCTGGGAGTGCCGGACCGCCGGCGTTGCCGCACGGGGCGCTAGCTTGCGCGCCTGTGAGCACCCCCGCGCTCGAACTCGTCGACGACGACGGCGAACGCCTGGTCCTCGACGCCGACGAGGCCGAGCACCTGTTCGCGCTCACCGGTGGTCTCGACGGCGCCACCGTGTCGGCCTGCCCACGGTGCCGCAGCCGGATCCTCACCGTCGTCGCGCTGGTCGACCTGCTCGACGACTCTCCGCCGTTCTCCCGCGCGGAGGAGCTGGTGGAGCTCGCCGACGAGGCGCCGACCCTCCACCTCTACGTGCGCGACCTCACCGGCGCGTGCGGCCACCGCGGCTGGATCGACCCCGGCTTCGACGAGTGGTCCGACGCGTTCGGCTCGCGGACCACGCTCCCGCGCTGAACGGCCCTCGTCGATCTACCGCGGGATGCGGGTGCGCTTGAACTCGTTGAGGCGCGTCCACTGCAGCATGCCGAGCACCTGCTCGAGGTCGTCGACGCGACCACGCTCCATGAAGCGCACGAACACGGCTTCCTCGTCCTCGATGTAGGTCGGCACGCCGAACACGTCCCAGCGGGTGACCGCCTCCGTGTGCTCGTTGGCGAGGATCTCGAGCGTCTCGGTGCTCGCCGCCTCCTTGGCCAGGAGGTCGGGGTCGAGGTGGACCGACCCGATGGCCTCGCGCAGCACCTCGTCCTCGAAGCGCTTGCCCTGGTCGTGACGCTGCGAGAACAACGCCAGGTGGGCGTCGAAGAACTGCTCGGGGTGACGCTCGCGCAGCGCGATCCCGAAGAGCAGCGCATGGACGCCAGAGCCTTGCTCCTCCCACGGGCGGTCCCACTGCGGGGTGTCGCCTTCCTCGGTGTGGTTCTGTTCGAGGGAGAAGGGAACGAACCGGAACTCGACGTCGGCGACGGCGGGGGAGCCCTCACGGATCGCGTTGATCACGGCCGCGTTGCCGTTGTAGGCGAAGGGGCAGAGGTAGTCGAACGTGACGGCGATGCTGCGCGACATGGGTGGTGCCTCCTGCCCGGAGGGGCGGTGGGGGATACGAGATGACTAGGTGAGGGGGACCAACCGCCGGGCAGCCGCACCCATTCCGAGGCCGAGCAGCGCGCCGACGGCGATGTCCGAGGTGTGGTGCATCTTCGTGTACACCCGGCTGAACGCCACCGTGGCTGCGAGGGCGAAGTACGCCGGCGCGAGCGGGGAGTCGGCGAGCAGCATCGCCGCGGTGAACGCCGAGGTGGCGTGCCCCGACGGGAACGAACTGGTGCGGGGCCGGTGCATGCCGTAGGGCAGCGGCTCCTCGGGCGGGGTGTCCTCCGCGGGCCGCACCCGGCGGAACAGCATCTTGACCGGGCCGTTCGTGAGGGCGGATTCGATGCCCATCGCGGCGCCGAGCTTCAGGCCGACCACCGGATCGCCCTCGTGGGCCGCCTTCACCGCGCCGATCGCCAGCCACAGCAGGCCATGGTCGGCGGCGCTCGACAGGCCGTAGAACACGGGGTCGAGGACGGGCCCCCGCACGCGGTCGACCCACTCGTCGATCCGCTGGTCGAGCCGATGGACCCGCGTCGCGAACCCGCTCTGCATGAACTTCGCCATCGGGGCCCTTGCCATCGCAAGCAGGCTATCGGGGGCGGCGGGCACGGCCGCGTCCTGGGAGGGAGCTGAGAGCCCGCTCGCGCCGATCGGAGCTCCGACCGTAGGGTGAACACGTGTTGTTGCAAGAGATCGCCCGCAACAAGCGGCGCTCGGTCGTCATCGTGATCCTGTTCGTGCTGGTCTGGATCGGTATCGGCGCGCTCGTCGGCTGGTTGGTCAGCGGCACCGGCGGGTCGACGACGCAATCCTGCGATCCGCAGTTCACGGCGAACTGCCAGACGACGACACAGCCCGGCACTGCGCCCGAGGTCGCGATCGGGTTCGGCGTCGCGATCGCGGCCGCATTCGCGGCGGGCGCGGTCGTGTTCGCGGTGAAGTCGGGGAGCCGACTGGTCCTCGCCGCGGCCGGGGCCCGGCCGGCCGACCGGGCGCAGTTCGGCCGCCTCCACAACGTGGTGGAGGAGATGGCGATCAGTGCCGGACTGCCGACTCCGGCCGTGTACGTCATCGACGACCCGTCGCCGAACGCGTTCGCAACCGGCATCAGTCCTGCGCACGCGTCGATCACCGCCACCACGGGCCTGCTCGAGATCATGAACCGCGAGGAGCTCCAGGGGGTCATCGCGCACGAGATGAGCCACATCAAGAACTACGACGTGCGCCTGATCCTGATCGTGAGCACGCTCATCGGACTCGCCGCGCTCCTCGCGAGCCTCGCGTGGCGCAGCCTCCTCTTCTCGCGACCGCGCGGGCGCGACGGCCAGCAGATCGCAGCCCTCGTGATGGTGCTCGCGATGTTGTTGACGCTGATCGCCTTCGTGGTCGGACCGCTCATCCGGTTCGCGTTGTCACGATCGCGAGAGGAGCTCGCCGACGTCAGTGGCGCCCAGCTCACCCGGAACCCGGAGGGCCTCGCCAATGCGCTCCGCAAGCTCGAGGCGAACGACAAGCCGTTCGCCAAGTTCAACCACGCAACCGCCGCGATGTGCATCGACGATCCACTGCAACATCACGACGAGTGGTACCACCACCTTTTCGACACGCACCCGCCCATCGAGGAGCGCATCGAGATCCTCGATCGCATCGCGCGGGGCCAGGCCGCCTGATCGGCGCCGGCTCCGGCTACTCCAGAAAGGTGTCGATGACGGCGCGGTCGACCACGCCGTCGTAGGCGACGGCGCCGTCGCGCAGCGCGATGCATCGGTCGGCCTGTTCCAGGAACCCGAGCTGGTGGGTGGCGACGACGACCGCCGCGCCGGCCTCGCGGGCGGCGACGAGCAGCTCGGTGAGTGCCTGCTGGCCGGCGGGGTCGAGGCCCACGAAGGGCTCGTCGACGAGCAGCAGCGAGAACGGTCGCACGAGAGCGAGGAGGATCGACGTCTTCTGGCGGAGGCCGCGGCTGAAGCGCGAGGG
>Ga0075015_100000792_pt1 | contig 11336 bp, 10 predicted proteins | sample AleBraG_ABR_2013_FD_71476 | JGI IMG/M metagenome (GOLD analysis project Ga0075015, IMG submission 71476) | Freshwater sediment microbial communities in response to fracking from Pennsylvania, USA - Alex Branch Run_MetaG_ABR_2013 | ecosystem: Environmental > Aquatic > Freshwater > Creek >...
CCCAGCGCGTCCGGGCCCAGCAGCTCGACCAGCGCGTCGACGGCCATGAACTCTTCGTGCGCGTGCGCCCGGCGGCCGCTGTCCGGTCGGCGAATGGCGCGCACCAGTCCAATCCCGGCCGCCTGCGCTGCGCGCAGCACACTGTTGCTGTCGTCTGCGAAAAGACTGCGCGCCGGATCAAAGTCTAACTCGCTGCGCAGCGCGCGCCAGAAATCCCCGTCCTCCTTGGGCGCGCCCAGAGAGTGCGAGCTGAAACTCTGATCGAAGTGATCGAGCACCTGGGTGTGTTCATGCTTGATTGCCAAAGCGTGCGGATGCGCATTGGTCAGCAGTACCAGCTGTTTGCCCCGCGCGCGCGCCGCACCCAGAAACTGCCGCGCGCCCGGCAGCCAGCGTATCCGGTGCGCGTCCTGCAATTTGAGCGTGCAAATGTCCAGCCCGAGTTCAGCGCTCCAGTATTCCGTGCTGTACCAGTTCAGCGTGCCCACGCAGGCGGCAAACCGCGGCTGCAGGTGCGCGCGAGCCGTGGCGGCGTCCAGGCCGCGCGCCGCGCCCCAGACTTCCGGCACCAAGGTCTGCCAGAAATGATTGTCAAATTGCAGATCCAGGAGCGTACCGTCCAGATCCAGCAGCACATGATCGATGGCGGCCCACTGGGCCTCGGTGAGCGCGGGATTGCTCATGGGCTATAGGCTACCATGGCGACCATGCGCCTGGATCCGCAATCCCTGACCACCCTGCTGCCCCGAATCGTCGCCATCGCTCGCAGCGCCGGCGCGGCCATTCTCGACATCTACGCGCGCGAATTCAGTGTGTCCCTGAAGCACGACCAATCCCCGCTCACCGCCGCAGATCTGGCCGCGCACGCAAGCATCGCCGCTGCACTCAAGGATCTCACTCCCGACATTCCCCAGCTCTCGGAGGAATCGACGCCGGCCGATATTGCCGCGCGGCGCAGCTGGTCCACGTTGTGGCTCATCGACCCCCTGGACGGTACCCGCGAATTTGTCCAGAAAAATGGCGAGTTCACGGTCAATATCGCACTGATTCACGCGCACCAGCCGCTGCTGGGCGTGGTGTACGCGCCGGTGCCGAACCTGCTGTATGCCGGGGCGCACGGCGTGGGCGCCTGGCGAATCGATGCGCACGATCAGCGCACACCGCTGGTGCCGCGGGCGACGGCAGCGCACCCGCCGCGCGTGCTGGCCAGCCGCTCGCATCGCGGCGCCAGTCTTGACGGCCTGCTGACAAGATTAGGCGCTCACGAAACCTTGAGCGTGGGCAGCGCCTTGAAGTTCGGCTACCTGGCCGACGGGCGCGCCGACCTTTACCCGCGCCTATCCCCGACTTCCGAGTGGGACACGGCCGCGGGGCAAGCCGTTGTTGAAGCCGCCGGTGCCCGCGTGTGCGACCTGCAAGGCCACCCCTTGCGCTACAACGCGCGCGATACGCTGCTCAATCCCTCCTTCCTGTGCTGGATGGATGACACGCGCGACTGGCTGGCCTTGGTGGACAAGCCGTGAGCGAACCCACTGCCCCACAGGCGCGTGTCGATCTGCACACGCACAGCGACCGCTCCGACGGCACGCTTCCCCCGGCCGAGCTCGTGGCCTTGGCTAAGGACCGCGAGGTGCAGCTGCTCAGCCTCACCGATCACGACAGCATCGAGGGGTGCGATGCGGCCGCGGCGGCCTGCAAGGCGCAGCGCATCCAATTTCTGGCCGGCACCGAACTGAGCAGTTTGTGGCGCGGTCGGGAGATTCATATCGTGGGCCTGCGCCTCTCGACGGACTCACCGTCCTTGGCCGCGCATTTGAGCCGGGTGCGCGCCATGCGCGTCGCCCGGCTGCGCGCCATCGGAGAGCGCCTGACACGCCATGGCCTGGCGGGCACACAGCTGGTCGACACCGTGCTGAATCTGCCCGGTACGCCCACGCGACTCCACCTGGCGCGCCTGCTGGTGGAGCAGGGTGAGGCCAAGGACACGGATGATGCGTTCAAGCACTGGTTGGGCCGCGGACAGCGCGCCGCTGTGGCCGCCGAATGGCCCGCGCCTGCCGCCTGCGTCGAGGCCATCAAGGCGGCCGGCGGCGTGGCGGTGCTGGCGCATCCGCACCGCTATCAGCTCTCGGCCGGTGGGCTGCGTGAATTGTGCGCCCAGTTTCGCGAGGCAGGCGGCGCGGGGATCGAGGTCAGCCTGGCCGGCATGGGGCCGGGGGATACCAGCCGGGCCGCCACACTGGCGCGCCGTTTCGGCCTGGCCGGCTCGCTGGGATCGGACTTTCACCAACCCGGCATCCCGTGGCGCCCATTGGGCCGCTGGCTTAAGCTACCGGACGGCGTTACGCCGATAACCGCACTGCTTGGGCTATGAGTGAATCCGATGACAACGTCGATCGTGAGCTGTTCCGCAACATCCAGAAATTGCGTGAACTGCGCATCGCTCATCGCGACCTGGACGACGTGATCGCCAGACTGTCGCTGGACATGCATGTGGATGAGCTCCAGCTCAAGCGACTGAAGAAACGCAAGCTCCAGCTCAAGGATCAGATCCTGCTGCTCGAGAGTCAACGCATACCGGATCTGAACGCTTGAACGAACCATCCTTCGCGCGCCTCACCGCGCCGCAGTCCCTGCTGCAATGGCTGAGTATTGCCGCCGTGATCGTGATCGCCCTGTTCATCGGGTCGTGGGCGCGCGCGGCCAGCAAACGGCATGCGCTCCCGAGCGTGCCCTGGCAGGCCGCGGCCTTGGAAGGGCTGGTGGTGCTGACCCCCGCGCTGGCGGCGCTGGTGATGATGCTGCTGATCCACGCCCTTTACCTCGGGCACAGCACCGATACCACGCCGCTCGATCTGGCCCTGCACCTGGGCGTGGTGCTGATACTGGTGCGCGCCGGCGTTTACTGCGTGGGATTGCTGGCCGGCCCAAATTCCTGGGTGCCGCGCTGGGAAACGCGCCTGACGTTGGGGCTCTGGCTGACCATCGCCTTTCAGCTGGTGGGTTGGTTCACGGCTATCGAAAGAGTCCTCGATGGCATAGACCTGCTGCCGGGCAAGAGTCAGTTCTCGCTCTGGTCGCTCCTCAAAGTGCTGGTGGTGGTGACCGCCGTCCTGCTGATCATGAGCGTGATCGCCCGCGCCATCGAGCGCCGGGTCATGCGCCTGGACAATGTCGCGCTCTCGACGCGTATCGGTATCTCCAAGTTCGTCTACTTCTTCCTGATCAGCTTAGGTGCGCTCCTGGGCATCAACGCCGCCGGCGTGGACCTGACCGCGTTGACCGTGCTGACCGGCGCCATCGGTCTGGGTCTGGGCTTCGGTCTGCAGGCCATTGCCAGCAATTTCGTCAGCGGCTTCGTGCTGCTGCTCGACAAATCGATCAAGCCCGGCGATGTCATCAGTTTTACCGGCGTGGCGGGTACCAGTACCGAGAATTTCGGCTGGGTGCAAGCGCTGCGCGGCCGCTTTGTCGTGGTTCGCGACCGCGACGGCGTGGAGACTCTGGTACCGAATCAAAACCTGATTACCAATGCGGTCATCAACTGGAGCTACTCGGATCGCAAGGTGCGCCTCAAGCTCCCGGTGCGCATCAGCTACCGGGACGATCCGGAGCAGGCGCTGGTGCTGCTGCAACGCGCCACCGATGGCCATCCGCGCGTGCTGCACGAGCCGCCGCCGGTCACCCGCTTGATGCAGTTTGCCGAGTCCGGCATGGAACTGGAGCTGCGTTTCTGGATTGCCGATCCCGAAAATGGCGTCAACAACGTCCGCTCGGATGTCAATCGCGCCATCTGGCGGCTGTTTCGCGACGCCGGCATCACCATTCCCGTCACCCAGCACGAAGTGCGCCTGCTGGCCCACGACGCATGAGCGCGACCCCGATCATTCCGGACGCCGACCTGCGCTTCAGCTTCGTGCGCGCGGGCGGCCCCGGCGGCCAGAACGTCAACAAAATCGCCAGCGCCGCGCAACTGCGCTTCGACCTTGCCGGCACCCAGGCGCTGGATGCGGCCACCAAAGCCCGACTCCGTACCCTCGCGGGCCGCCGCCTCAATGCGGCCGGCGATATTCTCATCATGGCCAGCACCCACCGCACCCAGGAAGGGAACCGGCGCGCGGCGCTCCAGCGGCTCGATGAACTGATCAACCGCGCCCTCATCGTGCCCAAGGTCCGTCGCGCCACGCGCCCGACGCGCGGCTCCAACGAACGGCGCATTGCCGGCAAACTCCATCAGCAACACACCAAGCGACTGCGGCGCGGGGTGCACAACGACGATTGATTGCCCGCAGAATCTGCGCGTTTTAGAATAATTCACAATGCGTTCAAGGGGGTTGTTATGGTCGCACTCACTTCACTCTGGCTGCCCATTCTGGTGGCCGCCGTCGTGGTTTTTGTCGTCAGCTCCATCATTCATATGTTCCTGGGTTACCACTACAACGACTTGCAGGCGCCGCCGCAAGCCGATTCGGTACTCGACACCTTGCGTGGTCTGAACATTCCACCGGGCGACTATGCGCTGCCCAAAGCCAGCTCCATGCAGCAGATGCGCACAGCCGAATACAAGGAAAAGATCACGCGTGGCCCGCTGATCCTGATGACCGTGGCGCCCGGCGGGATGGCCATGGGCAAGAGTTTGGGACAGTGGTTCGTCTACCTGGTGGTGGTGGGCGTGTTTTGCGCCTACATTGCCGGTCGGGAGCTGGCTCCCGGCGCCAGTTATCTGGCCGTGTTCCGGCTGGTGGGATTCAGCGCCTTCGTCGCCTACGCCATGGCGTTGCCGCAGGCCTCGATCTGGTACCGACGCAACTGGCGCATGACCTTGGCGGGCATGTTCGACGGTCTGGTATTCGGGCTGCTCACCGCCGGCATCTTCGGCTGGCTATGGCCGCGTTGATGGCCCGGTCGCTTTAGCCGTGGGTAACTTGGAGAATGGAATGGCGGATCTGCTCTGAGAGCACGATCTGGGCATCCTCGGCGACGCGCAGCAGCACGTCGTCGAACTCCAGGCAACCGCCAGCATCGACCCGCAGTACGGCGCGCTCGCGCAGCAGCTCGATGAAGCTGGCGAACAAGGCGCGGTCGAAGAACTCCGGCGAATTGAAGCCGTACAGCAGCGTCATGCGCTGGGCCAGCAACTGACAGCGCTCTTCGAGCGCCTTGGGCGGTATGACCCCGCTCCCGGCCTTGATCAAAGTGGCGATGGCCAGGTAGTAGCGCTCGATGATCTGGATGGTGGCCTGCGCCAGCAACGAGAGTTGCAGCGCCATGGGTGAAACCGGCGGCGGGCGCTCCCAGCGCCCCTCACCGGCGCGCTCCAACAGGCCGCACGCGGCCAGCGCCTCCAGTACGCGGGTAATCTCCCCGGGCACCCCCGCCTCCTCCCAGCGCAGGAACAGTTCCGCTGCCACGTAAGGATAGATGCGGCTGGCAAAGCGCTGGATATCCTCACCGCGCAGACTTGCGTTGCCGATGAAGCAGCAGGCCACCAGCGACGGCAACGCCAACAGATGCAGGACATTGTTGCGGTAGTAGGTGGCCAGCACCGCATGTTCGGGGCTCATGCGAACGAACTCGCCGGCGCGCTGCGACTCGCGTGTGATGAGCTTCAGCGTTACGCCGTAATCGATAATGGTCGCCGGTGCCATTTCGGTCAGCGTCACACGGGCGCTGTAGGGCACTGCGCGCAGCACGGCCAGGAGCGTGGCCAGCTGCTGCTCGAGCTCGAGCAGCAGCATCGTCTGGCGCGGCGTGCTCAGCAGCGCCAGGGCCAGCAGGTTCACCGGCGTGACCGTGGCGGCGGCATTGATGTTGCGCATCACACTGTGGCTGAGTTCATCGATCACCGGCAACAACCAGCGCGGTCGATCGCTCTCGCTTCTGGCCGTCGCGCGCCAGTCGGGCGCGTGCTTGTCCAGCAGCGCATTCAAATGAATGGGTTCACCGAGGTTCACGTGCACGCGGCCGAAGCGTTCGCGCAAGCGGCGCAGGCCACGCAGCAAGCCGAACACGGTTTCCTTCTCCTTCGGCTGCCCGGAGAGTTCACCGATGTAGGTGGCGCCCTCGAAGATGCGCTCATAGCCGAAATAAACCGGCAGAAACACCACCGGCCGGCGCGGCTGGCGCAGGTAACTGCGCACCGTCATCGACAGCATGCCGGTCATCGGCGCCAGGAGCCGCCCGGTGCGGCTCCGCCCGCCTTCGATGAAATACTCGACCGAGTGACCACGCGCCATGATCGCGGCCAGGTATTGCATGAACACCACGGTGTAGAGTGTGCTGCCGCGAAAACTTCGACGGATAAAGAACCCGCCCCCCTTGCGCAGGTACCGACCCACCACCGGCAGATTCAGATTCACGCCGGCGGCCACATGCGGCAGGGCAAAGCCGTGCTGATAGATGGCGTAGGAGAGCAGCAGGTAATCCATGTGGCTGCGGTGGCACGGCACGTAGATGATCTCATTGCCATCGGCCACCTGCTGCAAAGTGTCCGCGTGGGTGAAATCCACGCCGTCATAGATGTGGCTCCACACCCAGGTCAAGGCCCGCGCCATCACGGTCACGAAGGCGTGCGAATAGTTGGCGGCGATCTCATCCACACAGCGGCGCGCCTCCAGCAGCACCTGGCGGCGGCTCTGGCCCGACTTGTCGCGCAGCTGCTGCGCCACCGCCTGGCGTACGGCGCGCGAGCGCAGCACTTCGGCTACGATGGTGCGCCGATGGGACAGATCCGGGCCGATGCGCGCAGCCCGCGCCCGCGACAGCTGGGCACGCAACAGGCGCGCCACACGCCGCGCCATCTGCGCAGTGTCGACCCCCGGCTCGATCAGACTGCGCAGTGAAACCGGCTCGCCCGGCTGAACCATGACATTGCGGCCATTGATCAATACCGTGAAGCCACGCCGCAGGCGGCTGCCGATCACCCAGCCTTCCGACAGCAGCAGGCGGATCAGCGAGCGCTCCTTCTGCGGCGCCCGCCCCCAGTACACTCCCACCGGCACCAGCGCGACATCCGCCTCGGCGTCCTGGCGCAGCGCCTCGATCAGCGCCAGCAACTGCGCCGGCACGCGCCGGTCCAGACGCGTGCGCCATAACCCCACCGGCCGCTCCAACGCGAAGGCCGCGCGTCCCGCCGCCGGCCGCGCGCCGAACAGGCGCCGCAGGGGGCGCGGCAGACGCGCCGATGCACACACATTGCGCAGTACCGCCAGATCCACCGCGCTGCGTCGCTCCAGTACGTAGCACACCGGCGCCGGCGTGGCACGGAGCCGTACGCCCACATCGGCCGGTTCCAGCCGGGCGCGAGTCCACAGAGCAAAAAATCGGGCGAGCAACGCTTCCATGTCGTGAACTCAGCCGGGCAGCAGGGGCGCTAGCAAAATCCCTCGCGCCTATCCACTTCGACCAGAAACTGCTCGAACAGGTGATTCAGGAGCGGCAGCTGATCGTACATGCGATGGTCCGTATCGAGCAGGTGCACCGTGGCACGGTACTCGCGCGCGAAGCTGACGCTCTGTTCCAGCGGCACGATCTCATCGCGCCAGCCGTGCACGATGGTCACCGGACAATCGATCACCCGTGGACGGAGCGGCGGGAGCCCGTCCATGAGCAGCGCCGGCGCCAACAGGAACACGCCCCGCGCATGCAGGAGCGATGCGGCCGCCACCGCCACGTAACCGCCCAGGCTGGAGCCGGCCAGGATCAGCTCGCCCGGCAGCTTGTGGCAGTAATCCACCAGCAGCGCCACTCGTTTGGCCGGCGAGGCGATGCCGCGATAATCGAGTGAATCAGCGCGATACCCTTCGGCGCGGGCAATCTCCGCCAAACCTGAAATCTTCCGACTCCACGGCTCCCCGTCCAGGCCGTGGGAAAACACTACATGGCGATCCGGCACTGTACGCGCCTCACTGGCTAAAGCTGGACGGGATCATACTCTTCGCTCGAGACCAGGCTCGCTCACCAGCTGGCGCAGTATGGCCGTCTCGATCTGATCCATCTCACGCGCGCTCATCAAGGCCAGACGGTTCAGACTGACCACGCGCACCCGGCTGGCCCCAGGTTCATGCGTGACCAGACAGGTCTGGAATTCGTTGGGCTGGAACGCCGCGAAGCCAAACAGCAGGCAAAAGCGCCGCGCGCTGCCCACCTGATCGTTCAGCCGCCGATCGCACACGACAAAGTAGCGCTCGTCGCTGTCACGCCCCGTGAAGGCCCCCTCCTCACTGAGCGCATCCAGGAACGCCGCCACCTGTTCGGCCGCACGCCCCCACAGCTCCGGTCCGGCCGCTTCCTCGAGTGTCCAGCGCGTGCCTTCCAGAATGCACGACTGCAGCCACAGGCTCAAGCGCCGCGCGGGCGCCAGCCGCGCCGCCTCGCGCGCGGCGTTCTCGGGCAGCAGCGTGTGCGCGCTGCGTTCCATGCCCGGCGGTGTTCGCACCGCCTCGACGCAGTTCACCCCGAGCCGGGCCAGCTGCGCGCGCTCGGCGGCACTGATGGGCAACGATAAACGGAGACTGGGCCGGAGCAGCGCACCCTCGCCCGCGGCGGCCGACCACAGCGGACTGGATTGATCCGCGCGCGCCATCATGCCCGCCGCCGCCGCCGTCGCCGCGAACGACTCCTGGCGACCGCGCAAGCGATCGAAGCCGAGGAGGCGCGGAAAAAACATCAGTGCATCCTCGCTGTGAAAGGCCCAGCGCTCAGCGCCCGTCGCAGCCGCCTTCACGCTGTCCCAGTCGCGCGGCGCATCCACCAGCAACAACGCCTGGCGAGAACGGCACAGCCGTGCCGCCACCAACAGAGTCGCCAGCCCCGGATCCTGTTCGCGCGTCAACGGCGGCACGCACAACAAGTCGAAGCGCGGACCGGCGCACAATGCGAACAGACCGGTGCCGTCCGCCTCCGCGCCGATCACGTCGTAGTCGGTGAGATCCAGTCCGTCCGTTCCATCTCCCTGCGCGCCGATGTAGCCCACCGCATTGCCGTTCTGCAATCCCGCCGTGGGCTCCGGCCGCTGCATCGGGAGCGGCCCGGCCACCCGCATGAGCCGCGACTCAGACAATGCCTGCTCGACGTTGTTGGGCGCGCTGACGCGCACCGACACGCCGCGGACGGTTTCCTGGTCTTCGATAAGTTGGGATCCAGGTGCGCGGAGACGTTGCAGAACCAGGTTGAACTGATCCAGCGCCCCCGCTTTGATGCCATCGTAATCCACGGCTGCGCGCAAGAACTCGCGCGTACCCGGCGAACGGCCCCGCAGCAGCAGCGCGCCGCGTCCGGCCGGCAATCGCAAGGTCGGCGCCCGTGCACTGTTGGCCACGCGCACCACGATGGCCTGGCGGCCGCCGTTTTCGAAGTAATGCTCCAAGGCGTAGCCGAGCGGCGCGGGCTGCCACAGACCACCGAAAACCTGCTGAAATTCGCCGAAGCCGCCAATGCTCACCGGCGTGTTGAGCGGACCCTTGAGCGTGCGTCCGATGAAGGCCGTGACCGCCGTGGGCAAGCGCACAATAGCCGGCGGCGGCGCTGCACTGGCGGCTCCGGGCGCCGCGCGCGACGTCAACTCACCCGTGTGGCTTTTCGGCAGCGACATTGCTGGTGGGTGCGGCCTGCGGTTCGCGTTCCGAGAGCAGCTGCTGGAAACTGGCCGCGTCCCTGTCGACCTCGTCGTCCCCGGTCCAATTGGCTCCCGCGGGAATGCGATTTTGCACCAGGGGAGCGGCCGCCAGCACCGCCTCGATGCCGCCCGGCGCAACGCTCTGCCCACCGCCGCCGCCGCCGCCGCCCGTGCCGCTACCGGCGACCGCTACAGCGACCGCGGTGGCGCTCATGCTCACAGGAACGGCTACACCGCGCGGCGCCCGCGTCAGCACCGCGATGGCATCCCAATCAATCTGTCGGTGACTCCCCGCCAGCAACTTTGCCAGCCGTGGGGAGAGGGATTTCATCAGTAGCGTCTTGCGCGCCTGATCCCAATGGCGGGCATCGTCCTCGAACACTGTGTACGCCTGCAAGTACAACTGCCCAGCGTGCCAGCCGAACAGGAAGGGCTGATTGACCACGCGCACCTGCGTACCCAGCGGAATCATCTCGTAGAACTTTTCGATGTCCTCCGGATACAGTCGAATGCACCCGTGGCTGGAGCGCAAACCGACCCCATAGGGCTTATTCGTCCCGTGTATCAGGTAACTGGGCCACCCCAACGTAAACTTGTACTTCCCCAGTGGATTATCCGGCCCGGGTGGCACGACGGCCGGCACCGGATCGTCATTCTCGGCGTGCTCCTTGCGCACCCCGGCGCTCGGTCGCCAGGTCGGGTCCTTCTCGCGCGACACGATTTTCGTAACGCCCTCGGGCGTCACCCAGCCCACTTTGCCCACGCCGATCGGATGCGTGTACACCAGCTGCGGCTCGCCCTTGGCGTGCTTGGGAAAATAGTACACGCGCATGGCCGCCAGGTTGATGACGATGCCCTCGCGCGGCGCGTTGGGCAGCACGAACTGCGTCGGTACGACGATCTTGCGGTTCGCCCCGGGTACCCACGGATCCACGCCCGGATTGGCCCGCACGATCTCCTCGTATCCCACGTTGAAGCGTCGCGCGATATCCGGCAGCGTGTCTTCCTTGGAAGTCTCGGTGATCTGCACCACACCGACGACGTCGTCGTCGGTTGCCAGCGTGAATTTATGCGTGGCCACCGGCAAGGGCAGCGCCGGCTTGGGCGGCGGAGTCGGCGCCACGGCCACCGGTGGCGGGGGCGGCGGCGTTCGCGTCCACGGCGCGTGCAGCAGCGAGCAGCCCGCCATGCTCAACGTGAGCAGCGCCACACACAGGCGCATTGACGCCGAAAGGTTCATACCGGTGATTCTAAAGAAGAACGGGCTGATTGGGCAGTTCGTTGCCGTGGCCCGCCCTGGCCGGAAAGTGGCGCCCGAGCTCGCGGCCGACGCCGCGCACCATCTCGCAGCAGGCGTTGGTCAGGTCGCCGGACCGAAAGTGCCCCTGCACCCCCTGGCACAGGGCCAGCCAGTCGGCCTGCGGCACCAGCGCCGCGATGGCCCGGTCGGCCACAATCTCGATGGCTCGATCCGCCAGCAGCACGTAGATCAGCACCCCATTGTTGTCGGTGGTGTCCCATACGCCCAGCGCGGCGAACACCTGCAAGGCCCGCGCGCGCGGCGTCAACCCGTGCCGCAATTGCTGTACGGTCAGCGCGGTCTCGATCGCCACACGAATTTCCCCGGAGTGGGACTGCTCGGCCCGCTCCACCTCTTCCTCGATGCGTGCCAGCGCGGCAGCGCGCAGTAAACGGCGCGCTGGTCGCAGGGCAGCGCAAG
>Ga0075015_100000793_pt1 | contig 11332 bp, 16 predicted proteins | sample AleBraG_ABR_2013_FD_71476 | JGI IMG/M metagenome (GOLD analysis project Ga0075015, IMG submission 71476) | Freshwater sediment microbial communities in response to fracking from Pennsylvania, USA - Alex Branch Run_MetaG_ABR_2013 | ecosystem: Environmental > Aquatic > Freshwater > Creek >...
TTGATCCACAGTCTTAATGTGGAATCACCGCTCGTGGTGGATGCATTAAACGCCGCGATCACGGCTCAGCGGGTGCTGACTGTACAGTGTATGGCAGCAGATGCCAGCAAGCGCGTCATAGCGCAAGTGAACGCTGAGCTACTGAAACTTAAACAATGGGCGAGCGAACTCGCAGCCCGCCACGTCAAAGGAGTGCATTAAGATGGAAGTGCCTGTTGTAAAGAACACCGGCGTAGACGAAGCGAATAAGGGATACATCCAGTTCCTCACTTCAGCAGTGCTTAAAGGCGCTAACATGGCGCTGCAGGATAAAGATCCGACTACAGGAATATGCCTGCTCGAAGCCACGGACACCCGTACGGGTGAATTGGTGGATGCGCTGTGCGTGTTCCGCCAGAACAAAACTGGCGGCCTGGACACACGTCCGATTGCCATAATGCCGCGCGGTATAGATCTCATGGACATACTCAAGCCGCCCGATGGGGCGACGACAACCCGCGCCACCGGCTTAAATTAATTCTTGCATCATGCCAAGGAGTATGTATGATTCGCGCCGTGCTTTGGGTACTATATTTCGTTTTCCAATCGATTGCGTTCGTCAGTATGGTAGTCGGAATCATATTCGCTAGTTTGGCTTGGCTGGTAAGACCGAGGCCCGAGTAATGTTCACACAAACCCACTATCTGCACCTTGCGGATATGATCAAGGCTCAGCGGATCAGCATAGACCAGAGAAAACACTGCGGCGTGCTGGACGACGATCAAGCAGAGTGCATGCACGACGCGATGAACGAGCTGCAGCATCAAATGATCCTGCATTTTAAAACGGATAATCCGAAGTTCAAAGAATTCCTATTTATAGAGGCATGCAGCAATGCGAATGAGCCATCAAGTGAATCAGCTAGCGTACGCTGATACTCGCCTGGATTTCTCGGCGTATCGAACGCCTGTCGGAGAGTTCAAACAATGGCTCCATTTCGTTACGTTGTACAGGTATATACCTGTCAAGAATTCGCGGGGTCAGCGGAACATGCTCCGCTGGCGCCAGAGAGAATGCGGACCGTGGGTGTTCGATTTCGAGCCAAACGGCGACGTACTGGAAGCCATGGCGTCGATGAACGCGTTTAAAGCCCACCTGTTCTGGGCGGGATATCCTACACAATATCCGCGGGATTCTTTTAGTCCCGTATATGGAATTCGAACTGGCTTCATGGCAGCAGCATCAGTCAGCGAGTGGCTCAGCCGTATAGTGGCGGAAAAACAGTTTGCTCACCCTGCGGATCTGCTGACTTACATGGAGCAGTTCGTCTTGTACCCCGCGGGTATATCCAGTAGTAAGCGACCCCTTATACACACAAACGACGGGAAATTGGATCTGTCTCTTATAGTTGATGGTTGAACATACACAGGAGAGTTACATCGATGCGTGTTCTCGATCTAATCAAGTTGGCTCCGGCGCTTTATGAAGCCGGAGACACCGTGCATCTTATCGGCCCGCCAGGAGTGGGCAAGACGCAGGTGATCAAAAACGAAATTGTGTCCAGTCTGTCCGCCAAATACGGCGAGCAGTTTGGGTTTCACGATTCGTTGGCCCCGACGCTCGATGCGCCGGATTACAAAGGGTTTCTGATCCCTTCGAAGTCAGAGCGTGGCACGCCCACGTCGTTCTTTACACGATCCCCGGAGCTGCCAAGTGAAGAGTATCTGGAAAAGCATCCGCGCGGAATCTACTTGGTTGACGAGTTATCGTCGGCAGAACAGCTTACGCAAAAGGCTCTCGCTCCGGTCCTCCTGGAACGACGTTTTGGTAATGAGATCCTCCCGAAAGGGTGGATGGTCTGGGCTGCAAGTAATCGGATGTCGGACCGTGCAGGAGTCGTCCGACAACCGTCGCACATACGTAACCGTGTTCGTGAGATCCCACTTGAGAATGATGCACTCTCCTGGGCTGTATGGGCGGAGGCCCATGGAATACACCCGCTTATCATCGCATGGGCCAAGCAGCACCCTACTATTGCATTCTGCAATGAAGTTCCGAGTACCGACAGACCGTTCTCTACAGCCCGGTCTATCACCCGTGCGGCGAATCTGATGCAGGTAGGACTCGCCCGCGACGAGGAAGGGCGTTTGATCGATCTGGATCTTCCGACTGATGTATTGGTGCAGCAGGGCGTATACGGAGACATCGGCGAAGGCGCCGGCGCGGATCTGTTCGGGTTCCTGAAAGTGTGGGATCAACTGCCCACGCTCGAAGAGATCATGGCTGATCCGAAGAAGGCCAAATGCCCGAACGATCTGTCGGCTGGCTGGGCCGCTGGGCAGATGTGCATACACTACGCCAAGGCGGGCAACATCAACGAGCTGTGGACTTACACGGAGCGCTTGCCGCGAGAGGTACAGGTATCCATGGCCAAGAGTCTGCTTGAGCGTTCTGGTTCAGCGTTGCTCAATTCACCCGCATTAATCAAGTGGATCCATGCAAATAAAGCTCTCATTACCAGTTCAACAGGCTAAGCGCCTTTATGACCAGAAACGGTATCGCAGAATCAGGGATAAGAAACTATCCCAGATGCGTGTTTACAACCGCAAGCACCGCAAAACGCTTAACGCTTTAGAAAGAGCCCGCAAAGCCCGTATGGGAAAAACACTTGTACGGGCGATGGCTCGTGAGCGTTACAGGCGCAATGCGGCTAAGGTTGCCGCGCGGAATATTAGCTACAGGTATCGCGGCGTGACTGCTCCTACTCGTCCTATGCCAACGAGATGCGAATGTTGTAAAGGAGTCACGAAACGTCGCTTACATGTGGATCACAATCACCGGACGAAACGGTTTCGAGGATGGTTGTGCAGTAACTGTAATACCGGAATCGGTTTATTAGGAGATACGATAAATGGAGTGGATCAAGCGGTTCGCTTCTTAAGGAGGTTCTGTGACTGAGAAAGATTCTATCAACGAGGCCCTTGCTGCCAACTACATGCTAGTAGAGCATGTCCTACGGTCTTGGTCCGGTCGCGTGACCGACAAGGCCGTAGGGGAAGAAGTCGTCGCCAATAAGGGCGCCGTCAAAGGCAGCGGGAAATTCATCAAATATTTGTTCGCCAAGGCTGATGCTGAACTGCTGGAAGTTCAGAGTGCAGGGGCACTGGTGCGGACGTTCATCTACAGCAAGACCGTGCCGTGGTCTGGCAATACAGACGGAGCCAAACGAGGCCCCAGACTGATCGCTGCGACGCAGGCGATAAACTTCCTGCGGGATCTGAACAGGGTCAAACGGGATTATGACGCCGCGGTGCAGAAGCTAGTGCTGGTATGGCAAGCCCGCAAAGTCGAAGCAATCGCTAATCTCAACGGGTTGGCAGACCCGAGCGACTACCCGGACGAGTCAGACGTAACTGAGCTGTTCGGCGTCACGGTTGATCTAAGGCCGGTACCGACGATGGCGGACTTCACCCGCGTAAACGTGCCCTCTGAGCTAGCGATAGCTCTAGGGCAGCGCCACGCGGAGCAGGAGATGGTACATCTGTCCAACGCCATGGATGATCTGAAAGGACGGCTGTTGAAAGAACTCAACCGCATGGCGAAGCAGCTGGGCAAGGCAGCGGCCGGTGAGCGGACGCGTCTCTATGACACCCTAGTGACAAACATGCAGGGACTGGTACCACTGCTGCGCACGATGAACGTGTCTAAGAAGCCGGAACTCACTGAGCTGGCAGACAGGATCGAGCGGGAATTGCTCACAGTCCCGGTCGAGACTTACCGTGATGATAAGGCCAAAGCCACAGTCGTAGCCGCGGCGGCGCAACAAATCGCAGTGGATGCTGCAATGGAGTCGATATGGAATCTATGACCTTCCGCCGGATATCCCAGATCGAGGATGACGTGCTCGTGCATGTCGTGTCTTGGGGACCGTTGACGGCTGACATCACGCACTGGTATACGGTGCGCGGTGTCACGATTAACCGAACGGCGATCCGGAAACAGAACCCGGGTGGTCAATGGTTCAGGCTGTGTATTTTCCCTGACGGTCGCGAGATGTACGTGAACGAGGGGAATATACGGTCTCACCGGCACCAGCGATTCGCAGGAGAGAACAAACATGTCCCAACCCAACAGCAAGCGTAGTTCGGGCGTTACCGAGGGGATCTCAGCTCTATTGGTACAGCATCCGTTCTTCGCATCACTGATGATGGATCTGCTCACAGTGGTCGAGACTGACACGCTCCCGAGCGGGGATCAGCTTAAGACCATTGCGACAGATGGTCAGACACTATGGGTCAACCCGGAACGGTTCGGGAAGTTCTCGATCAAAGAGCGGGTAGGTTTGCTGGCCCATGAGATTATGCATGTGATCCTGCAGCACAGTGGCAGAGCGCACGCCTATCAGATGCTTGGGCTGGGTCCGGACATGAAAGTGTTCTCAGAGAAGAAATTCAATCATGCCGCGGACTATATTATCAATGCGTATCTCACTAAGCAGGGATTCGCGTTGCCGCTGGGATCTCTACAGAACTCCCAGGTTACAGGAGACGACATCCTAGACGAAGTGTACTTGAAGCTTCCCGACGAAGAGGAAGACAAGGACGACGGCGAGGACCAGCACGTAGCAGGTGATCCGCAAACCCAAGCCCCTAAGCCCGCTGTGCAAGCGGCGGTGAAAAAAGCGCAAGAGATTGCGAAGATGCAGGGTAAAGGGACGGGTGGACTAGATCGCCTGATCGATGAAATCTGCGAACCACAGGTGCCATGGCATGAATACCTCAGAAAAGCGCTGGTTACCCAGACCAGAGGGCGCGATACATACACGTGGGCTAGGCCAAACCGGCGCAAGCTCGCCGCCCCGCCACATGCCTATTGGCCCGGGCGGAGCGGATTTAAAGGTCCGCACATCGCGGTTGAGATCGACACATCAGGCTCTATCGGTGATGCGGAACTCAAAACTTTTCTCGGCGAGTTGTCTGGCATACTCACAGATATCCAGCCCGAAATGGTCCACGTGATGTACGTTGATGACGAACTCCACGGCGAAGTGATCGAGATCGATGACGTGAACGACCTACTGGCGCTCGGCAAAAAGGCGGGTGGTGGGGGCGGCACGGACATGACAAAAGTCTTCGAGATCATAGAAGAGAAACAAATCCCTGCTGAGACCGTAGTGATACTCACAGACGGGTACACGCCATTCGGCGAAGACACAGGAATACCCACGATCTGGGCGATAACAACAGAAGGGGTAACGGCGCCTTGGGGTACGACAGTACACGTTAAAATAGACCGGGAGAACCATAAGTAAGAGGTGCGATGATGTTTAGCTTCTTGCGTAAATTTTTCACGCGTAAACGCATGGCGAAGCTGGTACGATTCGAAGGCGAGCCGGACCCGAGAGCCAAGCGGGATCATTTTTTGCCTGACCGGTGGATCGGTCGGCCTTACCACTAGGAGTATTTGAATGGACCCTAATTTCGGTTTGATCGTTTTATTCGGAGCCGGGATCGCTAGTAGTATGTACGCCGGGCGATTGCTGGAACGCAACAAAGCCTCACGAGCTGTAGGCCATATGGCCATGCTATCTATGCGCGCGACCACTATGCTGGCGAACGCTGCTGTGACCGTGATGATCGAGCACGGCATGGCTAAAGACGACGCGATCTCCAAGTTGGTCAAGCAGGCCAACAAAGAAGCCGCGCAGTTTGTTATTACGAAGAACGACGGGAGTAAGGTGGCATGAGCACAAGGTTAACGAAGATAGATTGTGAGAACGCAAAGACCCATTTGTTGGGGCTGCTTAACCACGGGCTTCGATTTATCGAGTGTCCGCTGTCAGACGAGAGCAAAGGGATCTTTTGGCACAAGGGCTTTCCGGACGACCTGCTGGACGCCTACGTGACCATGAACGAGCATGGCGTTGGCGTGGAGTATAGCGCAACAACCAGGGCTATCGGGTTCGTGACTGAAAGTCAAGAACCTGGGAAGATGCTCGCTGTACGCCTGTGCATGGTGGACCAGAACCGCGGGTTCTTCACCATCACCCGTAAGATGATGGACACGTTCCCGAAGGTGAGACTCGCGGATGACAAGTACACACAGTGGCCGTTCGTGGATCGGGCTACGCTCGAAGCGCGTCTTGGACCCGAGGATTTCGCTAAGTTCGTAGAGTGGGTAGAACTCGCAGTCAATATGGACAGTGAACTGCAGAACGCTGTCAAGGTCATAACTGATATATTCGGTATGGTCAAGACCGCGGGACAACTGCAGCGTATGGTGCCCGACTTATTCCAATATCTCCCGCCCGCACAGCGAGGAGCGTTCGAGAATCAGAAACACACGAGCACTATACCGTTTGAATGGACCCCCTATCCACGGGAAAACGTCGAACGAATGATCGGGACGTTGAATAAGTGTCACTTGCTCAACGGAATGGCCAAGGCATCTATGAAGACTGCCACCTTGGATAGCGACGCGTTTAGCTGGGCATCGAGCCGCACACTCCAACAGGATGTACCGGATGCTCAATCTAAGTCTGCCTAACGACGGTAGCATCATCGACCTGGGTATCGACTTTGAAACCTATTACGATGACGCCTACTCGCTCAAAAAGATGGAGAACTTCGAGTACGTAATGGACCCGAGGTTCGAGATCATAGGCGTGGGCTTATGCTATAACGGCCAGAAGGAGTGGATCAGTGGAACGCTTGACGAGATACGGAATATTCTCCGTGATCTGCCCTGGGAACGAATCCGCGCAGTGGCACACAATGCAAGATTCGATGCGTCCATTATCGAGTGGCGTCTCGGTTTACGACCCCACGCGTATCTGTGTACTATGGTTGGGTCACGAGCGCATTATGTGCCTCAAGCAGGCTCCGCTTCGTTACATGCCGTCGCAGCATATCTTGGTATCGGCACGAAAGGGGATTACGTCGGAAAGGTCAATGGCCTGCATCGACATCAGTTCAGCGTTCATCAACTCTCAGAATATGGGGAGTATTGCAAACAGGACGCTGCGCTGTGTCTAGGCGTTGCGGAACGGCTAAATAAAATACTTCCGGTACCCGAGCAGCGCTTAATAGATCTCACGATCAAAAAGTATGTGCGGCCGGTTTTGACCCTGGACAGAGCTTATCTGGTTGCTAGACTAGGAGAGATCGAACGTGAAAATGAGCAACTTGCCCAAGTGCTGGGGCAGTCGTTTCGACTCACACTCGATCAGATTCGATCTCGGACGAAGTTTGCCGCTCTATTATCTGGGGAATTGGCAAAATCGGGAGATAGTGTCCCACTCAAGCGCTCCAAACCTACTAAGGCAAAACCTTATGGAGGGCAAACCTTCGCTTTCGCCAAAGATGATCTTGGGTTTAAGGCCCTATTAGGGCACGCGAACCCTTTTGTTAGGACCCTCGTGCAGAGCAAAATTAAACTGGCTTCAACTTTGGAAGAGTCTCGAATCAAAAGACTTATCCAGATGCACGATTTGCTCGATGGAAAACTTGCCGCACCCCTTGTTTATTACGGTGCCCATACAGGCCGATTCAGCGGGGACGAAAAGATCAACGTACAGAACCTCCCTAGAGTTGACAAGGACAAAACTACAGGAGCGATACGAAAAGGGCACATCCGGTACGCTATACGTGCAAGCACTGGCTACTCAATTGTGGCCGCAGATTTCAGCAATATTGAAGCCCGCATCGTCGCTACTATTACTCGTCAAACAGATCTAGTAGAAGGTTTTAGACGGGGGGAAGACATATATTCCGCGTTCGCCAGCAAGATATTCGAGTACCCGGTCAACAAGACCGATCATCCGAAAGAGCGATTCGTCGGGAAGACCTGCATCCTGGGGCTGGGCTACGGCATGGGGTATAAGAAGTTCCACCTTAAGATGCTGCAAGAAGGCATCGCCATGAGCGAAGTGGAAGCAGCACGCATAGTGCGTGTGTACCGGGATACCTACAGCAACATACCTAAATTCTGGCGGGCCGTAGAAGCCGCAGCGGCTAAGTTTATTACCGATCCTAGCGGGATGTACCCGGTGCCAGCCGGCATGATATTTGCGCACGAACGAATTATTCTCCCTAACGGTATGCCTATAATGTACCCCGGATTATCTAGATCTGGGGACGGCTTGGCATTTCGATCTCGGTACGGTTCGAATCATCTTAAACCCGTATCCGAAGGCGACCGAGGCGTATCTCCCAACGGTCCGTTTATCCAGTCTCAACAGAACATTTGGGGCGGAGCGTTTACTGAGAACATAGCACAAGCTCTGGCTAGGATCATAGCAACAACGGCCGAACTAAAGCTCGCCGACTATGGATTAATAGCAGCGCTACAGGTTCACGACGAGCTGGTCTACCATGTACCGACCATCCTGGTTCCGAAAGTTATCCCGATGATTGAATCGGTTATGACGGAAGTGGTAGAGTGGCTGCCGGAACTGCCTGTGGCCGTCGAGATCCATCATGGCCCAACATACGGGGACGCTAAATGAGGATAGATATCAAGCCCATGGATGGCTACGGCCTGCTATGGTTGTCTGTTCTACGCCTCGCGATGGAAGACGCCATGCGGACGGTCGAGGAGCCTACGGTCCACGTGCATTCGGGACTATGCCCGAAGAACTGCGATCAGAGGAACTACTCCGACGAGTACCGGTGGAAAGCCAAAGCCCGTGGGTGGTTGGCGTCACAAGGGGATGGAGTAGGATCGCTCAGATGGATCTGTTCGGTTCTCAACCTAGAGCCGGCGGACGTTGTCCGTGAGTACGAACGGCGACTCACCGGGGAACGACCGGATGTACGAGATGATCCGGAAAGCGAGGGAGATGGTCCTGCTTCATCCGAGATCGAAGACGCCGATGAAGATGCATACGATTTTAGTTGATGGGGGTGTGCCGCATCAGGCGCATACCGAATGTTTCTGCAAGCCGTATCTTGCCCATAAGGACGATCACTCAGAAATCTGGGTCCATAGGAGAATCAATTGAGTCAACTGCAAGCCTGGAGTTACAGCCGGCTGACCTCCTATGAGACTTGCCCACGCAGATACTACGGTATCAGTGTCGCCAAGACCCTGGTGGAAGAACCCTCTGAAGCTATGCAGTCGGGTAACGACCTGCACAAAGCCTTCGAGTTATATCTTAAACGCGGCACGATGTTACCGCTCCACTTGCGCCATTACGGTCCGATCTTATCCAAGATCGCAGCGGCGCCCGGTGAGAAGATAGTCGAGCAACAGATAGCCCTTAACGCAAAATGGGAGCCTGTCGAATGGTTCGCGAAAGACACATGGCTACGAGTCAAGAGCGACTTAACGCAGCTGAACGGGCCTGCAGCTATATGCTGGGACTGGAAGACTGGGAGGCCGTCGCAGGATTTCACGCAGCTACGATTGAACGCTGCCGTCACCTTTCATTTAGCTCCCGAAGTAAACTCGATTTCGATGGCATACCTATGGACGAAGACGAAGTTGGTAGATACCAAGCAGATTTTACGCTCCGAGGTGCCCGCCGTGTGGTCCGAGATTTTACCGAGGGTGGAAAAATACCAGAAGGCGCATCAGGAGATGGCCTTTCCAGCGAGACAAAATTACTTTTGCAAAGGCTGTCCCGATAAATCCTGTCCGTTCTGGGAGAAAAAGAAGTGAAGATCACGCTTCGTAAGACCGAGGACATCGACGAAGCCCGCGAAGTACATAAGCTGGCTTTTCCGAAAGACCACTGGCCCGGAGACACGCATCAATACTGGATTGCTCGCGACGAAGATAACAACGTCGTAGGGATATGCTCATGCATTTATTGGGGGGACATAGAAGCGGTGTACCTCTCAAGGGCTGCCGTTATAAAGCGCGCCCAAGGTTACGGACTTCAGCGTAGAATGATACGAGCGCGAGTACACTGGGCACGCCAACAAGGCGCTTTGTTCGTCTGCACATACTGTGCCCGCAAGAACTATGCCTCGATGGTATCGTTGCTGAAGTCCGGATTTAGATTTCATGTCCCTAAGAACTGGGGGATATGGCGATACTTCCACGCCTTCGTGATGGACTTGATGCTACCCTATGACCCGGAGCTGTTGCAAACTGCTATGAGGAAAATGGATGAAAACTAAACGGTATCCCTGCCCGAAGTGTGGCAAGAAATACATGTGGAAGAGCAATAAAACCCCAGGGGGTAGACAACGCTGGGTTTGCGCCACGCATACGTCCAGTCAACAGGAAGGCGGCGAGCGTAAAGAATACTGCTACTCGACGACCAATCCGGAGAAGCCGGTGTCTAACCGCTCGAACAACGAGATCTTAGACGCGCCCCGTAATTATTCACGCAAGTTGCGTATAGGCGTAAAACGATACCTGATCACCGCGGCACAGAATGCCACGCCAGTTCACGCTAAATTCTGGGGCGCGTTACTGGTAGCCGCGAAGCACATGAACGCCGAGATCATGGTAGTACCTCTACGATACAAAAACCCGACGAGCATATGGGCCAAGAGCCAGGAGAACGAAGAATGGTGGGACCCCAAAGTCGTGCCTTACTTGTGGAATCAGCGGCACGCTATCAATTCCAACTTGCTCCTACTCGCAGACCTAAAAACCCAGCCGACTGCTTCTTCACCGCTGACAGGATTCGAGGCGATAACGGCGGGAGAAAGCGGTATCATTGGACATACCAAGTTGCAACTAAAAGTTATTCCAGCCCCTTCGCACAAGCTCCCCAAGATACTTACTACAACTGGTGCGTGTACAAAACCGAATTACTCCGACTCGAAGGCAGGCAAACTTGGGGAGTTTCACCACTCGCTTGGAGCGGTAAGTATAGAAGCCCAAGGGAAGACATTTCACTTAAGGCATATCTCTGCGAACGCAAGGAGCGGAGACTTTACGGACTTAGAATCTCGATACTCAGATACTGGGGTAGAACGCGCACCACAGCCGGAAGCATTAGTGATGGGAGACACGCATGTTGACTTCATCGATCCGTCCGTGGAGCATGCGACCTTCGGGAAAGGCGGAATCGTGGATACCCTTAATCCTAAAGCGCTCGTGTGGCACGACCTTTTGGATGCCTATGCGGTCAACCCGCATCACATCGGAAATCCGTTCAATGCCTATGCCAAACGGCAGAGCGGACGCGATAACGCTGGAGCAGAAGTACAGCGCGCCATTGCATTTCTGTATAGGCGTTCCCGAGGACGGACCTCATACGTGGTTTCTTCGAACCACGACGATTTTTTACGCAGGTGGATCGTAGATGGTAACTGGAAAACAGATCCTACCAACGCGGAGTTCTATCTTCGAACGGCGCTTGTCATGCTCACCAGCACTCGGATGGGAACAGGTG
>Ga0075015_100000794_pt1 | contig 11329 bp, 6 predicted proteins | sample AleBraG_ABR_2013_FD_71476 | JGI IMG/M metagenome (GOLD analysis project Ga0075015, IMG submission 71476) | Freshwater sediment microbial communities in response to fracking from Pennsylvania, USA - Alex Branch Run_MetaG_ABR_2013 | ecosystem: Environmental > Aquatic > Freshwater > Creek >...
CGCCTGGGAGCTGATCACATCGCCCTCATGGTTTGCCATCAAGAACGACAAGCTCTACGTGACCATCTTCAACGGCGAGGGCGGAATGTCGCGTGATGCCGAAGCTTATGACCTTTGGCTCGGTCAGGGTGTGCCCAAAAATCGCATCTTCGAGTTCGGCCTCAAAGACAATTTCTGGCAGATGGGCGACACCGGCCCCTGCGGCCCCTGCAGCGAGATTCACTACGACATGGGCATGGCGGCCTCTGATCAGGGTCACACCGACTGCAAATTCGGCTGCGACTGCGGCCGCTACGTCGAGCTCTGGAATCTCGTCTTCATGCAGTTCGACCGTGACGCAGGCGGAAAGCTGAATCCGTTGCCCAAGCCGTCGATCGATACCGGGATGGGCCTGGAGCGCGTGGCGGCGGTGCTGCAGGACGTGATTTCGAATTACGACACGGACCTGTTCACGCCGCTGATCGCGCGGGCGGCCGAACTGACGGGGACATCGCTGGAAAGGGAACTGCAGAAGGAAGCGCACGCGAAGTCAGCGGCTTCGCTGCGCGTGATCGCTGATCACTCCCGCGCCACAGCTTTCCTCATTGCTGATGGTGTGTTGCCTTCGAATGAGGGTCGGGGATACGTCTTGCGCAAGATTATGCGCCGCGCGATGCGCCACGCATGGCTGCTGGGACAGAAGAAACCCGTCATTTTGTATGAGATGGTTCGGCAGGTTCAAACGATGATGTCCGATGTCTATCCGGAATTGGTCGCGAGTGGACAGGTGATTCGAGTAGTGAATGAGGAAGAGCGTAGATTCCACCACACGATGGAGATCGGCCTAGAAAAACTCGAAGAAGATTTCGCTCCGCTTCTGCAGATAAAAAAAAATTCGGGCTACCCGGTAACCTATCTCGGGGACAAGGCCTTCAAGCTTTACGACACATTTGGTCTCCCGTGGGATTTTATATCGGATGCTGCACGAGACCAGGGCATCTTATTCGATGCTGAAGGCTTCGATCGCGCCATGCAGGAGCAGCGCGAACGCGCCCGCGCCTCCTGGAAAGGCGCAGCCAAACAGACCGCCAATCCGGCCTACCAGCAACTCCCGAAGTCAGACTTCGAAGGCTACCGCCAAACTCGCTCCTACGGCTGTGAAGTCCTCGCCATCATTCACAAAGGCCAGGGTGCGCAAGAGCTCAAGCCGGGAGAAGAAGGCGAGATCATCCTCGATCACACTCCGTTCTACGCCGAATCTGGCGGTCAGGTCGGCGACCGTGGATGGCTCTACAGCGACGATCACAACACTGTCGTCGCCGACGTGAAAGGCTGCTACTACCCGATTCAGGGCGTGCGGGCCCATCAAGTCATCATGAAATCCCCACCCTCCGCAAAAGGCGCGGAAGAGTGGGGCACCCTCCGTTTGGGGCAGAAAGTCGATGCCGTTGTCGACACCGAAATCCGCCAAGCGACCATGCGTAACCACACCGCTACGCACCTGCTGCAGGCCGGGCTGCGTGAGGTTCTGGGCAAGCATGTGAAGCAGGCAGGATCGCTGGTGGCGCCCAATCATCTGCGCTTTGACTTTTCGCACTTCACCGCTGTTGCGGACGAAGAACTGCAGGACGTCGAAGACCTGATTAACAAAGAAGTGCTGCGCAATCAGAAGATCGAAGTCATCGAAAACGTTCCGATTGATGTGGCCATCAACGAATACAAGGCCATGGCGCTGTTTGGCGAGAAGTATGGCGACAAAGTTCGCGTGATCAAGATCGGCGACTTCTCCACTGAACTTTGCGGCGGCACCCACACGAGCGCCACGGGCGAGATCGGGCTGATTAAAGTTTTGAAGGAAGGCAGCGTGTCTTCTGGCGTGCGTCGCATCGAGGCCGTTACCGGGGAAGGCTCGCTGCATCACTTCCAGAAAGATCATCAACTGGAGGGTGTGGTGGCGAGCTTTGTCGGACCCACCCTTTCGCAGAAAACGCGAAAGGACGGGGCACCCACAACCGGAGAGGCCGCGATGTCGCCCGCCGAAGGGTTGAAACTGGAGCTGGAAAAGAAAGACGCAGAAATCAAAAGGCTGGCCCGCGAGCTCGATCAGGCGCGGATGAAGTCGGCATCGTCCACCGTGGCCTCGGTGACGGACCAGATCAAGGACGTTCGCGGCGTAAAGGTATTGGCGCACCGGGTGGATAATCTCGAGCGCGCGCAGATGCGTACTTTGGTGGACCAACTGCGCGACAAGCTGGGATCGGGCGTTGTGGTCCTGGGCTCGGCCACCAACGGCAGCGTCGCGCTCATCGTGGGCGTGACCAAAGACCTTACGGGTAAAATCCAGGCGGGCAAGGTCATTGGGCCGGTAGCGCAGAAAGTTGGCGGGAAGGGCGGTGGCAGACCTGATCTCGCCGAAGCCGGCGGCAAGGACCCGGAGGCACTGGATGCCGCGCTGGGCGAGGTGTACGGCGTGGTAGACGCTCTGTTGGGAAGTTAACTTCGGTGGTCAGATTCTCAGTCCCCGGCTCTTAGACGCGGGACAAAAGTTCGCACGCGATTTTGCTGTTGGCTACACTCCGCGGGCACGGGGAGGGCGAATGAAGAATCGCATCCGTTTCATCAGCCACAAGCGCAAGAAAATCCTTCTGGTGGATGGTTCCGGTTGCTCGGCTGAGCGACTGGAAGACCTCGCCACGCTTGTTCCTGCCCGAGTTACCGCTGAGCCGAAGGGATCGGTGCTGCTTCTGGCGGATTTCACCGGCGCAGAGTTCGACAAGAAGAGCCTTGAGCGCCTTAAACCGTCGCTGGTTTTCGACCGGCCATATCTGAAGCGCTCCGCGTGGGTGGGAACGGAGGGCTTGCCCAAAATATTCTACGAGCACCTGAAGACTTTTTCGCAGCGGGAATTGCCGACGTTCAAGACCCGCGAGGAAGCTTTGGACTGGCTGGTAGCGGACTGAGCGCAGCGAGGGCGAGACGCCCTCCGGACAACCGGCGGGCCTGCCCTGAGCGAAGTCGAAGGGACACCAGCGCTACTAACTTCAACTTCTCCACTTCAACTTGACCGGACCGGCCAGCGGATGTTTCATCTCAGCGCCCGTCTTCCGCGATTCCAGAAGCGCCGCCTTCAATCCGAAATACCATTTGGCAGGACGGTCAGCGTCGTCGATCAGCATCAGGTGTGGGTTGTGTTTCAGTCCTTCCGACTGTTGTTCCATCGTCTGCCGGTCTTGTTCTACAAACTTCGCAAACACAAACTTGAGCAGCTGCGAGCCCAGCGGCACCCAGCGAAAAATGTTCCACGCTGCCACCACGTCGATGCGGCAATGGCTGCGAGTGATCGGCGTCACCGTAGTCAATGAAGAGAACCAGTATTTGCCGGCGCGAATGGTCTCCAGCCGCAGGTTGGGCAGAACAAAATCAATGGTGGTGGTGATGGATTCCGCGTCGGCATAGAGCCGCAGCAGCTTGTAGGGCGCGCTGTTCGAGCTGGGCGTGTGCGCGCTCATCCGAAAGCCGTTGGGAATGGGCTCGAAATTTTTCTGCTTCTCGTGGATGCTGCTGCGGCTGCGCCACCACCAGGCCTGATGAACGAACGGACCGTGCGCGGGATCCATCAGCCCGATGATTCCCTGATCGACGCTGCAGGGCAGATCGGCGGTCAGGTAGGCGAGCTTGTACATGTCGCTGAACCTGGGGACTCGAGGGGCGGTCATGGGCGCGTCATCAGCCTTGGTGAATCCAGCACCCGGCACGGCCGGCGCGGGCATGAAGACCCAGATAAAGTCATCATGCTCTTCGCAGGGATAGCTGCCGGCATAGATGCGGTCGATCTTCAGCCTCTGGTCCGCGGTGAGGGATGGAATGAGCTGGCACTGGCCAGTGTGTCCATCGAACCGCCAGCCGTGATAGCTGCATTCCACCTGCTGGCCGTCAAAGTGGCCGTGGGAGAGAGGCATTCCGCGGTGCGGACAGGCGTCATGCAGCGCAAATGGGCGGCCCTGACGATCACGTCCGATGGCCAGCGGGGTCTCGAGCAGCATGGCCTTTTGCAATTGGCTACCGCCCACCTGCTGGCCGGGCAGGGCGCGATACCAGAAGCCGTACAGCATCAGGGAGTCCGGAGCTTCGCGTTGCGGCCGGAAGATGTCGTTCATGGGTGACGGAGGCAGCCTACTACAGCGGACACAGACGTAAAAGCCGCGCTGGCATTACTCCTCCCGAAGCCGCACTGACGCGGGTCTCGCCAGGTAACCAACCGGCACGGTAAATATCTATATTTTCAATGAATTGCTGTATTACTTCGGTGGTTCTATTGGTCTTTAGAGCAATTGCTACAGGATCATCGCCAGCCTATAATTACTTCACTCTGGTAGATTTTCTCCGTCAGGTTCCGGGTAGGTAGGCGCGGGGTATTTGTCTGTCCGCGTGCACGCACTAAACCCGGCTATGCGAAAACGCCTGCAAATCGCCCTGATGGCTAGTCCCGTACTCGCGACCTTCCTTTCTCTCACAACGCCCTATCTGCGGGCGCAAGCCGGTTCCGCAAGCATCACCAGCAGCATTGACAGCTCCGGACGCAAAGTCTACGTCAACGACGAGATGCCGGTAACGCCACGGCGCTCGACAACTCCTGCCATCCAAAGCAGTGGGCTGATGTATTGGAGCCCCACCGCACACGCCTGGAAATCGGTTCCATCGGCCAACATCCGGGCGGCGCGTTCGGCCGCGGCTGAAGTCAGCACATCGCAGCAGGTTTCCAGCTTCGTGAGTGGGAAGCCATTCACGCAGCAGGAGATTGATGCCGCCATCGACCAGGCGGCGTCCCGGCATAACGTGGACCCCAGTCTGGTGCGCGCGGTCATCCAGGTGGAGTCGAACTTCAACCCCAACGCAGTTTCCCGGACCGGGGCGATGGGGCTGATGCAGCTGATGCCACAGACGGCACGGCAACTGAACGTCGTCAACCCGTTCGATCCGCAGCAGAACGTGGATGCGGGCGTCCGCCATCTAAAGAAGTTGATGGAAAGCTATGGTGGCGACGTCAGACTGACCCTGGCCGCCTACAACGCCGGCGCTGGCGCGGTTGCGAGAAGCGCCGGAGTACCGCATTTCCGCGAGACCCGCAACTACGTGAAGCGGATCACGCAATTGTACTACGGCGACACGGCTTCGGGTTATCGCATCCTGAGCAGTCCGGTACACGAGCCGGTACGGGTGAAGCGGGATGAGCGGGGCGTTTTGTCGTTCAGCAACACCGATTGAGAGATCGGCATCTTTAACAGAGTAAGCAACCGAATATAGCTCGCGGCGAGCTACGCGATTACTGGCTAGACGACTACAGGCTAGAAAATTGAAGAACTCCGATCGAGGCCAATGCGCAAAGCGTCTGGGTGCGGCTCTGCTTCTGATGTTGCTCCCGGTGCTGCCCCTGCAGGCACGGGCTAAGTCGGAGGCTTGGGCCGCGACCCAGTATTCCACCGCACAGCGCCTGCGGGAGACTCTGAACAGCCTTCCCCCCGCGCAGCAAACCCGCAGTGAATACCATCGCGTGATCACCGCCTACCGCCGCGTGTATTACGGTTCGCCGGCTTCTTCCAAAGCGGATCCCAGTGTGGTGGCCGTGGCTGGACTGCTGGCGGAGATGGGCCGGCGCTTTAATGATGACAAGATCCTGCATGCGGCCATCGGCCAATATAAGTTTCTGCGCCGGGAATATCCCGGCAGCCGCGACCGCTTCGACGCGCTGTTCACCATCGGCCAGATTTACCAGGATGATCTCAAAGATCCGGCCCAAGCCAAGCTGGCATTCGAGGAGTTCCTCCACCGCTATCCTCACAACCACCTGGCCGACGAGGTCCGCAAGGCGCTTAACGAACCGGTGCAGCAAGCTGGGTTAAGATCAAAAGAAGAGAACGACTCGGATGACGATTCCAGCGCTCCCAAAGGACGCGCTGGAAAGGAAGCTTCCAGCAAGAGTCCGAAGTCCTCCGCCGCCGAAACCCCGGACGCGGAGGACGCGACCGAAAGCCGGAAGCCGTCGCACGTCACCAGTGTCCGCCACTGGTCCACCCCGGAATACACCAGGATCGCCATCGGGCTGGAAAAGAACGTAAAGTTCGAGTCGCAGCGCATCGAGCATCCCGAGCGAGTCTTCTTCGATCTGCCCGATACCAACCTGACTTCGTCGCTACTGGGCAAAACCTTCGACGTGGATGACGGTCTGCTGAAAAAGATCCGGGTGGCGCAGTTCCGGCCTGGCAGAGCGCGGATTGTGCTGGAGGTAGCAGACCATTCCGACTACACCACCTCTCTGCTCGCCGATCCGCCGCGGCTGATCATTGACGTGCACGGCAAAGATATTCAGGACAAGAAAGCGGCGCGGGAAATGCCCGTGAAAGAACCCGCGGCACTAGCCGAGACTGGAACCACATCGGATACAGCCAAAGCCTCCACGTCCAAGCCGCCTGCGGCTGGGGAAGCCAAGGCACAGCTCAAGGGCACGGTCAATAAACCGGCACAGCCGACGCTGGTGGTGAGCAACAATGGCCTCAGGAAAACGGTGGTGGAGGCGGACGATCACGACGACAGTGCTGTTAGCGTAGCCAAACTCGATCCTCCGGAGATCAAGCCCGCGGCCAAGGCGTCGATCACGCTGCCCCCGCCTGCGCTGACCTTGCCGACCCTTTCGAGAAGCTCCAGCCGGGGTAGGCGCCAGCCAGCAGCGACTTTTCCGGATGCACGCGAAGCCTCGCCGACCGCTAGCGGCGAGCGCTCGCTCATCCGCGCCCTGGGATTGAAGATCGGCAAGATCGTCATCGATCCCGGCCACGGCGGACACGATACCGGCACCATCGGTCCCAAGGGCCTGGAGGAGAAAGATCTGGTGCTCGACGTGGGCCGGCGGCTGGGTAAGCTGCTGCAGGCGCGGCTGGGCGCCGACGTGGTTTACACCCGCAAGGATGACACCTTCATTCCACTCGAGACTCGCACGTCGATCGCCAACCAGGAGCAGGCCGATCTGTTCGTTTCGATCCACGCCAACTCCAGTCGCGATCCAGATGCGCGGGGCGTCGAGACCTACTACCTGAACTTCACCTCGTCCGCCGAAGCGCTGGACGTGGCAGCACGGGAAAATGCGGCCTCGGATAAATCCGTCTATGAACTGCAGGACTTGGTGAAAAAGATCGCGCTGAAAGAAAAGATTGAGGAATCGCGCGAGTTTGCCTCCAACGTGCAGCGCGCACTGCACAGCGGACTGGCAGCCAAGAGCCCGGGAATCCGCGACCGCGGGGTCAAGAAAGCGCCTTTTATCGTGCTCATCGGGGCCAACATGCCGTCGATTCTGGCCGAGATTTCCTTCGTCAGCAATCCGGGCGACGAGCGCAGATTGGAAACTTCCGACTATCGCCAGCGCATCGCGGAATCGCTCTACCGTGGAATATCGAAGTATGTGAGCGGCTTGAGCGGGGTCAAAGTCGCCAGCAAGATTGATAAAGGCGAGAGCCAGTAGTTCAGGTTCCTCTGCAGCTCTGCTCAGAGAGAATTTCACTCATCTACCATTTAGGCAGTCTTTGCGTCCTTCGCGGCTTCTTTTGCGTTCTTTGCGGTTTAAGATTCTGTTTTCGCTTACGGCAAGATCAACCCCTTAACCGCAAAGGGCGCTAAGACGTCCGCAAAGTGCGCAAAGAAACCCCTCGAATCAGGCTTCCCCGAATTCCCTGCCGGATGGAAACTTTCCGCTCTCGTCTGTAGTCTAAGTAGTAGGGCTTTTTCGCTCCTGGCCCGGTTGTTTTAATGGTTACCAAATTCATATCCGTTCTGATTCTGTTGGTGTTGGGCTTGGGCGCTGCCTTCGCGGGCGAGTCGCCTGCGGCCACACCGCCTTCACTTCTTCCTCCGCAGTTCGCCGGGTGGCATATTTCAGGCTCGACAAAGACCAGCAAGGACCCGGCCGTGGCCGATTCTGTGAACGCCACACTGCTCAAGGAATACGGTCTGACCGACTTTGAATCCGGCACCTACACCCGCGATGACGGACGCAAAGTCTCCCTCAAGGCTATCCGGTTCGCGGATGCCAGCGGAGCCTATGGCGCATTCACCTATTACAAGATGCCGCAGATGCTCAAGGAGTCGATCCCCGACCAGGGCTCGTCGTTGAACGAGCGGGTGCTGTTTTATCGTGGCAACATTCTGGTGGACGCTGTATTCGAGAAGCTGAGCGCCATGTCGGCTGCCGAAATGCGAGACCTGTCCGAAGCGCTCCCTCTGCCAACTGGAAACACGGGAAATCTGCCCAGCCTGCCGCAGTATCTTCCCAAGTCGGGTTATGTGAAGAACACGGCGAAATACGTGGTGGGGCCGGTGGGTCTCGAGAAGATCAGCGCGCCGCTGTCCGCCCAACTAGTGGACTTCAATTCGAGTGCCGAAGTGGCCCTGGGCGCGTACCAAACTGCAGACGGCGTCGCCACGCTGATGCTGATCGCTTATCCGACGCCGCAATTGGCCGCGGAACATCTGCGACGGATCGACGCTGCCAACCAGGCAAATGCGCAGGCGCAGGCTGCCAGTCGGACGGCAATTGCAGATCCTTTCTTCGATAAGCGCACCGGTCCCATGGTGGTGATCGCGACTGGCACGATTTCGCAGGGCGAAGCGCGGGCTCTGTTGAGTGCGGTGAACTACGAAGCCGACGTCACCTGGAACGAGAACACCTATCAGGGTAAGAGGAACAATATTGGCAACCTGCTCTTGAATGTCTTTCTGCTGTGCGGGATTCTGATCGTATTCGCAGGCGTGGCGGGCCTGGCGTTTGGAGGCATTCGGATCTTCTTCAATCACATCTTGCCCGAGAAAGTTCTGCATCGCGAAAAGGCCACGGATTTCATCTCCCTGAACCTGTCCGAGGGTCAGGGTGAGGCCGCTGATTCCAAGGTAAGCCCATCAATCAAAGCCGTTTAGGGGAGCGAAACCCAGTCAAGGGCCAAAATGGATCGCTTTGCCAGCCTGTTAACCTATTTTCTAAGTTGTTGAATCTAAAGATATTTATTTCCCAAAAATCGCTTGACACCCCCCTTTTTCGGCTCATAAGATTTCGCCAGAAAGTTTTGACGGATTTTTTGCCCCGTTGGAACTATTCTCCCTAAAAAGAAGAGGCCACCCCTTGCCAGGGTGGCCTTTTTGTTTGGGGCAGTCGTCGGTCGTCAGTCTTTCGTCGTCAGCACAAAATGAATTTTGCAGCAGTCTGGATTTTCCTGACGACCGATGACTGACGACTGCTCCCACTCTTTACGCTCGCTTCACTCGCAGTTAGAATCGAAAGCAAGCCGACGTAGCTCAGTTGGTAGAGCAGCCGATTCGTAATCGGCAGGTCAGCGGTTCAAGTCCGCTCGTCGGCTCCAGCTTATGTCCCGGAGCCTCAATTTGTTACCCCAGGGACGCCGATTCAGCCCAGTCTTGCCCATGGACCCGATTTGCCCCGAATTTGCCCCGTTCTGCGTGGCGAGGTAGTTTTCCAGCTTGCGAGCTGCGTCCTTTAGGTCGCGCCCAGAGACGATGTTGTACCGCTCGAAGACTGCCCGTGTCCTGTGCCCGCTGATGGCCATGGCCACACGCTCCGGCACGCCAGCCCGGACGAGGTTGCGGAGGCCGGTGCGTCGCAGGTCGTGAAAGAGAAGGCCACTCAGTCCGGCACGATCACACGCGGAACTCCAGGCTTTTCTGAAACTCTGGATGTGCTCGCCGTCGCGCGTAAACACGAATTCTGCATCTGGGTTTCTCTGGCGTTCCATCTTCAGCATCTCTCGCAGCTCGCGGGCGAGCGGGATGGTGCGCGGTTCATCGTTTTTGGTTGACCCGGGATCGAGCCTAGCTTCGGCTTCAAAGAAATCTAGGTTCCGCCACCGCAGGCTCAGGATCTCCCCCAACCGCATGCCCGTGTAGTAGGCTGCGGTCACAACCGTTCGCAGGTACTCGGGCAGCGCGTCGCGTAGCCGCTGGAACTCGTTGTATTCGAGAAAGCCCTTCCGAGGAGGAGATTCCTTGAGCATAGGAAAGTGGGGTACGTCCCGCAGCCTACTGTCCTGCACGGCCAGTCGAAACATGCGGCGCAAGAGTGCCAGCGAGCGGTTGATGGTGCCATTGGTAGCGCCCATCTCCTGCCGCTGCCGAACGAACTTGCGAATGGCATCGGTGGTGATATCGATAGCCCGGTAGCCGTCAAAGAATTCATCCAAGCGGGAGACACCACAGATGTAGGACTTCCCATCCTTCCCCTTTCGCAACCATCGGCGCCGGTTCGCCTCGTAATCGGTGATCAGCGTGTCGCGAAGCTCTTCGTAGGTTGCGCGAGCCACCCGCGGTGGCACAGCTATTCCCGCTGCAGCCTCGCCGAGACGCAGGCGCAAAAAGCGTTCCGCCACTTGTTTCTTGTCCGAATGGGAGCTCTCCCGTACCTGGCGCCCGTGCACATAGTACTGAATCCACCAGATGCGGCCGATCTGCCATAGGCGACCTTCACCGCGTTGTCTCATAGCCTTCCCCTCCTCTTTTTTCTTTCGGCGACCACATCCGCGTAAACCAACTTATAGAACCGATTGCCGCGGTGAATGTCACAGTGCACGCAAGGACAAGGTCTAAGCTCGACCCCGCTCTCGACTGGGATACGCCCGCGCCCACCACACTCAGCACAAGTTTGGGTAGGCCGAATACCCTCTGCGTTATTCGGCTTTGTCCCGATCTGACCACTTCCTTTACAGGTCTCGCACTCGATGTCAGACATTTTTGTGCAAGGCTGGGGCGCATGACGCATCTTGCGAAGACGGTCCACTGCGGTGCTCGGCGAGATTCCACACTAAATCCCCGCCATAGCACGGGCAAAGAACGTGACGCGTTTCGCATCGCCGGAATCGCGGCGGGGATAGTAGGGGTCCTTCTTCGACCGGACAAACTGTTCCGCGTTCTCAGGCAGAATCTGGACAAAGGCTCGTCCGCGCCATGCAGGATTCAGCCAGCGCTTCGATTGTTGGCAGGCTTCGCGGACCCTCTGGGACGCCAGAGACGCCCAGAGGGAGAAAAGGTTGCAAGCAAGACTCAAACGGCAAGCCAAACAACTGGGCTACGAACTTGTTCCCATCGAACCCAAGGCTGCTTAACGAACCGGTTCAGCGACGCGGGAGTTCCTTGGAAGCCTTGCCGACGACATGATCTACTATGCCCTATGCTGGAGGGTAGCCCTCGCCACCCCAACGGTTTTTTATCAAATTGAGACTAACTGCCGTGATTTGTTCATCTTTCCTTGCCAATCTTGCTTGACAAGCTACCGCGAGAAGCACAAAATCTGGTGCACTTT
>Ga0075015_100000795_pt1 | contig 11326 bp, 13 predicted proteins | sample AleBraG_ABR_2013_FD_71476 | JGI IMG/M metagenome (GOLD analysis project Ga0075015, IMG submission 71476) | Freshwater sediment microbial communities in response to fracking from Pennsylvania, USA - Alex Branch Run_MetaG_ABR_2013 | ecosystem: Environmental > Aquatic > Freshwater > Creek >...
GCCCCGATGGCCGCAAGTTCGACGAGATCCGCAATATCGAGATCGAAGTCGGCGTGCTCCCGCGCACACATGGTTCGGCGCTCTTTACCCGCGGCGAGACTCAGGCGCTGGTCACCTGCACCTTGGGCACCAAGGACGACGAACAGCGCATTGAGATGTTCGATCTTACCGAAACGTCCAAGCGCTTCATGCTGCATTACAACTTTCCGCCCTTTAGCGTGGGCGAAGTCGGCTTTATGCGCGGCCCCGGCCGGCGTGAGATCGGTCACGGCGCGCTGGCGGAACGGTCCGTTTCAGCGGTAGTTCCGGACGACAAGAAATTCCCGTATACGATGCGCGTGGTCAGCGACATTCTGGAATCGAACGGTTCCAGCTCCATGGCCACGGTCTGCGGCGGCACGATGGCGCTGATGGATGCGGCGGTGCCGATCAGCCATCCCATCGCCGGTATCGCCATGGGCTTGGTGATGGAAGGCGATCAATATGCCATCCTGACGGACATCGCCGGCGCCGAGGATCACTACGGCGACATGGACTTTAAGGTTGCGGGTTCCAAGGAGGGCATCACCGGCCTCCAGATGGACATCAAAGTCCCCAACATCACCACCAAGATCATGAAAGAGGCCATGGAGCAGGCTCGCGGAGCGCGCCTCTTTATCCTCGACAAGATGATCGCGTGTCTGGCCGAGCCGCGCAAGGAGATGTCGCAGTACGCTCCGCGCATCTATACCCTGACCATCCCAACCGACAAGATTCGCGAACTGATTGGTCCGGGCGGAAAGATGATTCGCAGTATCGTTGACGAAACGGGCGTGAAGATCGACGTTTCCGATGACGGTACGGTGAACATTTACGCCGCCGATGGCGAATCCGCCAAGAAAGCCATCCAACGCGTCACCGACATCGCCGCCGTGGCTGAGGTCAACAAAACCTATCTCGGCAAGGTAGTCCGGCTGGTGGAATTCGGCGCTTTTGTCGAAATCTTCCCGGGGACCGACGGCCTGTTGCACATCAGCGAAATCAGCGAAAACCGCATCAAGAACGTGCGGGATGAGTTGAAGGAAGGCGACCAGATTCTGGTGAAGGTTCTGGCGCTGGAAGGCAACAAAATTAAGCTGAGCCGCAAGGCAGTGCTGAAAGAGCAGCGCGAGAAGATGAAAGTTTAGCCCTGACCGTGAGGGAGGGGTCGATCTTTCATATCGTCAAGCGGAGCGAATGGCAAGCCGCCGCCGAGCGGCAGACCTACGCTCCGCCTGGTTTAGCCGCCGAAGGGTTTATGCACTGCTCCTTTGCAGAGTAACTCGCCGGCACCCGCGACCGTCACTTTCGCGGTCAATTGGACTTGGTTGTGCTGCGCATCGATCCGCAACGGCTTCGGTCTCCAGTGAAAGTGGAGGCCGGCTTCCCTCACATCTACGGTCCATTGAATTTAGATGCTGTGCTTGAAATCGTTGACTTTCCGGACTCGGATGGGGACACTGCGTGCTCGAGTCCGAACTCCTTCGCTTGAGACTACCTCAGCACTGTCCCCTTGGCGCTCAGCCTGAGCACGTCCTCGATGGGTTGTTCACTCGCCCGAAGGCAGAGAACCTGTTGCGGCTCCGCCAGACTTCGTTCCAGCCGATATCTTTCAGAAACTCGAGCGAGCACGAATGTCGGCGCGCAAGAACAGCGCGCCAGTTTTTTACTTGCTCAATTCCTCATACCGTCCACTCACGAAATCCCAGTTGATCACTTTGGTGATCGCCGCCAGGTACTCGGCTCGCCGGTTCTGGTATTTGAGATAGTAGGCGTGCTCCCAAACATCGATGCCCAACAATGGTTTCTTGCCCCGGCTGATCGGGCTATCTTGATTGGGGTATTGCTCGATGGCGAGCTTGTTGGAAGAATCCAGCACCACCCACGCCCAGCCGCTGCCAAAAACACCGGCTGCGGCGGCCTTCAACTGGTCCTCAAACTTGGAATAACTCCCGAACGTCCCATCCAGCGCCTTGGCCAGTTGTCCTTTCGGCTGCGAACCTTTCGCCGGACCAAGCGTCTGCCAGAACAGCGAGTGATTGGCGTGCCCGCCTCCCTGATTTCGAATGGCAGTCCGCACCGGCGCGGGCACAGTGTCCAGCTTGGCGAGCAGTTCTTCCACGGACATCCCACTCAAGGTGGACTCGCTGGCTACGGCCTTATTCAGGTTGTCAACGTACGCCTGATGATGTTTGTCGTGGTGGATTTCCATGGTGCGCGCGTCGATGTAAGGTTCCAGCGCGTCAAAAGCGTACGGCAACGGCGGCAAAGTGAACGGCGTTGGCGCGGCGAAAAGTTTGGGAGCTAACAGCGCGGCTCCGCCTGCAAACTGGATTGCGCGACGCCGGGATATCGTAGGAATCATGGTTCTGCCTTTCCCATACATAGTAGCGAACGCGCGAGCAGTGGAAGCCGGCGCCGCCGGCTTCATTCCGGCTAGATCGGCAGTGTGAGAACGTTTCGGCCCCCACCCGGCTTTAGTAGCTGAGATCCGCCCTGTACTGCGCGATCGATAACTTTGTATCGGCCACGATGCCGCGGATCCGGGCATCGATTTTCTCCGCCGCCGCACGGCCCCCCTCCATCTTCCACGACGGCGGACCGGCGTTAAGAGTCGCCATTTTCTCCATCGGATATAGCAAAACGTACTCGCTGGTACCGTTGAGGAGTGCCTGGTAGCTCCAAAGCTGTTTTAGGCCGCCTTGTTTGTTGGCCGGTATCGATTCGTGCCCCAGCCAATGCTCGTAATCGCTCTCTCGACCCGGAACCACCGTTGTCTGAAAAATCAGGGCCAGCGGAAGGATCTGTGCCGTTCCCTCTTTATAAACGCTCAGGTCCGGGCGCTCAATCAGTACGCCCCGCCGAATGCTCGTCCACATGGTGGCGCCTCGGCGCAGCAAGTCATCCGCCTTCTGCTGACCCAGCGCTTTCACAAACACCGATTCGCCATCCATCGCACTGAAATCCTGGATCGGGTAGGACGAAGTGTACTCGGTCAAATCGCCCGTCACTGTCTGCCAGACGTAACGATTGGCGACACCGGCCTTCTTGTGGGCCGCGGTCACTTCTTTCTGGAAGGCCTCGTACTGCTGCCTCATATCGGGTTTGATTGTGGTGACTGTGAACACGAGCATTTGAGGGGCCGGCTGGTTCTGGGCTACCAGCGGGAACGAAAGCAAAGCCAGCGCAGCCAAAGGCGCGCGGCGACGGTACGTCAAGCAACTGCAATTTGACATTCCGGTACCTCTTCTTCTCTGTGCGCTCCATTTTCCGGAGACGGCTTGGGGCTTCAGTTTTCCATGGCCGGCTAGGTTATCGCCGGCAACGAGAAGACCTGCAGCAGCGCTTCAGAGTTGCTTGGTCGCATCATTTGGTGCGGGACAAACTTTTTCAGCAACTGCCAGGATTTGTTTGCGGCCTAAGTGTGCGCCTAATTTCCAATGATGTCAAGGTGATTGGTGGATCTGAACGCGGGCACACCTATCGTTCTGGTGACAGAGCCAGGCAAAACCAACAGAGGCGCATGCGCTCCGTACGTGCGGCGTCCACGCTATTTCAACGGTGAAAAATCCGCCGGATCGAGAAAAACCGAGTCCACCTTTTGCACAAGTTTCCCTTCCTTCTCGGATTCGGCGGCCAGCTTTATAAATTCGGGGTCATTGTGGAAATCGGCCCAGTTCCTGCCCGCGGCGGCGCGGCTGGGATGAGCGATCAGGTAGACCAGCGTATTCTTGGCCAGTTGCGGGTCTTGCGGAACCCAATAGCCGATGCTCTCGATTCCGTGACGTTTGAAGATTTCAATGTTGTGGTCCCGGAAATGGGCTTTGAGAGCTTCGAGCTTGCCCTCATGGCAGTGGTAAGTCCGAAGCTCAAAGACCCGTGTCTGCGCCAGGGAGCAGGCTGCAAGCAGCGTGAACAGCAGAAACAATCTTGAGAGCATGAGGGTAGTGTAACCGGTTCAATTTGAGCCTGAGCGAGGGTATGGATTCTCACGCAAGATGAGCCTGAAGGAGGCAAAGCTGCTAAAATTATTCTTGACCTGCGCCACATGGCGGGTTACGTTGCGAGATGATCCGCACAATACGCCACAAGGGCTTGAAGCGCCTCTTTGAACAAGACGATCCAAGGGGGGTAAATCCTGAACACTCACTGAAAGGAAACAACAGCCCATGACCATGAAAAATCCACCGCACCCCGGAGGTGTTGTTTTGCGTCAGTGTATCCAGCCTTTGGGCTTGACCATTACGGAGGCTGCCGCTGCCCTTGGGGTGACGCGCAACACGCTTTCCGAACTCGTAAACGGGAAACGCGGCATATCGCCTGAGATGGCCGTGAGGCTGTCCAAGGTTTTTGGAGGTACCGAAGACGGCTGGCTTGTGCAACAAGCTCAATACGAGCTCGCGCAGGTTCGCCGCGCCGGTATTCAGAAGCTCAAGCGTCTGGAACTTGTTTAAAGTGTGTTTCACAAAGGGGTTTGTGCAACGCGCCCCTTACCCACTTCAGACGGGAGCTCCCACCGCATATGGTCAGGCTTCTGCACTGAGCTGTTTTTGCAAGCTTGAGCGGTCCAAGTTGCCCCAGCGTTCCACGATTTGGCCGTCACGGATGCGCCAGAACACCATGCCGGTAATCGAGGTGGCGCGGTTCGTCGGTGGAAGGTTCAGCGGATCCACGATTTGACCGTCACGGATGCGAGGGAGCGGACCGTTGTGTGTGCCCGTCCAGGTTCCACGTACGGCGACGAGGTCGCCTTCGGCCACAATATCCTCGACCTTCACGCGCAGATCTGGAACCGCCCGGAGCACCGACTCAAATGCCCGCAACACTGCGTCCGGGCCGGGAGGCATGCTGCCGTACGGTGCCTCGTGGTCCACAAAATCTGCCGCCAACTGTTTCCTCACGGCTTCAGCGTCCAGCCGGTACAGCGCCTCGTAGTGATCCAAAACCAACTTCTTGTTCTCCTCTAACGTCATCCTTCCCTCCCAGGTCCGCCATCTTACTACTTCTCACAGCTTGGTTCGTATCACCGCCAGTGAAACGTGATGCGTCGGAATACCGCCGACTTATGGCGCATGCTGAAGGTATCCGCGTCAAAGCCAGGTGCCCCGCTGTGTTCACAAATGGTAAGTTTCGCATCATGGCCGGAAGGCCCCAAAAAAATGGTCTGGCGTGTTGCAAATGTCAAGTGCGAAATGATGGCGATGGCATGAAATACGGCTATGCCCGCCGATCGACCGACGACCAGATAACGGCCCTGCAACGTCGCCCTGGCGCGGGCCAGGCGCAAACCGATTTTCAAGGACGAGGGAATATCCGGAGCCACCAAGAAGCGCTCTGCCCTTCTCCATTGCTTGAAGAAGCTCGCCGACCTTGCCCGTCACTGAAACTATAGCGGCGCGATGGGGAACGCTGCTCGAATCGTAAGATCACAGGGGCTAAAGCTAAACGCACCTGCCTCAGTTTGGACGCGGGAACTCATAATTTCGGAAGCTGTGTCATCATCATGCACATGTGCAACCTCGCACCCATATGCGCCGGATTGTGCTTCGCAATGGTTGCGTCCGCGGAGGCGGTTTCCGAATGTAGGCCTATTTCTGGCGTGAATGAACTGTGGTCCAATCCCGGCCTCCGGTTTGTCCTGGTGGGCGAGATACACGGAACAACCGAAGCTCCGGCCATCTTTCGTGACTTAGTCTGTTCCACACGATCGCTCAATCGGCCGATCGTCGCTGGGATCGAGCGGCCCAGTGACGAGCAAGAAGCCCTGGACAAATTCCTGGCACCCGAAGACCATGCCGGTGCCGTTCGAACACTTTTGTCCGAAAATGGATGGGACACCCTCGACGGGAGATCGAGCCGTGCGATGCTGCTTCTTCTTGAGGAGTTGCGCGAGCTCAAGCGGAAAGAGCTGGTGTCTGAAGTCGTGGTATTCGACCAAAGCCGGAGCGGCGAGTCCGCCGCCCAGCGTGAGAATTACATGGCTTCCGCTTTGACGGCGGCGGCCGCCCGTCACCCCGAATCTCTGGTGGTCGCGCTGACCACGCCTCGAAGAAACCCATAGCCCGGTTCGGCTCTTATCCCTTCATGGGAATGCTTTTGCCGCAGGCAGAGACACTTTCTTTGTTCATCAACGATAAGGGCGGAGAAGCTTGGACGCAGACGTCCGATGGTTGCGGGCCACACAAACTGAACTCAAGCGGCGGAGAGCGCCGCGGCGTCTTCCTCTCTGCCGGGCTCGCACCGCTTCCAGGCTATGATGGCGTCTTGTCCACTGGCTTGGCCTCTAGCCCTTCGTTTCCGGCCATCGACGATCCTCCGCCGCAACCGGCATGCTCGAAAAAGTACGAAAAAGTAGAAGACTCAGATGTGGCCTTGAGTCCTGCATCGCAGCCATGGATGGACATCTATCTAAGAGTGTAGGAGGAGAAGAAGACCAGGGCACGCACCCTGGTCTTGGGTTCTTGTGTCCGATAATTTTTGGTGTCCGATAACAGATTTATCGGACAGAAGACTATCGATCAAGGCTTGCGCAGACTGCCTAGGTTGTTGCGGCCAGCCCGTGCTAACGAGTTTCTGGAGAGCGGTAGGTGAGGACCAAGTCGATGACTTGCCCGTCAGCAGTCAAATCAGAAACCTTCTTAGATATTGATGCGTAGTCCGTGCCGGCGATGATAGTGGGAACGGCTCCTGGTCCGCTTGTCGAGAGGCCCTTGAGGAGTTGGGACGAAAAAGCGTCAAATTTAACCGACCCATCCAGCGCTGGCGTGTTAGTGATCCGCTCAACCGTTCTTGGCTCAGTTGTCACCTCTCCTTTCGTCTGGGGTGACATAGTCGCGGAACCGTTACGGGCTGACGGAATCGCTGAGCAACACCCTCCACAAACTCTCCACTTGACCGCCGGATGGCTGTGATGTACGGTGGGGACGGAACCCATTTGTGGCCGGGAGGGACCATTGACCCTTGAGATTACACGACCCGAAACCGAAGCCCGCATCCAACGCTACCTCCGGAGCGGTCAGTTCCACGACCTCGACGAGCTCCTCACAAAAGCGCTTGATGCGCTGCCGGAACCGGCTGCGCCATCGAGTACGCATGCGGCACGGGCCGCTAATCTCGTCGAGCTTTTCGAGCCGGTTCGCGGATTGCTTAACGATGAGGAAGTTGACAACATCTTCAGTCGCAATCGCTCACCCAGCCGTCCGGCCGATCTCTGATGAACGGCGGTTACCTGCTGGACACCAACATTCCGTCAGAAACGTTGCGCCCGTCTCCAGATGCCAAAGTTGCCGCGTGGCTTGAACGCCATGCCAAAGGTTCCCAGTTTCTCAGTGTCGTGACCCTTGGCGAACTTCGCCGGGGCATTGCGCTTCTTGCGCCGGGACCCAGACGGACTCAACTGGAGACTTTCATCGAGGTGACTGTCCCGCTGTGGTTCGTGGATCGTGTTCTTCCCGTGACGCAAGCCATTGCCGAACGCTGGGGCGTTCTCGATGCCCAACGCCAAGCCGCCGCCAGGCCCCTGAGTGTGCCGGACGGCATGATCGCAGCCACGGCTCTTGAGCATCGGCTCACCGTCGTGACGCGCAATACGAAGGACTTCGCCGGTCTCGGCGTCACCATGATAAACCCATGGCTGGACCAATAACGGCCGAAGTGATCCCCTGTCCTGCCGCGCGCAAGTGTTTCCCAGGGCGCTGTTTCACGCTGGCGCCGACGGCTGCGAAACGCGGTCCCATTCCCCCGCCGCATCCGAAAACGGTACGTTTCGCATCATCGCCGGAAGGCCCGAAAACAAATGGTCGTCCTCGTTGTTTGCGCCCAGCAGACCGATTTTCGAAATGTGGTTGGTTTCGGTGGAAGAATATGGATGGAAACAGACACATTGACCCGTGTCAGGGTCGAGTCGAAATCAGCTCATTCAGAACCAATATGTTCAGGGGCGCAAGCTTGGGGAGGCGACCGTCGTTGGTCAGAAACGAGGAAGCGCCGGACCGGATAGCTGTGGCCAGTTGAATGGCATCCGGTGTTCGCAAATTATGCCGGGCGCGGAGCCGGCCAGCTTCCTCTGCAACCCCTTCAGAAACCTGTACCGTCGTGATCTGATTTGCATGGAGAAGAATCCGGCGGTATTGGTCCGCAAGATCGTGATCTCCTCGACGCATCGGGTGCACCAGCACCTCGGTCAAGGTGAGCACGGAGGTCACGACTCGTAACTCACCTCGATCCACCGCTTCGAAGAAGGGACGGACCAAAGGAAGGTAGGCTGGATTCTCTTCGATGAAGTAGATCAGCGGTGCTGTGTCCAAGCCGACCACCGCGCCGCGGAGCTCCTCTAACCATTCCATGAGGCGCGTTCGCGGTCCACGTATTCTTGCGCGTCCATGCCCTGCCAGATGTCCTTACCCAGACCCTGCAGTTCCAGGATGCTGGTGCGAGTTCCCGCTGGGGTATGCGCACGCAGATACTCGGCCAAATCCGAGATTAGCCGAAGCTGCTCAGGCCGACTTAGCGATTCCACGCTCCGTAAGATGTTCTCGTAGGGTACTGGCATTAATCTACCTCTATGATACAAATTCTGCAATCCTTTGCGGCGACCATATTCGTTCAAGCCCGGTCATCGCGATATCGGCTCGCAACCGTTCCTGTCCGCTCTTATCACGTACCATGCCAGCTACCATAAACAGGGCGGTCCGGTCTTCCACACACCGGAAACGGTAGAAGCTGCGCGGCGACATGCCGCGGCGCAGGGCCTCACGATGCAGGAGCTTATCGACAAGGTTCTCAATACCCCGGATCCCGCCGCCGAACTCGAAACCCGTGACAGGGGGCCGTATATCCTCTACCCTGGAAGGAGAAGCCCAGCTTTTGGAAAGAAGGAGCCCGCAAAGGAAGTGCAGTTCGAACCCGCCGTGCAAGCCAAACTCGACCGTATCGCCCGCGAGAGCGGTCGCGTCGCCGCCGAGCTCGTACAGGACGCCGTGGCCGGCTACGTGGACGAGTTGGCCGGGACGCGCGACATGCTGGATTCTCGCTACGACGACATCAAGAGCGGCAAGGTAAAGCTGATTGACGGCGAGGAAGCTTTCGCCCGTTTGCGAGAGAGAATTGACGCGCGGCCCAACGATCCCGCATGAGCGGATACGCTCTTCACCCCGAAGCATTCGTCGATATCGATGAAATCGCCGTTTATGTTGGCCAAGACAGCGTGGCGGCGGCCCACGGTATAGTCGACGAGATTTACAGCGCCATCCAGAGCTTGGTTCCTCTCCCGCACCGTGGGCACGGCCGCCCAGACCTCACCAGCCGTCCCCTACGGTTCGTACGGGTGCGGGATTATCTAGTCGCTTATGCCCCCGACGAAAAGCCGCTGTGGGTGATCGCTACCATTCACGGCCACCGCAGCCCGCGTGTCATGGCCGCGATTCTCAGAGGCCGTGAATAACGCCTTAAAAGCCCGGCCGCCGGTTTTCGTGTTCCTCCCCGGCAGGCAATGCAGCAGTTACTCCCAAAGGCCTCGAAGTTTTATGGCTAGGGCGCTGTCTGTCACTTTGCAAATTATTTGGCGTAGAACTTTGCAGGCAATTTGGAGCGGCGACCCGAAGGCTGGTACGGGCCGATGCCTGAACGGGCCTTCGCGTGTCCAACTTGCACTCGCGAGCGCGGCTTGCTTAGCGCTATAACACTCGTTTAAGGCAAGGAACTCCCGTCCCACTTGTGATCCGGGTCAGGGTAAAAGAAAGGACCAGCACCGACTAAATGGACAAACCACCCTCCTGGAACCTTGGCCCGCCAACAGTCCGTCATCGGCAGGCCGGACGTTGTCCTACCGTCCAACAGAACCATCTTTACGACGTTCCAGACAAGTTTCACGACCTCAAACCTCCTGCGGCCCGATTGACCTATTCATAACGTCCTTTGTATTCGCCATCTGCCGACCAGGAGGCCAAAGCCCTCGTGTCTTAGTCAACCGTTCTTGAGGGTCGTCTTGCCTCGTCGGCGTTCTCGCGATCTGGCGTTGCGAAGCTGCCTCGTAGCAACGGCGAGACGCTGACGCGATTCCTGCGCTCGTCTGGTGGCATTCGTCAACTCAAATTCCGCCTCGCGCACTGCCAGAGTACTTTCTCTTGCAGCGGTGGTCGAGGCCATCAGCTTTAAGTAGGCTTCAAGCATTTTGTGCACGGCCGCGTCTATTGACGGGACAGTTGGCTTCCTACCCACCAGATCAACGTAGAACTGGCTAAAACTGGTGACGAAGTGGAAGGCCGCCTTGTAACAGCTCTTTGTGAGACGTCGAAGTTCCCCAAGAGTTGCCGGAACCTCGCGGTTCTTGTTCCGAAAAGCCACCTCGTCGCCTGGCCGTTTAAACAAGATGCCGTGAACGAAGGTATTCCGATCTTCACCTACTGCTTTCACTGCGACAACAGCCTTCTCAATTGAATCCGTGCTAATGCCATAGAGGACTCCGACAGCCGTGGTCAGCATCTTGTAAAGGGTCAACTTCTCGGCGAGAAACTTTGCCAACACCGGCTGCTTTTCCGGGCCATGAAATCCGCCGAGTTCAGGGCGGATCAAGAGGATTTCGCAAAAGAGCGAAACCGCCTCCTCGAGAGCTGCTAATCGCATCCCCAACAACCCGATTTCCTCAAGCTCTTCGACGCCAAAACCATCAAAGTTCATGCGTGCCATCAAGGCCTCTGTCGTGCTAATGAGGCGTGAGAGTCTTGAATTTAATTCCCCAACCTTCTGCACGATACGATTCTACTTCGTCGGAATAGGACTGATGCCGCACCGAAGGTGAAGTTGCCGATCGTCGACTCTGGCACTTGGTCCGAACCCTTTTGTCAAAGCTTCCTCCTGAGAGCCGGTCAGTGGTTGAGTGACTGCTGATAGTGCTTTCCAGCTTCCGATAATCGGCGCTCGTCTACTCGGTGCAAAACAGGGCAGCGCCCTCCCCGTTCGCGACAAATCGACCGATCAGCGACCTGGATCTCAACCTGCCCCCCCCGCTACTTTGAATCGAGCCTTGCGGACCCTTACACGGCGGCGTCACTGGCAAGGAGTTACATACAAGCAATTACTCGGCAAGTCGGAAAAGTTCATCCAATCATGAATACTCTTCCGCAACAGTTGCGGAAGAGGCAACGGCGTGGGCTCACAAAACATTCAAACAAACGAATGATTTTGTAGGCACTCGTGTCCAAGACAGCAAATAAGCTGAACTGAACAAAAGAACAAGCCCTCCTATAATTGTTCCAGCGCCGAACCGTCTTTAGAGTGGGCTGTTCGGCTGCCGAATCCCCAAAAGGAG
>Ga0075015_100000796_pt1 | contig 11315 bp, 10 predicted proteins | sample AleBraG_ABR_2013_FD_71476 | JGI IMG/M metagenome (GOLD analysis project Ga0075015, IMG submission 71476) | Freshwater sediment microbial communities in response to fracking from Pennsylvania, USA - Alex Branch Run_MetaG_ABR_2013 | ecosystem: Environmental > Aquatic > Freshwater > Creek >...
AGCCAACCTCATGGAATGCGTGCTAACCGCCGATTCTGCCGCCAGCGCGCGACATCTAGCGGAAGTTCTCCAGTCACTTTCCGAAGGAGAGATCTTCGTGCAAGACGATCCCTCGCTGCGCCAGCTCGTCGAGCTCGCCGCGCCTGGCCGCACGATTCGCTGGTCCACTCAAGGCGCGCCAGCCGAAACATCGCAGGCAACAGTCACGCTCGCCGAAGCTCTCATCGCACAAACCGGATCGATTCTCGTGACCGCTTCATGTGGCGGAAGAGGCGCATCGGTGATCGCCCCCTGCCACATCGTTTACGCTAAGATCCAACAGTTGGTTCCCGATCTGGCGACAGCCCTGAGCCGTGTCTCCCAGGAACGAACCCTCGACCATAACTCGTTCGCATGCGTCATAAGCGGCTCCAGCCGCACCGCCGATATCGAAAAAATTCTGGTGCAGGGAGCGCATGGACCACGAAGGTTAGTGGTCATCCTGCAAACCACCTAGAATCCAGCCCCGGAAGGGCGGCCCAGCTTAGCCCCGCGCTTCAGCGCGGGGTAAAGTGGAGTCATTGACTCAAGTCCCGGAGGGACGACCGAGTCCAGCGTGTGCTCGCGCGTCCAGTGTTATCTTTAGAATGGCGAGTCGCCGGAAATCCCTTCATGGAAGTTCTCAACCAACTGTTTGAGCAGTATTTCCGCTCGCCGGTCGAGCGTGCAGAGCCGCTGCAGGGCCAACTCGGCGGCTCCGGTCGCAAAATCATCCGGCTTGTCGGCAAGCAAAACAGCGCGATTGGCATTCTCTACGACGTGCGCGAAGAGAATGTCGCCTTTCTGGAATTCTCGCGGCACTTTCGCCGCCATGGTCTGCCGGTGCCACAAATCTATGCCGAAGACCTAAGCCACGGAGCCTATCTCGAAGAAGATCTAGGCGGCACGACACTTTTTGAGTTTCTCTCCGACCATCGCAGCGGCGCGGCCATCGGCCCCGAGGCAGTCGAGGCCTATCGCAAAGTTGTAGCCATACTCCCGCGCTTTCAAGTCGAAGCCGGACGCGATTTGAACTACAGAGTCTGCTATCCGCGCGCCAGCTTCGATCGCCAGTCCATCGCGTGGGACTTGAATTATTTCAAGTACTATTTTCTCCGGCTCGCCGGTATTCCCTTCAACGAGCAGGCGCTGGAACGCGATTTCAGCCGCTTGACCAGATTTCTCTTAAGCGCCAGCCGCGATTATTTTCTCTATCGCGATTTCCAGTCCCGCAACATTATGTTGCGCAAAGTTCTGAACGAAGACCAGCCGTTTTTCCTGGACTATCAGGGCGGCCGCAAAGGCGCGCTGCAATACGATATTGCATCTCTGCTCTACGATGCCAAGGCCGACCTGTCCCCGGATCTGCGTCAGCAACTACTCGATCACTATCTGAGTAGCCTCGCCGGCTTCCTCGATCTCGATCGCGCCGCATTCATGCAGTACTACTATGCGTACGTTTACGTCCGCATCATGCAGGCTTTGGGCGCGTATGGCTTTCGCGGCTTCTACGAGCGCAAAGAGCATTTCCTGCAAAGCGTGCCCTACGCGCTGAAAAATCTGCGCTGGCTGCTTCACAACGTGGAGTTGCCCATAGCGCTGCCCACGCTGATGGAAGCCTTCAAGAGCATGGTCGCCTCGGATAAGTTACAGGGCCTCACCTTGGGGTCGCAACCGGAAAAGCTGACCGTGCGGATTTTTAGTTTTTCATTCCACCGCGGCCTGCCACAGGACGATACCGGCAACGGTGGCGGATTCGTTTTCGATGGCCGGAGCCTTCCGAATCCCGGACGTGAAGACCGCTTCAAAACCCTCACCGGTAAGGACGCAGCGGTAATCGACTATCTCAATCAGCAGGAGAGCGTGCATCAATTCCTCGCCCGCGCCATTTCGTTGGTGGATGCCAGCGTGAGCACCTATCAGAGCCGCGGCTTCAAGCACTTGATGGTGTCGTTCGGTTGCACCGGCGGCCAGCATCGCTCGGTGTACTTGGCGGAGCAACTGGCGGAACATTTGCGCGCCAAGGACGGAGTGGAAGTAGTGGTGCGTCATCGCGAGCAGGAGCAACTGAACCAATGAAAGCGAGAAATCTGTGAAAGCGATGATTCTCGCCGCCGGCCTCGGCACGCGCCTGCGTCCGCTCACCGACGATCGCCCCAAAGCGCTGGTCGAAATCGACGGCCGCACGCTGCTCGAGATCACGCTTTCTCGCCTGCGCAAGTTCGGAGCCAGCGAGGTGATTATCAACGTCCATCACTTCGCCGATATGATTGTGGAGTACCTGAAAGCGAACGACAATTTCAGCATGCGCATTGAGGTTTCGCGCGAAGACGTCTTGCTCGATACCGGCGGTGGCGTGAAAAAGGCCGCCCATTTTTTGATGGAGGATTCCGGCCGTCCCGAAGAGCCCTTCATCGTGCACAATGTCGATGTCCTCAGCACAATCGATCTCGGGCGCATGGTGCAATTGCACACTGAAAATCAGGCTCTAGCGACCCTCGCAGTGCAGGATCGCAAGACCTCGCGGTATCTGCTGTTTGACCACCAGGGTCAGCTTTGCGGCCGCCGAACTGGGAGCGATCAACCGGAACTCGTTCGGCCCTGTCAGCAACTGCAAGCCCTGGCTTTTTCCGGCATCCACGTTATTTCTCCCCGCTTCCTTGGGATGTTAGTTGAAGACGGAGCGTTCTCGATCATTACTTCTTATTTGCGGCTCGCCGCCCACGGAGAAAACATCCTGGCCTTCCGCGCCGATGAATATTACTGGCGCGATCTCGGCAGCCCGGAGAATGTGGCGCGAGCTGCCCAGGATCTAAAGCAAAAATTCATTGCGCAATAGGCTCAGCAGTGCACGAGTGTTATGGCGACCTCCCCGCCGCTACTTCGCCTGTGCCTGTGCGACCGCTTCGCGTTCGCCGACCTGCTGGCGCCACATCGCATAGTACAGCCCCTTCTGGTCGAGCAATTCAGAGTGCCGTCCATATTCAACGATTCGCCCGCGCTCCAGGACGTAGATTCGATCAGCATGCATTACCGTCGACAGTCGGTGCGCAATCAGAATTGTGATTGCCTCCTGATTCGTAGCAACCTCGCGGATAGTGCGGCTGATTTCTTCTTCTGTCAGTGAATCCAGCGAAGACGTCGCCTCATCGAACACCAACAACTGCGGATGCCGCAACAGCGCCCGGGCAATCGAAAGCCGCTGCTTCTCGCCTCCCGAGACTTTCACCCCACCTTCGCCAATCAGCGTATCCAATCCGCGATCCGCACGAGAAAGCAGACTGTGCGCGGCCGCTTGATTCAGAACCTCCATGCATTCCTCGTCGGTCGCTTTCGGATTCACGAACAGCAGGTTCTCGCGGATCGAACCCGAGAACAGCTGCGTATCTTGCGTCACGAATCCGATCTTTTCCCGCAGCAGGTCCAGATCCACGCGATTTGACGGAATGCCGTTATAGAGAATCTCGCCCGTCTTCGGAGCGTACAAACCCACCAGAAGCTTCACCAGCGTTGACTTCCCGGCCCCGGACGGTCCCACAAAAGCAATCGTGTCTCCGCGAGCCGTGCTGAAGGCGATCTCATCCAACGCCAGACAGGTGGAACTCTGATGTTGAAAACTGACTCGCTCAAACTGCAGCGTCATGAGTTCGTCAACCGGCTCCGGATCGGCGGGCTTCGGGTCGCGAGGAGTGTCGAGTATCTGCTGAAAATTCTGCAACGAAACTTCCGTTTCGCGATAGATATTGATTACGTTCCCCAATTCCTGCAGTGGTCCGAAAATGAAGAACGAATAGATCAACAACGAGAAAAACTGCCCGATCGTGATCTCCTGACGAAAGATCAGATAGAGCATCATAAATAAAATACTGGTGCGCAAGGCATTGACCGCTGTCCCCTGGATGAAACTCAAGCTGCGCAGGTACTTCACTTTCTTCAGTTCGAGCTTCAGAATCTTGCCGGTAATTCCGTTCAGCCGCACTACTTCCTGATGGGCCAATCCGAGACTCTTCACCAATTCGATATTGCGCAGCGACTCGGTGGTCGAACCCGCCAGCGCTGTGGTTTCGGCAACAATGGTCTTCTGCATCTTCTTGATGCGTCTGCTCAAGACTGAGCTGATCACTCCAAGCAAAGGAACCGTGATCAGAAACGCGGGAGCAATCGACCAATGGACGCGGAAGGCATAGATCATCACAAAGACGATCCCCACGACCGAAGTGAAAATCACATTAATGGCAGCGGTAATGAATCGCTCTACATCGCTGCGGACTTTTTGCAATTTGCCGAGAGTCTCGCCGCTGCGCTGGTCCTCGAATACCTGGTAGGGCAGATCCAGGGAATGCCGGATCCCATCGGAGTACATCCTCGCGCCCAGGCGCTGCACGATTACGTTGACGAAATAGTCCTGGAAGTTCTTGGCCACACGCGACACAAACGCCACACCCACCGCCGCCAATAGCAAGAGTCCGGCCCCGCGCACAAACTGCGCTTGCGTGTACTGGTGATACTTGGTGGCGTAGCTGTCGATTACATGACGAAAAATTAGCGGATCGAGCAGCGAAAAGATCTGATTGGTCGCGGCCAGCAAAAGAGCGACCACAAAAAGCTTCCAATACTCTTTGGAATAGCGGTAAAGAAGATTCATAGGCGTCGGCGCGGAACTTCGCTGACAATGCCGTTTAGATGGTGATCCAGCGTTTTCGATTCAGGAAAGCCGCCGGTCTGACTGGACGGGCGATGCCAGTTTCTCCGCCGGTACATATTTAGCCCGTTAGAGACTCGATTGCCTGCACTGATTCCCGCTGGAGCGTGAGGTCGCTGCTGGCGAGATCCTGCTTCATGTGCTCAGCGTTACATGTGCCGGTTAGCGGCAGTATCCCGATGCTGCGCGCGAAGCTGAACACGACCTGGGCCGGCACTGCATGGGCGCTCGCGGCCAAGCGGGCGATCAGAGGATGATGCATCACTTCTGGATTCGCGGTGAGCAGCGAAAATCCCTGATAAATAATCTTGTGTTCCCGGCAGAACAGGCGCACCGCGCGGTCCCAGCCCCTGCGGGCGTAGCAACGGTTCTGCACAAACGCAGGAAGTTCGACGCGGGCGGCCTTCATTTGCTGGAGGTGTTCCAGAGAAACATTGCTCACGCTCAAGAACCGCGCACGGCCAACGTCCCGTTCCTTGCGCATCGCCTCCCAGACTTCGGTGTCAGCATCGGTCCACGCGTAGTCGGACGAGGGTCCATGAAGCACGTAGCTGTCGACATGGTCAGTCCCGAGATGGTCGAGCGAACTGGCCAGCGACTGCGCGACCTGAACGTGCAGCGCGGCCGCGGGATCGTAGGGCAGGCGGTGGTCCTGGCCCGGTTGATAAGTAAACTTCGTTTGCAGAAAAAGATCGTCGCGGGTAACGACGCCTGCATGATAAGCGGCGGCCAATCCCTGACCGACTCCGGCTTCAAAGTAATGCCGACGCTGGTTAGCCGTGTCGATGCCCCGAAAGCCCATGCGCAGCGCCAGTTCTGTGAGGGCGGGGGTGCGATCTTCCTTCCACGCGGTGCCGTAAAGGAAGTCGGGAATGGGTGAAGGCGGCTGAGCTGGCATTGAGTCGTTTACGTGATGACGGGAACGTTGCTGACACCTTCAGTGCCGAACACGCGACGGTATCGCTCAATCTCTGACGGCATGCCCAGCGCCTTGGCGTAGTTGTCGGAGAGCTTAACCGCAGGCCTGCCCTCGGCCGTGGATACCTTGCAGATCAAGCTGATGGGGTCAAAGTCGCCGCTACCGGCCGGATCACAGCCGCGAAAATCGTTGGTCAGTAAAGTTCCCCAGCCCGCGCTGAAACGAATGCGGCGGCTAGGCGTCCACTTTTTCGGATCAAGGAAGTCGGCGGCGCTGCGGAAGTCACTTGGAGAAGTGCCGGCCGTTGTGCCGCTGGTTCTTGTTCCACCAAAATAAGCGTGCAGGCCGAGGATGTCATCGACGTCAAGCGCGTCGGAAGCGATGATGAGCTTGTCATGCGGGTCTCGACCGCGCCCTTTGAGCCATTCGATATATTCGTCTCCGGCGACGTAAGGATTCTTGCTGTCGACGCGCTGCCCCGTCCAATCGGCGGCCCAGTCGGGGGCACTCTCTAGAAATTGCGTCGTTCCAAACGTATCCGGCAGCATGATGCGGAGTGCACCTTCGTAAGTGGCCTGCCACAACTCGAGAACGCGATACTGCGAAGCTTTCATGGCCGCATCGTCAGGCGCGAGCGCCGCGAGCACCATCGGGATCTCATGCGCATTCGTTCCGATGGCTTCGAGATCGTGCTTATGCGCCAGAAACGCGTTCGAGGTCCCGGTAAAGGCGCTGCCCAGATTCGCCGCCATCGCGTTGACCACGTATTCCTGCCACAGGAAGCTGTGGCGGCGCCGGGTTCCGAAGTCGGCCACGGCCAGTCCGGGAACGCCACGCAGTCGCTCGATCTTGCCCCAGAGTTTTGTCTTCGCACGCGCATATAAAATGTCGAGCCCGAACTCGCGCAGTTTTTTCATGGCGGCTCGCGTCTTGAGTTCGTCCAGGATCGAAAGCGCATAGAGTTCCCACATCGTGGTTTCAGTCCAAAGGCCGTCGAAGGATAGGAGGAACTGTCCGTCGCTGATTGATAGTTCATAGTCCGACAGCCGGAAGTCGCGTTCCAGCCATTCCAGGAAAGCGGGTTCAAAGATTCCGCGGCGCCCGTAGAAAGTGTTGCCGGCCAGCCAGACCAGTTCCGATCTGCGAAACCGGAGTCGTCGAGCATGCTCCATCTGGTGCATCAGTTCCTCGCGCGAGAACATGTCGGCGAGGCGCACGGAGGTCGAGCGGTTCAACAGCGAGAACGACACCTGAGTCTTCGGATAATGCTTCCAGACGAACTGGAGCATCAGCAGTTTGTAGAAGTCGGTATCGAGCAAGGACCTTATAACCGGGTCGAGTTCCCAGTTGTGGTTGTGCGCCCGCTCGGCGAAGTTGACGATCATCGTGTGCTTTTCTCGCTTACTTTCTCGGTAACTGGCTCGCGTACTATCCTCTGTGACAGTTCTTAGAAAATCAACCGCAGTGACTTGTGAGGTGCCTTTTTTGTGGCCTAGCTGATTTGGAGGCGGCAAACAAGGTACTATCAAATCTCTGCATGAGACTGCCTCGGCCCCTCACCAATGCCTCCCGGAGTTGCGCATTTTTGTTTCTTGCCATGGGGCGGGCCCACGGTTGGGTCGAGTTCTCAGGTCGCGCGCTGCACACGCTGGCGGTCGGAGTTCTGCCGGCGATGTTCCTGTTCCGGTCGACCCGCGAGGGGATTTACAACATCCTCTGGGCGCTGGTGTTTGGTTTTGCCACGCTGAATATTCTCAGCCTCGGGGCGCACCGTTTCGAACAGACCAGGGGCCTGAATTTTGGTGAGATCCTGGCCGTACTGGTGGTGCTGGTGTCGATTGTCCTACTGGGTTGGGAGATGCTGTATATGTTCCATGTTCTGCCGATTCGACTCACGCCGCGCTGACGCCGATTGCGGTATCATCGCGGGTGATGAAACGCGAATCCAATTTTGACGTGACTTGCCCCTGCTGCGGCGCCGTCATGAAAATCGACGCGGCAACGCGCAGCATCATCGCGCACACCGCGCCGGTCAAGCCGAAAACCTTCAACGATATGGAAGAAGCGGCAAAAGCCATGAAGGAGCAGGACAGCCGTCGCGACTCTATCTTCCGGCAATCGATGGAAGCGCAAAAACATGCCTCGGAACTGCTGGAGAAAAAATTCCAGGAGGCGGTGAAGAAGGCCAAAGAAACGCCGGATACAGGCAAGCCGATCCGGGATTTCGATCTGGACTGAGCTCTTGTTGTTTTCTCACCGCCAAGACGCCGAGAACGCAAAACTTAAAAGCCGCGGTGCAAGCGCTGGTTCGTATCAGGGCATGCTTCAGGCGTGCTGTAAGTTGCGCTATGAATGCGCCTTCAGGCGCTGAGGACGGCGATTAGAGTTTCAGCGCAGGGGCTTCAATGACCGTACCTCTCCTTCTAGGACATCGCGGCGCCCGGGCTGTCCGGCAAATTCCTGAGAATACTCTGGCATCGTTCGAGCTTTGTCTAAAGCATGGCTGCGACGGCTTTGAGTTTGATGTGCGGCTTTCCGCTGATGGGCACCCAGTCATCTGTCATGACGCGACCACTGGCGGTATTGAGATTGCGAAAACGGTGGCGAAGAGCCTGCCGCTGCCCACACTGGGAAATGTTCTAGAGCAATTTGCTCACCGGGCGTTTCTCGATGTCGAGTTGAAGGTTGCAGGCGTGGAGTCGCAAACGCTCGCAAAGTTGCGCCGGCATCCGCCGCAACAGGGATATGTAGTTTCGTCGTTTCTTCCAGAAGTTCTCACGACGCTCCACGATCTTGACCCGGCGATTCCGCTGGGATTCCTTTGCGAGACGAAAGATCAGCTTCGCCGCTGGCGCCAAATGCCGACGGAGTGGGTTATTCCGCGCTCCGAGTTGGCGGATCGAGATTTGGTCGAACCGGTTCAAGCGGCCGGGAAAAGAATCATGGTTTGGACGGTGAATCGTGCCGACCGCATGAGTGAGTTCGCAGAATGGGGCGTGGATGCCATCATCTCGGACGAAACTGAACTTCTGGTGCGCTCCATCGTCACGTAGGGACGGACACATTCGTCCGTCCAGCCGAGCAAAGCTCGGGAGCGTTCCTTTTCGGTGGCGTTCGTCAATTTCACTCTTGCCTGTCGCAACCTTGCATCACCGCCATTGCTCCCGCTATTCGCCTCATTTACATTGATCAGGCATGTCCACCACCGGCGAACGATTCGAGCGAGCGGTTCAGATCATTGCGCGGTTGCGGGCCCCCGGCGGATGTCCCTGGGATCGCGAGCAGACCTTCGACACCATCAAGCCCTACACCCTGGAAGAGACGTATGAAGTCCTCGAAGCCATCGACAACCGCGACTGGCCGGAACTAACGGGCGAATTGGGCGACCTGCTGCTGCAGGTGCTGTTCTACTCCGAGATGGCGCGCGAGGCGGGCCACTTCTCCGTGGACGATGTGCTCGATAGGCTTTCCAACAAACTCGTGGACCGGCATCCACATGTGTTCGGTGACGTGAAGGCGGACACTCCTGCCGAAGTGTTGCGTAACTGGGAGGCGCTGAAGGCAGAAGAGAAGAAGAAACGGTTAGCGGCGCTTGCCGACAACCAAGCGGAGCTGACTGATGATGCTGTCACCCGCCCCTTGCAAAATGCGCAAGGAGCGGGGCACCCCGCGCAGAGTGACGATGCTCAATCCGTTCTCGCAGGAGTTTCGTCGAAGATGCCCGCGCTCATGGAGGCCTACAAACTCAGCTCGCGCGCGGCCCACGTGGGATTTGACTGGCCGGAAATAGAAGGGCTCTTTGCCAAGCTCGAGGAGGAGACGGCGGAGTTGCAAGAGGAACTGAAAGCCGAGCCGATCCCTTGGAAGGGCCAATCGGCTGGAAAGGGGATAGCCGGGTCAGGACGGCCGCAGGTTCCTCCGGAGTTGCGCGAGCGCCTGGAAGATGAAGTTGGAGATTTGTTTTTCGTACTGGTGAACATTGCGCGCTTTTTGTCGCTCGATCCCGAGTCGGCATTGCGCAAAACGAATCGCAAATTCAAGCGCCGCTTTCAATGGATGGAGGAGCATCTGCGCGCCAGCGGCCGAGCGCCAGGAGAAGCCTCGCTGGACGAACTGGAAACGCTATGGCAACGAGCGAAGCAGCAGGAAAAACCAGCGTGACCAGCATAGCCGCGGGCGCGGTGTCCATCCGCAAGTGCGAAGCGCTGGAGGAGATGCAGGCCTGCTTTGCGCTCCAGAAAGAAGTATGGAAGTTCTCGGACGCAGACCTGGTTCCGGTGCGCATGTTCGTTGTTGCGTCGAGGATTGGCGGCCACGTGATTGGGGCGTTCGCCGCTAGCGAATTGGTCGGCTTCGCGCTCGCGATCCCCGGGATGCGCAACGGCCACTGCTACCTGCACTCGCATATGCTGGCGGTCCATCAGCAATATCGCAATATTGGCCTGGGCCGGAGGATGAAGCTCTATCAGCGCGAAGATGCGCTGGCGCGAGATTTTGAGCTGATGGAGTGGACGTTCGATCCGCTGGAGATCAAGAACGCATATTTGAATATCGAGAGGCTGGGCGCAATCGCGCGCCGCTACAACGTGAATCAGTACGGGATCACCTCGTCACCGTTGCAGGGTGGTTTGCCCACCGACCGCCTGGTGGCGGAGTGGTGGATGAAGTCAAAGCGAGTCGACGCGGCGCTGGCGGGAGGCCCGCGCAGGGAGTTCGAATGTCGCACCCGCATCGACGTGCCAGCGGAGATCTACGAATGGAAGGCCGAGGCCGCGACGCGTAAGCAGGCGCTGTCGGTACAAGAAAGCAATCGTGAGCGATTCAGCCACGCATTTGCCCAAGGACTAAGCGTGCTCGGCTACGAACGCGACGAGCGCGGGAATGGCCGGTTCCAGCTGGGAAAGTGGGACGAAGGCTGGCGTTATTAACATGCGGAGGATTTCTTCGTAGAGACGCGGCTTGCCGTGTCTCTGTGACCAATGATACGAATCACAACTCATTATGAAAATCGAATCCGTAACTCTGCGTGAAATCCACATGCCGCTCGTGCATTTTTTTGAAACGAGCTTTGGACGAGTCTACAGCCGCCGCATCCTGCTGGTGAGCGTCGAGGCCGATGGAGTGCTCGGTTGGGGCGAGTGCGTCGCCGGCGAAGATCCGTATTACAGTGCGGAGTGGACCGAAACCGCATGGCCCACAATCGCGCGCTATCTGGCCCCCCTGCTGCTCCAGAGCGAATTGGACGCGGGCCGGGATTGTGCGGCGCGATTTGCCAGAATCCGCGGCCACCGCATGGCAAAAGCCGCGCTTGAAAACGCGGTTTGGGACGCGGAGGCGCGCCAGAAGAACGAGCCGCTTTGGAAGTTGCTGGGAGGAACGCGGCGCGAGATCGCGTGCGGCGTCTCCATCGGCATTCAAGACACGCCCGAAAAACTTCTTCAGAAGATCGAAACCGAACTGGCTGCTGGATACCGGCGCATCAAGATAAAGGTAAAGCCGGGATGGGACCTGAATGTGCTGGAGAAAATCCGCGCCCGCTGGGCGGATATTGTTCTCAGTGTGGATGCGAATTCGGCCTACACCCTCGACCAGGTCGAACATCTGCGCAAATTCGATGCCTTCAAACTGCTCATGATCGAGCAACCGTTGTGGCACGACGAAATCTATCTTCATGCG
>Ga0075015_100000797_pt1 | contig 11309 bp, 12 predicted proteins | sample AleBraG_ABR_2013_FD_71476 | JGI IMG/M metagenome (GOLD analysis project Ga0075015, IMG submission 71476) | Freshwater sediment microbial communities in response to fracking from Pennsylvania, USA - Alex Branch Run_MetaG_ABR_2013 | ecosystem: Environmental > Aquatic > Freshwater > Creek >...
CTGCCAGGTCGAGCACGGCGGTAGCCATTGGACAGCCTACAACGCGGGCGATGCGCCAATTCCGGTCGGAGCCCGCGTGCGTATCGCAAATGTCCGTGGCCTCACGCTCGTCGTTCGCCCCGATCTCTGACACGCACTTCCGGGACGCATCCATGGAACCCTCTTCTGTCGTATTCATCGCGCTGGCCGTCGTTGCGGTCATCCTCGTGGCGCGTACCGCAACGGTCGTGCCCCAGCAAAGCGCGTTCGTGGTCGAAAAGCTCGGCAAGTACAGCCGCACGCTGCAGGCCGGCTTTCACATCCTGGTGCCGTTCGTGGAGCAGGTTGCCTACCGGCACAACCTGAAGGAGCAGGCCCTCGACGTCGCCGAGCAGATCTGTATCACGCGCGACAACGTCCAGGTCGGCGTGGATGCGGTGCTCTACATGCAGGTGCTCGATCCGCACCTGGCTTCCTACGGCATCACCAATTACAACTTCGCGATCTCGCAGCTCGCGCAGACGACCCTGCGCAGCGAGATCGGCAAGATCGAGCTGGACCGGACCTTCGAGGCGCGCGGCATCATCAACGCGAACGTCGTAGCCGAGCTCGACAAGGCCTCGGTCGCCTGGGGCGTCAAGGTCATGCGCTACGAGATCAAGAACATCACGCCGCCAAAGGACGTGCTGTCCGCGATGGAAAAGCAGATGCGCGCCGAGCGCGAGAAGCGCGCGGTCATCCTGACGTCCGAAGGCGAACGCGATGCCAAGATCAACCAGGCCGAGGGTGACAAGCAGCGCGTCATCAAGGCCTCGGAGGCCAACAAGCAGCAACAGATCAACGAGGCCGACGGCCAGGCTGCCGCGATCCTGGCGGTCGCCAAGGCGACGGCCGAAGGCCTGCGCCAGGTCGGCAGCGCACTGAGCGATCGGGGCGGGATCGAGGCCATGCAGCTGCGCATCGGCGAGGAATATGTACGGCAGTTCGGCAAGCTCGCCAAGGAAAGCACGACGCTCGTCGTACCGGGTGACTTGAGCGACCTGGCGTCGGTCGTCGCGATGGCGACCAGCATCGTGCGCAAGAGCCCGCCGGCGCAACGCTGAACGACGGCGCCGCCGGTCGGGAGTCGATGACCGGCGAATCGAGCGCTACGACCGCTGGCGAGCCCGCCCGTCGCGACGGTTCACTCCAGGGGCGGTTCGCAGGGAGCGGAACGCTCGCTGGCGCGGGACGCGAGACAAACGCCGGCTGCGCTCCGGGCGGGCATTGCCGCCGTTGCCAATGTTGCTTACAGTCACCGCCGGACACTCGCATGCGCCGCGGTGGGCTCGGCGCTCCAGCGCTCTGTCAGTCGGCCGTCGCAGGCCGGCTCAATCGTGGTGCCCACAGTTCGACATGACATGCGCGGAGGTGCACATGCGCACGCTGCTTATTCCTCTCGCTCTCCTTGCGCTCGGCGGGGCCGCCTCTGCGGACGAGGTCATGCGCTGCGGCGCTTGGGTCATTGCATTGCCGATATCGCTCGAGGAGTTGCGCGACAAGTGCGGCGAGCCCGCCAAGAAGGACGTGACGACGGAAGACGTGCGCACCGGCGCCAAGTCAGGCCACGCGTCCCAGGTTGTCGGGACCACGACGACCGAGAAGTGGACCTACCGGCCGAGCACGCTATCGTTGCCGATGGTCGTGACCATCGTTGACGGGCAGGTGACGAGGATCGAGCGAGAGAAGTGAGCGGCGCCCGGGACCGGGCGCATCGACCCGCTCGCGAAGAAGGCAGCGAATCGCGGCCCTGGGCCCCCGTTCCGGAGCACGCGCCCAGCTTCGGCGCACCCACCTGCCTGCGCGGTCTGATCGTGCGCAGGAGCTGCGCCGACCGTGCGTTATGTCGGCCTCTACCGCGAATACCCCACGCACACTACTGCTTATTTCCACGCCACCTCGCGCGTCAACCGCTTGCTTTCCCTCTCGCCGGTGCCGCAGAGTATCGGCGTATGGCTCGACAATGGACCACGGTTCGCGGCGGACCGATGCGGGCGCGCTTCGCAGCACTCGCACTGATCGCCGTGGTGGCGCGCGCACTGGTCCCGATGGGCTTCATGCCGGTCGTGGTTCATGGCCAGACGCAGCTCATGTTCTGCGACAACGGAATGCCCGGCTCGGCCCACCATGGCCACGATGGGCATTCCGGGTCCGCGCCAGGCGCCGACGCTCCGTGCCCGTTCACGATCAGTGGCGGCGCTGCACCGCTGCCCACGACGATCGACTTCGCGCCGACCGGTGCGGCGCCGCGGGCAACCGCAGCTGCCGTCGCACACACGGCTCTTCCAGAAGCGCCCCCGCGCCATACCGCTCCCCGCGGTCCCCCGTCACTCGCCTGACCGTCGTTCAGCGAGTGTCTTGCGCTATCCGTCGAGGCCCTGGGCCCTCGGCAGCGCGAGCCGATCCTCCGGTTCGAGTCGGGGAGCATCATGTTCAAGTTCACCAGACGCACGCCCGTTGCGGCGTTGATGCGCGAATCTTGCGCGCGTGCGTTGCCAAGGCCGGTACGGCATGCGGCCGTCACCGCGCTGTTCTGCCTCGCGCCGACTGCGAGCTTCGCCTGCGCCTGCGGGTGCGGAGTCTTCGATGTCGGCACGGCGTCGATGTTTCCGCAGAACTCCGGTGCCATGGGCTTCGTCGAATACGACTTCATGGACCAGGACAGGAACTGGAGTGGCAGCTCGCGGGCCTCGGCCGACGCCAACAGCGACAAGCGAATTCGCACGAGTTTCATGAACGTGGGGCTCGAGTACCAGTTCAACCGGTCCTGGGGCATGTCGGTCGAAGTCCCGTACTGGCACCGGTATTTCCAGACGCAGGACAACAGCGGCAACATCGTCGCCTTCACGCACGGCGCTCTCGGCGACCTCCGGTTGAAGGGCGTGTACACGGGATTCTCCCCGGACATGTCCACCGGTATCACGTTCGGCATCAAGCTGCCGACCGGCGACGCGACCTACACGAATTTCGACCCCGATACGCAGATTGGCTCCGGCAGCACCGATACGTTGCTCGGCATCTATCATCTGGGAAGCCTGCCGCTGAACAGCCAATGGCGGTATTTCCTGCAGGCGCAGTGGGACGAGCCGGTCCGTCACAAGGCCAACTACCGCCCGGGCAACGAGGTCATCGCCACGGCCGGCACGTATTACGAGGGCTGGCAGGTCTCGCCGACGGTCCGAATCGCCCCGGTGCTGCAGCTGAACGCCACCTATCGTGGCCACGACGGCGGGCCGGATGGGCACCCGCAGGACAGCGGGTATACGCGGCTGCTCGTGACGCCCGGCATCGAGGTCGACTTCAGCAAGGCCGCCATCTACGTGGACGTCGGCCTGCCCGTCCACACGAACTCGAGCGGCAACCAGCTGGTCAGCTCGCAGTTCTGGCGCATGAATGTGAGCTACAAGTTCTGACGCGCATCCCCGGCCGCCCGCTGCACTACCCGCCCGATGCAGTGAAGCCAGCGGCCGTGACGCCGGCTATCGCGCACTCGGTGTCATCCTGCGCAGATTCCCCGGATACCCCGACCGCACCGACGAACACGCCGCCTCGGGCATAGACAGGCACTCCGCCTGCCACCGTGACGACCTTGGGTGCATACGCGAATCCTGGCGTCGTCTCGGCGGCCTTGGACATCTGTTGAGTCGAGAATCTCCACGATGCAACGGCCACCGCCTTTTGCACGGCAAACTCGCCGACGCCGGGCGGATTGCCGTCCATTCTGAGGAATGCGAGCAGGGCACCCGAGCTGTCCACTACCGCGATGGCATGACTTTGCTTCTTCTGGGCCGAATGCTCTGCGCAGGCCGCCACGATCTTCTGGGCCGAAGCGGCGCTCAATGGCGTGTAAGTCTCAGCGCCGGCATCCGGAAACAGAGCCGAAAGCGCGAGTACCGCGGCAATCTGCAGGGAATACCTGGCTACCATGAGTCCTCCGAATCAGGCGGTCGTACCCGCAGACGCGCCCGATTTCATCACGACCGTCGTAGAGGCAGGATACTTCAGCAGCAAATGCGCTGCCCGCGTAGGCCGACGCTGCAAGTCGCCGCCACAGTTCGGGCACTTCTCGCCAAGAACGCCGGACTTGCAGCCACCACAGAACGTGCACTCGAAAGAACAGATCCAGGCGTCTCCCGAATCCGGCGGTAGTGGCACGCCGCAGCACTCACAGCAGGGTCGAAGCTCGAGCATGGCAGGATCCTCAACCGCTACGGCGTATCCGCCGCGACCAAACCCCGGTGCCGGCTGGCACCCGGGTGAGCAATCGCGGCCTCATGTGACGCACAGCAGACCGTCGCGGGGCGTTTTCGTGAAATCCACGTCGATTCATGTACATGGTCACCCCGTCACACGCATTGCGTCCACCTGACCCGACGCGGTCCGGCCCGCCCCTGGGCGAGCACGAGCGGCGTCGCATGCTCCTGACGACACGCATGCCGGGGCGCAGCGCGATCCCCGCTAGGTACAAGCACGCTTGTCCGCGGCCGCCCGGCGGTACCAAATTGCACTGGGCTGCTGCGGAAGGAGTATGGACGTGTGCACTCCACTGCGATTGCATTCGCGCCTCGCACTTGGACCGGTTGCGGCTATCGTCGTGAGTGCAGCGCTCACGGCGTGCAACCCAGCGCCGCCGGCTGCTCCGGCGGTGAGCTTTCGCAACGACGTTGCACCGATCATCGCGAAACATTGTGTTGGCTGCCACGTACCCGGGAAACCCGGTACGGAGGCGAGCGGCTTCGTGGTCGACAGCTACGCGGCGCTCATGAAAGGTACGAAATTCGGGCCCGTCGTGCTCCCGGGAGACCCGGTTTCGAGCACGCTGATCATTCTTGTCGAGCGGCGCGCTGACCCTTCGATCAATATGCCGCACGGGCAAGGTGACAGGCTGTCGGCCGCCGAAATCGCAACGCTGCGTGCCTGGGTGCAGCAAGGCGCCAAGAACGACTGATGAGGCGCGTTGCCGGCCTGGGCGGCCGTCAGGGAGGACGCGTGATACACGGAGCGTCCGCGGAACCCATAGGAATCCTGATGGCCCAATCATCGTGGCTGCAACGCGCACGATGCGCGCCCACGCGCTAATTCAGCGCTGCGCGAACCGAGCTGTCATCGTCGAACAGTAGCCATTCGATGACGGACAACGGCAGGGAGCCGTAGCTGAGTAACTGGTCATGAAAGGCGCCGAGGCGAAAGTCCGCGCCCTGACGGCCGCTATAGCGGCCGAGCAGACGCATGATCTGCCATTTGCCGGTGATGTACGAGACCTTCTGCGAGGGATTGGAGGCCGCTCCGGCTGCCTCACCTTCGGCGGCTTCACGATCGAGGCCGCCCGCGTCCATGAAATAGCGGACCGCCTGCTCGAAGCTCCAGCGGCCGGTGTGCAGGTTCACGTCCGCGCCGATGCGCGCGGCACGATAGCGGCTCAGCCGCAGCACCTGGCCCTCGGCCGCGGAGTTGGCGGGGTATAAGCCTTTCCGAAGCAGCATCTCCTCGCCATACAGCGCCCAGCCCTCGACGAATACCGTGTCATCGTGCTGGCGACGGATCTCGTCCGGCAGGTGATTGGCGATCGAGATCTGAAGAAAATGCCCCGGAATACCCTCGTGGCCGAGAATCGGGCGCGGATCCTCGATCGCTGCGCGAATATAGAAATTGCCGCTCTTCGGATTATAAGTCGGGATGTAGAAGAAGCCCGCCGGGTCCTTGTCGTAGCGCCCCGGTGGATTCATGAAGCCGCCGGGCGCGGTCGGCTTGAACGCCTCGGGAAGCTGCCGGATCTGAAACGGACCGATGTACGAGGGTATCGTGACCAGCCGGCTTGTCTTCAGGAAGCTGACGATTTCCTCGAGCCGCGCCTGGTAGGCGGCAAGGAACTCCGCCTGATCCTTCGGCACGTGCGCCGCGCGGGCGGGATCCGGCGAGGCGAGGCTCGGATCCTTGAGCATGGCCTCGAGTGCGCGATAGCGCGCGAGCTCGAGCTCGCCGAGACGCCCGAGGTCGTGCGCGTCGAACGGCAACAGCAGAACGTGCTTGAGCAGATAGTTGTATTTCGCCTCGCCCATCGGCTGCCAGTCCGGCATCCGGGGGCGTCCCGCGTCGAGCCAGTCGGCATACGCATGCAGAGCCTTGAGCGCGGCGTCACGCGCCTGGGTGAGCCGTCGGCGCTCCCGGCCGGAGAGCTGATCGGCGATGGTCATCAGGCTCGCCGTGTACAACTCATCGCCGCCGCGGGCGGCCTCGATGGCGAGCGCGGCATACAGCTTCACGGGCTGCGTCAGGTTCGCACGCGCGGTCATCAGCAGCGCCGGCATCTGCTCGAGTCGTGCCGCAGCGGCAAGAGCCCGCGTGCGGCCCGGGGCGTAGTCCTTCTGCAGCAGGCTGAAGATGGCGTTCGAGCATTCGTTGACGTACAGCTGCGGATCCGAGCTTTCGGGCTCGAGCTCCCGGCCGAAGAAATCCGCGGCGGCGAGCTGCGCTTGGAACAACAGTCGATCGACGCGATCGTCCTTATCCCAGCCCTCGTCGTTCATGGCGCTGACCTGCGCGAGCAGCTCGCTCACGTGCCGTCGGCGCTCGAGCACGGCGGCTACGTGATAGTCGGCCAGCCGGGAGTCGAAGCGGTGCCCCCCGGCGCTGCTGGTCGCGACGGGATAGGCCTCGTCGCGCCACTCATAGTATTGGTGCGCGAGCGCTCGTAGCTCAGCCGGACCGGCCGAGGCCCCGAGTGACCACAGGGCGATGCAAGCTGCCAGCAACAGAGGCTTTGGGTGTGTCATCGGCGTTGATCACTCGGCTGAATCGGCGTGGGTCACTGTGCCTAATCTGCAGTCGGTCGTGTCGAGGTCATCTTGTCGGTAATGGCTGGCTCTGACGGAACGGTAACTCAGGCAGCCCCCGGCCATCCAGGCGGGCCTGTCAGCTCCATCCGTGGCTGGTCCTGGCCGGGCGCGGCCCGCAGTAGCCAAGCGGCAAGCGCTCGCAGGCAGGGTTGGACAGAAGTTTTCCTTAAGCGAGCTTCAGGCTTTCCGTTTGCTGCTCGAGCCGTCGCGGCCGATGCTGGCGCCCATCGGATACGGCCACGCACGCGGTGTGCACACGGCCGGCAAAGGAGGCCACATGCGATTCAATAACGTACTCGTCCGCGCACTCGGCGCGGTCCTCGTCACGGTTCTGCTCAACGGCTCGGTCATCGGCGCCTTCACACGCGTCGCGGCCGTGCACGGGGCGCGCGCGGCCAGCGACGCCCCGGCGTGGGCCTGAGGCGGCGCGGCGCGGCTCGCGGGATCGAGCGGATCAATGACCCGGGTCAGGCGCTGGGCGGCGCGCCAGCGCCGACTGCCGCCCCTCCTTGTGTCCCGGCCCGCCGCACGCTGGACGGCCCGGAGTTCGTGTGGAGCATCGGCAAGAGTACCTGGCGGAGGAACCGGCCATCGATCGCATGACCGTCCAGGGACGTGAACTGGCGAGGTCGACGGGTTGGACTCACCGCCGCGAGCCAGCTGTCGCGCCAGCCCCCGAGTGCGCCGCAGGACGCTGTGTCTCGCGAGTGGCGCGGAACGGCGAATCGCGGTACCAGGCCGGCCAAGCGTCACCGTCCGCAATCTCACGCCCGGTCCGATACAGAACTTCGAGCTGCTGGCGCATGCCGGCCAGGTCCCAGCCGGGCTCGTAGACGTCCGCCGGCTTGTGATAACGCTGGCTGACATAGGACTCTCGCTGCGCGAGAGCCCAGCCTGCCGGCCGTCCCGGGTAGTCCGTGCCGGAATCGATGCTGAGCGCGGGCACGCCGGCTTTCGCGAATTCGAAATGGTCGGCGCGGTAGTAATAGCCCTTCTCCGGTTGCGCATCCGGCAGGAGTTTCAGCCCCTGCTGCCGGGCAGCCTGCTGCAGCGCATCGTCGAGAGTGGACATGAACTGGCCGCGGACCGTCAAGTCGCGGGCCTCACCGTAGACGTTCATCACGTCCATGTTGAAGTCGGCCACCGTGTCCGCCAGCCGGAACAGCGGGTGACTGGCGTAGTAGGCCGCGCCCAGCAGGCCCTGCTCCTCCGCAGTCGTGGCGATGAACAGCACGCTGCGCGCCGGCGGCCGCCTCGCACGGGCGTACACGCGCGCCAGTTCGAGCAGGCCCGCGATGCCCGAGGCGTTGTCGATGGCGCCGTGAAAGATCTGCGGCTTGCCATCGGGTCCCGCCTTGGTGCCAAAGTGATCCCAGTGCGCGGTGTACATCACCACCTGCTGAGGGCTGCGCGAGCCCTTCACGCGCGCGACGACGTTGTGGCTCGTGACGGACTGCACTTGGTTGTGCAACGTGAGGCTTGCGGCGAGTTTCAGGTCGACGGCTCTGAAGCCGCGCCGCGCCGCCGCCTGGGTGAGCTCGCCGAGGCTCAGACCACCGGCGGCGAACAGCTTGCCGGCGGCCTCGTGGCTCAGCCAACCCTGAATCTGCGGATGATAGCTGTCGCCTGGCGGCAACTCGTACTGCGATCCGGCCCAACTGTTGCGCACGACCTCCCACGCATAGCCTGCGGGCCCCGTGTCGTGCACGATCAGTACGCCCGACGCGCCCTGGCGCGCGGCCTCCTCGTACTTGTACGTCCAGCGGCCGTAGTAGGTCATGGCCCTGCCGTGAAAGAGCTGCGCATCACCCGTGGCGTAGCCCGGATCATTGACCAGTACGACCACCGTCTTGCCCCTGACGTCCAGACCCGCGTAGTCGTTCCACTGATACTCGGGTGCGACGATGCCGTAGCCCGCGAACACCAGCGGACTGTCGGTGAGCGACACCGTCGCCTGCGGCCGCGCCGTGGCAACGACGACGTCGCTGCCGTAGGCCAGCTCAAGCGGCGCGTCGCCACCGCGAACCGTCAGCACGGCGTCCGCGTCGGCCGTGATCTGTATGAGCGGCACGTCCTGCAGATAACTGCCCTGGTTGGCCGGCAGCAGGCCGTAGCGCCTGAACTGGGCAGCGATGTACTCGGTCGTGAGTCTCTCGCCCTCGCTCGCCGGCGCGCGCCCGCCGAACGCATCCGCAGACAGCATCTGAATGCTGGAGCGGATGGCGGCCTCGTCGAAGCGCGCCGGCTCCGCAGCCTGCGCAGCGGCCGCGCATGACAGCAGCGCGATCAGGCAGGCGGATCGATGCATGGCAACGCCCTCGTGCAAAACCATCGCTCCCGCTCTGAAGCGCGCGGCCACGACGCTAGCCGGTTCGCGGCCGCGACCGCTTTTCCAGATACGCGCGCCACGGAATCCAGTAGTACTTCGACCAGCCGTCCGAGACGCCGGCGAAGTCCGTGTCGGCGACATTGACGTGCGTGAGCTCGATGCGACCGCCGGCGGAATCGCGCCAGAACGACAGTATCAGGGTCGAGTCGAGGTCGCGCTTGGCGAACTCGGTCGAGCGCCACGACTGGACGATGAGCCGGTTCGGCACAACCTGCAGGATCGTGCCCGTGAGCGCACCGCCGAAGGCCTCGAAACGGGCGCCCGCGCGCGCCGCAATCCTGACCGGCGCCCCGGTGAAGGCGGCGTGTTCGCGCGGGTCGAGGTACATCGCGTAGAGGCGTGCCGGTGGGCGCGGCAGCACGGTGGCGAGCGTGACGGTGCGTGGCATGATCCATACCTCCGGTGGGGCGAATGACTGTTGATCCGGGCGGGCGTCGGCTTGACGTGTCCCCCGGGTTTGGAGAATGCAGGGCGCAAGGGCCATTCGGTGTCGGGCACGCCAGTGCACCGGTACCCGTTGCCCGACCCGGGTGATCGTCCTGGTCGCGCGCCCGTCCTGGCAACCGGACTCGGCGGACGGTCGCAAATGGGCTCAGATTCGCCCTCACATGGACTCGTGGATGACGCCTTCGCCACGAAACAACAGTCGCGCGACCGCGAACGCCGCCAGCGCGCCGGCGAGCTGGGCCAGGATGAAGGCCGGAGCGTCGATGGGCCGAATGCCGGAGAACGTATCGGTCAGCGAGCGCGCAACCGTGATGGCCGGATTGGCGAACGAGGTGGAGGCGGTAAACCAGTACGCCGCCCCGATCCAGGCAGCCACCATCCACGGGGCGTCCGCGGCACGGCGATGGCCGAGGACGACGAGCAGCAGGCCGAAGGTCGCGACCCATTCCGCAAGCCACTGCCCCGGGCCGGTCCGCACGTGCGCCGAGGCCTGCCACACGGGCAACCCGAACATGCCGTGCGCGAGCAGCGCGCCCGCACAGCACCCGGCGACCTGCGCCACGGTGTACATGCCGGCATCGCCCCACGTCAGGCGGCCGCGCAGTGCTTCGATGACGGACACCGCGGGGTTGAAGTGGGCGCCACTGAGCGGGCCCAGCAGCGCGATCAGGGTTGCGAGCACGGCGACGGTCGCCGCCGTATTGGCGAGCAGCGCGACCCCGGAGTTCCCGCCGCTCAGGCCCTGCGCCATGATGCCCGACCCGACGACCGTGGCCGCCAGCAGCAAGGACCCGAGGCTCTCGCCCGCAAGTCGGCGTGGCAGCGGCACCGCGTGCGCGGTCATCCCCTAAGACCTGCCGATTTCACGGACCTTCGTGCCGAGCGCGAGCCGGTCGAGGCTCGCCATCGGCAGGCTCGTGAACAATGCGATGCGCCGCTCGAGCATTCGAAACGCGTCGCGGAACGCGTTCGTCTGGTCGAGCTCGGAGCCCTGTACGGCGACCGGGTCGGGCTGACCCCAATGCGCGGTCATCGGTTGTCCGGGCCATACCGGACACACCTCACCGGCCGCGTCGTCACAGACCGTGAACACGAAATCGAGCGGCGGCGCACCGGGTTGCGCGAACTCGTCCCAGGCCTTGCTGCGCAAGCCTGCGGTCGGCAGGCCCATGCGCTCCAGCAGAGCCAGGGCCCGGGGATTGACCGCACCTTTCGGGTGGCTGCCCGCGCTGTACGCCCTGAACCGGCCGTTGCCGCGGTCGTTCAGGATTGACTCGGCCAGGATGCTCCGGGCGGAGTTCCCGGTGCACAGGAACAGGACGTTGTAGACGCGCGCAGCCATAGGACACCTCGACGGTCGACGGCGGTACGAACCGGGTCATGCACAGCAGGCGGTCGTGGACGTCGATGTCGGCGTGCAGCAAGGCTCACCGGTGCTCGCCTTCAAAGGGACACAGCACGCGCCGGGCTTCGGTGCGATCCCGGTGTCGGCGCCGTAGATCGGTATGGCGTCGAGCGTATGGAACGTCTCCCACGCGATGCCTTCAGGGTCGGTAACCCAGTACTTGTCGGACTTCGCATAGCAACAGGCCGCGCCAGCCTGCTCGACCAACGCATGA
>Ga0075015_100000799_pt1 | contig 11299 bp, 11 predicted proteins | sample AleBraG_ABR_2013_FD_71476 | JGI IMG/M metagenome (GOLD analysis project Ga0075015, IMG submission 71476) | Freshwater sediment microbial communities in response to fracking from Pennsylvania, USA - Alex Branch Run_MetaG_ABR_2013 | ecosystem: Environmental > Aquatic > Freshwater > Creek >...
CCCGATCGGCTACGACGACCTGCTCGACCTGGTCCTGTGGCTCGAGACGCACGACGCGATCGCCGAGGACATGGCCCTGTCCCAGGGTCGCTGAGCGCAGCCTTCGGGTTATCGTGGTGACCTGACGCCGGGAGACCGTCCGCGGCGCTGACCAGCGTGATGTGAGGACTGCTCGATGGGTGCGTTGTTCGAGAAGCCGGCCTTCCTGATCCTGATCCTCATCGTCCTGCTCCTCTTCGGCGCCAAACGGCTCCCGGACCTGGCGCGAGGGCTCGGCCGCTCTGCGCGCATCCTCAAGGCCGAGACCGAGGGCCTGCGCACCGACGACACCCCCGCCGCCCCGCCGGCTCCCGCCGGTGAGGCCCCGGCGGTCACGGCCGCGCCCGCCGCGCCGGCTCCCGCCGCGTCCAACGCGCCGCGCTACCTCGTCGACCCGGTCACGGGCGAGCAGATCCTCGCGCAGCCGGTGACGCCGCCGGCCGACGGCGCCCCGCGCGCCTGAGGGAGAGCCCGCCGTCGTGGTCGCCGGTGACGTGAGCGCCGGTCGCCGCGGGAAGTCACGCAAGCCGTCCAACCCGGACGGCGCGATGACCCTCATGGAGCACCTGCGGGAGTTCCAGACCCGGCTGTTCCGCGCCGTGCTCGGCATCCTCGCCGGGTCCATCATCGCGTGGATCTTCTACGACCAGCTGTTCCACTACGTCGAGGCGCCGTTCAACCTCGTGGTGGAGGAGGCCAAGGCCCAGGGCAAGACGGTCGTGCTCTCGGTCAGCGGCGTCACCGACGCCTTCACCCTGCAGCTGCAGATCGTCGTGGTGGCCGGCCTGGTGATCTCGGCCCCGATCTGGCTCTACCAGCTGTGGCGCTTCCTCGCACCCGGCCTGCAGGGCAGCGAGAAGAAGTGGGCCTACGGCTTCGTCGCCGCGGCCACGCCGCTGTTCCTGTTCGGCGCCGCCGTGGCCTACAAGGCCATGCCGCAGCTGCTCCACCTGCTGCTCGGGTTCACCCCCGAGAACGTCGCGAACATCATCAACGTCAACGACTACCTCGGGTTCATCCTCCAGACGATGCTGTTCTTCGGCATCGGCTGCCTCATCCCGCTGATCCTCGTGATGCTGAACTTCGCCGGCGTGCTCTCGGCCAAGCGGGTGCTCAAGTCGTGGCGCTGGCTGGTCGTCTTCTGCCTCACGTTCGCGGCGATCGCGACGCCCACCCCGGACCCGTTCACGATGCTCATGGTGGCACTGCCGTTCATGGCCATCGTCTTCGCGGCGCTGGCGGTGATGCTGGTCAACGACGCCCGCCGAGCCCGCAAGGAGCGACGCGAGGGGTTCGGGCCGATCTCCGACGACGACGCCTCCGCCCTGCCCGAGCAGATCATCGACCCCGAGGACCTGCGCCCCAGCCCGCTCGACCCCGACATCACCTGACCCGCTCGCGTGCGGGAGCCTGGGCCCCGACGCGCGGCACGGGGGGTGCCGGCCACCGGTGTGCCTCCGACACCGGGAGGTGCGCTCAGTTGCGCCTATCGCGCCTCGGGGCACAGTGAGCGGACTAGAGTCCGGCGGCGTGACTGGTGCTGGGCGAGTGGTCGTGCTGCTGAACCCGACCTCGGGCAAGGGGAAGGCGTCGAGCGCGGCACCCATCGCGGTGGCACGCCTGCAGGACCGCGGCTTCGAGGTGGTCCAGGTGGTGGGCCACGACGGCGCGGACGCGCTGGCCCGGCTGCGCGCCACGGTGGAGTCCGGGCCCACCGCGGCGGTCGTCGCGTGCGGGGGGGACGGCACGGTCCACCTCTGCCTGCAGGTCGTCGCGGGCACGGACACGCCGCTGGGGATCCTGCCCTTCGGCACGGGCAACGACAACGGTCGCGGGCTCGGGCTGCTCAAGGAGCCGGCCGAGGTGGCGGACGTCATCGCCGACGCCCTGCTCCAGGGCCGGCGGCGACGGGTCGACGCCGGCCAGGTCGTGTCCGCCGACGGGGTGCAGCGCTGGTTCCTCGGCGTGCTGTCCAGCGGCTTCGACTCGATGGTCAACGAACGGGCGAACGTCATGACCTGGCCCTCGGGCCAGGCCCGCTACCTGCGCGCCATCCTCGCCGAGCTGCGCAGCTTCAAGGCCGTGCCGTACACGCTGGTCGTCGACGAGGGCCTCGTGACCGAGCGGCGCGAGCAGAAGACCGGGATGCTCGTGGCCGTCGGCAACGGGACGTCGTACGGCGGTGGCATGAAGGTGTGCCCCGGCGCCGTGATGGACGACGGTCTGCTGTCCTTCATCTTCCTCGACGAGGTCTCCACCCCGAGGTTCCTGCGCGTGTTCCCCCAGGTGTTCAAGGGCACGCACGTCGAGATCGACGAGGTCCACGAGTACACCGCCACCACCGTGCACCTCGACGCGCCGGGCCAGATCGCCTACGCCGACGGCGAGCGCGTCGGCCCCCTGCCCATCGACGTCCGGATCGTTCCCGCCGCGGTGAGCCTCCTGGTGCCGTCGTCCTGGGAACCCACGACATAGCCTTGCCGCCATGACCTCGCCCGCCGAGCGCTACGCCGCGTCCCGCAGACGGGCCGCCGACGACGCGTCCGCCCTCGGGGAGTTCCGCGGGCTCTACGACTTCGAGCTCGACGCCTTCCAGCTCGACGCGTGCCGGGCGCTCGAGGAGGGCGCCGGGGTGCTGGTCGCGGCGCCGACCGGCGCCGGGAAGACCATCGTCGGCGAGTTCGCCGTGCACCTCGCGCTCCGCGAGGGCCGCAAGTGCTTCTACACCGCGCCGATCAAGGCGCTGTCGAACCAGAAGTACCACGACCTCGTCGCCCGCTACGGCGCCGACAAGGTCGGCCTGCTCACGGGCGACAACTCGGTGAACGGGGAGGCGCCCGTCGTCGTCATGACGACCGAGGTTCTGCGCAACATGATCTACGCGGGGTCGCAGACCCTCGACGGCCTCGCCTACGTGGTGATGGACGAGGTGCACTACCTCGCCGACCGCTTCCGCGGCGCGGTGTGGGAGGAGGTGATCATCCACCTGCCGGAGCACGTGGCCGTGGTCGCCCTGTCCGCGACCGTCAGCAACGCCGAGGAGTTCGGCGAGTGGCTCGCGACGGTGCGCGGCGACACCCGGATCGTCGTCGAGGAGCACCGCCCGGTGCCGCTGTGGCAGCACGTGATGGCGGGCCAGCGGCTCTACGACTTGTTCGTCGACAACGCCCAGAGCCGGGTGAACCCCGAGCTCGTGCGACTCGCACGCGAGGACGAGCGGATCTCCCGGCTCACCCGCGACGCCCGCCGCGACGGCGACCCACGGACCGGAGGACCTCGCCCCGGCCGGGGCGGTCGACGTCCCCGCAGCGCCAACGTGCCGCTGCGCTACGAGATGGTCGAGCGGCTCAACCGCGACAAGCTGCTGCCGGCGATCACCTTCATCTTCAGCCGGGTGGGCTGCGCGGCCGCGGTCGAGCAGTGCCTCGCCGCGGGGCTGCGACTGACGTCGAACGACGAGCGCCAGCGCATCCGCGAGGTCGTCGAGGAGCGCTGCGTCGACCTCCCCCGGGAGGACCTCGCCGTCCTCGGCTACGACGAGTGGCTCGACGGTCTCGAGCGCGGCTTCGCCTCGCACCACGCAGGCATGCTCCCGACGTTCAAGGAGACGGTGGAGGAGCTGTTCCAGCAGGGGCTCGTGAAGATGGTCTTCGCGACCGAGACGCTGGCGCTCGGCATCAACATGCCGGCCCGGACCGTCGTGCTCGAGAAGCTCGTGAAGTGGAACGGCGAGACGCACGCCGACGTGACGCCGGGGGAGTACACCCAGCTCACCGGCCGCGCGGGTCGGCGTGGCATCGACATCGAGGGCAACGCCGTCGTCGTGTGGCACCCGGGCTTCGACCCGGCCGCCCTCGCCGGCCTCGCCTCGACCCGCACCTACCCGCTCCGGTCGTCGTTCACGCCGTCCTACAACATGGCGGTCAACCTCGTCGGGTCCGTGGGCCACCACGCGGCGCGCGAGCTGCTCGAGACGTCCTTCGCCCAGTTCCAGGCCGACCGTGCCGTGGTCGGCCTGGCCAAGCAGGTGCGCAAGCAGGAGGAGGCGATCGACGGCTACAAGGAGGCGATGTCCTGCCACCTCGGCGACTTCGAGGAGTACGCCGAGCTCCGCCGCCGGCTCACCGACCGGGAGAAGGAGCTCGCCCGCGACGGTGCCGTGCGGCGCCGCGCGGCGGTCGCGGGCTCGCTCGCGGCGCTCAAGCCCGGCGACGTGATCATCGTGCCCAGCGGTCGCCGGTCCGGTGTCGCCGTCGTCGTCGATCCCGGCCTGCACGAACGCGACGAGCCCCGCCCGACCGTCCTGACGCTGGACCGGCAGGTGAGGCGGCTCTCGGTCGTGGACTTCCCGGCACCGGCCGAGCCGCTGGAGAACATCAGGATCCCCAAGCTGTTCAACCCGCGGTCGGCGAACTCCCGGCGCGACCTCGCATCGAAGCTGAAGGAGGCCGTCGGCGACGTCCGGGTCGACCGCCCACGCAAGGCCAAGTCCGGCAACGGTGAGGACGCGCGCGTCCTCGAGCTGCGTCGACTCATCCGTCAGCACCCCTGCCACGGCTGCGACGAGCGCGAGCAGCACGCCCGCTGGGCCGAGCGCTACCTGCGGCTGCAGCGCGAGACGCACGGGCTCGAACGCCGGGTCGAGTCGCGCACCAACTCCATCGCCCGCCAGTTCGACCGCGTCTGCGCGATCCTGGCCAGGCTCGGCTACCTCAGCGCCGACGACGACACCGCGACGGTGACCGACGCCGGGCGCATGCTGCAGCGCCTCTACAACGAGTCCGACCTCGTCGCGGCGGAGTGCCTGCGCCAGGGCGTCTGGGAAGGGCTCACGGCCCCGGAGCTGGCCGCCTGCGCGTCGGCACTCGTGTTCGAGTCGCGGGCCGCCGATGACGCGACGCCGGCGAGGTTGCCCGGCGGCCGGGTCGGCGAGCACCTCGCCGAGACCACGCGGCTCTGGGCTGAGCTCGCCGAGCTCGAGGCCGAGGAGAAGGTGTCCTTCCTGCGGGAGCCGGACGCCGGCTTCGCCTACGCCGCCCACCGCTGGGCGTCGGGCAACCGGCTCGAGTCCGTGCTCCGCGACGTCGACCTCGCGGCGGGCGACTTCGTGCGCTGGTGCAAGCAGCTGGCCGACATCCTCGGCCAAATCGCCGACGCCGCCGGATCGGACCAGACGCCGGAGGGCCTGGCCCTCGCGCGGACCGCACGGGAAGCCGTGGACTCGGTGAAGCGCGGCGTCGTGGCGTTCACCTCGGTCTGAGCAGGGTCAGAACCTGCTCGACCCGCTGTCGCGCACGACGCCGTCGACCGTGGTGTAGGTGAAGGAGAACGAGCGGGGGCGCAGCACCAGGTCGAGCACGCCGTAGCGTCCCGTCACGACCTTGCGGCTCCACGCGGCCGGGGCAGGTCGGGGCACCGGGCGGAGCTCGGCTCCGCCCGTGCCCACGACGAACGCCGTGAGCGGCGTGCGGCCGGCGACCGGGAGCGACATCCGCTGGTAGTCGTGGTCGTGACCCCACAGGATGATCCGCACGTCCGGGTCGGCCGCGGCGAGCGCGTACAGCGGCTGGGTGTCGGCGGCGCCGCCGTGAGCGCCGGAGGAGACCCGCGGCCGGTGCCAGACCACCAGCGTGGGCCGTCCCCGGTCCGACCTCAGGGCCGCGGCGAGGAAGGCGCGCTGGGCGCGGCTCGCGGCCTGCTCCGAGTCGAGCCCGATCACCGTCCACGCGCCGCTGCGCCGGACCCACCACGTGGCGCCGAGGACATGGAAGTACGCGCGGTAACCGGCGGCGCCGGGCGTGCCGTACTCGTGGTTGCCCGGCACCGCCCAGGTGATCGAGCGGAAGCGGCCGTACGACGGCGCGTAGTAGGACGCGAAGTCCGCCCTCGACCCGTTGTCGTAGGCGAGGTCCCCGAGCAGCAGCAGGGCCTGCGGGCGGTGAGCGGCGACGAGGCGAGCCGTGGCAGCCTGACCCCCACCGAGCCGTGCGACGTCGCCGACGGCCACCAGATGCACCGCGGCTGTCGACGTCGAGGGCTGCGGGGCCGGGGCGGCGGAGGCCCGCGCGGACGGTGCGAGCGAGCTCGCCAGGACGGCCACGACCAGCAGCAGCGCAGCACCGAGCCGGACCGGTAGCGCGGACACGTGACCTCCTCCGCCGACGAGTCTGCCACCGGCCGGGGCCCGCACCGGCCGGAGCCGGTTGTTGACCGACGCCGGGGCCGGGGTACCGTCACGGTCTACCTGAGGAGAGCACCCGTGCGCGGTCGTCCCATCGTCCCCCTCGTGCTGGCAGTCGCCGGAGCGATGACGTTGCTGACGGCGTGCGGCACGCCGTCAGGCTCGCCGGTGCCGGTGGCGAGCGCCTCGGCCCCCGCCTCCGGACCGGGGGTGTCGGCGAGTGCCCCGGCGTCGTTCGCGGTGCTTCCCGAGTCGGTGCTGGCCGACATGAGTCCGCTGGTCTACACGACGCCTGCCGGGGCCGACGCCGCGATGGTGGCGCAGGGCGCCAGGCCGGCGGTCAGCTCCGTGTTCGCCGGGGGGGTCTCGCGCGAGCTGACCTACCAGGGCAAGACGGTCGGTGGCGTCGAGCTCTACCGCTTCCTGCCCGGCGTGGCCGCCGATGCCCGGGCCAAGTTCGTGCCTCTCATGGTCCAGAGCTTCGCGCAGGTCACGCCGGTCGCGACCAAGCTCGGCACCACGGCGGTCGAGGTCGCCGACGGAGCCCGCGGCACGACCATCACGGCGGTCGGCTGGGCCCGGGGGGACGACGTGGTCATCGTGTGGGCCCAAGGCGTCCCGGCCACCCAGCAGATAGCCCAGCAATACCTCGTGCAGAGCACGTCGCGCTGAACGAGGTCGTCGGGGCATCCCGGCGCGAGAGTCAGGACGGCGGCGTACCGTGGGTGGAGTACGGCGACAGGGCCGCAGGCCCGGATTCGGGGCAGCGATGAGGCTTCATGGCCACCTCGTGGAGATCGACTGGGACGGAGCCGTCCTGAACGCGCGAGGCACGAACGTCGACGGCCGGACCCTGCTCAACGGCGGCTCGGCGGACGGCCAGCTCGAGCTCGCGGCGTCGGACATCGACCTGGTCGCGTTCCGTGACGCACCGCGTCACGTCGGTGGCGTCCTGATCGTCGTCGGCAAGGACGGCGTCGAGCACCGGATGCACTTCCGTCGCCCCGCTCGCGAGGACTTCCAGCGGCTGTCCGTGGAGCTCGAGGAAGCCGTCGCACGCTGCCGTGAGCAGGCCCCGGCGCTCATCGACCTGACCACCTCCGACGACCCCCTCAGCGTCTGAGCGAGCCGTGCGGGCGCGTCAGGCGCGCAGCACGGCCTCGAGTCGTCGCACCGACGTGGTGAGGCCCCAGCGCGCGGTCAGGTCGGCCAGGCGCTCGGGGTCCACGGGCGCCGTCGGCAGGCGGTCCTCGAGCTCCGGGATCGGGCAGTCGAGGGCGACGTGCACGACCGCCGGCGCCACCGCCAGGTAGTGCCGCGCCGCCAGCACCTTCGCGTGGACGCTCCCTCGCACGGCGTTGTCGCCCACCTCGGCTGCTCGCAGCACGCCGTCGAGCGAGCCGTAGGTCGTGATGAGCGCGGCTGCTGTCTTCTCGCCGATCCCCGGGACGCCGGGCAGGCCGTCGGACGGGTCGCCGCGCAGCGCCGCGAAGTCGGCGTAGGCGCGACCGGGGACGCCGTAGCGTTCGGCCACCACGGACTCGGTCACCTCCTCCGCGCGGGCCACGCCGCCCTTGGCGGTGTAGAGCACGCGCACGCCCCGCGCGTCGTCGACGACCTGGAAGAGGTCGCGGTCGCCGGTGACCACATCGACCGGGACGCTCGCCCGGGCCGCGAGCGTCCCGATGACGTCGTCGGCCTCGTAGCCGGCGGCGCCGACCCGGGCGATCCCGAACGCCGCGAGCACGTCGGCGATCACCGGCACCTGGGGGGCCAGCGTGTCGGGCACCTCTTCGGCGTTGACGGTGGGGTCCGCGACGCGATGGGCCTTGTAGGAGGGGATCGCCGCCACCCGGAACTCGGGGCGCCAGTCGTCGTCCCAGCAGCAGACCAGGCGGGTGGGCTGGTGATCGGTCACGAGCCGCGCGATGAAGTCGAGGAATCCGCGCACGGCGTTCACCGGGGTGCCGTCCGGCGCCGTGATCGACTCCTTCATCCCGTAGAAGGCGCGGAAGTACAGGCTCGCGGAGTCGAGCAGCATGAGCTTCTCGGGACGCGTCGTCATGCGCAGACCCTAGACGCACAGCCCGACGCGGGTCGTGAGCCGGCAGCGTCGCGGCAGGCGGGCCAGGGCCGGTGCGTCGGCGGCGCCCGGCGTAGGGTCGGCGCCGTGACCGCACCCCACCACCCGCCCGTCGCCGACCTCGCCGATCGTCTGGCTCGCGCCGCCGAGGCCGCACGCGCGTTCGCGGTCGACGCCCTGCTGGTCTCGCCGGGACCGGACCTGCGCTATCTCACCGGCTACGACGCGCTCCCGCTCGAGCGGCTGACCTGCCTGGTGCTGCCGCGCGAGGGCGACCCGGTGGTCGTGGTGCCCGGCCTCGAGAAGCCGGCGGCGCTGGCCAGCCCGATCGGCGAGCTCGGACTCGAGATCCTCGCGTGGGGCGAGACCGACGACCCCTACGCCCTGGTGGCCTCGCTGCTGCCGCAGCGGGCACGCACGGCCGTGGACAACCACATGTGGGCCGAGAAGGTCCTGCGCCTGCGCGAGGCCATGCCGGGCGCCGAGCAGCTGCTCGCGGGGACCGTCCTTCGGGAGCTGCGCCTGCGCAAGACCCCCGACGAGGTCGAGGCGCTGCGTCGTGCCGGCGCCGCGATCGACCGGGTGCACGCCCGGGTGCCCGAGTGGTTGCGCGCCGGCCGCACCGAGCGCGAGGTCGGCCAGGACATCGCCGACGCGATCCTCGCCGAGGGGCATGTGACGGTCGACTTCGTCATCGTGGGCAGCGGACCCAACGGCGCGAGCCCGCACCACGAGCTGTCCGACCGCGTGATCCAGGACGGCGAGCCGGTCGTCGTCGACATCGGCGGCACGATGCCCGACGGGTACCGCTCCGACGAGACCCGCACCTACAGCGTCGGCACCCCGCCTGCGGAATTCCTCGACTACTACGCCGTGCTGCAGGCCGCCCAGGCGGCGGCGTGCGAGCACGTGCGCCCCGGCGTCACCGCGGAGAGCGTCGACGCCGCGGCTCGCGACGTCATCACGGCCGCCGGCTACGGCGAGTACTTCGTGCACCGCACCGGTCACGGCATCGGGCTCGAGACGCACGAGGAGCCCTACATCGTGACCGGCAACACCGAGCTGCTCGGGGCGGGGATGGCCTTCTCGGTCGAGCCGGGCATCTACCTGCCGGGTCGCCACGGCGCGCGCATCGAGGACATCCTGGTGTGCGACGAGCAGGGCGGCGATCGGCTCAACCTGCGACCGCGGGACCTGGTGATCCTCTGATGGCCCTGTCCGTCACGCCCGCGCAGCGCATGCTGCCCACCGACGAGGCCGTCGAGCTGCTGGACCTCGTGCGCGAGATCGCCGACGCGGAGCTCGCCCCGAAGGTGGCGACCTACGAGCACGACGGCACGTTCTTCCGCGAGGAGCTGCGCACGCTGGGCCGCGCCGGTCTGCTGTCGCTGCCCTACCCCGAGGCCGACGGCGGCGGAGGGCAGTCCTACGAGGTCTACCTCCAGATGCTGGAGGAGCTCGCCGGCACGTGGCTCTCCCTCGGGATCTCCGTCTCGGTGCACACGCTGGCCTGCTTCCCGGTGGCGGTCTACGGCAGCGACGAGCAGAAGGCGCGCTGGCTGCCCGGCATGCTGGGTGGCGAGCAGCTCGGCGCCTACTGCCTGTCCGAGCCGCAGTCGGGATCGGACGCCGCCGCCCTGGTGACCCGGGCGGTCCGCGAGGGGGAGGACTACGTCGTCACCGGCACCAAGGCCTGGATCACCCACGGCGGTGTGGCCGACTTCTACAACCTGATGGTCCGCACGTCCGACGACGGGGCCCGAGGGATCAGCTGCCTGCTGGCCGACGCCTCGACGCGCGGGCTGTCGAGCGCGCCGCCCGAGCGCAAGATGGGAGCGAAGGCGTCGCGCACGGCCCAGGTGCTGCTCGAGGGCGCGCACGTCCCGTGCGACCGGTTGATCGGGGTCGAGGGTCACGGCTTCAAGATCGCGCTTGCCGCGCTCGACGCCGGTCGGCTCGGCATCGCGGCCTGCGCGGTCGGCCTCGCGCAGGCCGCGCTCGACGCGGCGACGGCCTACGCGACGCAGCGGCGGCAGTTCGGCCGCGCCATCGGGGAGTTCCAGGGGATGCAGTTCCTCCTCGCCGACATGGCGACGCAGGTGTCGGCCGCGCGTGCGCTCTACCTCGAGGCGGCCCGTCGCAAGGATCGTGGGCTGGCCTTCTCCGTGGAGGCGGCGAAGGCGAAGCTGTTCGCCACCGACACGGCGATGCGCGTGACCACCGACGCGGTGCAGGTGTTCGGCGGCTACGGCTACGTCGAGGACTTCCCGGTCGAGCGCTACATGCGCGAGGCGAAGGTGCTGCAGATCGTCGAGGGCACCAACCAGGTGCAGCGCATGGTGATCGGTCGCTCGCTCACGTCGTGAGGACCGCTGCCGGCAGGCGCCGGCCGCCGGGCGACCACGGGCCCACCACCAGGACGTGACATCACCCGGCTGATCCGCCCGGTCCGCTGAGCGACGGTTGGGTCACGGGGCGCGCCTGCGGCTGCGCCGGTGGATAGGTTGGCAGCACGTCGGCCCGTGGGGTGGGCGCAGGGGAGAGGAACGGCACGTGGAGGAGATCGACCAGGCCATCGTGCGCCTGCTGGCCGCCGACGGGCGGATGTCCTACACCGACCTCGGCAGGGCGACGGGCCTGTCGACGTCGGCGGTGCACCAGCGGGTCCGGCGCCTCGAGCAGCGCGGCGTGATCAAGGGCTACACGATCGTCGTCGACCACGACGCGCTCGGGCTCCCGCTGACGGCGTTGATCTCCATCAAGCCCATCGACCCCGCAGCCCCGGACGACGCTCCCGCACGGCTGGAGCACATCGCCGCGATCGAGGCCTGTTACTCGGTGGCCGGAGACGAGTCCTACGTCGTGAAGGTGCGTGTCGAGAGCCCGGTGGCGCTCGAGCACCTGCTGGCCGAGATCCGCGCGGCCGCGAACGTGTCGACCCGCACCAGCGTCGTGCTCTCCACCCCGTACGAGAACCGCCCGCCCGCCCTCTGAGC
>Ga0075015_100000801_pt1 | contig 11278 bp, 8 predicted proteins | sample AleBraG_ABR_2013_FD_71476 | JGI IMG/M metagenome (GOLD analysis project Ga0075015, IMG submission 71476) | Freshwater sediment microbial communities in response to fracking from Pennsylvania, USA - Alex Branch Run_MetaG_ABR_2013 | ecosystem: Environmental > Aquatic > Freshwater > Creek >...
GTATAGCTTCTGGTGCGGCTCGGTCTGGTACCAGAAGGCTACGCTGGTGTAATCGTCTGCCCGGTCGTCCGCGTGACCATGTTCAATCGTCGCGCGGAGGGACTTCTGAAAATAGATCGGGTCTTCGATATGGAAGCGGTACATGGTGTGACTGCCTGTCCAGTCCCGATTCCCTTGTTGCGAATAGCCGATAAACGGATAGTTGAATTCCTTTTGGAAAGCCCACGCGTTGTTGAAGTAGTCTTCCATTCCGGTCCCGTTGATCGTAGCGTGGGTGCTTTCTCCATCGACAAAAAACATATCGTCGCCTTCGCCCCACCATCCAGTAGAAAGCCCGAACACATTCAGGATGGTTCCCACATATTGGCCCTTGCCTTTCGCCTCCATGAACACGTAGTTATTCTTGCCATCCACGTTCTTGCCGCCGGAATCTGATTCAGGAATCGCCCGGGTGAGTTCGTGCCTCCACTGGGCATGAAAGCGGCCCTGGTTCGAGACAACCTGTGCATCACGGAACTCCTGATAATCAACGTGGAAGTAGAGATTACGCACGTCTTGCGTCCCGTCATTGGTCAACGTGATGCGCGCTCCATTTCCAAATGGCATCTCGAAGTAACAGTTCATGGCGCGATCCTGCACGGTGATGGGCAGGGACCACCAGGATTGGTATTTCTGGCCGGAACCGTCTGCATACTCGAAGCCGGTTCCGAAGAAGTCGCCAATCGGCACCTCGACACTCGGGTCGGTTTCCCCGTCCCAGTACATCCTCAGCACCAATTCGCGCAAATGAAACGGACTGGGCGAATTGATGGTGAACCAAATATGCCGGATAGAGCCGGCGCCCTTGATGTCCGCGAGGGTGACCGCAGACTCGGCCTTCACTTCAATCCAGTCCGCATTGCCACCGGAACGATCCGCGCTTGAAGCTCGCCTTGAAACCGCGTCGCTCAGGTGGGCCAGTCCATCCAGAGGCCTGTTCTGCTGTCCGAGAGCCAACGCCGAAAAGCACACAAGAACGCCAACGATCCTGATCAAGGCAATCCTCCTGCCGAATTGCGGTAGGAACCTTATCACAGCCCCGGAATGTTATGTGCCGGCTGGAGAGTCCGGATAAACGACGATGGAAGAGGTATGCCGATCCAGCCCTACTGCTTAAGCTGCTAGACTTGATGCAGGGCACGGTTCTCCGGGTAAGCTTCTGACGACTGGCGACCGAGGACTGCCGACCGATCCATGACAACCCTTGAAGCCATCCGTATTGCGCTGTTGTCGCTGTGGGCGAACAAGCTTCGTTCAGCACTGACCTTGTTGGGGGTGGTGATCGGCGTGGCTGCCGTGATCGCCGTGGTCACGTTCGTGAACGGGATCAATGGCTACGTGGCGGAGAAGATCTTCAATCTGGGTGCCGATGTTTTCATCATCAGCAAAGTCACTCCCGTAGTGACCAACGTTGACCAGTTGCTCGAGGGCCAAAAGCGCAAAGACCTCACCATGGAGGACTACCAGGCCGTGCTGGAGTCCTGCAAGCATTGCTCCATGATTGGGGCCTCCATGATCAATACCAGCGGCCACGTCAGGTACGGGGAACAATCGATTACCGACACCTGGATCCGCGGATTGACACCGTCAATGGCTCCAATTCTTGACCTTGATCTCACCGCGGGCCGCATGGTCAATGAGAACGATGAGGAGAACCGTTCGCAGGTTGGCGTAATCGGTACCGACGTGGTGGACACCTTCTTTCCCACGGTGGATCCTCTGGGCAAGGAGATTCGTGTCGAGGGCGAAGTGTACCGCGTGATCGGCGTGGGAAAGAAGCAGGGAACTACGCTGGGGCAGAGCCGGGACAATTACGTCGCGATTCCGATCACTACCTATTTGAAGCAGTTCGGGTCGCACGCCAGCATTCGCATTTCGGGTAAGGCGGCGGGCGTGGGCACGGAACTGGACGCTGCGATTGATGAAGCTCGTGCCGTCCTGCGAGCCCGGCGCCATGATCTTCCCGGGCGTCCTGACAGTTTTGCCGCTGAAACCAACGCCAGCTTCTTGAGTATCTGGTCGAATCTGAGCGGAACGTTCTTTATCGCCATGATCGCTATTGCAGCGATTTCTCTGGTGGTGGGCGGCATCGTGATCATGAACATCATGCTGGTGTCGGTGACCGAGCGGACGCGCGAGATTGGCATCCGTAAGGCGATGGGAGCGCGCCGCCAGGACGTGCTGCTGCAGTTCCTGATTGAATCCGGAACCATGGCGCTGGTGGGCGGTCTGCTGGGCGTGCTGTTTGGCATCGTCTTTGCCAAGGGCATCACTGCGGTCATCGGCATGCCGTCTGAAATCAAATTGTGGGCCGTGGCGGCCGGCCTGCTGGTATCTGCCAGCGTGGGTGTGTTCTTTGGCGTGTATCCGGCCCGGCGGGCGGCGATGCTAGATCCGATAGCCGCGTTGAGATTTGAATTGTGAAAAAGGTTTCTCAATTACTAAATTCCATGCCCCATAGAAGCCATTACGGTGAAGTCGTCGAGATGGCGCTGGACACCATCCGCAACAACAAAATGCGGTCGGCACTTACCGTGCTCGGAATCGTTATTGGCGTCGCCGTCGTGATCGGAATTTCCTCCGTTGTCCGCGGCCTCAACGACAACGTCAGCCAGGTCATCAGCAGCCTGGGGTCGAACATCATTTTCGCGTATCACCAGCCCCTGACATTTGGCAGACCGACGGAAGAGATACGCAAGCGTAAAGAGCTTACGTACGACGATGCGGAAGCGATTAAGCAACTGCCGCACGTAAAGGCAGTGAGCGCCGGCCTGCGGTTTTTTCGCCAGGAATTCGGGACCGGCACTTATGAAGTTAAATACGGCAATCGCAAGGTTAAAAACACCATCCTGGAAGGTAATGCCGGTACCTGGAGAGAGGTCTTTGACTTAGAGATTGCCTCCGGTCGCTGGGTCAATGAGATTGATGAAGAACGTCATTCTCCCGTCATTATTCTGGGCTCTGACACCGCCGAAGAACTGTTCCCGAACCAAGACGCCTTGGGCAAGGAAATCAATATCGATGGCCAACTATTTACCGTCATTGGCGTCGCGGCAAAGCGCAAGAGTGTGTTTGCCGGCGGCAAAAATCCGGATGACAATATCGTTTACTTCCCGCTCAGCGAATTCCGGAAGCTGCATCCGGAACTGAAGCAGTACTGGATCAGCGTCAAAGCCACATCACACGACGACATGCCGAAGGCCATTGACGAGATCCGTGAGCTGCTGCGCCGCCGCCGCAAGGTGGCGCCCAACCAGCCCGATAACTTCGCCGTATTCACCCAGGATTCGATCTCCGAGGTGTGGAACCAGGTCACGGGAGCAGTTTTTGTTTTCATGTTCGCGGTTTCCAGCGTTGGTTTGATCGTGGGCGGCGTCGGGGTGATGAACATCATGCTGGTTTCGGTGACGGAGCGCACCCGGGAGATTGGAGTGCGTAAGGCGATTGGAGCGCGCAAACGCGACATTCTGCTGCAGTTCACCTTGGAAGCCATCACCTTGACCGCGATGGGCGGGATTCTGGGCGTATTGTTTGGAGCTGTCGTCACGTGGACGATATCCGCCATCTGGAGCTCGCTGCCGGCGCGGATGTCTTTTTTCTGGGCCGCTTTCGGCTTGGGCTCGGCCGCTGCTGAGGGTCTGCTATTCGGCATTTACCCGGCATGGAAAGCCGCCAACCTGGATCCGATTGAGTCGCTGCGGTACGAGTAGACTAGGCTCATCCGCATGATCCACGACATTTTCAGGATCCTCGAGATTGTTGCCATCTTTGGGACCGTTGCGGGCCTTGGTTATTACGTTCTTTGCTGGTTTAGCGCGGCTCGATTTTTGGGCGAGCGAAAGACGGCGGGCAGGAGTGCTCGCCCCACACATCCCACACCAGCTGCGCCCCCGGTTTCGATTCTCAAGCCGCTCAAGGGTACCGACCCTGAAATGTATGAAAGCTTTCGCAGCCATTGTCGGCAGGACTATCCCGAATACGAAATCATCTTCGGGGTCAGCGAGGCTGATGATCCTGCAATTGAATTCGTCGAGCGACTGAAAGCTGAATTTCCGCAAATTCCCATCCGGCTCGTGCTTTGTCTGAGAAATTTGGGCGCCAATACTAAAGTCAGCAATCTGGCTCAGTTGGTGACGGAAGCGCGGTATGAGCACATCGTCGTGAACGACAGTGATATCCGCGTGGAGGCCGACTACCTGCTGAACGTTGTCGCCCCGCTCGCGGACCCGAAAGTCGGGTTGGTGACTTGCCTTTATCGCGGGGTGGCCAGTCCGGGCCTGGGGTCCCGGCTGGAATCTCTGTTCATCAGCACGGATTTTTGCGCGGGAGTATTGGTGGCGCGGCTCGTTGAACATGGCATTCATTTCGGGTTGGGCTCGACTTTGGCCTTTCGGCGTAGCGATCTCGCCCCAACAGGCGGGTTTGAGGCCCTGGTGGATTACCTGGCGGACGACTACGAAATCGGTCGTTGCATTGCCGCACTGGGTTTGAAGATTGAGCTTTCCGGAACCGTGGTCGAAACTTTTCTGCCGCGCTATGACTTGAAGCAGTTTCTCGACCACCAATTGCGATGGGCGCGCACGATTCGCGATTCGCGTCCCGGCGGCTACGCCGGGCTGGTGACGACCTTCGGACTGCCCTGGGCGTTCCTTGCCCTCATATGCGCGCGCGGTGCGGGATGGGCGTGGGTGCTGCTGGGTGTCGCTATTTTCATGCGATGCGCCGTAGCTTTCGTTGTGGGGCGAATGGTTCTGCAGGACAAGCAGGTGACAAGTTGGCTCGCGCTTGTCCCCTTACGTGATTTTGTGGGTGCACTCGTGTGGCTCATCGGTTTCAGAGGGCACGCAGTCACTTGGCGCGGGGATTCGTTTGAGTTGAAAGACGGCAAACTGGTGCGGATGCGGCCGTTGCTTCACTCACCGGCAGGAGATGCAAGCAGCTCAAAACGCCCGTCGGAATAGAGACGATACCGGCGCCCTCGCCAGACAATCGTATTTCCGAAAAATCCAGCCAGCCAGAAGCAGAAGGCGGTAATATCCTCGATCGGCAGCAGCAGCCAGTTGATTTTTCCGCGTAAGATCCGCGCCGAGATTACATAAGCCGCCAGGAGGCGTATGCCGAACGTTACCAGCAGCGCCGGCCACCACGCCGGGTTCGTGGCGCATACCAACAACGCCAGAGGCAGAGGCATGGTGAACAACTGCCCTACATAGCCTAAAGGCCGGGAGCGCCGCGTACTGCGCGCCCAGCGCAAACGATGGGCGGCGTTGTGGCGCAGATCCGCACTGCCAATGTGATGCTCGATGACGTAAGAAGAGAGAATTACGCCGTGCCCGGCGTCGGCGGCAAATTTCCCCATAACAAAGTCTTCCGCCAAATAATCTTTTAGCCGGTCAAAGCCGCCGATCGCTTGCAACACGCGCCGCCGTGCCGCGATGGTCGGGCCGACCGCAAACTTCATGCCCTCAAGCATGCGCGCCACCAGAATGCCGGCAGCGAAATCTGTGTTCATGCCGATGGCCTCTAGCCTCGACCAGAAACTCGGACCGGCCACCGCGCGGTAGGGGCAGGTGGCCACGCCGAGGCCGGTGTCCTGAAACTCGGCGGCCACCGTTTTCAGCAGACCGGGAGTGACTCTGATGTCGCTGTCGCTCATCACCACCAGATCATTCGCGGCGGCGGCAAGCATCTGTTCCAAACTGTAGACCTTGGCGTTGGGATAGGGAGATTCTCCGGTCACCAACAACCGCGATGGAACTCGCTGATATTCCCGTCGAAGGCCCTCAACAATGGGTACAGCCGGATCATCTTCGCTTCGCACCGCGAACAGAATTTCGAAGGCGGGATAGTCCTGCTCAAAAAACGAACGCAGATTGGATTCGAGCCCCAGATCGAGGCCAGCGAGCGGTTTGAGAATGCTGATCGGCTCCGGAGAATTCAACGTGGGCGGCCGAACCGAGCGGTAGCGCAAAGCGGCCACGACCGACAGCAGCGAGTAAACGACTGCACCAGCCAGAAGAACCAGCAGGACGAGGGTCACGCCAGTTCCCTCGGGTGGTGAATGGGCAGATCGAGTAGGCTCATACGAGATTCCTCCAGCGCGGGCATGCCGCTACCCGGCCGGCGGGGCGCCGGCGCTACGAGGAGCAATTATATGGGACAGCCGCCGCGTGCAGGGTTATCTCGACGAAGCTGCGGCTGCAGCAGAGCCTTTTTCCGCGTCGATGACTTCGTGGATCTTGCGGGCCAGCGCTTTCAAGGAGAAGGGCTTCTGCAGGAAGCGGGTAGTCACGTCAATCTCTCCGTGGCACTGGAAGTTGGTTTCGGCGTAACCGGAGACAAACAGAACTTTCATATCCGGCCGATCGGATGCCAGCGCTGCTGCCAGCTTGGCGCCATCCATCTGGGGCATGACCACGTCGGTGATCATCAAATGGATGGGGCCGTCGTACGCCCTGGCGAGGGCCAGCGCTTCGGCCCCATTCGCTGCCTCCAGAACGATAAAGCCATTCAATCTGAGAAACTCGCGCGTGGACTGCCGGACCGCCGCTTCATCTTCTGCCAGCAGCAAAGTCTCGCAGCCTCCAGGGCAGCCTTCCGCGGGGGCCGACGAAGGCTGCAATGCCAGCTTCGCTGGCCGCTCCCGGGGCAAATAGATCTTGAAGGTCGTTCCCAGAACAGGCTCGCTGTATAACCAAATGAACCCGCTGTTCTGTTTCACGATGCCGTACACCGTGGCTAGGCCGAGTCCGGTGCCTTTGCCTTCCTCTTTGGTGGTGTAGAAAGGCTCGAAAATATGTAGCACATGCTCGGGCGCGATTCCCATTCCCGAGTCGGTGACTGTCAGTAGAACGTACTCTCCGGGAGGAACGATAGAATGCTCTTGGACATAGGCGTCGTCCAGTCGCACGCTTTCGGTCTCGATCACCAGCCTGCCGCCCTTGGGCATGGCGTCGCGTGCGTTGGTGACAAGGTTCATCAGAATTTGCTCGATCTGCACGGAATCGGCTTTCACTCTGCCTAGGTTCTCGCCTGAAACAAACACCAGTTCGATATCCTCACCGATCAGGCGAGGCAGCATTTTGTTGATGTCCTCGATGATCAGGTTCAAGTCGAGGAGTTGCAGGGTCTGAATCTGCTTGCGTCCAAAGGCCAGCAGCTGCCGAGTCAGGTCCGCGGCGCGGCGCTAGGCTTTCTGGATCTCATCCACGTTGCGGCGCAGGGGATGCTGCGGCACCAGCGAATCCAGCATCAGCTCGGCGTAGGAACTCATGACCATCAGGAGATTGTTGAAATCATGCGCCACGCCGCCGGCCAATTTTCCAATGGCGTCCATTTTCTGCGCCTGCTGAAGCTGATTTTCCATCCGGCGCCGGGTCGGTAATGTCGCGATCATTGGAGATGAAATGCGTGATCCGTCCTTCGCCGTCGCGCAGAGGTGTAATGGTCTTCTCCGCGACAAAAACGTCTCCGTTCTTTTTGCGGTTCACCACGGTACAGCGAAAGACGTTTCCCGAGAGAATGGTTTGCCACAGCTCCTTGTAGAGTTCCGAAGTCTGCTGGCCGGATTTTAGGACTCGCGGGGTTTGGCCCACTAATTCTCCCGGAGAATAACCGGTCAGCGCCTCGAAGGCAGGATTCACACACTCAATCACTCCCTCGCGGTCGGTAATCGTGACCAGGTCAGCCGATTGCTCAACCGCGCGCCACAGTTTGCGGAGTGTATCCTCGGATTTCTGGCGTTCCCGTTCCTTGCGATATTCGTCGAGGGCATCGCGGATCGTGCCAGCAACGGTCGGTCTATCGATACTCGAGGTCTGAGAGAACTCTCCGGCGCCGACTTTCGGGGCCGTATCCACGGCGGTTTTGTCCATATGGTCGCTGAGAAAAATTACCGGTGCTCCGGGATGGTTCCGCCGCAATTCGTGCAGCAGCAGCAAGGCCGCGCCATCTCCCGATTTGTATTCGCATAGCAACAGATCGTAGGTGGTCTGACCCAGGCGTGCCAGCTCTTCTTCAGTCGAGTGCGCATGGTCCAGGCCTACATGCCCATCCCCGGGGAGGTTCAGAAGTTCGCGCAAATAACTGAAGTCATCGTCATCTCCTACCAGCAGTAGTTGCATCGGTGCACTGCCGATTGCGGCATTTCTTATGCTTTCCATGGGGGACTTTTTACAGCGGCTACTGGGTACATCGGAGGTCAGCGGCGCAGACATGGCGAGAACCGGAGCAGCTACGAAAAGAAGGCGGAATCAGATGTCAAATTGGGACGAGTGCAGTTTCAGAACGTTGAGTCAAGACTAGTTCACCGCCAACTCCGAGCCCGGACTCGGAGGTCCGATTATATGCGGGACCTCGCGGAGGGTCAGGCCGGCGAGATCCGGCACCTGTTGCTCCCTGTGGGACGAATCCAGCACGCATCCGGTTGCATCCGTTATTCTAGTAACAGACATATGGCGATCCGATCCAAACCTGCAAGTGAATCTGCCGCAACCGGCGTACTGGAAGCTCGCAGCGGCGAACGTGAGCGCATATTTGACCCATTCCGCCACTGGGGATACCTCGAGGCTGATCTTGACCCGCTCGGATTTCTGCCTCCGGTGGCGCATCCCGGCCTTCGGATTGAAGGCGAGCTTGCCGATGAAGCCCGCCGCATTTACTGCGGAACGGTGGGCGCGGAATTCATGCATATTACTGACCTGGAACGACGCCGCTGGATCCAGGAACGCCTGGAAGGGCCCCAGCCCGCGGTGGATCAGGAACGAGTGCTGGACCAACTCATCCGGGCCGACCTGTTCGAGCAAGTGCTGCAGCAACGCTACCTTGGCAGCAAGCGTTTTTCCCTCGAAGGCGTGACTGCTCTGATTCCCCTGGTGGATGAAATTCTGGAGGCGGCCGGGCAGCAGGGCGCAGTGGAACTGGTGATGGGCATGAGCCACCGCGGCCGGTTGAACATTATTGTGCAGGTGGCTAGGCGCTCTCCCGAAGAGATCTTCGCAGGTTTTGAAGACGTGGATCCGCGCAGCGTTCTGGGCAGCGGTGACGTGAAGTATCACATGGGTGCGACCGGCGAATACGTGACCCGCTCAGGGACGAGAATTCATATTCACCTGGTCTCGAATCCCAGCCACCTGGAGGCGGTGGATCCCGTGACCGTGGGTCGTACCCGCGCAAAGCAGGATCGCGCCGGCCAGCACGGCCGCGAGAAATATTTGCCCTTGCTGGTCCACGGCGACGCCGCGTTCGCAGGTCAAGGTGTCGTGGCCGAGACGTTGAATTTGTCCGATCTGAAGGGCTTCACGGTGGGCGGAACGGTGCACATTATCGCCAACAATCTGCTCGGCTTCACTACCTTGTACAGCGAAGAGCACTCCTCGCGGTTTTCCGCCCAGTTGGCCCGTCGTCAGTCGATTCCGATCTTTCACGTGAATGCGGAAGACGTGGACGCCGTGGTTAGGGTGGGCCGCATGGCGCTCGATTATCGCTACACCTGGAGCGGCGATGTGGTCGTGGACCTGATCGGCTACCGCCGCCACGGGCACAGCGAAGTAGACGATCCCACGGTGACCCAGCCGCTGCTCTATAAAGCGATCAAGGAACATCCGCCGCTGTGGGAAATCTATGCCGAAGACATCGGGGCGGAGAACGTTCAGCAGAAGGTCGAAAAGGTCCGGGAAGAATTGGAAGCGGCGCGGAAAAAAGCTAAAACCATCAGGAAGAAGCCGCTGCTGCGCGAGTTACCGCAATATTGGAATGATTACAAGGGCGGCCGTTACAAGCCCGAGTATGAGGTGAACACGGGCCTCTCCGCGGAGGAACTCGGCGAAATTACCACCCGGCTCACGACCGATCCTGCGGATTTCCACATTCATCCCAAGGTCGAGAAGCTGCTTGAGCAGAGGGCTGAGATGGGCGCGGGCAAGAGGCTGGTGGACTACGGAATGGCTGAGGCGCTCGCGCTCGGAGGTCTGGTGAAAGCCGGCATACCCGTCCGGCTGACTGGGCAAGACACTCGCCGCGGCACCTTCAACCAGCGCCACTCCGTGTTGTTTGATATCGAGAACGAGCAGGAGTACGTTCCGCTTGAGCACATCGCGGAAGGCCAGGCGCGGTGCGAAATTTATAACTCCGCGCTCTCCGAGGCCGGCGTATTGGGATTTGAGTATGGCTATAGCCGGGATTATCCCGAGACGCTGGTGATGTGGGAGGCGCAGTTTGGCGACTTCGCCAACGTGGCGCAAGCGGTAATTGATCAATTTGTCAGCGCCGGCGAAGATAAATGGGGACTACTCTCAGGAGTGGTGCTGCTTTTGCCGCATGGTCACGAGGGCCAGGGGCCGGAGCACTCGAGCGCTCGCATCGAACGCTTTCTGCAACTTGCGGCCCGTGATAATTTCCAGATCTGCCAGCCGTCGAATGCTGTGCAATACTTTCATCTGCTGCGCCGCCAGGCGTTGCGCCACTGGCGCAAGCCGCTCGTCGTCTTTACCCCGAAGAGCATGTTGCGTCATCCGGATGCCTCTTCTCCGATTGAAGATTTCACACACCAGCGCTTTCTCACTGTGTTGCCGGACACGGAAGTCAGTGACGCGACCCGCATCCTGATCTGCACTGGGAAAATTGGCCACGAATTGCGCGGCGAACGCAAGAAGAGGAATGACAAGACGACCGCGATTGTTTCCGTCGAACAGCTGTATCCTTTCCCCGAGAAAGAACTGGAAGCGGCGATTGGACAATTTGCTTCGGCGCGCGAGATTGTTTGGGTGCAGGAAGAGCCGGCCAATATGGGCGCATTGTTCTATGTGCTGCCTCGGCTCCGCCGCATCGCCGGCGAGCGACCAGTGCTGTCGGTGAAGCGTTCCGCCAGCGCCAGCCCGGCCACGGGATCGGCCAAAGCCCACGAAGTGGAACAGAAAACGCTGCTAACGTTGGCCTTTGCAAATAAGACCTAAATTGCAGGGAAACACTAACCGCACCAACCTCGGTTCATTCAACCACCTTTTCGTGGAATAATCGCTCAGTTGAACGGAGGTTCGCCATGGTTAACGGCGTGTTCAAGGCCCTCGTTGGAACCCTATCTATTTGCGCGATCTCTTCGGGTGCGTTCTCACGCGCTGAGTGTTCGATCGATATGATCGTTGTGAATGGCCAGGTCGAGCATGCACCTCGGAAAGGGAGCGTTAGGATTCAGCTTATTTATCCGAAGGGTAAGATCGGTGAATCGGGCGACGTCACTGTC
>Ga0075015_100000804_pt1 | contig 11264 bp, 11 predicted proteins | sample AleBraG_ABR_2013_FD_71476 | JGI IMG/M metagenome (GOLD analysis project Ga0075015, IMG submission 71476) | Freshwater sediment microbial communities in response to fracking from Pennsylvania, USA - Alex Branch Run_MetaG_ABR_2013 | ecosystem: Environmental > Aquatic > Freshwater > Creek >...
GTCAACGAGTCGGTCATCATCTTCGACCGGGTGCGCGAGCATTTCCGCACCATGCGCAAGGCCAGCGTCATCGAGGTGATCGACTCGGCCATCACGGCAACCATCTCGCGCACCATCATCACCCACGGCTGCACGCTGATGATGACGGTCACCATGCTGCTGTTCGGCGGCCCGGCGCTGCACTATTTCGCGCTGGCTCTGACGCTGGGCATCTGCTTCGGTGTCTACTCCTCGGTTTTCGTCGCCGCCGCCATTGCGCGCTACCTGGGCGTGAAACGCGAGGATCTTGTCAAGCCGGTCAAGAAGGAAGAACAGCAGGCAGTGCCCTAGGCTCTTGGAACCCTTCCGGCCAGGTGTGAGGGCGGCCTAACAGCGCCTGGCCAGCTCTTCCGCCAGGCCCAGGTAAGTCGACGGGGTCAGGGCCAGCAGCCGGGCGCGCGCGGCATCCGGGATCGGCAGCGTCGCGATGAACGCGTGCAGCGTCTCGCGGGTCACGGCGCGCCCGCGCGTCAGCTCCTTGAGCTTTTCGTACGGCTGGTCGACGCCGTAGCGCCGCATCGCCGTCTGCACGGGTTCAGCCAGCACCTCCCAATTGCGCTCCAAATCGGCCGCCAGCGCGGATTCGTCAACCTCGATCTTGCCAAGACCGCGCAGGCAGGACTCGTAGGCGAGCAGGCAGTGACCGAATGCAACTCCCAGGTTGCGCAGCACAGTCGAGTCGCTCAGGTCGCGCTGCCAACGCGAAACGGCCAGCTTTTCCGACAGGTGCCGCAGCAGCGCATTGGCCACCCCCAGGTTGCCTTCGGAATTTTCGAAATCGATCGGATTGACCTTGTGCGGCATCGTCGATGAACCGACCTCGCCCGCCACCGGGCGCTGGCGGAAATATCCCAGCGCGATGTAGCCCCACAGGTCACGGTTCACGCCGATCAGGATCGTGTTGGCGTGCGCCATCGCGTCGAACAGACGGACCATCCAGTCGTGCGGCTCGATCTGCGTGGTGTGGGGATTCTGGACCAGGTCCAGCGTCTGCAGCACCGCCGCCGCGGTGCGTTCCCAATCCAGTTCCGGGGCCGCTGCGCAGTGCGCATTGAAGTTGCCTACCGCGCCGTTGAGCTTGGCGCAGGCCGGGACCTCCTGCAGTTCCCGCATCGAGGCCGCCAGACGCACCGCGAAATTGGCGAATTCCTTGCCCACCGTCGTCGGGGTAGCCGCCTGTCCGTGAGTGCGTCCCAGCATCGGCAATGCCGCATGCCGGTGCGCCAGGTCGCGCAGCCTCTCGTGCAACGCCCCCAGGCGCTGCGCCAGGACCGCGCGTCCCTCGCGCAGCATCAGTGCGTGCGCACAGTTGTTGATGTCCTCGGACGTGCAGGCGAAATGAATGAACTCACAGGCCGCCTGCATGCCTTCCAGGCCGGCGCAGCGCTCCTTGATCCAGTACTCGACCGCCTTGACGTCATGATTGATGCGCGCCTCGATTGCCTTGATGCGTTCACAATCCGAGGGGCTGAAGATCTGCACCATCGATCGCAGCGCCGCGACCGTGGCGACCGGCAGCGCCGGCAGTTCGGGCAGCCCGGCCGAGGCCAGGGCGAGCAGCCACTCGACCTCGACGCGCACCCGCGCGCGCATGTAAGCGAATTCGGAGAAGGCCGGCCGCAGCACCGCGGCGGTGCGGGCATAGCGGCCATCCAAGGGGGATAGCGCAGTCGCCTCGGAAAGCGGAAGGGTCGGGTCGATGTTCACGCAGGGCCGCCGGGCCGGTCGCCGTTGCCGCCTGCTTCGAACGGCGCGATATCGCGTTGAAAAGCGGTTTCGCAGTCTAGCATTGCCGCCGATGCGGTATGCTTGAATCAAGCCTGACGATTCGATCGATACCCCGCGCCAGAACGGGATCCCCTGCCGTGTTCAAGAATTTCCGACTGATCGCATCGCCCACCAGCCCTTACGCCCGCAAGGTGCGCATCGTCATGGCGGAAAAGCGCATCGAGTGCCAGCTCGAAATGATGGATGTGTGGTCGCCGCAAACGCGCATGCAGGATTTCAATCCGCTTGGCAAGGTGCCCTGCCTGATCATGGAGGACGGTGGCGCCGTTTTCGACTCGCGCGCCATTGTGGAATACCTGGACACCTTGACCCCGGTCAGCCATCTGATCCCCGGCAACGGGCGCGAACGCGTCGAGGTGCGGACCTGGGAGGCGCTGGGCGACGGCATGCTCGAAGCGGCGATCCTGGTGCGCCTGGAACAGACCCTGCGTCCGGCCTCCCAGCAGTCGGCGAGCTGGATCGAGCGCCAGATGTCCAAAGTGCACGCGGCCCTGCACTCGGCCTCCAGCGGACTGGGCGAGCGGCCCTGGTGCAACGGGCAGTCCTACACGCTGGCCGACATCGCGCTGGGCTGCGCGCTTGGATGGATCGAGTTTCGTTTTCCTGCGATCGACTGGCGCACCACGCACCCGAACCTGGCACGGCATTTCGACAAGCTGTCGGCCCGGCCCAGTTTCGTAGACACCGCACCGCCGCCACCGGCCTGAGCAGGCGCGATGGCGGCGTTCAACCGGCCGTGGCGTCCGGCGCCGCCCAGTTTCCACTCAGGCCGCCGCGCTTTTCCAGGAGCCTGACCGATTCGATGATCATTGCCCGGTCGATGGCCTTGCACATGTCGTAGATCGTCAAAAGTCCAATCTGCACCGCCATCAAGGCTTCCATCTCCACGCCGGTGCGCCCCAGCGTCTCGACCTGCGCGGTGCAGATCACGCACGACACCGGCCGCTCGACGGTGAAATCGACGCTGACCCGGGTCAACGGCAGCGGATGGCACAGCGGGATCAGGTCGGAAGTGCGTTTGGCCGCCTGAATGGCGGCGATGCGGGCAACGCCCAGCACATCGCCTTTCTTCGCCCCGCCCGACTCGATGGCATCCAGGCTCTGCAAGGCCATGCGGATGCGGCCCTGGGCGCGCGCGATACGGTGCGTCGATTCCTTGCCGCTGACGTCGACCATGTGAGCCTGTCCCCGCACGTCAAAATGGGTCATCCCGCTCATGGATATCCTCCCCCGGCTTAAATGCGTGCTCGCCTTGTTGCAATCCGTTTCAACTCGAGCGTAGGCCCCGATCCACCGGGCGGGAACCTTCCCGGACCACGGATATCATACAAAGTGGCCCCGATGGCCCGCCTGCTCCTCACCCGTGAATCGCCTGCTTCCACGATCCGCCGCGCGCAGCCTGGTATTTGCCCTGGCGCTGTCGCTCACCGCCCATCCCCCGGCCATCGCCGAGGAACTGCCCACGCTGGGCGAGGTCGGCTCCGATGACCTCACGCCCGGCCAGGAGCGGGCACTGGGCGAGCAGATCATGCTCGAAGTGCGCGCCGATCCGAGCTACCTGCCCGACCCGGACGCAACCGAATACCTGAACCGCCTGGGCTACGAGCTGGTGGCCTCCAGCCAGGCGCGCCACATCGATTTCGAGTTCTTCGTGCTGCGCGACCCGATGATCAACGCCTTTGCGCTTCCCGGGGGATTCATCGGGGTGCACACCGCGACGATCCTGAACGCCCAGGACGAATCCGAACTGGCCTCCGTGATGTCGCACGAAATCGGCCACGTGCAGCAGCGTCACATTGCGCGCATGATCGCCAAGCAGCGCGACTCCACCATGATCGCGGTCGGGTCCCTGCTGCTCGCTCTGCTGGCCTCGCGCGCCGGCGGCCAGGCTTCCGAAGCCGCACTGGCGGTGGGCCAGGCCGCGGCGATCCAGAAGCAATTGGCCTTTTCGCGCGACAACGAGCGCGAGGCAGACCGTGTCGGCTTCCAGATCCTGGTGGACGCCGGGTTCGACGCACGTGCCATGGCGGCGTTCTTCACGCGCATGCAGCAGGGAACGCGAATCTACGACAGCGTCGCGCCCGCCTACCTGCGGACCCACCCGCTGACGGTCGAACGTATCGCCGACATCCAGGGTCGCCTGAAGGAAGTCAGAACCCATCAGCACGCCGACAGCCTTGACTTCGACCTGGTGCGGTCCCGCCTGCGCCTGCTGCAGGACGACAGCGCCCAGGGCGCGCTGGACACTCAGACTTATTTTTCCGACCAGATCGCCCATCGCTCGTTCGCCAACGAAACCGCGGCCTACTACGGCCTGGCCATGGCGCAGTTGCGGCTCAAGCAGCCTCGTGCCGCGCTTGACTCGGCAATGGCTGCTCGGCGCAGCACGCAGGCCTCCTCGGCCATCCTGGACAAACTGGTCGACGAGGCGGGCTTCGCGGCTGCCGGCAACGACGCCGAGCGCGAAACCGCCATCAAGCAGGCGCACGATGCCACCGCCCGTTTCCCGCTGTCGCGCCTGACGGCCATCGAGTACGTGGACCAGCTGCAGCGCCAGGGCCACCATCGGGTGGCCATCGATTACCTTCGCAGCCAGCTGGCGCTGACGCGCTCGGATCCGCGCTATTTCGAGCTGCTGGCCACGAGCCACGCGGCCCTGCAGCAAAAGACGCTGCAGCACCAGGCCACGGCCGAGATGTACATGCTGCAGGGGGCGCCCGGCGCAGCGGTGGAGCAGCTCAAGCTCGCACGCAGCGCGGCCGATGCGGATTTCTATACGATGTCGGAGGTCGACGCCCGGCTGCGCCAGATCAGCGGGTTGCTGCGGCAAGCAGAGAAGGATTCGGGACACCGGCGCTCGGAGCCCGATTCGGGCGGCGACGGCAAGAAGGGGTCGTTTCGCGACTTCGCGCAGTAGCCCTGCGCATCAGCGCCGCAGCGTGCGGGCAGTCATGCGCCGCGCTCGAAAAAATCGAGCACGCGTTGCGCGGTGAAGCCCAACTCGCCGGGCCATGGACCGCGCACAAAACCCGCATGCCCGCCCTGCGCCGGCTGCTCCAGACGCACCTGGCGCGACACTCGCGACGGCTGCGGCAGGCTGGCCACCGGGACAAAGGGATCGTTGCGGGCATTCAGTGCCAGAAGCGGGACCTCGACCGAGGCCAGCCAGGGGCGGGACGAGGCGCTGTTCCAGTAGTGCATGACGTCGCGAAATCCGTGCAGCGGCGCGGTAAACGCATCGTCGAATTCGCGCAGGTTCGGGCTGCCACGCACGCGCGCGATATCGATCCGTCCCGGATGGCGGCGTTCGAATTCGTCGGCCTTGCGGTGCATCGAGCGAAGGAAGTAGCGCCCGTAGACGGCGCGGTTCAAGCCGCTGCTCAGGCTCAGGCCGCCTGCGACCAGGTCGAAGGGAACGCTGACCACGGCGGCAGCGGTCAGGCGCGCCGCGGCGGCGCCGCGCTCACCGAGCCACTTGGCGAGCACATTGCCGCCAAGCGACACCCCCGCAGCGTACAGGCGCGCGTGCGGCCAGCGCGCGCCCGCGGCCCCCAGGATCCAGTGGGCCTCGTCCGAATCGCCGCTGTGATAGGCGCGCGGCAGGCGGTTCGCCTGGCCGCCACAGCCGCGAAAATGCGCGACGCAGGCGCGCCAGCGGCGCGCGGTGGCCGCCTGCATCAGGGCGCGCGCGTAATGGCTGCGCGACGAGCCCTCCAGTCCATGAAACAGCACGAGCAGCGGGGCGCCCGAATCGTCCGGCTCGGGCTGGGCAAAATCGACCGCCACCAGGTCCGAGTCAGGACTCGTCCAGAGTTCGCGTCGATAGGCAACCTCGCAGCGCAGGGCCAGCGCCGCCGCGGCGATGGTCTGGGCATGACCTCCGGGCAACCACCAAGGCGCCCGGTATGGCCCGAGCGTCATGGCCGGATCAATGCACCGGACCGTGCGGCGTTTCCGCCTCGACGGCGCGCCCCTGTGGGGCCGGCGCGGCGTGGTGCAGCACCATCTTCCATCCCGCCGGAGTCTTGACGTACGCATTGGTGGCGATGACGTGAACCATCTGACGGCCTCCGCCCTGCGCCACGATGACCTCCTCGATCACGTTGGTGACCGCCAGGGTCGGAGCCTCGAAACACTTGCGCGAGACGGTACGGATCTGCACCGGTCCGTTCGAAAGCAGCGCCGCCAGCGAGCTGCGCACCGCCGAGCTGCCCACCAGGCGCGCCCCGCCCGGATGCACGCAGCAGACGTCGTCGTCGTCGAGCCATACGTCCGCGACCGCCTCGATGTCGGCCGACTCCAGCGCGTCGTAAAACGCCTGCTCGCACTCCTCCGGCGAGGCGAACAGCAAGGGTTTGGTCAATCGCGACATGTCTGCGGTCGGCGCGGCGCCCGGCGCGCGCCTGGGGCGCGTCGAGCTAGTGTGAACCCCTGGCCGGCTGGCCGGCCTTGAGCCGGTAGCGGGTTCCGCAGTAAGGGCACATGGCCTCACCGGACGGGCCCAATTCGAGGAACACGCGTGGATGATGGTTCCACACCGGCATGGTCGGGTTGGGGCAGAACGCCGGCAGGTTTTCGGCCGAGAGTTCGACCACGGGCATCTGGCTTGTCGTCATACGGGGGTCAGCCAATCTCGATACTGGGTGGCGCGGCCATTGACCGCATCGAAGAACAGGGACTGGATCCGCTCTGTCACCGGGCCACGGCTGCCCGACCCGATGGCGCGGCCGTCCAGCTCGCGGATCGGCGTCACCTCGGCCGCGGTGCCGGTGAAGAATGCCTCGTCGGCCAGGTAAACGTCGTCGCGCGTCAACGGCTTGGATTCGAAACCCAGGCCCAGGTCGTGTGCCAGTTGTATTACCGTCGCCCGCGTGATGCCGGTCAGGCCCGACACCAACTGCGGCTCGATCAGCTGGCCGCCGCGCACGATGAAGAGGTTCTCTCCGGCGCCTTCGGCCACGAAACCGTCGGTATCCAGCAAAAGTGCCTCGTCGTAGCCGTCGCGCGTGGCTTCCAGGTTCGCCAGGATCGAGTTCACGTAATGTCCGGAGGTCTTGGACCGCACCATCGAAACGTTGATATGGTGGCGCGCGAACGAGGAGGTCTTCACGCGGATGCCCCTTTTAAGTCCGTCCTCGCCCAGGTAGGCGCCCCAGGGCCACGCCGCCACCGCCACGTGAACGCTTGCACCCTTCGGGCTGACGCCCATCTTTTCGGAACCGTAAAACGCGATCGGCCGCAGGTAGCACTGCTCCAGCTTGTTGGCGCGCACCACCTCCAGCTGCGCCTGCATCAGCTGCTCGGGCGCGTACGGCATCTGCATCATGAAGATGCGGGCCGAGTTGAAAAGCCGCTCGGTGTGCTCGCGCAGGCGGAACACCGCAGTGCCGGCCACCGTCTTGTAGGCCCGTACCCCCTCGAACACCGCCAGGCCATAGTGCAGGGAATGGGTCAGCACGTGGGTGGTGGCGTCGCGCCACGCAACCAGCTTGCCGTCATACCAGATCCAGCCGTCCCGATCGGCCATCGACATCGGAAGCTCTCCCGTCAGGTTCCTGCGATTCTATCCCGGTGGCGAGCCGGACCCGTGCCGCGGCCGCGGCGGGGCAGATCCGTACAATGCCCCGGCGCCGCGGTCCGGTTCAAGCGGCTTGCTCTCCTGCCGACGCCATGTCGACGCTGCAGAAAATTCTCAATCACCGCGGGCTTCGCGTGCTGTTCGGGCCGCCTGGCGACCTCGCGCTGGCGCGCAGTTCCGCGCTAGGCCAGGGCTTGCTGGACTTCGCCCCGGCCATGATCGCCACCGGCGCCTGGGCCCTGGTCACCGCAGTGGCGACCGTCAAAATTGGGATCGGCCTGGCCCATGCGCTGGCGATGAGCGCGCTGGTCTACGCGGGCAGCGCGCAACTGGCCGCCCTGCCGTTGATCGCAGCCGGCGCCCCGGTCTGGCTGATTCTGGTCACCGCCTCGATCGTCAACCTGCGCTTCGTCATCTTCTCTGCGGGCCTTCTTCCCTATTTCCGCGACCTGGGCCTGGGCAAGCGCCTGCTGCTCGGCTATCTGACGTCCGACCTGGGCTACCTGCTGGCGGTGCGGCGCTGGGGCGACGCGGCGCCCGGGCCGCAGGATCGGACCTCGCGCACCTGGTATTTCCTCGGGCTGGCGCTGGGCAACTGGCTGGCGTGGCAATCGATGTCGGTGCTGGGCATCGTGCTCGCCGACCGCGTGCCCGACCGCTGGGGCCTGGATTTCGTCGGCATCCTGGCACTGATCACGATCGTGGTGCCGTCGATCACCGATATGCCGTCTGTCGCCGGCGCCCTCGTGGCCGCCTGCGTTGCCATCGTGGCCCAGGCGCTGCCCTTGAAGTTGGCGGTGCTGGTGGCGGTGGTGGCGGGCGTGGCAGCGGCGATCGTCATCGAAAACGCGCGTGCGCGCACCGGGGCCGGCGCGTGAGCGAGCTGGGTCTGGACCTGGCGATCGCCGGGCTGGTGCTGGTGACCCTGGCGACGCGTTCGTTCTTCCTGGTCATCGGCCATCGCGTGAAGCTGCCGCTGAGCGTGCAGCAAGGCCTGCGCTACGCGCCGGTCTGCGCGCTGGTCGCGCTGGTCGTTCCACAACTGGTGCTCGGTGGCCCCGCCATGCATCTGACCGTCGCCAACCCCCGCGTTGGCGCCGCGCTGGTCGCCGGCGCGCTCATGCTCTGGCGGCGCGACATGCTGACCGCGATGAGCGGCGGCATGGCGGTTTTCATCGCGCTGCGCCTGATCGCCTGAGGATCAGCCGGGCCGCACTGGCGGCGAAGGCCGGGCCCAGCACCGCAGCAACGCCGCTGCCGCGAAGGCGCACGCGCCCGCGGAGAAAAATGCCCAGCGCGCATTGGTGGCAGTCCATAGGGCACCGATCCAGGCTGCCGCCGGCAGCAACATCCCGCCGCGAACCAAGTGGTACCAGCCGTACGCGGAGCCGCGCTGATCCGCAGCGGCCACATCGCCGATCAGCGCGCGCTCCACGCCGTCGGTTGCCGCTAGATGAACCCCCAGCGCCACCCCCAGCAGCCAGACCGTTGACGGCGCCGTTGCCATGGCAAAACCCAGGCTCAGCGCCCCCATCAAACCCCATCCACCGGTGAGCAGCGGCAGCCTGCCGATGCGATCGGACCAGCCCGACAGCGGCACCGACAGCAACGCGGCCAGCGCCGACACCAGGGACCACAGCAAGGCAACCCGGGCCGGCGACAGGCCGATCTGGGAAGCCCGCAAAAGAAAGAACACGCTGGAGACGTTGCCGAAGGAAAAAAGACCCACCACGAGTATCAGGCGGCGCAAAGGGGCTGGAAGGCTCGCCCATTGCCAGCGCCTTCGCACCGGGTCCACGTGCCACGGGCCCGGAGGTTCGCGTACGCGCATGGTCAGCGCCAGGCACAGCAGGCCGGGAACCGCCGCCAGGGCGAGAATGTGGCGGACCGGCACATCCATCGCCAGCAAGCCGGCGGCCAGCAAAGGACCGACGACAGCTCCGGTGTTGTCGAAGGCGCGATGCAGGCCAAAGGCGATGCCCAGCTGCGCCGGATTCACCGAGCGCGACAGCAGGGCGTCGCGCGGCGCCGAGCGCAGCCCCTTGCCGATGCGATCGGCCACACGCAGGCACAGCACCGCAGGCCAGGCCTGCGCCAGCGCCATCACCGGGCGCGCAAATGCAGCGACACCGTAACCGGAGACGACGAACGGACGCGCACGCCCCAGCCGGTCGTACCAGGCACCGGAGACAAGCTTGAGCATGCTGGCGGCGGCTTCCGCAGCGCCCTCGACCATTCCCAATGCCAGGGGTCCGCCGGCCAGGGTCGAAGTGACGAACAGCGGCAGCAACGGATAGACCAGTTCGGAAGCGGCGTCGTTGAGCAGGCTGATCGCCCCCAGCAACCACACGGTGCGCGGAATGGCCCCCAGCCGGCCGGAGAACATCATTTGCGCGGCGGCAGGGGAGCGTCGGTGCCGAACACGCTGCGCCACAACGCGAGCACCGCATCGATGTAGGCGGCCGCCTGCGCGAATTCGATACGCGCGAACGCTTCGCCGTTCAGCCGCAGTCCGTGCTGAAGCAGGCGGTAGTGCCGATAGGCCCGGATCGCGGCCTGCGCCGACTCCGCGTCGATCAGGCCGAGCTCGGCGGCGATGCGCAGCAGGGCGATGTTTCCCAGGTTATCCAGCAGCCCGGGCCAGTGGTGGGCATGCGCCAGCACCAGGAACTGCACCGTGAATTCGATATCGACCATTCCGCCCCGGTCGTGCTTCAGATCGAAAAGCGCACTGACGTTCGGGTGGCCTTGCAGCATGCGGGCCCTCATCGCGAGCACGTCCGCCGCCAGGGAATTCGCGTCACGCTTGCGCGACAGCACCTGGCGGCGCAAGGCCTCGATGCGCTCGCCCAGTGCGCGATCGCCGGCGCAAGCCCGCGCACGCGTGAGCGCCTGGTGTTCCCAGGTCCAGGCGCCATGTCCGTCGGCTGCAAGCTGGTAGCCGGCAAACGCCTGCATCGAGCTCACCAACAAGCCCGCATTGCCATTGGGCCGCAGGCGCAGATCAATGTCGAACAGCACGCCACTGGAAGTCGGCGTCGTCAGCCAGGTCACCCATCGCCGCACCAGCTGGGTGTACACCGTCGGCGCCTCCGGGTCAGGATCGTCGTAGACGAAGATCAGATCCAGGTCGGAGGCGTAGCCAAGCTCCTTGCCGCCCAGCTTGCCGTATCCGATCACCGCCAGCCGCGGCGCCGGCGCCGCCTCACCGTGCAGCAGGCGCCAAAGCGCCGAAAGGCTCAGGTCCAGCGTGGCATCGGCCAGCGCCGACAACTGATCGGCCAGCGCCTCCACTCCGAGCGAGCCGTTCAGGTCGGCCATCAGCAGGCGAAAGACCTGTGCATGGTGCGCATCGCGCAGCAGGTTCATCAGGCGCTCGGCGTCGTCGCCGGCCTGTCGCAGCTGCTCCTCCAGGCGTTGCGCCCAGGGGCGCAGGCGCCCGGGGTCCAAACAATCCTCGTCCAGCCGCTCATCGAGCAATTCGTCCAGAAGCACCGGATGACGCGACAGGTATTCGCTGGCCCAGCGGCCGGCCGCCAGCAGGCGCACCACGCGCGCCAGCGCGCGCGGGTACTCGTCGAGCAGCGCCACATAGGTGCTGCGCCCGGCGATCACCTCGAGCAGTTGCAGCCAGCGCGCGAAGATCTCGTCGATCGAGGCCCCCGCCCTGGCGCGCGCCCTGGCAGCCGCTTCGGTCAGGGCCGGCAGGGCGTTCAAGACCAGCTGGGCGATACGGATGCGATCAGCTTCAGGGCCGGCCACCACGCGCGGCGAGGCCAGCAGCGCCGCAGTGCGCCGCCCCGCCTCCTCGCCATCGGCCAGCCCGAGGCCCGCCAGGCGCGCCGCCCATTCCGACGCC
>Ga0075015_100000805_pt1 | contig 11263 bp, 9 predicted proteins | sample AleBraG_ABR_2013_FD_71476 | JGI IMG/M metagenome (GOLD analysis project Ga0075015, IMG submission 71476) | Freshwater sediment microbial communities in response to fracking from Pennsylvania, USA - Alex Branch Run_MetaG_ABR_2013 | ecosystem: Environmental > Aquatic > Freshwater > Creek >...
TATATTGCTGTCTGTGACCGTCGGGAAATTCGACCGTTGCTTTCTTCTTCTTGTAGTCGTCGATGTCCTCTTGCTTGCTCTTCTTGCCGGACGCGCTGGTTTCAGTCTCAAGCTCGTAGGTGAGCGCATTGACGTAAGCGCGGCGATCGGTGAAAACGTTCTGTACTACCAGAATCTTCGCGCTCAAGTCTGTAATCTGTTTTTGCAGCTCGTCCCGGTGTGGCCTAGCGGTTTCGTTGGCGTCCTTATAGGCCTGTTCCAGTTGCTGGTACTGCGACCCTTGGTCGACTTCTTTCACCGACTGCGACGATTTCGACCGCGCGCTGTTCAGGAAAGCGCTATAACGGTCCTTCCACACGTGCTGAAAGGCTTTCCAAGGGCGCTGCGCGAAGGACTCGTCCCACAGGGCCCAGAACAGCGTCACCATGAGGATCAACATGGCGATGACGTAGTACGCCGCGTAAGACTTGCTTACAATCGGGTCCTTCTCGGGGACAGGTGGCACCAGATCCTCCACTAAACTCTGAGCCGGGCCTTGCTGGGCAATTTGAGATTTCAGATTGCAGACTTAACCACGATCGAACAATCTGAAATCTACAATCTGCACTCTGAAATCCTGGTCAAACGTTAAACCAGGGCGTTATCCACACGTACTTAATATGCCAAGCCAGCCGCAGGAGCATCTTTGCCGGCAGGGCCACCATACTGAGTACGAAAAACATCATGATGGAATATTGCAGCAAGCTCATGCGCTTGTAGTCTTTCGGGTTGTAGCGCCGGAACAGGGCGTGCATGATGAAGCCACCCACGGTATAGAAACCGACCACCACGACGCCGCCGAAAATCGCCTTCGCCAGGTTGGACGTAATTCCGAACAAGTCCGGCAGATCGCGGTTCACTTCGTAAATTAGGCGATTGTGGTCCCAGGTCTGACCCGGCCAGAACCACTGCCAGCCGGGGCCGCGGATGAACGTCCCAATAATGATCATCGCGATCCACAGGATGATGAAGCCGAACAAAAACGTGCCAATGGAAAACTTGCGCTGCTTCCAGGTGTAGTAACCGCTGCCCAGCGGGTTGGTGTCGATGTAGGGAATTACCATCAGACCGACAATGATTAACGTAGGCATGACCACGCCGGCAATCCACGGATCGAAGTACACCAGCATTTCCTGCAACCCCAGAAAGTACCAGGGCGCCTTCGCTGGATTCATGGTCAGATTGGGATTCGCCGGTTCTTCCAGCGGAGCGTTCAACGTGATCGACCACACCATCAGGATGATGGTGACGATCATAGCGGCGAGAAATTCCACGCGTAGCAGAAAGGGCCAGACATGGATCTCTTTTTGCCAACCCGGCCGGAAGGGCCAGGTCTTGCGATGATGAGTCTTGGCCATCGCCGGATTGGTTTCCAGTTCGCCGATCAGTTCATCGTTGGCCTTGGCCTGCTTCCACGCCAGATAAATGTAGAAAACGAGCAGAGGAATCAGTCCCACGATGGGCACATTGTCAGGCGCCGAACATATCTCCCAAAGTTGCCGCCAATCCATAAGAACTCCCTAGCTTGTGTGGGGACGGGTCTCTGACCCGTCCAAGTCGAGCGAAGCTCGACAGTTTTGCCACCCGCCATCTATGTCGTTCGTCCGATCCTGATCTTCGTAGCACCGCCGTCCCGCCGGCTGTCCCGAGGGCATCTTGCCCTCGGACCTGTGGTCGCATGGTCGACCGCAAGAAACCTGCCGAGCATCGCTCGGCCTAGACTGGTCCCTTCGACTTCGCTCAGGGCAGGCTCCGAGCCGTCCCTACACATTCCAATCACCCGCAGACTACTTTCTCGGTTCCTTTACTTCTGCCGCCAGCATGACTGGCGCCGGCCCTGAAATTCCGCCGTCTTTCCGTACTCTCCAGAAGTGCACAATCATCAGCACGGAAGCCACAATCGGAATTCCGATGCAATGCCAGATGTAGGAACGCAGCAGCGCGTTCGCGTCGACGATCGAACCGCCGAGGAGTCCGAAGCGCACGTCGTTGTAGGGAGTCATTCCCAACATGTGGCCGAACGGACCTTCATTTCCCAGGCCCGGCGTCGCCCGCGCCATGTTCGTCCCCACTGTGACTGCCCAGAAGCCCAGTTGATCGTCCGGCAGCAGGTAGCCGGTGAACGAAAGCAGCAAGGTGAACACCAGTAGCAGCACACCAATGTTCCAGTTGAACTCGCGCGGCTTCTTGTAAGAGCCAGTGAGGAAGACGCGACACATGTGCAGCCAGACTGCGATCACCATCAAGTGCGCCGCCCAGCGATGCATGTTGCGCAGCAGCTTCCCGAAAGGCACATCATGCTCGAGATAGAGGACGTCGCGGAACGCCTGCACCTTGCTGGGATGGTAATAAAACATCAGCATCACGCCGGTAAGCGTGAGCACGATAAAGAGGTAGAACGTGATCCCACCCATGCCCCAGGTGTAGCTGTAACGCACCGCATCGCGGTTGATCTTGGCCGGATGCAGATGCAGGAACACGTTGGACAGCACGCCCAGAGCGCGGTTGCGCGGCGTGTCGTCATGCTTGTGGCGGAAGATCGAGGTGTAGACCTGGGTCTTGGTGGGATCTTTTAGACCCTCGATCTGATCCTTGGCCTTTGCGGGCATATCAGTCTTGAGCGACTGGACGTCTTCCTTGACTCCAGCCTTCACCCGTTCCAGCAGGCCGACCCGCTTCCCGTTCTCGTTCTCTTCAGGCATTTGAACCCCTTCTCATCCCGTGTGGGGCCGGGTCTTCGACCCGGCCAGGTCGAGCGAAGCTCGACGGTTTTCTAAGTTGGCAGAAACGCTCCGGGATCGTTGAACGCGCTGGGCTGTCCCTTGGGCCATTGGTAAAGCTTGGAAACATCGACCAGAATCTGACCATCCGGCGCGATCTGCACGTTAGCTCGATCCATGGGACGCGGCGCCGGTCCTTCAAAGTTGACGCCTTCGCTGTCGTATCCGCTGCCATGGCAGGGACACTTGAACTTGTTCTCCGCCGGCTTCCAGTCGGGAGTGCAGCCCAGGTGAGTACAACGTGCATAAATCACGAAGATGCGGTCCGGCGTGCGGTCCACCCAGATGCGATATTTCTGCTGAAACTTGGTATCCACGCCCAAGCCGAAGTCGGCGGGATAGCCGATCTTGAACGAAGTGGCCGGCTCGAAAAGAGTGCGGGGCAGGAAGAAACGGAAGAAGGCGATGAACCACGCCGTCATGAACGCAGCGAACGCAGCCCAGGCAAATCGCCTGCGTCCCTGATTGATCGCGCTATCGTCGGGTCCGACCGAGGCCACTCCGGCCGATGCGGCTGCTCTGGAAGTTCCCACTGCAGGCGTGCCAACGTAGGTGTTGGATTCACCGCCGCGCGAAACTGTTGCCGCAGCCGAGGGCGGCCCGGCGGCGGGGCGGGCCGCTGCTGCCGCAGGTCTGGCCAACGCGGCTGCCGGGGCCGCTGCGGGTGCTTCCGCAGCCGCAGGTTCTCCCAGCAGAGCAGCAACTTCCGAATCGGTCAGCGCCGGCAGACTCTTACGGCCACGACGTGCCTGCTCGGCGGCAATCGTGGACTTGCTCCATTTCTTTCCTTCGGCCACCCACTTTGCAACTTCCGCACTGACGGGACTGCTCGCGGCCTTTGCCACCGGCGCGGCGGCAGCTGGTGTCGGCGTAGCGGCTGCCGCAACAGGCGCGCTCGCCTCCACCGGTTCGCCCAGCAGAGCGGACATCTCCGCATTATTCAGTGCTGGTAGGCCCTTGCGGCCACGTCGCGCCTGTTCGGCGGCGAACCTCGACTTGCTCCACTTGTTTCCTTGGGCGACCCATTTGGCAACTTCCTCGCTGATGGCTCCCGCTGCCGCGGCCGGACGTGCGGAAGCCGGAGCCGCGGGCGCCGCTGCTGGGGCCGCAGGTGCGCTCGCTGCAGCGGGCGCCGCAGCTGGCGCAGCCGCGCCACCAACTTCCCACGGCATAGGCTGACCAGCCTTGAGCGCCTCAATGTCGGCGTCAGTCAGCAGCTGCAATCCCTTGCGCTGACGATAGGCCTGCTCCATGCCGATCACGGAGTTGTTGAGTGCCGGTCGAGGCAAGGGCGGTAGATGCCCGAGAATTCCCGCTTTGGACTCGTCTGCCATCCGTTCCTTACACTCCTTAGAACTCAGTCCGCTACGAATCCCCACTATCACGACTCGCGTAGGCCCGGACGCCCTCGTCCGGGCGGGCGAGCTTAGCTCGCCGAACCTCAGCTCGCCGACCTGCGGAGCATCGCTCCGCAGGTCGGGTGTGGGCACCCGCCCCTACGTGTACACGCTCAATCCGCCGCGACCAGACGCTCCGTATCGCGCGCCTGATCCGAATCGATGCCCATCGCAGTTACTACCAGATCCGCCAAGGCCGCAATGAACGCCGGCGAATCATTCAGACCTGACGTCATCTCAAACTGCTGGATTCCTAGCTCCGCAGCTTCCTCGCGCGCCTCATGGTCGATCTCGCCCAGCGTCTCCACGTGATCGGAGACAAATGCGATGGGCACGACACAAACTTCACGTATCTGCTCCGCGGCCAACTCGAGAATGGAACGATGCAGCGACGGTTGCAGCCACCTGCTGGCGCCGACCTTACTCTGGTAGCAGAGGCGGTACCGATGGGGCCATCCGCCGCGTCGCATCACCAGTTCGACTGTCTCTTCTATCTGGCGCTGATAGGGATCGCCCTTTTCGATGACCGACACCGGCACACTGTGAGCGCTGAATACAATCTCAGGACAACCGGATTCAGGAAACCGGGACAGCGCTTCATCGATCTTCTCGACCAGCGCGTCCAAATAGAGCGGATGACGATAGAACGTCTCAATCGCCTGCACCGGCACATCGTCACGAAACAGGCGATGCCATTCGTTGAGGCTGCTCCCGGTCGTAGTGCTCGAATATTGAGGATAGAGAGGCAGGAGGACCACTTCGTCGCAGTTCGCCGCCCGCAATTGTTCGACAGCCTCAGCCGTGAACGGGTGCCAATAACGCATAGCTACGAAACAATGCGCGTCAACGCCATCGACCCGGAGCCGGTTCTGCAAGGCATCGCCCTGCTGCTCGGTGAAGCGCCGTATGGGCGAGGCTCCGCCGATGGCCGAATAGTGGTGTTGCACCTTCTTGGCTCGCGTGGTCGAAATCAGTTTGGCCAGGGGCTTGCGTCCGATGCGGGCAAAAGGAAAATCAATGATATCGGGATCACAGAAAAGATTAAAAAGAAAGGGTTCGATCGCTTGCGGCGTGTCGGGGCCGCCGAGCTGAAAGAGCACTACGCCTACCCGCCGTGTTGGGTTAGCCATCCCCCGAGTGTCCTTGCAGAAGGAGGATGTTACTCAAAATCCGTAGGCCGCGTCAACGAAGAGTTGCAGCGAGTAGTGGCTCGGTTTGAATAAACCTCCTGGGGAAGGGCGTAGTTCGGTTGATCTCCGTTGTCATCCTGAGCGAAGTGATTGCTTCGCTTCGCGAAGCAATCACGGAGTCGAAGGACCCTACTCTTCCACCGGCGTTTCCAGAAGTCTCCACGGACGTTACCGAAGCGCATCCAAGGCCGGCAGCGATCAGCTCATAGGGGTCCCCTCGACTGCACTCAGGATGACTCCTCGAATAAAGAGTCAGAATTTATGCGTGGGAGGATTCGGCCTGGGCGGGAACGTCCGTGCTGGTTTCCATGAACTGAATAATGGCGTCGGCAAACTCCGAGGTCCCGGCTTTTCCGCCAACATCACGCGTGAGCTTGTCTTTGGTGCGATAGACCTTTTCCAGCCCGTCGTGAATTTTGTCCGCCGCATGGTGCTCGCCGAGATGACGCAGCATCAGCTGCGCCGAGCGGATGACCGCTGTCGGGTTGGCCATGTCCTTGCCGGCAATATCAGGAGCTGATCCGTGCACCGCCTCGAAGATGGCGCAGTTGTCGCCCAGGTTGGCGCTGGGCACGAAGCCTAATCCCCCGACGAACGCGGCGCAAAGGTCGGAAATAATATCGCCGTAAAGGTTCTCCATGACCAGCACATCGTACTGATAGGGATTCATCACCAGCTGCATGCAGGTGTTGTCCACGATGTGCTCGCCGTAGGTGATCTCGGGATATTCCTTGGCCACGTCGCGGCAGCAGCGCAGGAACAGGCCATCCGAAAGCTTCATGATGTTGGCTTTGTGAATGGCGTGAATCTTCTTGCGGTGGTTCTTGCGCGAATATTCAAAAGCAAAGCGCGCGATGCGGGTGGACGCTTTTTCCGTAATGATCTTCAGGCTCTCGACCACCCCGGGCACCACCTCGTGCTCGATCCCTGAATACAAGCTCTCGGTGTTTTCCCGCACGATGATCAGGTCCACGCCAGGATAACGGGTTGGAATATGGGGTAGGTTGCGAATGGGCCGGAAGTTGGCGTACAGCTCAAACTTCTTGCGCAAGGCAACGTTAATGCTGGCAAAGCCCCCGCCCACGGGCGTGGTCACTGGCCCCTTCAGTCCAACTCGGGTGCGCTCGATCGATTCGATCAGTTCCTTGGGAATATATTCGTTGTACTTGGCGTAGGCCTCGGCACCCGCTTGAAAGATTTCCCAATCAAACTTCACCCCGGTCGCTTGCAGAATGCGCACGGTAGCCTGCGTAACTTCAGGGCCGATGCCGTCGCCGGGAATAAGAGTGACCTTGTAAGCCATGCGGATTCGTCTGGTCGCGGGCGCCCCCGCCCGCGGCTTTTGACTTTGCCTCACACCTGTTGCGGGCGAGGTCGCCCGAGGCCACACAAGCCTATTAACTCTTTACCGCGCCCTTGCGAACCTCGGGCGCTTCCTTCGTCTTCAACAAGTCTTTCAACTCGGCCATGAACTCCTGCACATCTTTGAAGTCCAGATATACGGAAGCGAAACGAACATACGCCACTTTGTCATAGCGGCGCAGCCGATTCATGATCAGCTCTCCCACTTCGCTGGTCTTGCGCTCGCGCTCCGCCGACTCGATGACGAACGCTTCCGCCTCATTCACAATCTGTTCCAGCCGGCTGATGGGGACGGGACGCTTCTCGCACGCCCGCAGAAGTCCGTTGAGCACTTTCTGCCGGTCAAATTTTTCCCGGCGGCCGTCCTTCTTGACCACCATGTAGGGAATCTCGTCGATCCGCTCGTAGGTGGTAAAGCGCTTGCCGCATTTCAGACACTCGCGGCGGCGGCGGATGGAATCGGCTTCCTTGCTCTCGCGAGAGTCCACCACTTTGTCATTTTCAAAGCCACAGAAAGGGCACTTCATGTCAGACGAGGGAGTCTTCGCTTGCATTGTAACAGGCGGAAGAGAGGGCCGGCCTGAGGCACGTACCTTGGTAAGCCCATTTGATCGGATGCGAGCACTGGCCCGTCACCGTGCCGATTCGCGGAAATCATCCAGCGGGAGGCGTGGCCGAAACTGCCGCATCCTCTTCTTCCTGGTGACTCTCTTGGGAGAGCTTGCGCAAAGATAACCGCTCGTGATGGGCCAGCAGCAGACCCAGAGGTATGACCGCGACGAACGTCACCAGCCAGAGCATGATGCCGCAACTGGCTGCCAATTCCTTGGGCACATCGAAGATATGCTCCAGCGCGGCGATGGTAGCCAGCTGCGAACCCCCGCCCACGCCCGGCAGTTGCAGCACCGATCCCAGCATGCTCGAGCCCATGAGCAGAAGTACCTGCACCAGCCGGATATCGAGCGGATCTTCTCCGAAGAGGTGCGCAGTTTGATGATAGGCCAGCGTGACTTCATGGTAAGAGACCGCGATCACCCACCACATTCCGATCGAAACCACGATCAGGAGGAACAGGGAAACCGGACCATGAATCGTATTCAGACCCTGGCCGAATTCACGGATCCTCAGTGCTATGCGATGGCTCAGGTGGGAGCCCCAATGCGAGAACCGGTGTTGCACCCAGTCGGCGAGGGCTTCCCCTTTGCGACTCACCAGAACGGCCCCGAGCGTCAATGCCACCACCAGCCCGAAAAACAGAAAGCCGCCGTCACGAAAACGGGTGTAATACTCAGGGTGCGGAAGCGTCCTTCGCGAACTCGGCAGGAAGATCCCCACAGCCATGAGGACGGCAAAGGCCCCGATATCGAATATGCGCTCGACGGCCCAGACGGCGACCTGGGAGGAAACCGGCAGGTTCTGCCGCCGCGCAATCAGATAAGGGCGGATGAATTCTCCTGGACGTCCCAGCAGCGCCAATCCAGTGAATCCAATAAGGGTGGGGGGCACCAACTCCAGCCAGGATGCATGGGGGCGCACCGGGCGAAGGAAAAGCTTCCAGCGGATCGCCCGAAAGACGTAGGCGATATATATAAGACCAATGGCATGGGCAATGTGCCAGGGTCTGATCTGCGCGGTCTCAGCCCAAAAAGTAGTCCAGTCGAAGCTTCGCCAGTGACGGAACTGGAGATAGACCAGCAAAGCGAAGACAGCCAGGATTCCGCCGGTGATCAGAACGCGTTTTCTATCCATGTCAGGGGAGGACCCGAGCTACCGAGCACAGCGCTCGATTCAAGGTAAATGACGTAGCCCCGGGGGTCAACGCGCCCGGGTCAACCAAGTATGGGTCAACCAAGTGTGGGTCACTCGATAGGTACGGACTTTTCAGCGGTGTGTATGACTTAGCGCGAACCTTGGGCGGCAAGATCAGGAAGAGCGTCTGGTTCGACTCCCGCCGCGGTCTTCGGGATCGCCTGCCTGTTCCGGTTGGCCTTCGCGGTCGCCACGGCTGCTTTACGCTCGGCGATTTTCTTGCGATTGTAGTCGCGAACGATTCGTGCGACGTAGGTGCGGGTCTCATAGTAGGGCGGCACGCCGCCATACTGTTGCACGCGCTGCGGTCCGGCATTGTAAGCGGCCAGCGCCTTGATCACATCGAAGTTATAACGCTGCAGCAACTCGCTCAGATAGCGCGTGCCTCCCTCCACATTGGCGCGGGGATCGAAAGCATTGGATACTCCCAGCTTCGAAGCGGTCCCGGGCATCAGTTGCATCAGCCCTTGCGCTCCCTTGGGAGAAACGGCGCGCGGATTAAATCCACTCTCGGCGTGAATCACACTGTTGATGAAATCAGGATCGAGGTGGTGCTGGTCGCTGATGGTGTTGATTACTTCGTTGAGGTCTTGCGGTTTTACCGCGTTTGGCTTCGCCAGTCGGGCCTGCGCCAGAGGGGCTGCGGCCGGTATGAGGGCCGGCACCGCTACTGGAGACAGGTCCCTCTCAAACCGTTCGATCTGGTCAGTGGCAATATCAATGTAGTCCTTGCCGCTTCCAAGATAGAGGCGAGTCACCGAGCCCACTGTTTCCCGACGCTCGTGGCGAATCGAAAAGCCGTTGTGCAGGATGGCGAGGTCGGTGCCCAAAGCGGGGAGAGCGAGAAGCAGCAGTCCGACCGCAAACCCGAGTTTTTTCGAGGCAATCATACTGTCGTCTGCTGAACTGATTTGAACTTGTAGCGCCGGGACGGCGGCGCTACAAAGAACCTACACCCAACACCCGCTCAATGGCCGCGGCAACGCCGTTCTGATCATTCGGCAGAGTTACCGTCCAGCCGTCGCGGCGCAGCTCCGGAGCCGCATTCCCCATGATAAATGGCACGCCCGCGAAGGCAAGCATTTCTATGTCGTTGTAGTTGTCACCAATGGCCATGACCTCCTTACGAGGGATACCGCGATAGCTGGCCCATCGCTCCAAAGCATGGCCCTTGGAACACCCCTGGTTGAGCACGTCCACAATCGAGAGATCGCGGGCCTCGTATTCGGTCCGAAGCACAGTAATGTCTTTGTCCAGGTTACTGGCTGCGAGCGTGGCCAAGGCCTGCTGCATGCGCGGGATCGAGCCACAGAACATGGCCTGCACCGGATCGCTGACCAGCGAGTCTTCAATGGGCACGACGAAGTCGATGTATTGCAGGTTCTTTTCCAACCAGCGCTGAATGCTCGCGTTCAAATCGTCCATGTGCTCGAGCACAATCGCGCCTTTGGCGTCGGTGTCGAAGGTCAGGACCGTGTTACCGCGAAATTCCTGCATGTGGACGCATAGCCTGCGACAGGTGTCCGCGGGAAGCAGGTCACGATGAAACGTCTCGCCGGCCAGGGAGCGCGTGATCGCGCCGTTCGAACTGATGATCCACAGGTCGAATCCAAGCTGCTGCACAATCGGCAGAGCAAAGGTGTGGCGCCGTCCCGTAACCGCTACCACCTCGACCCCTTCCGCGTGCGCCCGGCGTAGTGCTGCCATATCGGCCGGAGAAATTTGGAATTCAGGATTCAGGAGAGTGCCGTCAATATCGACACCCAGAAGGCGGATAGGAGGCTTCACTGCAACGATTCTAGCATCCAGGGAATCATCCCTAGCCGACTGCCTCAGACCATGTGGGGACAGCCGCCCCCGCCTGTCCTGGTGGAGCGAAGCGCCGCAGCTCGGAGCCGCAAACCGGCCGCGGTTGCTCTCATGACTGCCCGACCCCGCGTACTATACTGCTGCATCAACGCATGGGATCGTTACTCTTTTTCGCGTTTTCGTGGTGGGGAATCCTGCTGCAGGCGTTCGCGATTATCCACTTCATCCGGCGCCGCCCGGAAACTTTCTGGTTGTGGATCATCCTTATCGGTGGCTGGCTTGGCGCCCTGGTGTACATCGCGGTCGAGGCCATCCCCGATGCCGGCCTGTTGCGCCAGTCATTTAAAGCCTTCCCGCGCAGGAAGCGCATCCGCGAGCTGGAGTCGGCCGTAAGCGACAACCCGTCAGCCGGGAATTACGAGGAACTGGGTGATCTCTACCTCGAGGAAGAGCACTTCACAAAGGCGCGGCAGGCTTACGACAAGGCGATTTCGTCCCGCACCGACTCGCCCGACCCGTTCTACCGTCGCGGCGTGGCCGCCATCCAGATGGGAGACTTTGCGGCCGCTCTGCCTGACCTCGAACGCGTGGCGTCCACCGATCCAACCTATGATTTTCAGCGCGCCGCGGGATTGCTGGCCCATGCCTATGCCAACACCGGCCAGCCCGAAAAAGCCGAAGCACTGTTCCGGCAGGTCACCAAAATATCCACCTCTTCCGAGACCTACTACAACTATGCCTGCTTCCTGGCCTCCCAGCAACGCGATGCCCAAGCGCGGGAGTGGGCCAGGCAGATCCTGGCGAAAAAGCCCACCATGCCGGGATATTTGCGCCGTCGCGAGCGGCCGTGGTTCCGCAAGGCGTATGGTCTGTTGAA
>Ga0075015_100000806_pt1 | contig 11262 bp, 7 predicted proteins | sample AleBraG_ABR_2013_FD_71476 | JGI IMG/M metagenome (GOLD analysis project Ga0075015, IMG submission 71476) | Freshwater sediment microbial communities in response to fracking from Pennsylvania, USA - Alex Branch Run_MetaG_ABR_2013 | ecosystem: Environmental > Aquatic > Freshwater > Creek >...
AACTACTGCTTGCCCACCTCAATGCCACCCAGACCCTGTTTCCTGGCACCCATCTCACCCTGGTCTTCAAACTCGGGTCAGCTTAATTTCATCCAGATCAGGAGGTCTGAACGTCAACCGCGGGCGTTTTGACATCGGCCTGTTCGACATCAGCACGGAGATCGCCCGGGCGGCGGAGACGCTGGCAGTGGCGGAGACCGGCAAAGAGCCGTTCGCTGGCCGCACCGGCGATTTCAAACGCCATTATTACCTGGCGGAGGCCCGCGAAATCATGCCTTATCGGCTGTACGTACCGAAAGCCTACGACGGAACGCGCCCGTTCCCTTTGGTAGTCGCGCTGCACGGCTTGGGAGGTACCGAGGACTCGATGCTGGGGCCGAACTACCGGATGATCCCGGAGGCAGAGTCGCGCGGATACATTGTGGTCGCGCCGCTGGGATATCGCATCGATGGCGGCTACGGCAGAGGTGCGGGTCCGGGAAATAAGCGATCGGAGCTCAGCGAGCAAGACGTGATGCACGTGCTGGCACGCGTGCGCCACGAGTTTAAGATCGACGACCAGCGCATTTATCTGATGGGGCACTCCTTGGGTGGAATTGGCACCTGGGCGCTGGGAGCGAAATATCCAGCGATTTGGGCGGCGCTGGGGCCAATCTCAGGGGTTGCCGATCCGCGCACCGTAGCGGTGATGCGAAACATACCCGAGGTGGTGGTACACGGCGATGACGACAACACGGTCCCCGTGAGTGGTTCGCGGGCCATGGTGGCGGAGATGAAGAAGCTCGGCGTGGACGTGAAGTACATCGAGGTGCCCGGCGGCAGCCATACCAGCGTCCCCGGGCCCAACATGTCCGCCATCTTCGATTTCTTCGACTCGCATAAGAAGACAGTGGAAGCCGGCACCAAGTGACAGCCAACGGGTGGAGCAGACGCCCTCGTCTGCGGCGGACCCCTGGTCCTACGGCCCGCTGGTTTTTGCCGCTGCGCCCGTCGATACCGCGTTTGACTTGCCGTCGGGCGTGCGCGTGTACTTCTTGAACCAGCTCATCATGTAAAGCTGAGTGCGGATGAAGTTCGACGGCTTCGACGCCGTTCCATGGTATTCGCCCTCGAATTGAAGCATCTTGACGGGCACGCCACGAACCTTCAGCGCCGCGTAGTACTCCTCGGTTTGCGGCATCGGTGTCCGGCGATCGAGCACCCCCGTCATCAGCAGCGTCGGCGTCGTGACCTTCCCCACCGTCATGACTGACGAGTGCGCCAGCCAGTCGCTGGGATCTTCCCAGAACGGTTTCTGGAAAAAGCTATAGGTGAACAGCGGAATGTCGCTGTTGCCCGTCATGCTCATCCAGTCGATCACAGGGCAGCGCACCGCCGCCGCGGCAAAGCGGTCGCTATGACCAATCACCCAACTGGAAAGTACTCCGCCGCCGCTACAGCCGGACACATACATTCGCGTGGTATCGACGAAACCCTTGCTGATGGTCGCGTCCACTCCAGCCATCAGGTCGTCGTAATCGGGCCCCGGATAGTTGTGATCGATGCCGCCGGAGAAAGCGGTGCCATATCCGGTGCTACCGCGCGGATTGAGATAGAGCAGGACGAAATCGTTGGCGGCGAAATTCTGGAACATGTAATTGAACGCCACACTGTACATGGAAAACGGTCCACCGTGGATTTCCAGGATGAGCGGGTACTTCTTGGTTGCGTCAAAATCGGGCGGCTTCACCACCCAGCCCTGCACTTTCGCGTTGCCGCTGGACGGGAAATTGATCTCCTCGGTTTTCGCCAGGTGCATGCCGGCCAATAAACCCGCGTTGACGTTGGTGAGCTTGGTAATTTCCTTGGGCCGGCGCAGATTGTAGCGCACAACTTCGGGTGGATTTTCGGGATCGGTGCGCGTGCCCGCCGCCATCAGGTCGCTGGAGACCGAATCCATGGTCAGCACATGGGCGCCCGTGGTGACCGCCTTCACTCCCCCGCCCGCGAGGGCCGCAAACTGGGCGTTCCGGGAGCCGCGATCTTCCGCGTCGAAGTAGACACCCGCTGAATCCGGAGCCCAGCGCATATTCAGCGGATCGCGGTCGTAATCGCCACTGATCTTCCGCATTTCTCCGCCTGCGAACGGGACCACATAAAGGTCCGCTACCGAATGAGTACGCTTCGATTGCGGGTAGCCAGTGAAGGCCACGGATTTGCCGTCGGGCGAAACCGCCGGGCGAGTCCAGGAACCCGGCTTGCCAACCAGTTCGCGAATGGCGCCGGACTCAATGTCCGCCACCAGCAGTTGCGAGGTTTGATAGTGCAGATCGGCTTCCGCGCTACGGTCGGCTTCAAACACGATGGATTTGCTGTCGGGAGTCCAGTCCATCAGCACCGCGCCGCGCAGCTCGCCCGCGCCCGCGCTCCACTTGCCGGTTGTGATCTGCCGGGGGGCGCCGCCATCGGCCGAGACGACGAACAGGTGATTATGCCCGTCTTCGAGAAAACCGACCTGATCCTGGCGGTAGTGAAGTGTTTCCACCGCGCGCGGCGTGGCCATCCAATGCGCGCCTTGCGGGGCGGTGGGCATGCTGATGGTCCACGTGTCCTTCTCCGGCACGAACATGGAAAACGCGATCGACTTGCCGTCCGGCGACCAGCGCGCGTCGGCGACCTTGTCCGTCGCATGCGTAACCTGGGTGGCGGGTCCATCGGCATCGATCCACTTCACAAAAATCTGTGGACCTTTCGGCTCTCCGTCGTTGAGGAAGAGAATGCGCTTGCCGTCTGCCGACCAGCGGGGATTCGAGCCTTTGGTGAGGAACCGGTGCTGGCTGCCGTCGACATTCATGATCCAGAGCGAGGAGTCCCAGCGATCCTCGATCTTGTTGGCCTGCTGGCGGGTGTAGACAATTCGCGCGCCATCGGGAGAGATTTGCGCATTGCTGATGCGTTCGAGGTCAAAATAGTGATCGTTGGTGAGGCGCGTGGTAGATCGGGTCTCTTGAGAAGCGGCGGTGAAGGCAGCCGAAAGAATCAAGGCCGCCAGTGCGGCGGTTCGTATTTTCATGCAGGACGCTCCGAAAGGCAGTTTTGGCTTAGTATACACGAATCGCCGGGCAAGGCCGACGGGCTGGCTTAGCTGTTCCTGGCGCGGCGTTTGGCGGGCAAGAACGTTGCACGCTCCGATCCCCACAAATGTCGGTGGACCGTGGTTAGGTTTCATGTCGCGAATGCCTTACCCCCAATACTGTTCACTTAATAACATTTTCATGGTATTCTGTCTTAGGGCGAAAGGCCTCCAGAAGGAGGTCGCTCCATGCGCGTTACTTCCGTGGAGTCCACCGCGCTCGCGACGGTGGGCTACGACGAAGCCCGAGAACTGCTGCAGGTGGAGTTCTGTGGTCGGGCGATCTACCATTACTTTGGCGTCCCGGCAACAGTGCACCAAGGGCTGTTGGGTGCGCCTTCCTAAGGGCAGCTACTTCAATCAGGCGATTCGAGGACGATTTTCATTTTGCCTGATCTCTGAGGTGCGGGGCGAGGCGCCGGATGCACAATGCCGGCCGGGTTCCGCCGACAGGAGGTAGCCATGGCGCGCACCCTAGCAGCCTTGCCAGCCGGCAGCCGGATTACCGATTACATCAGTCTCGGCGTCATTGCCAAGTTCTTTCCCGTCGAGAAAATACGGGAAGTCCTGGAGCAGACCAAACGCGCCAGCGTCCGCGAGCGCGATTTGCCCGCGCATGTGGTGGTCTATTACGTGATCGCTCTGGCGCTGTACATGCGATCTTCGTACCGCGAGGTCCTGCGCTGCCTGCTGGAAGGCGTGCAGTGGCTGCTGGACCCTTCGGCCAAGGTGAAGGTCGCCGGCAAATCCGGCATTTCCCAGGCCCGCAGCCGCCTGGGTGCCGAGCCGATGAAGAGACTCTATGCCGCACTAGTAGCTCCGATTGCGGAGAAGCGCACCCGGGGCGCCTGGTATCGGCAGTGGCGTCTGGTCAGTCTGGATGGCAGCACGCTCGATATTGCCGACACCGCGGAAAACGAGAAGGCGTTTGGGCGTCCGGGCGCAAGTCGGGGCTCCAGTGCTTTCCCCAAGATCCGATTCGTGGCGCTGCTGGAGAGCGGTACGCACGTGCTGTGGAATGCGCACATGGACAAATATGCCACCGACGAACTCACTCTGGCGGAAACCGTGGTCCCCGCGTTGCAGAAAGGAATGTTGTGCCTGGCGGACCGGTTCTTCCCCAGTTACAAACTCTGGCGCGCGGCGGCGAAGACGGGAGCGGATTTACTCTGGCGCACGCGCCAGAACGCGCGTCTGGATGTGGAAAAACGCCTCCCAGACGGCTCTTACCTCAGCCGCATCTACGCCTCCACCTCCGACCGGCGGAATCGACGCAACGGGATTGTGGTTCGAGTCATTGACTACCGCTTGCAAGACGTTAAAGACACCGAGCCAATCTATCGCCTGATCACAACCATACTCGATCACCAGCAGGCCCCGGCCCAGGAACTGGCAGCGCTGTATCACGAGCGGTGGGAAATCGAGACCGCCCTGGACGAGTTGAAAACGCATCTGCGCGGCGCTCAGATCGTTTTACGCAGCAAGACGCCGGAACTGGTACAGAAGGAGTTCTTTGGTCTGCTCATGGCGCACTTTGCCATTCGCGGCCTCATGCACGAAGCTGCCCTGAAGGCAGACGAAGATCCCGACCGGCTTTCCTTTCTTCATTCGGTGCGGTTGTCCAGCGGCGCATGACCCGCTACGGCGCTTTTCCCCCCTCAGCAGAAGAAAACCTTCCATGAAGCGATCCTTGACGAGATTCTTAAGGAGCGCGTCGTATCGAGCAGGAATCGGATCAATCCGCGTGGCGTGAAACGGAAAATGAGCAACTACAATCTACGTCCACGCAAACGCCAGCGCACTCGCCGCCTCGATGTCGCCAAGCGAATCAGGATTGTTAAGTGAACACTATTGTACTTAAAGGTAGGCGTCCGTCCACAGGTTCGGTGAACTCAGCGGACCTTCAGTGAACGCCGCCACGTTTCGGGAAATTCGGTCGGCTCCGCCAAGTAGCCGATTCGGTGATCCGATCGCAGGACGCGATAAGCCTGCCACGCCTCATCTGGAACCATGACCTCCTCTTGCATGACGTGCTTGTTCGTCAATGACCGCAGAAAGCCCAACTGGGTAAGGCGGCAGAACGCGAGTCTTCGTCTTGAAGATTGCGGAACCAGCGCCGTGCTACTCAGTGGTGGGTGTGTCGTTCCGCGGCCAGGGCAATCCAGACGTTAACGTCAGGCAAGTAGGTCATCAAAGTCGAAACTCGACAAGTCTAGCGTTCCCGGCCGCTTTGAGCGAATTACAGGCAACTCCCCGTCGCGCCCGCCACACAAGCCGGAGGCGCCGGACCCGAGGGTGCCTTTCACTTCTCCACGGCCTCCACTATAAACTGTTCCACCGTGGCTCCCCGCGAGGCCGCCAGCGCTTCACTCTTCTGGTGGAGGGAATCCGGAAGATTCACTATGGTCTTCATAATGCATCCGTTTCATTTATTCTCCCGTGCCTTCACGCGAACCTGTTGAGCGAAGGATCGAGCCGTGGAAATGGGAATAACGGATAGTTCGCCTGCAAAATGGCACGGGCGATTGGCGAGGAGGCGGTGCTCAAGCGGCCCGCCCGATTGCGGCTACTTTGAAAAATGATTGGGGCAGCCAGATTTGGCTGCCCCGGATGTTACCGCAAATGAGTGAATGACTCTAGAACGTGATTTTCGCGCCGAGCCTGATGATGCGCGGACCGGCCGTGAGGCTGCTTCCGCTGCCGGTGTTCTCGCCCGCCGTAATGTTGAGGAACGTGGGTTGTTCGGGGTACGGACTCGGAATCGGCAAAGTCGTATGGTTGAAGGCATTCTGAGCCTCTCCCCGAATCTGCAGTTTCAATCGTTCCGTAATACTGAAGGTCTTGTAAATGGAAAGATCCGCCCGCTGATAGCGAGGCCCGGTTTGGGTGTTGCGGCCGATTCCAAACGGCGTTCCAAAGGCCTTGTCGGCCGCCAGGTTGTTGTAAATAAAGTGGACGGCGCTTGGCGCGACCACGGTGCTGGTACCGTATAGAACGAGCTGCCCGGCGGAGTTGAACTGGCCGACGGTGTTGGCCGGGGCGTTTGGATTCGACAAGAACGGACGGACCGTGTCGTAGCCGGCAAAGGCGCCATTAAACGTGCTATCCGAGAGCACATTCGCGGTGGTGCTCTGTTGCGAGATGGTGAACGGACGGCCGGACTGCCATACATCGAACATGCCGACGCTCCAGCCGCCGGCCAACCGGCCGTACCAACTGTGGCTGTTGCGCAACCAGGGTGTTTGCCACGTCAGGTTCAGGGAGAAGGCTTGCGGAATATTGTTGTTGGACCGTGCCTTCTCTCCCGAAGTGACGTTGAACGGATCCTGGGCCAACAGAATGGATCCGGAAGTCGTGTTAAAGCTGTAGGCTTCGCTCACGTTGTCCATGGTCTTGCTCCAGGTGTAAGAGGCGCCCAGCGAGAGTTGGTTGTAGAGGTTGCGGACGTTATAGGTAGTCTGCAGCCCGTTGTAGCTGGACTGGCCGCTGTTATCGCGGATGCGGATATTGCCGAAGTTCGGAACAATACGGCCATTGCAGATCGAACACGTGGAACTCGTGGTTGGGGACACACCGGCCGGTACGACACTGGCAAAGCCGTTGTTGATGTACGTATCGATCCTTGGATTACCGTCGCGGCTGGCGAATTGGGCCACCGCGCGAGTGCGCACAACTCGGACTTCAAAGCCCATATTGCTTCCGATGCGCCGCTGGATGCCCAGCGAAAAGCTTTCCGAATAGGGCGATTTGAAATTCTTGCTAAACAGGGTCTGATTCAGGGTTCGCGGATCCGCTCCCTTGGGCGGCGCGAACAGCGTCTGGAGGTTGGCGCCCGTAATATTGCTGGGCTCTGCGACTCCTGACGATAGCGTGTAGGCATAAACCACGGGCGAGTTCGTCTGCGCGTTCAGCATCAGGTTGTAGAACGAGGGGTCATAGGAAATGGCAAAACCGCCGCGAACCACGGTTTGGTCCTGTCCCAGCAATTGGCCTAGGAATCCATCGCGCTTAGAGGGCGACCACGCAAAACCCACGCGCGGCGCGAAGTTCAGATAACTGGCTGGGACGACGGGATACGTACGCTGATCGAGAGGCAGCGTGGTGTCCCAAATGGCGGTTGCCGGATTGCTCTCGCGAGCCACGGTGTAACGGTTCAGCAGGTTGATCGGCTGTCCGGAATACTCATAGCGCAGACCAAGATTGATGGTCAGATTGGGCCGGAACTTGAAATCGTCCTGAATGTAATAAGATTGGTCCAGTTCCTTCGGCTCTTGAGTAGCCACGCCCGCGGCGCCATTAAACGCCGAAGGCACGTTGTTCACGTAGTTCTGGAAGCTCGTAAACTGGAATTGGCCGTTGACAGTCGGCAAAAACCCCAGCGGAATGTTGTCCTTGATGAACTGCACTCCAGCCTTGAGCGAATGCCGGCCTAACTGCTTGCTCAGGTTGTCCTGATACTGATAGCTGTTCACCAGCCGGTATTGGGGCAGGTTGGTCGCCAGTCCATATCCCAGGTAGCCACCGCTGATGGTGACGTTGGCGATGTTCTGCGTCAATTGGCTGAAGGGGAATGTCGTGCCGCCCTCAAAAAAGAAGCCGGTCTTGACAAAGCTGAAACGGAACTCATTGACCAGCGTGGGTGAGAACGTATGCACCCAACTGCCGCCGGCCTGCTTGCTGTTGCCCGGGTTGTTGTAAAAATAGCCCGCCTGGCCGTTGCTGGCGGCATTAGAAAAGGTGTTGCTCTGCTTGTAGTACTTCCCGGTGATGACGTCGCGCGTGGACGGATGATAGTCGATCTTGAAACCGCCGTCCCAATTGTTTTGCGGTTGGGAATAAAATCGCTCCACGCTGGCAAATTCGATGGGGACCGAAGTTCCGGCGGCAGTGGTCAGATTTTTCGTGGTGATGCTGCCGGGAACAATCTGGAGACCCCCGAAAGTGTTTCCAAACGGACCGTACTTGGCCAGGTTCTGCACCGTGACCGAGTTCGGAAAGGCCGCCGCCAACTGTTGTAAGCCCAGCGGATCGGGTGTGAGCGTGCTTCCGGTCCCGATGGAAGAGCCGTTGGAACGCCCCCATTCGCGCTGCAGCCAGCCGTTGAAGAAGATCTTGTCCTTCCAGATCGGTCCATCGCCCTGGCCGGCCAGAATCGAATCCAGGAACTTGGGAGGATTGGTGAGACCCGAAGCCCGCTGGATATTATCGAGCGCGGTCCAATTCTGATCGTCTCTGCGGAGATAGGTCCCCACGCCGTGAAAAGCGTTGCTGCCGGTTTTCACCAGCACGTTCACGATCGCGCCGGCATTGCGGCCATACTCGGCGCTAAACTGATTGGTGATCACCTGAAACTCGCCGATGGCTTCAAGGTTGGAAAAGAAAAATCCCGGACCGGCAATCGTCGGATCATTGTTATCCTGGCCGTCCAGCAAGAAATTGTTCGAGCGGGCACGCTGGCCGTTGGCCGAAAACACCAAGCCGTTGCTATTGATGTTGCCGAATCCCACTACCACACCCGGAGAAAGCAAGGCGAGTCTGTCGACGCTGCCTTGGATGCCCGGCAATTCCACTATCTTGTTGGACTCCACCGTGAAGCTCAACTGCGCGGTGTCGGACTCCACTAGTGCGGCCGAGCCTTCCACCACCACGGTGTCTTGCGTCGCGCCCACTTGTAGCGCGACATTCGCTACCGTGTCGTTGCCGACCTGAACCTCGATATCCCTTTCATCCACCGAGCGAAATCCGGCCGCTTCGACGCGGACGGAGTATTTGCCCGGCGTCAGGAATGAGGCCTTGTAGACCCCCGAGTCGTTGGTCGCCAATTCGGTCGCCACGCCGGTGCCTTGGTTGCGCACCACTACTTTGGCCTTCGGAATCAGGGCGCCGCTGGAGTCGGACACACTACCGCTGATAGAACCGGTTGTGATTTGTGACCAAGCAGCCACGCTGCCTAGTAGAAAGGAGAGCAACAACACGAGCGCTAACTTGCTTCGCAGATTCATAGAGATCACAACGTTGTCAACTAGCTGAAAACAAACGCAAAGGTTGCGTGACGCTAACTGACAAGACACCTTTCCCCAGAGAAATGATTGTTTACAGTCTGTTACATTTGCCCCCGGGGTGTCAAGGAGTAATTTGTAAACTCTTCATGAATGACTGGAGGCGGAGGTACCAGTCGCTGTAAGGCTTTTTGCATCAACTGGTTAGGCGGGTCCTGCGCGGGCGGCATCGACCACGAGAGAGCTATCTTGGCTCCAGCCGCGCTCAATTAAACCTCAAATCCCCAGCCGATCTCACGATAAGGTTTTTGTGAGCCGGTTTGTGAATGACGCGATGCACCTGCTGGAAGCTGCCGAACAAGCGAAGCATGCCGGCAACCCTGCTTCCGACTTGACGATCTTGATCTCACAACAGGGCGGAATTCACATGATCGCCGGTTCCGATTGGCCGCTCGATTCACTGCAATCCCACCACGGCTCCCGAACCGCCTATCGGGTCAGCGAGCATGCCTCCAAGATCCGTGTGGAGGGACGCGAGGCCGGCCGCACCTGTGTGTTCGAGACCGAGCCGCCCGAGCGCGCCGCCCGGATTCTGCTGGGTCAGATGCCCCGAGCTTTGGCCGCTTGATCAGAGTTCCATCGCCAAATTTTGAGCCGCACCATCCACTCCGGTAAAGCATCACTTCGTCCGTGATCCTTAGTTACCCCTAGGACACTTACCCCTCGCCGGGAAGAATAAGTTTGATTTGTCGTATATTTTTCCGGCGGCGATGCGCCCCTTAAAGACCGATCGTTGAACTTTGAGCGTGAATCACGTCAGTTTGCGAGAGGAGCCTATGAAAATAATTCGTCCCGAACGAACTTTGAAGCTGCTGAGCGGCGTAGCGCTGCTGGCGCTTACCCCGTTGTCGGCGTTGGCACAAACCAGCCCTAGCTCCAACAACCCTTGCCCGCGCTTGGCCCCGGGCAGCACTGTTCCGGAACCCCCCAATCTGTTCAGCCAGAATGGACAGTTGACGGTGCGTCTTTCCTACAACACGATGCAGGATCCGAACGGCAATCCCCGATACTGCTTTACCACCCCGGACGGCACGGAATCCCCAACGCTGTTCGTCAAGCCTGGTGACACGCTGACGGTACTCGTGAAGAACAACCTTCCGGCCCCGACTTCAGCAGCCTCGATGGCGCCGGTGACCAACGCTTCCACCGTGTGCGGCGCTTCCACACAGGATGCATCGTCGATGAATATTCACTACCACGGTACGAACACCTCGCCGGCCTGCCATTCGGACGAGGTGATCCACACTTTGATCAACTCGGGCCAGACGTTCACCTATAACATCGTGTTTCCTGCCAATGAACCTCCCGGACTCTACTGGTATCACCCGCACGTACATGGGTTGGCCGAGGCAGCCGTGCAAGGCGGCGCATCGGCGGCCATTGTGGTGGAAGGAATCCAAAATGTTCAGCCAGCGGTGGCGGGCTTGCCTCAGAGGATATTCGTAATTCGGGATCAATTGCTGCCTGCCGGAAGTCTCGGGCAATCTCCTCCGGGCGGGCCTATTCCAGGGTGGGATGTTTCGGTGAACTACGTACCGATCCTCTACCCAAACTTTGTACCTGGCAAGGTTCGGATGCGGCCGGGCGAAAAGCAATTCTGGCGCATATCGAATTCCGCCGCGGACACGATTGTCGATCTTCAACTGGTATACGACGGCGTTCCGCAGACGATTCAGATTGTCGGCCTGGATGGCGTGCCCACCGGCTCGCAAGACGGCAATTCGCAAGGCAAGCTGGTGCCGGCGACGCATATTCGCGTTCCGCCCGCGGGTCGTGTTGAGTTCATCATGACCGGACCAGCGGCGACCGTCCGGCATGCCATTTTCCAGACCCAGTTCGTGAACACGGGCCCCGACGGCGACAATGACCCGCAACGCACGCTATTTACGATCACGCCGGACACTGGTGCGCCCGAACCCACGCTGCAGATTGGACAGGTGGACGGTCCGGCGAGTCCCTCCCGTTTCGCGGGCTTGTCCACGACGCCCGTCACCTCCAACCGGACGCTGTATTTTTCTGAAGACAACGCCAATCAGCAGTTCTTTATTACGGTTGAAGGGCAGACTCCGACGTTGTTCAGCGCAAATAACC
>Ga0075015_100000808_pt1 | contig 11241 bp, 11 predicted proteins | sample AleBraG_ABR_2013_FD_71476 | JGI IMG/M metagenome (GOLD analysis project Ga0075015, IMG submission 71476) | Freshwater sediment microbial communities in response to fracking from Pennsylvania, USA - Alex Branch Run_MetaG_ABR_2013 | ecosystem: Environmental > Aquatic > Freshwater > Creek >...
CAAAGTGACTGCGCCACCTCGCGTACTGATATTGGAGTCGGAGCATCCAGCCGACCTCGATTTATATGCTCAGGCCGTTGCCCGCGCGTTCCCAGAGGTGGAAGTGCGGTGCGCGGGCAGCGTACCCGCCGCGCTGGCTGAAGCCGGGGGCGCAAACGTTCTGGTGGCCAAGGCCCACGCCGTGCCGGCGGAGCTGGTGGCCGCGATGCCGCGATTGGAGTGGATACAGGCTTTGACCACCGGGGTGGATCACCTGCTCTCACTGCCGATTCCTGCGGCGGTGCGCATCACTTCGGCACGCGGCATACATGGACCTCAGATGTCGGAGCTGGCCATCCTCATGATGCTGGCCTTGCAACGGGATTTTCCGCGCATGCTGGAGAACCGGCGCCTGGGAAAGTGGGAACGCTGGCCGCAGCCGCTGCTGCAGGGTAAGCGGGTGGTCATTGTCGGCGTCGGCGTCATCGGTGAGATGCTGGCCATTCGCTGCCAGGCATTGGGCATGGAGGTGACGGGGTGCAGTAACGGGCGCACGCAGGCGGCGGGCTTTGCGCGAATCGAGCCGCGAGAGCAGCTGGCCAGTCTGGCGGCGCACGCCGATTTTGTGATCGTACTCACCCCTTACGAAGCCCAGACCCACCACCTGATCAATGGCGCGATTCTCGCCGCCATGAGCCGCAGCGCGTACCTGATCAACCTGGCGCGCGGCATGGTGGTGGATGAAGCGGCGCTGATCGCGGGCTTACGCGCGGGGCAGATTGCCGGCGCCGCACTGGATGTATTTGAACGCGAGCCGCCGGCGCCGGACAGTCCGCTCTGGACGCTGCCCAATGTCATCATGACGCCCCACATCGGCGGCTTGAGCAGTACTTACGGGCAACAACTGCTCCCCTTGGTGCTGGACAATTTACGGGCCTTTCAGGCACGTGCGTGGCACAGCATGCGCAATACAGTGACCCGGAGATAAGTTTCATGGCCAGCACGCTCTTCACCCACGTGCGCGTGTTCGATGGCTCTGGGGCCGCACCTTACTTTGGTGAGGTGCTGGTGACGGACCAGCGCATCGCGGCGATTTCCCGTGACGGGGACACACCCCTCTCAAGCGCAGCCAGGGGCACAGGTGACGCCGGAGGCGCCGGATGCGCCGGATGCACAACAGTGGACGGGCATGGCGCCACGCTGATGCCAGGCCTCACGGAGGCGCACGCTCACTTGAGCTGGCCCAGTTCGGTGGAGCGTTTTGTGCCCGGCATGGCGTTGCCGCTGGACGATCTTGTGCTCAACACCGCGCGCAACGCCCGCATACTCCTCGATCATGGGTTCACCAGCGCCTACTCGGGCGGCTCGCTGGCCAAGACCATTGAGGTGACGCTGAAAGCCTGCATCGATTCGGGCGGCTTGCCCGGGCCGCGGCTGGTGGCCTCATCAATCGAGCGGGAACCGCCCACGAACAATGCGACCCTGGATCCCGGGGCCGTTGCGGATCACGGGTCGGGCCCGGAGGCGGTGCGCGCTTTCGTCAGGAGTTGTGCTGAACTGGGCGCGAAGTCGGTCAAGTTCAATCTCTCCGGAGAGAGCGCTCTGAAGCCCGGGGCCTCGCTCCAATTGCTGTACAGCGACGACGAGATACGCGCCGCCGGTGAACAGGCCCGCGCGTCAGGTGTGTGGTTAACGGGACACGCGCATGCCGCTGACGCGATCAAGATGGGACTGCGGCACAGCTTTCGAGTGCTCTACCACTGCACCTACGCCGACGCCGAAGCCATCGATATGCTGGAGTCTGGCAAAGAGCAGATCTTCGTTGCGCCGACCCTTGGCATCGTGCAGGCGACGTTGGATGCGGCGCCGCCGCCGCACTTCGACATGCGCCACATGAAGGAGGACGCGCGCATCGTGCTGGAGCGGTTGGGAATGCTGGTGCCGGAATTGGTCAAGCGCGGCGTGCGCGTCCTGCCCGGTGGTGACTACGGTTTTCCCTTCAATCCCAATGGGCGCAACGCTCGGGATCTGGAGCTTTTCGTGCGGCACCTTGGCTTCACACCCACCGAGGCACTGGTGGCCGCTACTCGACTTGGGGGCCAGATCATGGGGATGGGCGATGAGCTGGGCCAGATCAAGGTGGGGTACCTGGCGGATCTGCTGCTGGTGGATGGGGATCCCACCCAGAATGTGGCGCTGCTTCAGGACAGAACCAAGCTGCTGGCCATCATGCAGAACGGGCGCTTTTACAAGCCGCCGGGAGCGGTGCAATGAGCTCGGATGCGCAGGTTCTTCCCAGTGGACCACCGCCGGCCATCGAGGCGCGCATTCGTGCGCTGGGCGCGGTGCTCGATATGCGCACCACACAGGAGATCTACGAGCCGCTGTTGGCCCAGCAGCGGCGCGACGGGATACAGATTGAGCGTGATCTCGTGTACGGGGCCGATGAGCGCCATCGCCTGGATGTGTACCACGTGCCAGAGGGTGCGCGCGCCGGCGCCGCCGCGCCCATGCTGCTGGCGTTTCACGGCGGCGGGTTCATTCGCGGCGACAAGCAGCAGCGCGAGAATCTGGGATTACGCTTCGCGCGCGAGGGCTTTGTCACGCTCGTGCCCAACTATCGGTTGGCGCCCGCGCACCACTGGCCGGCGGGGGCCTTGGACGTGGCGGCCGCGTTGGGCTGGGCGATAGAGCATGCGGCGCAGTTGGGCGGCGATCCAAAGCGCATCTGGCTGCTGGGGGAATCGGCGGGTGCAGCCCACGTGGCCACCGCCGCACTGTTGACGCGCTTTCATCCGCCCGGCGCGGCGGGCTTGCCCATTGCCGGTGCGATACTGATATCGGGGGTTTACAACGTGCAGTTGGAACTGCTGGCGCGCCGGCAGTTTGGCGTGCCGACACCCGACCCGCGCAATGAACCTTATTTTGGGAGCGATTTCGCGCGCTATCCGGCCATGTCGGTGGTCGAGCACATCGATGCGCGGGCCTTTCCCCTCTTGATCACCTACGCGGAGCTGGACCTGTTGCCCATGCAGGTGCAGGCTGGTGAATTGTTCGCGCGCTTGGTCACCCGGCACGGGTTTGCGCCCGAACTGGCCGTGATCCGTGGCCACAATCACCTTACGCAGGTCTACTCGATCAACACCGGCGATGAATCCCTCTCCTATCCGGTGCTGCGCTTCATGAGAGCCTTAGGCGCCTGAGGTGGCGCGCTGACCAGGACTTTCAGTCCGGCTGCGGCGCACACCTCATCCTGGTGACCGATCGGCGTCCCAGCGGCGCCGCTGACGCCGATGGCGCCGATGAGCTCCGCACCGACTGTGATCGGTAATGCGCCGCCTTCCACGAACATATTGGGTGTGACCCGGGCGAGTTCGGCGGGCGTCCGAGTAACGAGGGCATTGGCCTGAGAGCTCGGCATTCGAAAGGTCAGGGCCGTCAGGGCCTTGCGCATGGCGACAAATACGTGGCTTCCATCTGAGCCGTCAGCGGTGAGCAAGGCGCGCGCTTCGCCCACGGAGTCGATCACCGCCACGCCAACGCGGTAGCCGGACGCGCCACAGGAATCGATGGCGGCACGCGCTGCGGCAGCGGCCTGCGCCAGGGTGGGTCCGCGCGCCGTGGATTCCGGGGGAGTGCCGGGACCACGATGCAGTGCACTGGCGGGAATGGGTGGCATGGGCACCAATTGACCCCGTTCATCGAGCATGCCGAAGGGCGGCAGGTTATCAGCCGGGAGGCTGCGCGCGGAGGCGGGCCGGTCGTGAAACGGGCTGTCGGCCGCGGCACAGGCGCCGCTCCCCACACCGGCCAGCGGGGCAAGCAGAGCAATCAAAGCAATCAAAGTAAATGGTCGCATGGCGCTCCTTCCAAAATCAATGCACAACGCAGGAATTCTCCCGCTACGGGTGAGTCCGCGATAGCATCAGAGCATGACACGAGGACGCCTGGCCAAGCCAATTTACGAGAGCCTGCCGGTGCTGTATGCGCTGATCGGAGTGGTGTTGCTGGGGTTGAGTTACCGCTTCGAGGCGGCCGAGTGGAGTGGGCTGTGCGCCGTGGGCGGCCTGCTGGGACAGGTGGCCGGCCTGGCAATATGGATGCATCGGCGCGATTACCGGGCGACCAGTGCGGACTACTTGCGACGCGGCAAGTCGGTCACGGATTCGGACGAGACGCGTTAGGCCGGCGGCACGGCAATTTTGTGCTGGCCGGTGTCAGCGTTGGCATCCTGGGCGTGCGCCCGGAGCCCTGGCCGTTCATCGATGTACATGAGCTGGTGAGTGCCCAGCACGATGACGTCGCCATCGTTCAGGTTGTGATGGCGGAGGCGTTTGTCCTTGATGTAGATGCCGTTGCTGCTGTTCAGGTCTTCGATGACGCACAACTTGTCGTTGGTGGTGATCTGGCAGTGGTGACGGCTGACCACACGGCTGTCGACGCGCAGATCAGCGTTGGTGGCACGGCCAATGATCACGCGGCCTGGATACAAGGGCATATCGGTCACCGTACGCCCGTCAGTGACCAGCAGCAGCCGGGCCAGGGGCGCGCGCTGTTGCGCGCGTTCGGTCGCGCGCTCCGGTGAGCGCGCTGGTTTGCCGTGAATCATCAACGCGTGCGCGCCGGCGGCGGTGCGGGCCGCGAATTCCGTCCACTGCAGCTCGTCAATGGCCGCCTGGACATCCTGAGGGGTGACATGGTCGCGATCGAGATTGCAGGCGGCCAGGAGCGAAGTATCGCACAGCGTGTTGATCAGGCGCGGCACGCCGCCGGTGTAGCGGTAGATGATCTCGAAACAGGCCGCCGCAAAGATCTCGCGACCTGCCGAACCGGCGACTTCGAGGCGATGCAGAATGTAGCCCTGCATGTCCTCTTCTGAAAGCGCGCCAAGATGAAAGCGCAGCCGGACGCGCTGCGCCAGCTGCACCAGTTCGGGTGCGTCCATCTTGTCGTTCAACTCCGGCTGGCCGGCCAGAATGATGCGCAGTACTTTTTCCTTTGTGGTCTCGACCCCGGAGAGCAGGCGGATCTCCTCCAGTACCCGCAAGCCTAAGTTCTGTGCTTCATCGACGATCAAGAGCACTTTGCGGTTGGCGGTGTACTGTTCCACCAGGAAACTATTGAGAGTGGCCAGCAGCTCGGCTTTCTTCATCTGAAATGGATTGAAGCCGAACTGCACCAGCACGGCCTGCAGAAACTCCAGGGTCGAGACCTGGGTTTGGTTGATCTGGGCGACCACCACGTCCTTTTCCAGCTCGCGCAGGAACGTCTCTATCAGCGTGGTCTTGCCCGCACCGATCTCGCCGGTGATCACCACGAAGCCGTCTGTGAACCAGATGGTCGACTCCATGTACGCCTTGGCGCGTGCATGATCCTTGCTGAGGTACAGGAACTGTGGGTCGGGACTGAGCCTGAAGGGCAGTTCCCGCAGCTTGAACAGTTCCAGATACATGGTGGCCCTTAAGCGGGCAAACCGTGCAAAGTGGACGGGCGGAGCGAGAGGGCGCGCAGCACGCGGCGCATGCGCCGGTTGCGTTCGGCCGCCGTGGGCGCCACCAGGGTGCAATGCCCGAGTTTGCGACCCGGGCGCGCGCGCTTGCCGTAATCGTGCAGGTGGAGCAGTGGGTCGGCCAGCAATGGGGCGGCCTCCGGCATATGACCGATGAGGTTGATCATGGCGGAGTGGCCGCGCGACGCTGCGCTCCCCAGCGGCAAGCCGCTGATGGCGCGCAGGTGATTTTCAAATTGACTGGTATCGGCCCCTTCGATGCTCCAGTGGCCGGAATTGTGCACGCGCGGGGCCAACTCATTGGCCAGGAGCCGACCGCGACGCACAAAGAACTCGATGGCCAGCACGCCGACATAATTGAATTCGCGCAGCACTGCGCGCAGGTGGCGGCGCGCCTGCTGTTCCAGCGCAGGCGCCGGCCACGGCGCCAGCGTCAAACGGAGAATGCCGTCGCGGTGCCAGTTGCGACTCAAGGGATAGAGCACCTCACTCCCATCGAGCCCGCGCGCGCCCAGCGCGGAGACCTCTGCGTCGAAATCCACGAACTCCTCGTACAGGAGCGGCACCCCACCCAGCGCCCGCCACGCGGCGTCCAGCGCAGCGTGATTGCGGACCACGTACTGGCCTTTGCCGTCGTAGCCCAAGCGGCGTGTCTTGAGAACGCCTGGCAAGCCGACCTGGGCGGCCGCGCGCCACAAGGAGGCGCGCGAGGAGACCGCCGCGTAGCGCGTGGTTGGAACGCCCAAGCGTTCGAACAGGCGCTTTTCGCTCAACCGATCCTGTCCACATTGCAGCGCGCGCAGGGGCGGGGCGATGCGGGTGGGCAATTTCCGGGTGGCGGCCCGCAGCGCGTCGACCGAAACATTTTCCCAATCGAAACTGAGCACCTCGTTTTGCTTGGCGAGGCGTCGCAGGAGTCGTCGGTCGGTGAACTCACCCACCAGGAGCGGAGCCAGCGCGCCGGCCGGCGCCTGCGCGTTGGCATCGAGGAAGGAAATCTTCATGCCCAGCGGCAGGCCCGCAAGCGCCAGCATACGGCCGAGCTGGCCGCCGCCCACGATGCCGATGTTCATACGCCAGCGGTCCGCGGATCGGGTGAGGCCAGCACCGCCGCAGTCTGTGCTTGTCGGTACGCGCCCAGTGCCGCGGCAATCTGCGGGTGACGAGCGGCCAGGATGGCCGCGGCAAACAACGCCGCATTGGCGGCGCCGGCCGCGCCGATCGCAAATGTGGCCACCGGCACGCCCGCGGGCATCTGCACGATGGACAGGAGCGAGTCCAGTCCGTTGAGTGCACGCGATTGCACGGGCACGCCGAGTACCGGCAGCAGGGTCTTGGCGGCCGTCATGCCCGGCAGGTGCGCCGCCCCGCCGGCACCGGCAATCAGTACTTCCAGGCCGCGCGTGGCCGCGGTGCCGGCGTATTCAAACAGCAGGTCGGGTGTACGGTGCGCCGAAACCACGCGCACTTCGTGAGCTATGCCGAGCTTCTCGAGCATTTCGGTAGCCGGGCGGAGACTCTCCCAGTCCGAGGCCGAGCCCATTATGATGCCAACCAAGGGATTCATCGCGGCACTTTACCACGGGGCAATAAATCGCCCTCGCGGCGCGCCAGCGCGCGCTCGATGGGTTCCGGATCCACATCGCGCATCAGTCTGCCTATGTACTGGTGTTGACGCGCAATGGCGGGCCGGGCGCGCAGCCGCTGGGCCTCGTGCAGCGCCTCCAGCAGCTCTTCCGGCAGGCTCAGGGCCTGCAATTCCGAGGCGCGTAGCCCCAGGAGCCGCACGCCCAGCCTCTGCTGACTCTCCGCCGCCCGCTTGCGCGCCGAGCGGCTGGGGCGATCCTCCAGCGCGTCGTCGAGTTGCACATCCAGGTCGTTATTGCGGGTTCGTTCGCTCATCCAGTGCTATTCCAGGAAGCGCCATGACGGGCGCTGCTACAATTCTGCCATGGCAACGCCGGTCGACGCGACGCGAATTCCGCAACTACAGCAAGTGGTCAGCGACGCTTTGGCGCAGGCGCGCGCCCTGGGCGCCTCGCAGGCCGATGCCGACGCCAGCGTGCAACAGGGCTTAAGCGTGACGGTGCGCATGGGGAATGTCGACACCATCGAATACCACCGTGACCGCGGCATGGCCGTGACCGTGTATTTCGGCCAACGGAAAGGTACGGCCAGCACCGCGGACCTGGGCCAAGCTGCGGTGGCTACCACTGTGGCCAAGGCCTGTGCCATCGCCCGCCACACGGCCAGTGACGAATTCGCCGGGCTGGCCGACGCGCAGGCCATGGCCCGTGAGATCCCGGATCTCGATCTCGACCACCCCTGGGAGATCACGCCCGAGCAGGCCGTGGAAGTGGCTCGCAGCTGCGAAGCGGCGGGACTGGCGCTCGATACGCGCCTGACCAATTCGGAGGGAGCCGCGTTGAGCACCCACCAGGGCGTGCGGGTGTACGGGAATTCCCACGGGTTCCTGGCCGGATTTCCGAGCACCAGTCACTCCCTGAGTTGCGCGCTCATCGCTCAGGTGGGCCAGGACATGCAGCGCGAACAATGGTATTCGGTGGTGCGCGATGCCACGCGGCTGGAATCGGGCACCGCCATCGGACGGCGCGCCGCCACCCGCGCCCTGGCGCGCCTCGGCGCACGGCGCATTGCTACGCGGCGGGCGCCGGTGTTGTTTGCCCCTGATATGGCGCGTGGACTGCTGGCGCACTTCGTCGGCGCCATCCGCGGCGCCAGTCAATACCGGCGGGCTTCGTTCCTGCTCGATAGCGCCGGTGAGCAGCTGTTTCCGTCATTTTTTCACCTGCAGGAACGACCGCATCTGCCGCAGGCGTTGGCCAGCAGCCCGTTCGATGCCGAGGGCGTGGCGACGCGAGATCGCGAACTGGTGCACGGCGGTGTGCTCGGGGGCTATGTGCTGGGCAGCTACTCGGCGCGCAAACTGGGGCTCCAGACCACCGGTAATGCCGGCGGCATTCACAATCTCATTGCCAGCAGTTCAGAGGCCAGCGTCGATTTCGAGGGCTTATTGGCGCGCATGGGCACGGGGCTGTACGTCACCGAGCTCATGGGGCAGGGGGTCAACGGCGTGACCGGCGATTACTCGCGCGGGGCGAGCGGCTTCTGGGTGGAAAACGGAGCGCTGGCCTACCCGGTGCACGAGATCACCATCGCGGGAAATCTGCGCGAGATGTACCGCGGCATTGCCGCACTGGGTACGGACGTTGACATTCAGGGTGCGATTCGTTGCGGCTCGCTGTTGATCGCCGATATGACCATTGCCGGCGAGTAGGACGTTGCCAGCACCAGGGACTCGAGATCCCGAGCCGCAACGCTCCGCTCCCATCCCTCGTCGAAGGCCCGTCGGATGCCCAGCACGGCGGCAGGCGTGTTGAGGTGATGCTCGGCGCTTACTGTGCCGAAATTGCGGGCGACGTTTAAAATTTCGCGCAACTGAATATGCCCGGCATCGCGTCCCGGCACCAGGGTTTCATGTTCGGTGCTCACCAGGAGACCGGCCGCTTCGAGTGCGTCGCACAGTCGCGAGAGCGCAATTCCTGGCACGTGCAGGTGCGCAGCCAAGGCGTTGACGCTCCAGCGTGTGCTCGCGGGCGCGCGGCTGCGCGGATCACCGGAGTCAGCCCCTGGCGGAGATGAGTTCGCGGCCAAGTGACTTTGCGCTACCAGGTACATGATGCTCAGGGCCAATTGTTCGGTGGCGGCGTTCGACAATTGCGCCTCACGCAGCCCCAGCGCCAAGTAGCTGGGATTCTGCAGGTAAAACGACAGCTGCGCGCCCATCAGCAGGATCAGCCAGCTCAGGTAGGTCCAGATCAGCACCGCCACGAAGATGGCGAACCCGGCGTAGACGATAGTCAGGCGCGCGGAGAAGATCACGAAACTGGTGAAGACATGGCCCACCGCGGTCCACACCACGCCGGCGGCCAGACCGCCCCACAACGCCGGCATGACCCGCACCCGGGTATTGGGCACCAAACCATAGATGGCGGCGAACACGCCACCGACGAGCAGGTACGGGGCCAGGGAGATGGACGCGGCGATCAGTCGAGTGGAACCCAGGTCGGGGGCACGCGCCATGCCGATGAGCGCGCCGAGCAGGAGCGGTGCAACGACGAGCAGCACGAGGTATTCGGCGATGCGCCGCATGAAACTGCGGGGCACCTCCACGCGCCAGACAAAATTGAGACTGTCTTCGACCTTCTTGAGGGCGCCGAGCAGCGTCCAGATCAGCAGGCCCAACCCCACCGAGCCCACCAGGCCACCGCGGACACGGTCGGCGAAGTCCATCACCCGCTGCGTGAGTTCATCGGCGGCCGGGCCCATGGGACGAAAGAATTCGAAGATAAGTGGTTGCAGCTCACGGTGAGCGCCGAACGCCCGCAGAATGGCAAAGCTGAAAGCCAGCAGAGGAATCAGCGCCAGTACGGTGGCGTACACCAGTCCCGAGGCGCGCAGGTTCAGCTGCCCACCCAACAAGTCGCGCAGCAGTGCGTAGAGGTACTGGGTCAGGCGCCGCGCACGCGCGAGCACGTCGCGCCCCGCCAGGGGCGCAAACAGCCAGCGTTCGAACAGGTTGCGCGCGCGAGTCCACACGGGAGCGGAGCGACTCGGGACTTAAGCCGTTTTAACGGGATCCGCCGCGCTCGCGCGTGGCAGGTCCAGTGAGGCGCGCCAACGCTTCGCGATATTTTTCCGCCGTGCGCGCAATGATGGCGGTGGGCAGGGTGGGGCCCGGCGCGCACTTATTCCAGCTCAATGTTTCCAAGTAATCACGCACGAATTGCTTGTCAAAGCTGGGCGGGCTGGTACCCACCTGCCAGGTGGCGGCCGGCCAGAAGCGACTTGAGTCGGGCGTCAGCACCTCGTCCATCAGAGTAAGTGTGCCGTTCGAGTCGAGACCAAATTCAAATTTGGTGTCGGCGATGATGATGCCGCGGGCTGCCGCATGGGCCGCGGCGTATCGATACAGGGCGATGGCGGTAGCGCGCACGGCGCGGGCCGTGCTCGCGCCCAGCAGTTGCTCCACGGCCGCGAAACTGATGTTCTCATCGTGTGCGCCCGCAGCCGCCTTGCTGGCGGGTGTGAAAATCGGCTCGGGTAGTTGCGCGGCCAGGGGCAAACCGTGCGGCAATTCGATGCCGCAGATGGCGCCGTGCTGCTGATAGTCCTTGTAGCCGGAGCCAATCAAGTAGCCGCGCACCACCGCCTCGATGGGCAGGGCATTCAGGCGTTTAACAATAGCGGCACGGCCGGAGAGCATGGCCAGCTCCTGGCGGTCATGGATGAGCGAGTCGAGCGGGCGTGCGCTGGTGTGATTGGCCACCAGGTGATTGGTGTGTGCAAACCAAAAATCAGAAATCTGATGCAGTACCCAACCCTTGCCGGGAATGGGATCGGGCAACACCACGTCAAAGGCGCTGAGCCGATCCGTGGTGACCATCAGCAGATGCTCGGCATCCACGGTGTAGATATCGCGCACCTTGCCACGGTGCAACAGCGGCAACGAACGCAGCGCGGTCTCGTAGACCGTGGTTGTGGGCAGGGCGGAGTCGGTGGCCAAGCTCGGGTACCATGGGCGCTGGTGTGAAGGGCGGGCATCTTGCCGGGCGCCCGGCGCCGGGGTCAAGCAAGGCCAGTTTCGAGGAACAGATGGGTTGGAGCGGCAAGATAATCGGTGCGCTGATTGGCCTGTGGGTATTGGGCCCCGTCGGTGCGCTGGTGGGCGT
>Ga0075015_100000810_pt1 | contig 11224 bp, 14 predicted proteins | sample AleBraG_ABR_2013_FD_71476 | JGI IMG/M metagenome (GOLD analysis project Ga0075015, IMG submission 71476) | Freshwater sediment microbial communities in response to fracking from Pennsylvania, USA - Alex Branch Run_MetaG_ABR_2013 | ecosystem: Environmental > Aquatic > Freshwater > Creek >...
CCCGTGACCGTCGACCCTGCGGCCTTCGGCCCGTCGCGCACCCGTGGCGTCATCGCCCTGGTGGAGGAGAGCTGCACCGTCTGCATGCTCTGCGCGCGGGAGTGCCCGGACTGGTGCATCAAGATCGACTCGCACACCGTGACTCTCCCTCCCGACGACACGCACCGCCGCCCGCGCACCGACGCCGTCCTGGACCGCTTCGCCATCGACTTCGGCCTGTGCATGTACTGCGGCATCTGCGTCGAGGTCTGCCCCTTCGACGCGCTGCACTGGTCGCCGGTCGCGGAGTACGCCGCGACCTCGTCCGACGGCCTCATCCACGAGCGCGGCCGGCTCGTGTCCTGGGAGGCGACCGTGCCTCCGCGGTCGCCGCTGGACCCCCGTGCCGTCATCGAGGACCCTGGCCCGCGGCGCCCGGGCGTTCGTTCCTGAGTCTCTGGGGCGGCGTGCGACGACCTGCCATGAGCGGGTGGTGCGCACGAAGGGCTCGCGGTCGCACCGTGCCAGCTCGAGGGCCTCGAGTCCGGCGTAGAACGCCGGCTCGTTCGTGCAGTCGTCGTCGACGAGCGTCCTCTCGGCGCCGACGCCGTAGACCGTGGTCCCGCCCCGTGCGGGCCGCTGCAGGGCAGGCAGCGCGTCGTCGACCGTGACGCGTCGGGCGTCGTGGACGAACAGCTCAGACCGCGGGCGCGACCGACAGGTCCGGTGCCGCGCGCGGCTCGGGCGGCGGACCGCCGTTGCCAGCACGTCCGCCGCCGGGTTCGCTGCGATCAGCGACCGCGGCGCGTCGGAGCGACCCGACGGGCCAGGGTCGCGACCGTGGCGTCGAGGTCGTCGCCCTACGGCACGAGGTTGTGGCACCGGACGAGGTCGGCGTCGCCGCGGTCCTGCCCGTCGAGCGCGTCGAGGTCGCGCCGACGGTGGTGACGAGATCGGTGACGCCGGCCTCGTCGGCACGGGACCGGGCCGGGAGCGTCGCGGAGCGGTCGACGACGACCACCTGGTGACCGCGCTCGGCGAGGGGCACCGGTTGGGCCCGTCACCACCTGCGACGTCCGGGACGCGGAGCGGAGCGGTGCCCAGGGCAGCGCAGGCGTGCCGCAGCGTCTCGGACACCACCGCGTAGCGGACGCGGCCCGAGGGGGCACCGGGCGTCGGGGGTGCTCGTGGACACCTCGACGCCTGTGGCGCCCACGGCTAGCTAGCTAGCGGTAGTTGACGAACTGCACGGCGAAGTCGAGGTCGGCGCCCTTGACGAGGGCCTGAACGGCCTGCAGGTCGTCGCGGCTCTTCGAGGTGACGCGCAGCTCGTCGCCCATGACCTGGGCCTTGACCGACTTCGGGCCCTCGTCGCGAATGAGCTTGCCCAGCTTCTTCGCCTGCTCCTGGCTGATCCCGGCCTGCAGGGTGCAGCCGATCTTGTAGGTCTTGCCCGACAGCTGCGGCTCGCCGGCCTCGAGGCTCTTGAGTGAGATCTGGCGCTTGACCAGCTTGTCGCGGAACACCTCGAGAGCGGCGCTGGCGCGCTCCTCGGTGTCGGCCGTGATCTCGACGGCGAGCTCGCCCTTCCACTCGATCTTGGCGCCGGTGTTCTTGAAGTCGAACCGCTGCGAGAGCTCCTTCGCGGCCTGGTTCAGCGCGTTGTCGACCTCTTGGCGGTCGATCTTGTTCACGATGTCGAAGCTGCTGTCGGCCATGGCCTGGGTTCTCCGTGCTCGTTGCGGGTGGGTCTGGAGCCCGAGCCTAGACCGACCCGCGCAGCGACGGCACGCGAGCGCCGCACCCGCCTCCCCAGGGGGATTTCACGCGTGGCGTGGCGCTATGTATCCTTCGGGGGCCGTCCCCGGACGGCTTGGCGGATTGCCCGAGCGGCCAATGGGAGCGGACTGTAAATCCGTCGGCTTACGCCTCCCCAGGTTCGAATCCTGGATCCGCCACACGTACGGCGAGGGCTCCGACCGTGAGGTCGGGGCCTTCGCCATGTCCGGGGTCAGGGCGTGCCGTGCTCGGGGAAGCGCAGCCCGATCAGGTCCTCGCAGCGTGCCCACAGCGCCGCGGCCACACCCTCGTCGCGCGCGGCGGCCGTGGTCGAGACCAGCGTCGGATGACCGCGCTGCTCGAGGAAGCCGTCGGGTCCGACGTAGGAACCCGGCGGGAGCCCCGGCACCGTCGCCGCGTAGAGCGTGGGCAGCGCTCCCATCGCCGCGGGCTGGGCGAGCAGGGCGTTGCCCCACCCGGCCATCCGCGCCCCGAGGCTGCTGCCCCGCATCTGCGGGCCGACGGACTGCAGGTTCGTCGAGGCGTAGCCGGGGTGGGCGGCGAAGGCCCCGACGGGTAGGGCCGCGACGTCGAGGCGGCGCTGCAGCTCGAAGGTGAACAGGAGGTTCGCCAGCTTGCTCTGCGCGTACGCGCCCCATGGCCGGTACTTCCCCGTGCCCATGAGGTCGTCGAGGTCGATGCGACCCATCCGGTGGACGCCGCTCGAGAGCGTCACGACGCGGCTGCGGGTGCCCGCGTCCCCGGTCCGGGCCAGCAGCGGCAGCAGGCGCAGGGTGAGGGCCATGTGGCCGAGGTGGTTCGTGCCGAGCTGCATCTCGAACCCGTCGGCGGTCTCGCGCCGCGGGATGGCCATGACACCCGCGTTGTTCACGAGCAGGTGGAGGTCCGCGCCCTCGGCCGTGAGGCGGTCGGCGAAGTCGCGGACCGAGTCCAGGCTCGCCAGGTCCAGCGAGCCGAGCGTGACCGGCCCCGCCCCGGGCTGGCTGGCCAGCTGGGTGCGCATCGCGTCGAGAGCTGCTTCGCCTTTGGGCCGGTCGCGGACGGCGAGGACGACCTCGGCGCCGTGCCGCGCGAGCTCGAGCGCGGTGTGGAAGCCGAGTCCGGAGTTGGCGCCGGTCACGACGGCCCGGCGACCGGTCAGCGGAGGGATGTCGTCAGCGGTCCATCGCGTCATGGCGACAGTCTCTCCCGGAGCTCGAGGGCCCGCTGCTCGAGGGGACGGTGAGAGCGGCCCGTTTTGGAGGAACGGAGGGGGGTTAGGTACTCTTCTCTGGCTCTCACGCCCCCTTAGCTCAGTCGGCAGAGCGTCTCCATGGTAAGGAGAAGGTCTACGGTTCGATTCCGTAAGGGGGCTCGGAACAGCGGGTCTTGTCCAACCTGGGCAGGGACCGACGTCTCGGCGGAGTAGCTCAGCCTGGCAGAGCAAGCGGCTCATAATCGCTGTGTCGCCGGTTCAAGTCCGGCCTCCGCTACACCGAACGACTGACTTCACGACCGTAGGAAAGGCACTCCCGTGGCCAAGAGCGACGTCCGCCCGAAGATCACCCTGGCCTGCCAGGAGTGCAAGCACCGCAACTACATCACCAAGAAGAACCGGCGCAACGACCCGGACCGCCTGGAGATGAAGAAGCACTGCCCCACGTGCAACGCCCACACCGTGCACAAAGAGACCCGCTAGCCGGGTGCCCCTCGGGGCCGCTCTCACCGATCTCGACGAACGACCGTCCCGTACCGGACGGTCGTTCGTCGTTCCGGGCGGCGCTGCGCCGGGGACCCCGGTCCACTAGCGTCGCCGTCGTGGCGGCCGCAGGGTCGCCCCGGCGAAGGAGGCTCTCGTGGGACGACTCGACGACCGGGTGGCGATCGTCACCGGCTCGGGGCGGGGGATCGGTCGGGCCACCGCCCTGCGGCTGGCGCGGGACGGTGCCGCGGTCGTGGTCAACGACATCGACCCCGTGCCCGCGGCGCAGACGGTCGCGCTGATCGAGGCGGAGGGCGGCCGCGCCCTGCTGCACATCGCCAACACGATCGACCTCGAGCAGGCGCGCGGCCTGGCCGCGGCCGCCGTCGACGGGTTCGGCAAGCTCGACATCCTCGTCAACAACGCCGGGACCACCCGCGACAAGATGTTCCACGGCATGACCGACGAGCTGTTCGACTTCGTCGTCGACACCAACCTGCGCACGGCGTATCACGCCACCCTCGCGGCGATGCCGCACCTTCGCGAGGTCGCGAAGGCCGAGATCGCCGCGACCGGCAAGCCCGCCTACCAGCGCAAGATCGTGTTCACCTCCTCGGTGGCGGCGCTCATGGGCAACCCGGGGCAGTTCAACTACACCGCGGCCAAGGGCGCGCTGATCGCGGTCACGAAGACCCTCGCCCGTGAGCTCGGTCCGTTCGGGATCAACGTCAACGCGGTCGCGCCGGGGTTCATCGAGACCCGGCTCACCCAGGCGAAGGCCGAGGGCGACGACTACGGCATCCCCGAGCAGATGCGGCAGATGTCGCTCATGCTCATCGGTCTCGGCCGCCTCGGCGTGCCCGAGGACGTCGCGAACGTGCACGCCTTCCTGGTGTCCAGCGACGCCGACTTCATCTCCGGTGTCACGATCCCCGTCACCGGCGGTCAGCTCGGAGGGATGTGAGCCATGGCGCTCAACCTTGACCACCTCGGCAAGGTCTACCCGGCGGGCCCTGCCTACGAGGTCGGACGCGAGAAGATCCGCGAGTTCGCGATCGCCATCGGGGACATGAACCCGGCGTACCACGACGTCGAGCACGCGCGGTCCCTGGGCCACCGCGACGTGATCGCACCGCCGACGTTCGCGTTCGTCGTGTCGATGCGCGCGGCCGCCGTCGCGATGTTCGACCCCGGCCTCGGGCTCGACTACAGCCGGGTGGTGCACGGCGAGCAGCGGTTCGCCTACGCGCGGCCAGTCACGGCCGGCGACAGCCTCGTCGTCGTGACCACCATCGAGAACATCCGCGTGGCGGCCGGGAACGACATCCTCACGACACGCGCCGACATCAGCACCGTCGACGGCGAGCCCGTCGTGACCGCCTGGTCGGTCACAGTTGCCCGTGGCACCGGAGGGGAGTCCGCATGAGCGCGTCCGTCGCGTGGGCCGACGTCGAGGTCGGCACCGAGCTGCCCGCCCTGACCGTCCGGCTCCAGCGGGTCAACCTGGTCATGTACGCCGGTGCCTCGGGAGACTTCAATCCGATCCACTGGAACCAGCGGTTCGCGCAGTCGGTCGGACTCCCGGACGTGATCGCCCACGGGATGCTCACGATGGCCTCGGCCGGTCGCGTCGTCACCGACTGGGTCGGTGACCCGGGCGCGGTCGTCGAGTACGGGGTGCGCTTCACCCGACCGGTCGTGGTGCCCGACGACGACCGGGGCGCGACGGTGGAGATCACCGCGGTGGTGGCGGAGAAGCGCGACGACGACCTCGTTCGGGTCGACGTCACCGCGGTCTTCGACGGCGCGACGGTCCTGGGCAGGGCGCAGGCCGTCGTCCGCCTCGCGTGACGAGGGTCATCCGAATCGGATGAATCCGGGCCGAGCGGCGCGCGGTCGACGCGGGCCCGGGCGGCAGTTGCCCGCTGCCACGCTCGTCCGCCGTCCGGATCGGATACGTTGACCGGACGTCGGAGACGGGCCTTCGGTGCAGCACCTGCCCCGTGGTCTCGCGCGCGGTGCTCGGCCCACCGACCCGAGGGTGTCCACACAGGAAGGCGAAGACATGTCAGACGAGTTGGAGCTCGGACCCATCGACTACCTGGTCATCGAGTTCCCGGGCAACAACATGACCGGCGAGGGGTTCCCCATCCTCGTCGACCTCGTGGAGCGCGGGATCATCCGGATCCTCGACCTCGCGTTCATCACGCGCGGGGCGGACGGCGCGGTCGACGCGGTCGACCTGAAAGACTTCGACGGCCAGGGGATCGGCCAGCTCGCGGTGTTCCACCAGGACGGGTCGGGCCTGCTCGACCAGAGCGACTTCGACGAGGTCGGGTCCGCGCTCGAGCCCAACAGCTCGGCGGGGATCCTCGTCTTCGAGAACACCTGGGCAGCCCCGTTCGTCGGCGCCATGCGCCGATCCGGCGGCCAGCTCGTCGCCAGCGGCCGCATCGCGGCCACCGACCTCCTGTCGGCCATCGAGGCGTTCGAGGCGCGGGGCTGAACCAGCCCCGCGCGCCCGCCCCCCGCACACTGAACGAAAGGACGAGTCACATGCCAGGTCTCATCCGCGGCGTCGCCCGCACGGCTGTCGTGGCAGGGACGGCCTCGGCCGTCGCCGGCCGCGTCAACCACCGCCAGCAGGAGAAGTGGGCGGCGCAGTCGCAGCCCCAGTACGCGGAGCCGCAGTACGCCCCGCCGCCCCCGCAGTACGCCGAGCCGGCCCCGGTCTACGCCGCGCCTCCCGCGCCGGCGCCCGCCGCGGCCCCCGAGTCGGACCGCATGGACCAGCTCAGGCAGCTCGGCGAGTTGCACGCGCAGGGCATCCTCACCGACGAGGAGTTCGCCGCGGAGAAGGCCAAGATCCTCAGCTCCTAGGGCACGTCCCTCGCATCCGCCAGCCGAGCGACCCAGAGCTCCTCGGCTGGCCACTGCGCTGCCCAGGCGGCAGTGGCGATGCCGTAGTACTCGTGGTCGTGCGCGCCCGCCGGGGAGTAGATCTCGCGCAGCTGCTCGACGACGAAGCCGTTGGCTCGCAGCACCGCGATCCAGTCGCCGTGCGAGGGATGGTGCTCCACCCCGCCGCCGGACCACTGCACGCGTGCGACGTCGCGCTGGCCGCGCAGCAACAGCTCGCCGGCCGGCCCCTCGTCCGCCGGCACGCACAACGCCGACAGCAGGCTGTTGGTGAGGAACACGAGCCGACCGCCCGGGCGCAGCACCCGGGCCGCCTCCCGCACCCAGTGCCGCGGGTCACACCACGCGGCCGCGCCGTGCTCGCTGACCACCAGGTCGAACCGGTCGCACGCGAGCGGGAGCCGCTCGGCGTCGGCCTGCACCAGCGGGAAACCCGGGCCGTAGGTCGCCTGGCACCGCCGCGCGCTGGCGAGCTGCTCCGCCGACAGGTCGACCGCCACCAGGCGCGCCCCGCGTCGCACCAGCCATGCCGCGAAGTAGCCGGTTCCGCAGGCGAGGTCGACGACGTCGACGTCGAGTAGCGGTCCCAGCACGTCGAGCTCGGACTCCGGCGTCCCGAACAGGCCCCAGCTGATCGCGTCCGACGTCCACGCGTGATCGGCCTCGCCGTCGGTGAACTGCGCGTTGACCTCGGCCCACACCTGCCGGTTGAGCGCCCTGGACTCCCGGTCGTTGCCCACCGCTGAAGGGTAGGGCCGGGACTGACCGGTACGGGGGTCGCGGGATCGGCCGCTGACGCGCATCTGCACGGCCGGTGCATAGGCTCGGGGGGTGAGCACGAGGCTGGCCGACCTGACGACGCTGCGCGTCGGCGGTCCCGCGCGCGAGGTCGTCGTCGCCGAGACCGAGGCGGACCTCGTGTCGGCCGTGCGCGACGCCGACGCCGCCGGCAGCCCAGCCCTGGTCGTCGCGGGCGGGAGCAACCTCGTCGTCGGCGACGCGGGGGTCGACGCCACCGTCGTGCTTGTGCGCACGCGCGGGGTGTCCGTCGAGGCGGACAGCTGCGCAGGCGCCTGGGTCACCGTCGCCGCCGGTGAGCCCTGGGACGAGGTCGTCGCCCGTGCGGTCGCCGAGGGATGGGCCGGCGTGGAGGCGCTCTCCGGCATCCCGGGCTCCTGCGGTGCCACGCCGCTGCAGAACGTCGGGGCGTATGGCCAGGAGGTCGCTGAGGTCATCGCGCGCGTCCGCACCTACGACCGGGTGGCCGGGGTGCAGCGCACGTTCATGGCGGCCGACTGCGGCTTCGGCTACCGCAGCAGCCGGTTCAAGTCCGACCCCGGTCGGTACCTCGTCCTCGACGTCGCGTTCCAGCTGCGGCTGTCCCCGACGTCGGAGCCGGTGCGCTACGCCGAGCTGGCCCGCAGCCTCGGCACGGACGTCGGATCACGGGCCCCGCTCGTGGAGGTGCGCGAGGCGGTCCTGGCGCTGCGGCGGGCGAAGGGCATGGTGCTCGACGATGCCGACCACGACACCTGGAGCGTGGGCTCGTTCTTCACCAACCCCGTGCTGGCGCAGGCGCAGGCGCGGCTCCTGCCGGAGGACGCCCCGCGGTACCCCGTCGACGACGGACACGTGAAGACGAGCGCGGCCTGGTTGATCGAGCGGGCCGGAGTGGGTCGCGGCCACACCCTCGGCACCGCGGCGTCGGTCTCGACGAAGCACAGCCTGGCCCTCACCAACGGCGGCGGAGCCTCGACGGCCGATGTGCTCGCCCTGGCCGCCGACGTCCGCGAGCGCGTCCGGGACACGTTCGGCATCGGCCTCGAGCCCGAGCCGACCCTCGTGGGCTGCGCGCTCCCCGCCTGTTGAGCCATCCGATGGGCCGGCCGGCGGCAGGTCCACTACATTCGCGGGCAGACCCGCTCACTGGAGGCACATCCCATGGCAGACATCGTTCGTCCCGTCGGTCCCGTCGACGTGGCGGTCATCGCGTTCGACGAGCCGAAGTTCGACGGCTCGGTCGCGTCGGCGATCGCCGACCTCGTCGCGAACGGCACCGTGCGCATGCTCGACATCGTCCTGGTCAACAAGGACGAGAACGGCGTGGTGACCCTCCTGGAGGTCACCGACGTCGACGGCGACGGCATCCCCGACCTCGTCGCCCTGCAGGGCGACATCCCCGGGATGCTGTCGGAGACCGACGCCGGCATCGCGGTCGAGGCCATGCCCAACAACTCCGCCCTCGCGATGCTCGCCTGGGAGAACACCTGGCTGGTCCGGGCCGCCCAGGCGATCCGCAACAACGGGGGCAGCCTGGTCGCCTTCGAGCGCATCCCCGCCGAGGACCTGCAGGCGGTCCTGGACGCGACCGACGAGTGACCTCGTCGAACCTCGACCCGGGCCGCGGTGACGGCCCGCTCACCCAGCCACGATCACGAGAGAAGGTCAGTCATGCGACGTAGAGGTGGACCCAGCTTGATGAGGACGGCCGCGACCACGGCAGTTGTCGTGGGTACGGCGGGTGCCGTGAGCGGCAAACAGCAGCAGAAGGCGGCGGCTCAGCAGCAGCAGGCCGCGGTCGCCGCGCAGAACCAGGCGCAGCTCGACGCGATGAACGCCCAGCAGGCCGCCGAGGCGCAGCAGGCGCAGATCGACGCGCAGGTCCAGGCGGCCCTCGCTGCCCAGGCCGCCCAGCAGGCCGCGGCCGCACCCGCCCCCGCCGCCCCCGCGGTGGACGTCACCGCCGAGCTGCAGAAGCTCGCGGCGCTCAAGGAGCAGGGCCTCATCGACGACGCCGAGTTCTCGGCGATGAAGGCCAAGGTCCTCGGGATCTGAGCACCACGAGCTCGCGCACGACACGACGAAGCCCCGGCCGCGAGGTCGGGGCTTCGTCGTGAGCAGGTGCCCGCGGCTACCGGGCCTCGCCGAGGAGCCGGGCGATGCGGGTGGCCCCCTCCGCCAGGTCCTCGTCGCCGAGCGCATACGACAGGCGCAGGTAGCCCGGGGTGCCGAACGCCTCGCCGGGCACGACCGCGACCTCGGCCTCGTCGAGGATGAGCGCGGCGAGCTCGGCCGACGTCGTCGGTACCTGCCCGCGGATGGAGCGTCCGAGGACTCCCTTGACCGACGGGTAGACGTAGAACGCACCCTCGGGCAGCGGGCAGGCCACGCCCTCGATCGCGTCGAGGATCGCGGTGATGGTCTGACGACGGCGGTCGAACGCCGTCCGCATCTCGGCCACCGCCGCGAGGTCTCCGGACACCGCCGCGAGCGCAGCGATCTGCGAGACGTTGGCGACGTTCGACGTCGAGTGCGACTGCAGGTTGGTGGCCGCCTGGACCACGTCCTCGGGCCCGATCAGCCAGCCGACGCGCCACCCGGTCATGGCGTAGGTCTTCGCCACGCCGTTGACGACGACGCAGCGGTCGGCGATCTCGGGCACCAGGGTCGGCATCGAGGCGAATTCGGCCTCGCCGTAGACGAGGTGCTCGTAGATCTCGTCGGTGACAACCCAGATCCCCTTGTCGACGGCCCAGCGGCCGATCGCCTCGACCTCGGCGGGGGAGTAGACGGCGCCGGTGGGGTTCGACGGCGAGACGAAGACCAGCAGCTTGGTGCGCGGCGTGCAGGCGGCGTCGAGCTGCTCGAGCGAGACGCGGTAGCCGGTGGTCTCGTCGGTGCCGACCTCGACCGGGACCCCGCCCGCGAGCCGGATCGACTCGGGGTAGGTCGTCCAGTACGGCGCGGGCAGCAGCGCCTCGTCGCCCGGGTCGAGCAGGGCTGCGAACGTGTTGTACAGGGCCTGCTTGCCGCCGTTGGTGACGACCACCTGGCCGGCCTTCACGGCGTACCCGGAGTCGCGCAGCGTCTTGGCCGCGATGGCCACCTTGAGCTCGGGCAGGCCGCCGGCGGGGGTGTAGCGGTGCCACTTCGGGTCGCGGGCGGCCGCCACGGCGGCCTCGACGACGTAGTCGGGGGTGGGGAAGTCCGGCTCGCCGGCCCCGAACCCGATCACCGGGCGGCCGGCGGCCTTGAGCGCCTTGGCCTTGGCGTCGACGGCCAGGGTGGCCGACTCCGCGATGGACCCGATCCGGAGGGACACCCGCCCGTGGCCGCCGTCCGCTCGCACCTGCTCAGTCATGGGACCATCCTGGCGCACCCCGGCCGAGCCCTGTCGACGGGGTTGCGAGTGCCGGCGCGGTTTGGGCCGGTGCCCCGAAGTCCCGTATGCTCGGAGCTCCTGGTGGACGTCCACCCCTGCGCGAGCATGCCCGCACGTCGGTGCAGCGTCCGCTGTGGTGAGCGGCCCGAAGGGTCGTAGCTCAACTGGTAGAGCACCGGTCTCCAAAACCGGCGGTTGGGGGTTCAAGTCCCTCCGGCCCTGCTCCACCCCGGTCCCCGGACCGGGTTGCACCACCGGTCCGACCACCCGGTCGAGCCGTCCGGCCGTCGCCCTGCGGGCGGCGCGACGCAAGCGAGGACGCGTGAGCGACACCGTCGGCACCGCCGTCCCGGACCGCGGCAAGGGCCGCGACTCGGGCGACCGGCCGGGTCTCGGCGCCCGGATCGCGCTGTTCTACCGCCAGGTGGTCGCCGAGCTCCGCAAGGTCGTCTGGCCGACCCGCAAGGAGCTGCTGACCTACACGTGGGTCGTCATCGTCTTCGTGACCGTCGTCGCGACGATCGTGGCGCTGCTCGACCTCGCCTTCGCCAAGCTCGTCCTGCGGGTCTTCGGCGGCTGACCGCCGCGCGACCCGCCCGCCGCACGACCCGCACCACCCCACCCGAGGAGCACCGTGTCCGAGACGCACGCGACCGACGCCCTGGCGTCCGACGACCACGAGG
>Ga0075015_100000811_pt1 | contig 11223 bp, 10 predicted proteins | sample AleBraG_ABR_2013_FD_71476 | JGI IMG/M metagenome (GOLD analysis project Ga0075015, IMG submission 71476) | Freshwater sediment microbial communities in response to fracking from Pennsylvania, USA - Alex Branch Run_MetaG_ABR_2013 | ecosystem: Environmental > Aquatic > Freshwater > Creek >...
CCGACTCCGGGAGCGCCCGGCGGGGCCGCTCCACCGCGGCCGGCGCAGGTGGGGGCGAGGCTTCGGACGCGGCGGCGAGCGGCGTCGCCCACTCGGGGGTCGTCCACTCCGGTGGGCTGTCGTCGACCGCGCCGGTCGGCGGCGCGAGCGGTTCGCGGGGGGTCGACGGGCGGATCTCGATCGTCGTGCGCTCGCGGGGCGCCTTGGGCGGTGGCGCCGCGGCGCGTGACTTCGCCGGCCGGCGCGCGGCGGTCCGGCCGCGGCTCGTTCCGGTGGCGGCTCGGCGGGTCGTGCCGCGCCGGGCCGGGCGTGTGCCGGCCGGGGCCTCGGACAGGATGCGAATGTGTTCCGACGGAAGGTCGGGTGGTGGTTCGACGAGGGTTTGCGCGGGCCGGGGATGCTCGGCGAGATCCCGCAGCGCGTCGATCGCACGGAGATGACGCTCCATGGGTGCCACGTTGTCCCGCCCCACGATGTACCGGGCGAGCGTGGCGGCACCGACCAAACCTGCGAACACTCCCAATGCCCACATCGAGATCACCTCGCGATCGAACCGTCGCCCCCATATCTCGTTCCCCAATTCATGCCCCATCACCCGACCGAATGGGCATCGCCCCCCCGAAGGCCTTCGGCCTCGGTCACAATTCCCGAGCGAGAGATGGGTAACCTGCAAGTTCCGAGGTGAGCCGACGACACCGGAGGAAACGTGGAAGTTGAAATCGGGATCGGAAAGTCCGGACGCCGTGCATACGGGTTCGACGACATCGCCATCGTGCCGAGCCGGCGCACGCGCGATCCCGAAGACGTCGACATCACGTGGGAGGTCGACGCGTACAAATTCGAACTGCCGATGATGGCGGCCGCGATGGACGGCGTCGTGTCGCCCGCGACCGCGATCGAGATCGGCAAGCTCGGCGGTCTCGCGTGCTTGAACCTCGAAGGGATCTGGACCCGTTACGAGGACCCCGACGCGATCTTCGAGGAGATCGCCACGCTGCCGCCCGAGAAGGCGACGCGCCGGATGCAGGAGCTCTACGACGAGCCGATCAAAGAGGAGCTCATCCCGCAACGCATCCGTGAGGTGAAAGCAAGTGGGGTGATCGCGGCCGCGTCGCTGACGCCGCAGCGGGTCGAGCAGTACGCGAAGCACGTGCTCGACGCCGAGCTCGACGTGTTGGTCGTGCAGGGAACGGTCGTGTCGGCCGAACATGTCTCGCACGACGCGGCGCGTCAACCGCTGAACCTCAAGAAGTTCATTCGCGAGTTCGAGCTTCCGGTGATCGTCGGCGGCTGCGCGTCCTACTCCACGGCGCTTCACCTCATGCGCACCGGCGCGGTCGGTGTGCTGGTCGGTGTCGGTCCGGGTCACGCGTGCACGAGTCGCGGCGTGCTCGGCATCGGTGTGCCGCAGGCGACCGCGATCGCCGACGCCGCGGGTGCGCGCATCCGTCACCTCGACGAGACGGGCGTGTACGTGCACGTCATCGCCGACGGTGGCATGTCGACCGGTGGCGACATCGCCAAGGCGATCGCGTGCGGCGCGGACGCCGTGATGATCGGTTCGCCGCTCGCAACCGCGTACGAGGCTCCCGGTCGTGGTTACCACTGGGGCATGGCCACGTTCCATCCCACGTTGCCGCGCGGCGCACGCGTGTTCGCGGGGCAAAAGGCGACGCTGGCCGAGATCCTGACCGGGCCCGCGCACGAGAACGACGGCACGCTCAACCTCTTCGGTGCCTTGCGAACGTCGATGGCCACGACCGGTTACGAGACGGTGAAGGAATTCCAGAAGGCCGAAGTGATGGTCGCCCCCGCGCTGAAGACCGAAGGCAAGTCGCTGCAGCGCGCGCAGGGCATCGGGATGGCGTGAACGATTCTCCCGACCTCGTCCTCGTCGTCGACTTCGGGGCGCAGTACGCACAGCTGATCGCGCGGCGTGTGCGCGAGGTGCACGTCTACAGCGAGATCGTTCCGCGTTCGATGCCGATCGCGGACATGCTCGCCCGCAAGCCGAAGGCGATCATCCTCTCCGGCGGCCCCGCGTCGGTGCACGTGCCCGGCGCGCCCGACATCGATCCCGCCGTTTACGACGCGGGGGTTCCCGTGCTCGGCATCTGCTACGGCGCGCAGCTCGTCGCGCGTGATCTCGGGGGCGAGGTCGCGAAGACCGGACAGGGCGAGTACGGGCGTACGGAGTTGCACGTCGAGGGCTCGTCGCTGTTGTTCGCCGATCTCCCCGTCGACGAAGTCGTGTGGATGAGCCACGGGGATTCCATCACCGCCGCGCCGGCCGGATTCGCGGTGACCGCGCGCACCGACGCGGTTCCCGTCGCCGGCTTCGAAGACCGCGACCGCGGCATCTACGCGGTGCAGTTCCACCCCGAGGTCGCGCACACCGAACACGGCATGCAGATCCTGAAGGCGTTCCTGTTCGACGCCGCGGGCTGTCGCCCCACCTGGACCAACGTCTCGATCATCGAGCACGCGGTTGCCGAGATCCGCGAGCAGGTCGGTACCGAGCGCGTGATCTGCGGGTTGTCGGGTGGCGTCGACTCGGCGGTGGCGGCCGCGCTCGTGCACAAGGCGATCGGCGATCAACTCGTCTGCGTGTTCGTGGATACGGGGCTGTTACGGCTCGGCGAAGCGGAACAGGTCGAAGAGACGTTCCGGGACCAGTTCGAGGTCGAGCTCGTACACGTGAAGGCGGGCGACCGCTTCCTCGACGCGCTCGACGACGTCATCGATCCGGAACGCAAGCGCAAGGCGATCGGCGAGCTCTTCATCCGCGTGTTCGAGGAGGCGGCCCAGGACCTCGGCGACGCGCGTTTTCTCGTGCAGGGGACCCTGTACCCCGACATCGTCGAGTCGGGTGGCGGCGACAACGCCAACATCAAGAGCCACCACAACGTGGGCGGTCTGCCCGAAGACATGGAGTTCGAGCTCGTCGAACCGCTGCGCTCGTTGTTCAAGGACGAGGTGCGCGCGATCGGCGAAGAGCTCGGTCTGCCCGAGGAGATCGTGTGGCGCCAGCCCTTCCCCGGTCCCGGGCTCGCAGTGCGCATCATCGGGACGATCACGCGGGAGCGGGTCGAGATCCTGCAGAAGGCCGACGCCGTGGTGGTCGAGGAGATCCGCCGGGCCGGTCTGTACCGGGAGATCTGGCAGAGCTTCGCGGTCCTGCCCACGGTGAAGACGGTCGGCGTCATGGGCGACGACCGCACCTACGCCTATCCGATCGTGCTGCGGGCCGTGACGTCCGACGACGCCATGACGGCGGACTGGGCCCGCCTGCCCTACGAAGTGCTCGAGCGGATCTCGTCGCGGATCATCAACGAGGTTCCCGGTGTGAACCGAGTGGCCTATGACATCACGTCGAAGCCGCCCGGGACCATCGAGTGGGAGTAGTCCCGCTCGCCGGGTTCCCTATTCACGCCCGCTTCGATAGAAAATGGCGGGACGACGCTCTGACACGAGGAGATCTTCAATGGACGCGGCACTGAACCAGACGGCCCGGGCAATCGTTGCACCGGGCAAGGGCATCCTCGCCGCCGACGAGAGCAGCGGCACGATCAAGAAGCGGTTCGACTCGATCGGATGCGAATCGACCGAGGACCGCCGGCGCGCGTACCGCGAGATGTTGTTCACGACCGCCGGCGCCGCCGACCACGTGAGCGGCGTGATCCTGTTCGACGAGACGATCCGCCAGAACGCCTCCGACGGTCGTCCGCTCGCGAAGATCCTCGAGTCGCAGGGCATCATCCCCGGCATCAAGGTCGACAAGGGCACGACCAAGCTCGCGAAGTCGCCCGACGAGCTCGTGACCGACGGCCTCGACGGATTGCGCGCCCGACTCGTCGAATACCGCGAGCTCGGCGCCCGCTTCGCCAAGTGGCGCGCGGTCATCACGATCGGCGCGCACATCCCGTCCCGTCTCTGTCTCGACGTGAACGCGCACGCGCTTGCGCGTTACGCCGCGCTGTGCCAGGACGAAGGCATCGTTCCGATCGTCGAACCCGAAGTGTTGATGGACGGCGACCACTCGCTCGAGCGTTGCTACCAGGTGACCTCCGACACGCTGCACGCGGTCTTCGCGGCGTTGTACGACCAGCGCGTCGAGCTCGAGGGAATGTTGTTGAAGCCGAACATGGTGATCCCCGGGAAGGGTCACGCGAGCTACCCCGTCTCGCCCGAGACCGTGGCCGACGCGACGATCTCGTGCTTCAAGATGACAGTCCCCGCCGCGGTTCCCGGCATTGTGTTCCTCTCCGGCGGCCAGGGCGACGAGGAAGCAACCGCGAACCTCAACGCGATCAACGCCAAGGGTCCGCACCCGTGGAAGCTCTCGTTCTCGTACGGCCGTGCGCTCCAGCACGCCGCGTTGCAGGCGTGGAAGGGTGCCGACGCGAACATGAGCGCCGGTCAGGCCGCGTACCTGCACCGCGCGCACATGAACGGGCTCGCGGCAACGGGCGCGTACTCGGCCGGTGCGGAAAAGGCGGCTTCGTAGCGTCTTGCGCGCGCTCGTGCAGCGGGTGACCGAGGCGCGTGTTCGCGTCGCGGGCGAGATCGTGGGCGAGATCGGTGCGGGACTCTGCGTGCTGGTCGGGGTGACCCACGACGACGACGCGTCCCGGGCCGCGAAGCTCGCGGCCAAGGTCGCCAATCTCCGGGTCTTCGACGACGACGCCGGCGCCATGAATCGTTCGTTGCTCGACACGCACGGCGCCGCGCTCGTCGTGAGCCAGTTCACGCTCTACGGCGACACCGGGCGCGGCCGGCGACCGAGCTGGGTCGCGGCCGCCCGCCCCGACCACGCCGAGCCGCTGATCGACGCGTTCGGCGCCGAGCTCGGCGCGCTCGGGGTGCCGGTTGCGACCGGCCGCTTCCGTGCCGACATGCAGGTCTCGCTCGTGAACGACGGCCCCGTCACCGTGATGGTCGAGGTTCCGTAGACCAGACCGGCCGACACGCGTGTAATTCGACCCCGGTACCATGCATTCGTCATGGTCGACACGGAGCCCACCGTCCCGGAGCCAGCACTTCGGGGCCACGCTCGGAGCATGGATCTCTCGGGACTCAACCCGGCCCAGTTCGAGGCCGTGACGCTGCCCGCGGGCCCCGTCCTCGTCATCGCCGGCGCGGGATCGGGCAAGACCCGTGTCCTCACGCACCGGCTCGCGTACCTCGTCTCGGAGCTCGGCGCGTCGCCGTTCGAGATCCTCGCGATCACCTTCACGAACAAGGCCGCGGGCGAAATGCGCGACCGCGTCGCGCAACTGGTCGGCCCGGTCGGACACCGGATGTGGGTGTCGACATTCCACGCCGCCTGCTCGCGCATCCTGCGGCGCGAGGCCTCGTTGCTCGGCTACCGGTCGAGCTTCACGATCTACGACCAGGCCGACGCCACCCGGCTCACCGACTGGGTGCGCCGTGACCTCAATCTCGATCCGAAGCGGTTCCCGGGCCGTCAGCTCCACGCGCAGATCAGTGCGCTGAAGAACGAGCTGATCCTGCCCGCGCAGTACACGGAGCAGGCGGTCGGCCCGGCCGAGCGCCGCGTCGCCGAGGTCTACACCGAATACCAGCGCCGGTTGGCCGAGGCGTCGGCGGTCGACTTCGACGATCTGCTCGTGCTCACCGTGCGACTGTTCCGGGAGTTCCCCGACGTGTTGCGCCGCTACCAGCAGCGCTTCCGGCACGTGCTCGTCGACGAGTTCCAGGACACCAACGCCGCGCAGTGGGAGATCGTGCGGCTGCTCGCACTCGAGCACCGCAGCATCATGGTGGTCGGCGACGACGCGCAGAGCGTCTACAAGTTCCGCGGCGCGGACTTCCGCAACCTTTTGAAGTTCGAGGACACGTTCCCCGACGCGACGATCGTCGTCCTCGACCAGAACTACCGCTCGACCCAGCGGATCCTCGAAGCGGCCAACGCGGTGATCGCGAACAACGCGTCGACGCGCAAGAAGCACCTCTGGACCGACAAGGGGCTCGGCGAGCAGATCGTCCGTTACCAAGGTGACGACGAACACGACGAAGCGTCGTTCGTCGTGCGCGAGATCCATCGTCTCGTCGACGGCGCCGAGTACCGCTACGGCGACATCGCGGTCTTCTACCGAACGAACGCGCAGAGCCGCGTGCTCGAGGAGTCGTTGGTTCGGTCGGGGGTTCCGTACCGAGTTTTCGGCGGTGTGAAGTTCTACGACCGGCGCGAGATCAAGGACGCGCTCGCGTATCTCCGCGCGTTGGTGAATCCCGACGACGAGGTGTCGTGGAAGCGCGTCGTCAACACGCCGCGGCGCGGCGTGGGCGACACCTCGATCGCGAAGCTCGACTCGTACGCGCAGGGCGCGGGGGTGACGTTCCGGACCGCGGCGGAGCACGCGGTCGGCGCGGGGGTCACGGGGAAGGCACTCGGTGGACTGCGCGATCTGCTCGATCTCATGCAAGAGGTTGAGGGCGCGGCGACGGGCGGGGTCGGCACCACGCTCGAAGCGGTCCTGACCCGCAGCGGCTATCTCGCCGAGCTCGAGGCCGAACGGTCCGTGGAGTCGCACGGCCGCATCGAGAACCTGCAGGAACTGGTGGGTTCCGCCCGCCTGTTCGACGAACAGGTGGAGCGCGGCGATCTCGGCGGGCTCGCGGCGATCGGCGGCGTCGGAATCGGCGAAGCCGGTAGCGAGGGCACGGGAGCGAACGGCGGTGGTCACGGACCCGACGGACTCGCACGCGTCCAGGCGTTCCTCGAGGCGATCTCGCTCGTCACCGATCTCGACGAGAACGATCCCGAGGCGAGCTCGGTCACGCTCATGACGCTGCACTCCGCGAAGGGTCTCGAGTACCCGGTGGTGTTCCTCATTGGTTTGGAAGACGGTGTGTTCCCGCACGTGCGCAGCCTCGGCGATCCCGACGAGCTCGAAGAGGAACGGCGGCTCTGCTACGTCGGCCTCACCCGCGCCGAGGAGCGGTTGTACCTGTGTCACGCGTGGAGTCGCATGATGTTCGGCTCCACCGACTACCGACCGCCGAGCCGGTTCCTCGACGAGATCCCGGCCGAGTTGATCGCGTCGACGGGAGACGAGCGGTCGGGGCGCGGTCGCCGGAGCAGTGGCGGCGATTCCGGCAGTCGCGGTGGTGGCGGGCTCGGCGCGCACCGCGACGCGGTCGTGGCGGCGGCGATGCGACGCGACAACGAACAGCCCACCGGGGCGCGCGGCGCCGAGGAGCTCGGCTTGCGCGTCGGCGACGACGTGCATCACGACAAGTTCGGCGACGGCGTGATCGTCGACATCACGGGTTCCGGTGACAAGGCCGAAGCGCGTGTGCGGTTCCGCGACGTGGGCGAGAAGACGCTGCTCTTGTCGTGGGCGCCGTTGGCCCGCGTCTAGCCGATTGCCCCTCTCGCGATCGGCGTCTAGGTCGTCGTGGTCGTTCCCGACGCCGGGCCGAGGTCGACGATCACCGAATCGGTCTGGCCGATCGTCTGGATGGCGACCGGATACGTGGCGAGCTCCGCGGTGTCCATCACCTTGCCGCCGCAGACCCATTCCGTTGCCCGGTTGCGCAGGTTGAGCGAGCAACCCGACGGCTGGATCACCCGGTACGCCACGATGTCCCCGTTGTCGAGCGCCATCCAGAACCCGCAGTTGGCGCCTCCGGTGTAGAAGCCCGGGCCCTGGGTGTCGAGCCGGTCGCGGACGTCGGACGCCTTGCCGACGTTCAGCTGACCGCAAACGGGGTTCTTCGAGCCCGACGAGGTCGCGATGAGCAAGCCGCCGGCGATGAACAAGCCCGCCAACACCACGGCGATGGTGGCCGAGACGATCAGCTTGATGTCGGAGCTACGGGCACGAGAGGTGGCCACTGAGGGTCCTTGGCTATGGTGAGCCGATGCTGCGACGCTACCGCGTCGTCATCGCCAAGCCCGGGCTGGACGGACACGATCGGGGGGCAAAGGTGATCGCACGGGCCCTGCGCGACGCGGGGTTCGAGGTCGTGTACACCGGCCTGTTCCAGACGGCCGAGCTCGTGGCGGAGGCGGCGTTGCAAGAGGACGCCGACGCGGTCGGCCTGTCGGTGCTCTCCGGCGCGCACATGACGCTCATCCCCAAGATCATCGACGAGCTGCGCGCCCGCGACCTCGACGACGTCGTCGTGTTCGCGGGCGGCATCATCCCCGACGAGGACCGTTCCGCGCTCGCGGAGGCCGGCGTCTCGGCTGTGTTCACGCCCGGTGCGCCGCTCGGCGACATCGTCGATTGGCTCGAGACCACTCTCGACTCGCACACTTCTCTCGAACCCACGCAGGAGTAGTTCGTTGGATCTCTTCGAGTATCAAGGAAAGCAGCTGTTCGCGCGCTACGGCATCCCCGTCTCCCCGGGCGGCGTCGCCGAGACCGTCGAGGACGCGGTCCGGGCCGCCGACGCCGCCGGGTATCCGGTCGTCGTCAAAGCCCAGGTGCAGGTCGGCGGGCGCGGTAAGGCGGGCGGCATCAAGCTTGCCGAGAACGCGGACGAGGCCCGGGTCCATGCCGGGAACATTCTCGGCATGGACATCAAGGGCCATGTCGTGCAGCGCATCTGGGTCGAGCACGCGTCGGACATCTCCGAGGAGTACTACGCGTCGTTCACGCTCGATCGCAGCGCGAAGAAGTATCTCGGCATGCTGAGCGCGCAGGGGGGCGTCGAGATCGAGACGGTCGCCGAGGAGAACCCCGACGCGCTCGCGCGGCTGACGATCGATCCCGTCGACGGCTTGACCGAAGCCGCGTGCCGCACGTGGGTTGCGCAGGCGAAGTTGAACCCGGCGGCAACCGACGGCGCGGTCGACATCTTGTTGAAGCTGTACCACGCCTTCGTCGACGGCGACGCCGACCTCGTCGAGATCAACCCGTTGATCCTCACGCCGGAAGGCAAGGTCCACGCGCTCGACGCGAAGGTGTCGCTCGACGAGAACGCGCGGTTCCGGCATCCGGAGTGGGACGAGCTCCAGGGTCTGGAGAAGACCGACGCGCGCGAGTTCGAGGCCGCGGAGAAGGGACTGCAGTACGTGGGTCTCGACGGCGACGTCGGCGTCATCGCCAACGGCGCCGGGCTCGCGATGGCGACGTGCGACATCGTGCACGAGGTCGGCGGTCGCCCCGCGAACTTCCTCGACATCGGGGGCGGGGCCAGCGCGCAGGTGATGGCGAACGCGCTCGAGGTGATCAACAACGACCCGTCGGTGCGCTCGATCTTCATCAACATCTTCGGTGGGATCACCAAGGGCGAAGACGTCGCGAACGGCATCGTGCAGGCGCTCGAACAGGTGGCGATCAGCTCGCCGATCGTCATCCGCCTCGACGGGACCAACGCCGAGGAGGGGCGCGCGATCCTCGCGGCCTACGAATCCGACCGACTGGTCAGCAAGCCGACGATGGTGGAGGCCGCACGGACGGCCGTGGAGATGGTGGAGGCGCGGTCGTGAGCATCCTGGTGAACGCCGACACGAAGGTGATCGTGCAGGGCATCACCGGCGGTCAGGGCCGCTTCTACGCGCTCCGCAACCGCGCGTACGGCACGAAGATCGTCGGTGGCGTCAGCCCGAAGAAGGCCGGCACCGATGTCGAGGGCATCCCGGTGTTCGCGTCGGTGGCCGACGCGGTGCGCGAGACCGGGGCGACGGCGACGATGGTGATCGTGCCCGCGGCCGGGGCCGCGGCTGCGGTGCTGGAGGCCGCGGAGGCCGGGCTCGAGTTGATCGTCGCCGTGACCGAGGGCATCCCTATGCACGACGAGGCGCGGGCGTACAACCAGGTCGCGCGCGACTTCCCGTCGTCGCGCATCCTCGGCCCGAACTGTCCCGGACTGCTCACGGTCGGGGAGTGCAACATCGGCTTCATCCCGGCCGAGGTCGCGCTCGCGGGCGGGCCGGTCGGCATCGTGTCCCGCTCGGGCACGCTCACGTATCAGGCGTTGAGCGACCTCGGGCAAAAGGGCATCGGCGTCACGACGTGCGTCGGCATCGGTGGCGACCCGGTTCCGGGCACCAGCTTCATCGACTGCCTCTCCCTGTTCGAAGCCGACCCCGACACCAAGGCCGTCATCATGTTCGGCGAGATCGGGGGGTCGGCCGAAGAGGAGGCCGCCGACTTCATCCGCACCAAGATGTCGAAGCCGGTCGTCAGCTACATCGCGGGCGTGACCGCGCCGCCCGGCAAGAAGATGGGCCACGCGGGCGCGATCGTCTCGGGGTCGAAGGGCACCGCGCAGGCCAAGATGGAGGCCCTCGCCGCCGCGGGCGTGCGGGTTGCGACGAACCCCACCGCCGCGGGCGAGCTCATGGCCGAGGTCGTCCGCTCCCTGTAGCCCAAGCACTCCCAACAGTTGGGAGCGAAACCGGTACCACGCGCCACCCTTGCTCCCAACTGTTGGGAGCGAAACGGGCTATGGGGTCGGGGTCTTCTGTTCCTGCATGCGCAGGACCGCGCCGGTGAGCGAGCCGATCGCCGCGAGCAGCATGAGGTAGAGCCCGATGCCCTTGCCCAGGCCGCCGGTGTCCTGGAGCAAGAAGGCGACCATCATGATCGTCGCCTGAAACCCGCCCACGAGGTGGACCTGGGTCCAAGTGAACCCGAGGACCTTCTCCGGCAGCTTCACCTGCGGCGCGTACGCAACCAGCGCCACCTGTACCGCCATGGCGATGCCGAGCAACGCCGGGATGGTCGCAATGAGGAAGTAGTACTTGCCCCAGGCGCTGCTGGAGTGGCTTCCGGTCTCGGTGAACGGGAGGAACGAGGCGATCAGCATCACCGCGCCCGAGATCAGGATGACGAGGTTCGGGGTCCTGAGCTTGTCCATCTGCTTGCCCTTCAGCCGATCGCGCCGGTGTTGCGTTCGCGTTGGAGCCGAACGGCCCCGACGACGAGCGCGATGCCGCCGAGGATCAGGAACCACTGCCCGATCTGCTTGCCGCCGGTGTTCGTGAGCAGCCAACCGACCGCCATGAGCGCCGCCATCGAGCCGAGCGCCAGGTGGAGTTGCTCCCAGGTGAAGCCGAGCAGCGAATCGGGGAGATCGATCGAGGCGAACTTGGCCACCGCGATCTGCACCGCCATCACCAGCCCGTAGAGCGGCAGGAGCGTCGCGAGCGGAAACGCGCCGTTGCCCCAAGCGTTCGAGCTGCCGATGAAGTGCAGCAACGAGCAGACGAGCATGACCCCGCCGGCGGCCATGATCGTGATC
>Ga0075015_100000812_pt1 | contig 11207 bp, 9 predicted proteins | sample AleBraG_ABR_2013_FD_71476 | JGI IMG/M metagenome (GOLD analysis project Ga0075015, IMG submission 71476) | Freshwater sediment microbial communities in response to fracking from Pennsylvania, USA - Alex Branch Run_MetaG_ABR_2013 | ecosystem: Environmental > Aquatic > Freshwater > Creek >...
ACCGTGCGGTAGACCTCGTAGGCCTGGCACATCGAGGCCGCACGGGTCACCGGGGCGGCGCGCAGGCCCTCCCGCCGCGGCCGTCCGTCCAGCAGCCCCAGCATGCAGCACAGGCTGGCGAAGGTCGCCGCGTCCTGGCGCAGCCGGGCGGTGCGCATGAAATACGCCGCCTGGTGCGGTGATTTGCCGCGATGGCGCGCCACGCGGCTGCCGCCCTCGTGCAGGTAGGAGCGGTACAGCTTGCGGATGCGGTCGTCGGTCAGACCGGTCCATTCACGGATCGTGTGGGTCCGCGCCTCGTGCCGGATGAAATGCAGGGCGATATCGACCCGCAGCCGGTCGCGACTATAACGATCGTCGGATATGCGCATGGAGGCCTCGCGCCGGTATTCCGGCTTGTTGGTAGAATTGGTTAAAATATCCCAAATTTGCGGGTCGCTTCCAAGGGCCGCCGGGTCGAATATGTTGCGGGAACGCGCAGGAACACGCGCGCGGGAGGAACTGATGACGGAACTGCAATACCTGGATGCCGGCCTGGGCTGCTCGTGGGACGCCACCCTGGTCGAACCGCTCGCGGACCTGAACGCCGAGATCCTGGAAGCCTACGCGGGCGGCGCGCCGGACCTCCAGGCGCTGTGGCAGCCCCTGTCCGGCGCGTCGCGGCAGCTGCTGGCGCGCTGCCCCTACCTGCTCGCCGATGCCGGCTTTGCGCAGACCGAACGGTGGGAGGGGCTGCCCGCCGCGGTACACGACGCGGCCGCCGCGGACCTGCCGCGGCCGCCGCAGGCCGTGGGGCGGGCGCCGTTCACGACGCCACTGATTCGGCGCGTGCTCGTGTTCGCCTGGCACCTGGCCCGCGCCCGGCCGCTGGCGGCGCGGATCGCCCTGGGGATGAGCAGCGCCTGCGCGGCACGCGTGGCCGGCTGCCGGCTGGCCGATCTGGAGGCGCTGGCCGAGCAGCGGCCGGCCTGGATCCGCGTGCGCTGGCACGACCGGCCGGAACTGTGGCGGGCCTGGCTGCGGGCTGCGGGCCAGGGCAGCTCGGGCGCCCTGCTGCGGCTGCAGTTGTGGGGACTGCAGTCGCTCGCGGCCGCAATGGTGGAGCGCGCCGCGGCACACGGCCAAAGGTGAAGCGGCGGCCGCGCCGCGCTCCGGCCGAGCCCGGCGTCCATCAGGTGGAAACTTGCACGGGCAGGCCCTAATATCCTCCTAACGCAGCGGGCGCGCCGCGACACGCAAATCGGGGAGTCAGCTATGGTTCGTGCGGGTGTGACGACGGGTTTGAGGGTGGCGCTGGCGGCGGGCCTGGCGGGCCTCGGGTTTGCAGCCGGCGCGCGCGCGGAAAAGGACACCAAGCCGCCGGAGATCCCGACCTGCGATCACAAGATCGGTACGCTGGCGGTCACGGAGCCCGAGAACCACTGGTGGGTGGGCCTGAATCTGGAATCGCCCGAGGCCCTGATCAAGGTGTTCGTCTCCGAATCCCACTGCTTCACGCTGGTTGACCGCGGCAAGGGTCTGGCGGCCGCTCAGCAGGAGCGGGCGCTGGCGGGCGGCGGCGAGATGCGCGGCGGGTCGAACATCGGCAAGGGCCAGATGAAGGCGGCCGACTATGTGCTGGTGCCGGACATCGTCAACCAGAATGCCAATTCCGGCGGTAACCGCGTCGGCGGCATCCTCGGCGGCTTCGTCCCGGGGCTCGCCGGCGCGATCCTCGGCGGCATCAGCCTCAAGAGCAAGACCGCGGACGTGGTGCTGACCCTGACCGACGTGCGCTCCACCGAACAGGTTTCCCTGCAGCAGGGCCACGCGAAGAAGACGGATCTGGGCTGGGCGGCGGGCGGCGGTGCCGGCTTCTTCGGCGGCTTCGCGGCCGGCGGGGCCAGCGGCTACGCCAATACCGAAATCGGCCAGGTCGTGACCATGGCCTATCTGGAGGCCTTCACGAAGCTCGTCGCGGACGTCAAGCAGATCCAGCCGAACGCCAAGGCCGACAATGTTTCGCAGTCGGTGGCCATGTCGAAGCCCGGCAAGCTCTATGAAAAGCCGGATCTGAAATCCACGGTCGTGCGCGATCTGGATCCGGGCACGACCCTGTACCCGACGGGTGACAAGCAGGGTATCTGGTGGAAGGTCACGGACGAACTCGGTAACGAGGGCTGGGTCCCTTCAGCCCTGTTCCAGCTCGCCAGGTAGATCTTCAATCGCGCTGCGCCACGGCCGCCACCGGCGGCGGTGGTGCAGTATCCATGGGTCAGCAGACCGCCGAGGAAACGCGCCGCGCGCGCTCATCATCCATCCCCCTCATGCCAGCCCTCTCCATCCGCGGACTGACCAAGACGTATCGCAACGGCGTGCAGGCGCTGCGCGGCGTCGATCTGGACGTCGAGCAGGGGGATTTCTTCGCGCTGCTGGGGCCCAATGGGGCCGGCAAGACCACGCTGATCGGGATCATCACCTCGCTGGTCAACAAGACGGCCGGCACGGCCAGCGTGTTCGGCTATGACCTCGACACCCAGCTCGAGCGGGCCAAGTCCTGTATCGGGGTCGTACCGCAGGAACTGAATTTCAACCAGTTCGAGACCCCGCTGACGATCGTCGTCAACCAGGCGGGCTTCTACGGTATCCCGCGTCCCGTGGCGCGCGCGCGCGCGGAGAAGTACCTGCGCCAACTGCAGCTCTGGGAGAAGCGCAGCGGTGCGGCGCGCGGCCTGTCCGGCGGCATGAAGCGGCGGCTGATGATCGCGCGTGCGCTGATGCACGAACCGCGGCTGCTGGTGCTGGACGAGCCCACGGCAGGCGTCGACATCGAAATCCGCCGCTCGATGTGGGAATTCCTCAAGGACATCAATGCCAGCGGCACCACCATCATCCTCACCACGCATTACCTTGAGGAGGCGGAGAACCTGTGCCGCAACATCGCGATCATCGACCGTGGCCAGATCGTGGAGCGTGACCGCATGAGCAACCTGCTGCGCGGGCTGCATACCGAGACCTTCGTGCTGAACCTGCGCAGTCCGCTGTCGGCCGCGCCCAAGGTCTCCGGTTTCGAGCTCACGCTGGTCGACGATCACACGCTGGAGGCCGCGGTCTCCAAGGATCAGAGCCTGAACGGCCTGTTTGCGCAGCTGTCGGCACTGGGGCTCGACGTGCTGTCGATGCGCAACAAGGTGAACCGCCTCGAGGAAGTGTTCATGAGCCTGGTGGAGCACCGCGGTTCCGGCGAGCGGGGTGCTGCCCATGACTGAGGCGGCACCTCTGGCTCAGCCGCCGGCGCCGCGCTCGCTCAACGCGGTCCGCTGGACCGGCTTCAGCACGATCGTGATCCGTGAATACAGCCGCATCGTGCGCATCTGGGGCCAGACGCTGGTGCCCTCGGCCGTGACGGCGATCCTGTACTTCGTGATCTTCGGCAGCCTGATCGGCCGCCGTGTCGGCCTGATGGGCGGCTTCGGCTACATGCAGTACATTGCGCCGGGCCTGATCATGATGTCGGTCATCACCAATTCCTACGGCAATGTGGTGTCGTCGTTCTTTGGCGCCAAATTCGGCAAGCATGTGGAAGAGCTGCTGGTCTCGCCGCTGCCCAACTGGATCATCGTCACCGGCTATACGGCCGGCGGGCTGATGCGCGGTGCCATGGTGGGCGGCGTGGTGACGCTCGTGTCCCTGGTGTTCGCGCGCCTCCCGGTGCAGCACCTGGGCCTGGCACTGACCGCCGTGCTGCTGACCTCCATGGTGTTTTCGCTGGGCGGCTTCATCAATGCCGTGTTCGCCAAGAATTTCGACCAGGTCAACTGGATTCCGGCCTTCATCCTCACGCCGCTGACTTACTTCGGCGGCGTGTTCTATTCGGTATCGATGCTGCCGCCCTGGGCGCGGTCGCTGTCCCACGTCAATCCGATCCTGCACATGGTCAATGCCTTCCGCTACGGATTCCTGGGCGTCAGCGACGTCAACGTCCCGCTCGCCTTCGGCATCACGGGGGCGCTGGCCGTCGTGCTGTTCGGGGTGGCCCTGAGCCTGATGAATCGGGGCGTCGGCATCCGCGACTGACCGCCGCGCGCATGGCGGCCGGCGCGCAAGGCGGTCCCGCCGCTGTTGCTATATCAGAACAAAACTGACCCCGAAACGCTCGGGCCACCTCTGAATGAGGTAATAATGCGGTGATAATGGCCGCCGCCCGATTAGAATGCGGTCCCGTTTTAGTTGGACTAAAGCAACAAATGCCGACTGCGCCGGCAGATGACGGGTCTGCGCCCCGCAGGCTATCCCTCCCGAAAGCTGATCACGAAGGATCAACCATGAAGCGTTCCAAATCTCTGCTGCTGACTCTGATTGCCGCCTTGCCGGCCGCCGCGGCGCTCGCCGATGCGCCGCCGCCGCCGCCGCCCGAGGGCGTGTGGACCGGCAAGGGCCAGGCCGGTTTCGTCGGCACGCAGGGCAACACCGATTCCACGGCGCTGAACGCGGCCATCGACATGGCCATGATCGAAGGGCCCTGGAAGCACGCACTGCATCTGGGCGGCCTGTACAGCAAGAACAATGGGGTGACCAGCGCCGAGCGCTGGGATGCGGGCTGGCAGTCCAACTACAGCTTTGACTCCAAGCTGTTCGGGTTCGGCGGCCTGCGCTACGCGCGCGACCTGTTCAGCGGCTTCAGCTACCAGGCCAGCGCCACGGCCGGTGTCGGCTATAAGTTCATCGACGACGCCACGACCAAGCTCAGCGGCCAGGTCGGCGCCGGCTACCGTAAGACCCAGCTCGACGATGTGACCCACAGCACCACCAGCGACGTGATCGGCACCGCAGGGCTCGATTATTCGCAAGCCCTGACGTCCACCACGCTGCTGACCGACAAGCTGCTGCTGGAGTCGGGCAAGAGCGACACGCTGATCAGCAACACGATCGCCGTGGCGGTGAAGATGTCCGACAAGCTGGCACTCAGCGTGGGTTACACCGTGCAGGACAACAGCAAGCCGCCGCCGGGCCTGAAGAAGTTCGACGGTGCGGAGACGGTCAACCTGGTGTACGCGTTCTGAGCGCGCGTTTTGACGTAATCCCCGCATAATCCGGCCCGGGCGGCGCGGCGTCATATAAGTGTCATCGCCCGGTCACGGGCCGGTAGTAACGGCGGCGCAGCATGCCCGGCATGAATCGTGCGCAGCTGGTCCTTGCTCGGTTCGATGACGCGGAATACCGCCTGTGCCGCGGTCTGAACCGGGCCGCCGGGCATGCGGGTCTGTGCCGTCTGCTGCGCATGGCGAGCCGCCTCGGCGACGGTGTGCTCTGGTACGTCATGCTGGCGCTGCTACCGCTGATCTACGGCGCGGCCGCCGTCCGTCCGGTGCTGGTCATGATGGCGACCGGCCTGACCGGTCTGCTGGTCTACCGTCGGCTCAAATCCAGCCTGGTCCGGGAGCGGCCCTTCATCCGGCACCCGGCCATCACGCTGGAAATGCCGCCGCTCGACCGCTACAGCTTCCCCTCCGGCCATACGCTCCATGCCGTGTGCTTCACCTGGCAGACGGTGGCGCATTTTCCGGCGCTGGCGTGGGTGCTGGTGCCCGCGACGGCGCTGATCGCGCTCTCGCGCGTCGTGCTTGGCTTGCACTATCCGACCGATGTGCTGGCCGGTGGTGCGATCGGCGCGCTGCTGGCCGCCGGCGGGATGGCCTTGATCTGAACGCGCCGCCGATTCGCGTCCTGTTCGTCTCGGACGTCTATTTCCCGCGCGTCAACGGCGTGTCGACATCGATCGCCACCTTCCGCGCGGATCTGGCGGCGACCGGCGTCGAGACGACGCTGGTGGCACCGCAGTACGCGGCGCGCAGCGCCGGCGGCACCGAGGGCGACGGCGCCGAGGAGCCCGGCATCATCCGGGTCGCGGCCGGCCGCGTGCCCGGTGATCCTGAGGACCGGCGCATGGCCTGGGGCGAACTGCAGCGCACGCTGCGCACGCTGCGGGCGCGGCGCTTCGACCTGGTCCACATCCAGACGCCATTCCTGGCGCACTACGCCGGCGTGCGCTTCGGCCGCGACGCGGGCATTCCGGTCGTCGAGACCTACCACACCTTCTTCGAGGAATACCTGCACCATTACGTGCCGCTGCTGCCGCGCCCGCTGGGCCAACGGCTGGCGCGCGCCCTGACGCGCTCGCAGTGCGCCCAGGTGGATGCCATCGTCGCGCCCTCGGAGCCGATGCGCGACATGCTGCTGTCGATCGGCGTGCGCAAGCCGGTCCAGGTCATACCCACCGGCCTGCCCGCCGATCGATTCCGGCGCGGCGACGGCCATCGCTTCCGCAGGCAGCAGGGCCTGCCGGCGGAACGTCCGATCCTGCTGTACGTGGGGCGCGTCGCCCACGAGAAGAACATCGAATTCCTGATCCAGAGTTTCCTCGAGATCCGCCGGGCGCGGCCCGATGCCCTGCTGGTGATCGCCGGCGAGGGGCCGGCGCGGGACGGGCTCAGCGCTCAGGTGGAGCATCTCGGATTGTCGCGGGACGTTGCCTTCGTCGGCTACCTCGATCGCGAGCAGTCGCTGGCCGACTGCTATGCGGCCGCCGCGGTGTTCGTGTTCGCGTCCCGCACCGAGACGCAGGGGCTGGTGCTCCTGGAGGCCATGGCCCAGGGCTGCGCCGTGGTGTCGACCGCCTATCTGGGCACGGCATCGATCCTGCAGCCCGGCTGCGGCGCGCGCGTGGCGCCCGAGGAGCCGCTGGCCTTTGCGCAGGCCGTCATCGACCTGCTCGATGACGCGCCGCGGGCCCTGCGCGGCGGCGCGCAGGCCCTGGCCTATGCCCAGGGCTGGGCGTCCCGGCGCATGGCCTGGCGGATGAGGGAGTTCTACGCCGAGCTGTGCGGGCGCGCTAAGATCCATCCTGGGGCCGCCGTGCCGGCTGCGCCCAGGGAGCCCGATGAGCGCCAAACGTGCCTTGATAGTCGATGATTCCAGATCTGCGCGCGCCTTCCTGACCCGGATCCTCGAGCGCTATGACCTGCAGGTCGACAGCGCGGCGTCCGCCGAGGAGGCGATCGAGTACCTGAATCGCCAGCGCCCCGACGTGATCTTCCTCGATCACCTGATGCCCGGCATGGACGGGTTCCAGGCGCTCTCCGTCATCAAGAACGATCCCCGGACGGCCACCATACCCGTGATGATGTACACGTCGCAGGAAGGCGAGCTGTACCTGAGCCAGGCCCGCGCCCTCGGTGCCATGGGCGTGCTGCCCAAGCAGACCAGACCCGCCGATGTGACCCATGCCCTGGAGAAATTGAAGCTGCTGGGCGACTGGCGGCCGGAAAGCGAAATCGCAACGGTGCGCGTGCCGTCGCTGCGCGAGACCGATGTGCTGCCGACCGCAAGTGCTGTTTCGGGGGAGCGTCGCGCGCTGCCGCCGATGCCCGCGCCGCCGATGCCCGCGCCGCCGATGTCTGCGTCGCCGTCGATGTCCGCGGTTCCAACCGCATCTGCCGCTCCATCTGCTTCGCCGCCGGCGTCCGCCGCGCAGCGCCCGGACGGGCTGTCTCCGGAAATGCGTGCCCACCTGGAAGCGCTGCTGCGTGATCACGGCATCGAACTGCGGCGCTTCGTGACCCAGAGCCTGGAGCAGCACACCGCGCGCATCGTCGCCGAATTGCGCTCGCTGATGGACGAGGCCATGGCGCAGACCGCGGCGGAACCGCCAGCCGTGCCGCCCGAGCGGGTGCCGGAGCCGTCGCCGGCGCTCATCGGCACGCGCGGCGGCGGTCGCGCTGTGCTGTGGCTGAGCGTGGCCGCGGCGACGATTGCCGCGGTGGCCGGCCTGTTCTGGTACCGCGCGGCGAGTGACGAGCAACAGCTGCGCGCGACCGCCCCGGCCCGGCCCGCGAACGCGGACGCCCCGGACATGGCGCCGTCGCCCACCGCCGCGCTGGCGCCGTCCGCCCTGAACGATGCAGCAGCGCGCCGCGAGGCGGCCGCCGCCGCGGCGCTGGTGGAGACGGTACCCTTCGGCGAGTCGCCCTTCGGTGGCGCGCGCCTCGAGCATGTGCAGGCGCTGCTCGAACGGCTGGCCGCAGCGGGTTTCCACGGAACGGTGGAGATGCGCAGCTTCCCGGGACGATTCTGCCTGCAGGGGAGCGGCGACAGCGCGACGCTGCCACCGGGCGAAGTCAGCTACGCCAAGTGCGACCTGGTGGGCAATCCCGCCGACACCAATGGCCTGGCGGGCCGCGAGTCGGTGGCGTTTGCCAACATGCTGGCGGCGCAGCGCAGCCGCGGTAGCGGCAGCATCGAAGTGCAGCTGGGCGCTGGCCGTGCTGACGAAGTGGTGGCGCCCTATCCGGCGATTTCCGAAGCCCTGACCGCGGGCGAATGGAACCGGGCGGCCGCGGCCAATAACCGCGTCGAAGTGCGCACGCATCCGCTGCCTTGACTGCGGCGTCGGCGATTCTCCCCGCGCAGTTCAGGGATCCGCGCTTCCGGCCCAGCGCCTGGCTGCGCGACGCCCACCTGCAATCGATACTGCCCGGCCTGCCGCCGCGCCGCCTGCGCACGCACTGGCTGGCCCGCGCGCTGCGGGCCGCGGCGCAGCCCTGGCTGCTCGAGTGCGGTGATGGCGTACGCCTGCAGGCCTGGTACAGCGGGCGCGCGCACCTCGCCGGGCGCAGCGCCGTGCTGCTGCACGGCTGGGAGGGCAATGCCGAATCCTGCTACGTGCTGTCGCTGGGCGCGCGCCTGCATGCGCTCGGCTACGCGGTCGTGCGCCTCAACCTCCGCGATCACGGCGGCACGCAGGGCCTGAACCGGGACCTGTTCCATTCCTGCCGGCTCAGCGATGTCAGCGGCGCGCTGCGCGCGATTGCGGCGCGACTGCCCGGTGCGCCGCTCTATCTGGCCGGATTCTCGCTCGGCGGCAATTTCCTGCTGCGGGCCTGCGCGGAACCGCGTCTGCCCACGAGCGTGGCGGGCGTCGTGGCGATTTCGCCGGTCCTGGATCCCGAGCACACGTTACGGGCCATGGAGACCGGCCTGGCGCTGTATCACCACTATTTCGTGCGCAATTGGTCCAGATCGCTGCGCTACAAGCAGCAATGCTGGCCCGACAGCTACGATTTCGAACAACTGCTGCGCACGCGTGATCTGCGGCACATGACCGGTGCACTGGTTGCCGAGTGCACGGATTTTCCGGACCTGTCCGGGTACCTGGACGGCTATGCCATCACCGGCGCGCGCCTGTTGACTCTGCAGGTCCCCGCGAGGATCCTCGCCGCCGACGATGATCCGATCATACCGGCGGCCGATCTTGATCGGCTGGCGCCGTGCCCGCGCCTGACCGTCACGCGCACCGCGCATGGCGGGCACTGCGGATTCCTGCGGGGCATGCTGACGCCGGCATACAGCGACGAATTCGTCTGTGAGCAGTTCGCGGCGTTCTGATCCTCGAGGCGCGGCGTCGATGGCAATGTGGGGAGTACTGCGATGAGACTGGCTGCACGAAATCGATGTTCGCGGTCACGGCGCGCCCGGGAGATGCGGGTGCCGATGCTGATGCTGGTGCTGGCGCAGGCCACGGGCCTGCTGGGCGCTCTGCCCGCCACCGCCGCGCCCATCACGGCCGCGCCGGTCACCGCCGCGCCCGCGCCCGCCTGGCCGCAGGAGCGCAGCGATCTGCAGCCCGACCCCGGCGTGCGCTTCGGCGCGCTGGCCAACGGCATGCGCTACGCGATCATGAAGAATGCGACGCCGGCCGGGCAGGTCGCGCTGCGGCTGCGGATGGCGACCGGATCGCTGCAGGAGCTCGATACGCAGCAGGGCCTGGCGCATTTCCTGGAGCACATGGCGTTCCGGGGCTCGGCGCGCGTGCCCGACGGCGAGGTCAAGACGACCCTGGAAAGGCTGGGGCTGAAATTCGGTCCCGACACCAATGCCTCGACGGGACAGACGCAGACCGTGTACATGTTCGATCTGCCGCGCAACGATCCGGCGTCCCTGGATACAGGCCTGATGCTGCTGCGGGAAGTCGGCGATGCGCTGCGGCTGGATCCGCAGAGCTTCGATACCGAGCGCGGGGTCGTGCTTTCGGAAGCGCGGCTCAATGACAATCCGGGCTTCCACATGGCACGCGCGCAGCAGGAGTTCCTGCTGCAGGGACAGATTGCCGCCGAGCGCATGCCGATCGGCAGGACGGAAGTCCTGCAGCATGCGCCGGTGGCGCTGGTCAGGGATTACTACCGGGCTTACTACCGGCCGGAGCGGGCGACACTGATCGTCACCGGCGACATGGACCCGGCCGATGTCGAAGCGCGGATCCGCGCCGGCTTTTCCGACTGGCGCAATCCGGCTCCTGCGGGCAGGGAACCGGATCCGGGTGTACCGCTGGCGCGCGGCGCGGCCGCGCGCGTGTTCGTTGAGGCGGGTGCGCCCTCGACCGGCAGCGTCTCCTGGATCACCCCCTACGATGCGGCGGCGGACACTGCGGCGCGCGAGCGGCGCGATCTGATCGAGATCGTCGCTCTGGCGGTCGTCAACCGGCGCCTGCAGGACGCCGCCGCCGCGGCCGATCGCAAATTCACGTCCGCCACCGTATACCGGCAGAATGAGGTCCACGCGGCGAAGGTGGCCTCGCTGCTGGTGCGCGCGGAGGCGGGCGGCTGGCGCCAGGCGTTGCTGGCCGCGGAGCAAATCCGCCGCCAGGCCGTGGAACAGGGCGTGCAGCAGGCGGAAGTGGATCGCGAGGCGCGCGACATCCTGACAACGCTGCAGGCGGAGGCGGGCGCGGCGGCGACGCGGCCCACGCCACAGCTGGCCAATGCGCTGATCGAATCGCTCGAGCGCGATGCCGTCTACACGAGTCCGGCGCAGGATCTGGCGCTGGGCGAGGCGATACTCGGGAAGCTGGATGCCGCCACGGTCGATGCGGCACTGCGCGCCGCCTTCAACGGCAGTGGTCCGCTGGCCTTCGTGTCCAGTCCCCAGCCCATCGAAGGGGGCGAGGCGGCCGTGCTCAAGGCCTTGCAGGAAGCCGAAACGGCACAGCTGCGGGTGCTGAGCGTCACCGCCGCGGCCGTGTGGCCCTACACCGACTTCGGCAAAGCCGGCGCGGTGCTCGATCGCCGGCTGCTCGAGGACCTGGGCGTCACGCTGGTGCGCTTCGCCAACGGCGTGCGCCTGAACATCAAGCCCACGAAATACTCAGCGGATCAGATCAAGCTCTCCGTGCG
>Ga0075015_100000813_pt1 | contig 11207 bp, 9 predicted proteins | sample AleBraG_ABR_2013_FD_71476 | JGI IMG/M metagenome (GOLD analysis project Ga0075015, IMG submission 71476) | Freshwater sediment microbial communities in response to fracking from Pennsylvania, USA - Alex Branch Run_MetaG_ABR_2013 | ecosystem: Environmental > Aquatic > Freshwater > Creek >...
CAGTTCGCCACCCTCGAGGCACTCCACCCCGGGCGCATCGACCTGGGGCTCGGCCGCGCCCCGGGCACCGATCCGGCCACGGCGCGGGCCCTGCGACGCAGCGCCGACCTGGGGGCCGAGCACTTCCCCGAGGACGTGGTCGAGCTGATCCGCTACCTCGTCGACGACGACGGGCCGCCCACCACCCCTGCCCCGGTGCCCGGCCGTGGCTACCTGCCCCAGGTGTGGCTGCTCGGCTCGTCCACCTTCAGCGCCCGCCTGGCCGGGATGCTCGGGCTGCCGTTCAGCTTCGCCTTCCACTTCGCACCCGCCCTGGTCGACGAGGCCGTCGCCCTCTACCGGGCCAGCTTCCGACACACCGGCCTGCTGGCCGACCCGTACGTGATGGTGGCGGCCTCGGTGCTGTGCGCCGACACCGACGAGGAGGCCGACCACCTGGCCGGGCCGTCGCGCCTGACCGTGCTGCAGCTGCGCAAGGGTGCGCCCGCCGCCGTCGTGTCCCCCGACGAGGCCGCCGCCTATCCGTACACGCCCGAAGAGCGCGCCGTGGTCGATGCGGCCACCGCCGATCACGCCGTGGGCGACCCGGACACCGTCCACCGTCGGCTCGAGGCACTGGTCGAGCGCACCGGGGCCGACGAGCTGATGCTGTCCACCCGGGCCCACTCGCTGGAGACCCGTGCCCGGTCCCTGGCCCTGGTGGCCGGGCGCTGGGGACTCGCCGGTCCGCCCGGCTGATCGGCGGTGCGCTACAGGTCGGCCGCCCGGGGCAGCACGGCCTCGGCCAGCAGGCTCAGGTGGTCGAGGTCGGCCAGGTCGAAGACCTGCAGATAGGCCCTCGACGCGCCGATGTCGGCGAAGCGAGCGAGCTTGTCCACCAGCTCGTCCGGGGTGCCGCACAGCCCGTTGGCCCGAAGCTCGCCCACCTCGCGGCCGATGGCCGCGGCCCGGCGGGCGATGTCGGAGTCCGTGGTGCCGCAGCACACCACCTGACCGACCGACAGGACCAGGGTGGACGGCTCCCGGTCCTGGGCCCTGCAGGCCTGGCGGACCACGTCGAACTGATGGGACGAATCCTCGGGCGACCGGAAGCCGTGGTTGAACTCGGCCGCGTAGGTGGCGGCCAGGCGGGGGGTGCGCTTCGGGCCCGAGCCACCCACGATGACCGGGGGACCGGGTCGCTGCGCCGGCTTCGGGAGGGCGGGGCTGTCCACCAGTGCGTAGTGACGGCCCTCGTACGTGTAGGTGGTGCCGTCGGGAGCGGACCACAGGCCGGTCACGATGGCCAGCTGCTCCTCCAGTCGTTCGAAGCGTTCGCCCAGGCCCGGGAACGGGATGCCGTAGGCGGTGTGCTCGGCGTCGTACCACCCGGCCCCGATGCCCAGCTCGACCCGCCCGGCGCTCATGGCGTCGACCTCGGCCACACTGATGGCGAGCGGTCCCGGGAGGCGGAACGTCCCCGCCGTCATCAGGGTCCCGAGACGGATGGTGCTGGTCTCGCGGGCGATGCCGGCCAGGGTGATCCAGGCGTCGGTCGGCCCCGGCAGCCCGTCGGACGAGCCCATGACCAGGTAGTGGTCGCTGCGGAAGAAGCCACTGAAGCCGAGGCGCTCGGCGGCCTGGGCCACCGCCAGGAGGTCGTCGTAGGAGGCCCCCTGCTGGGGCTCGGTGAAGATGCGGAGGTCCATGTCCCCTGTCTACCGGGCCGGGCGCGGGACCGCTCAGCCGATCGACAGACCCGGTTCGATGGCTGCGGTCTCCCCGATGGGGCCGTCCCCGCCGCTCGTACCGAGCGCGGCGTCGGCCGAACCCACCTCACCCATCGACATGGCCAGGTCCTCGCTCGGCCGCTCCAGACCCGAGGACGACCGCAGCGGCAGCTGCTTGAGGAAGAGGGTGGCGACCAGCATGGCCACGGCGATGGGCACCCCCACCAGGAACACGGTGTGCAGCGATCGCACGAACGAGTCCAGGATCCCGTGCTGCATGGGCGGTGGGAAGGCGTGGAGGTCGGCCGGGCTCATGGCGAAGTTCCCCTGGACATGGATTCCGGCGGCCGCGCTCCCGGGCACCAGCACCGGGATCCAGTGGCTCAGGCCGGCGATGAAGATGGCGCCGAAGAGCGACGTGCCGAAGGCACCCCCCAGGGAGCGGAAGAAGGTGACCGCCGCGGTACCCGTGCCGATGGAGTCGGACGGCAGCGCATTCTGCGTGGCCAGGACCATGATCTGCATCGTCATGCCCATCCCGGCGCCGAGGACGATCACGTACAGGCTCATCGTCAGGTGGGAGGTGTGGAGGCCGAGGTGGGACAGCAGCCACATCCCGATGATGACGAGGGTCGAGCCGATGACGGGCATGGGCTTGTAGACCCCCGTGCGGGTCACGATCTGCCCGGAGGCGATCGACGAGGCCAACAGGCCGAGCATCAGCGGGACCATGAGCAGGCCGGACATCGTCGGTGACACCCCGTCCACCAGCTGCAGGTACAGGGGCAGGTAGATGATGGACCCGAACATCACCATCGAGAGCAGGAAACTGACCGTCGACGCGGTGCGGAAGATCCCGATCCGGAAGAGCGACGGCGGCAGGATCGGCTCCGCCGCGTAGTGCTCCCACACGATGAAGGCGCCGATGAAGAGGGCCGACACCAGGCCCATGGTCAGGATGATCGACGAGCTCCAGGCGTACTGGGTCCCGCCCCAGACCGTCACCAGGAGCGCGGCAGTCACTCCGACCATCATCAGGCCGGCTCCGAGGAAGTCGATGCGGTGGGACTCGCGCCGGAAGGGCAGTTTGAGTACGACCGAGGTCACGACCAGGGCCAGGATCCCGATGGGAAGGTTGATGTAGAAGATCCACCGCCAGGAGAGGTGCTCGGTGAAGATCCCACCGAGCAGGGGTCCGGCGATCGAGGACAGGGCGAAGACGGCACCGAAGTACCCCTGGTACCGGCCGCGCTCACGGGGTGCGACGACGTCGGCGATGATCGTCATGGCCATCGCCATCAGTCCGCCGGCCCCCACCCCCTGGATACCCCGGAACGCGATCAGTTGGGCCATGTTCTGGCTGAGGCCGGCCAGGGCCGAGCCGATCAGGAACACGACGATGGCGAACTGGAAGATGCCCTTGCGCCCGAACTGGTCGGACAGCTTGCCGTAGAGCGGGGTCGAAATGGTCGAGGTCAGCAGGTAGGCGGTCACCACCCAGCTCATGTGGTTGAGACCGTGGAGGCTGTTGACGATGGTCGGCAGGGCGGTGCCGACGATGGTCTGGTCCAGGGCGGCCAGGAACATGCCGAGCATCAGGCCGCTGAAGATGATCATGATCTGCCGGTGGGTGAAGGCCACTCCCGGGTGTCCTCCATCGCCACCGGCCGGGTCGGCCGAACCGATCACCGACGCCGCCGTGGCGGGTTCCACGGAGTCCCCCACGCCACCCCTCGGCGCCGTCTCGATGGTCATGGCGTCCCCCGGTCGGCACCCGCAGGGTGCGTCGTCACGGCACGGGGTTCCGTCGGATCAGGGTCGCCCAGGTGTTGGAGGCCGGCCCCCAGGCGGAGCAGGCCGATGGCCATGGCGTTGCGCTCCTCGTCGGTCCATCCGGCGATGGCCTCGGCCAGCACCTGGCGCCGGGACTCCGACACCGCCTCCAGCACCGCCACCCCCTGCTCGGTGAGGCTGAGGAGGGCGGCCCGCCCGTCGGCCGGGTCGGGAGTGCGGGTGATGAGTCCGGATGCCACCAGGTCGCGGATCTGACGGCTGATGGTCGAGAGGTCGAGTTCGACCGTCCCGGCCAGGTCGGACAGGCGGAGCGGCCCCTGTTCTGACACCCGGACCAGCAGCCAGTAGCCGGTCCGGCCGATCGAGGCACCGTGGGGCAGGGCGTCCTGGGGCACGTCGAGCCGCAGGATGATCCGCGCCACCTGGGTCAGCGAGCGCTCGAGGCCGGCAGACACGCGGGCCGGTGGAGCGGTGGTCGGTCGGTCGGGGGTGTCGAGGGTGTCGAGGGTCGATGACGGCACGTCGGCTCCGGATCTGGCGGTCGGGGGCACCCGGACGGTCGGGGTCGGTCGCCCGATCCCCGCCATCTAGGTGCTTGTAACAAGCAACTATATCACTTGTCCGCACAAGCGCCAGTCGGGGCATCAGCAATCGGGAATCGCAATACGGGCCAGGGCCCGGCCCACGGCCAGGATCCCCACCACCCGGGCCCCGGCCAGGCGGAGGGTGGCGGCGGCCGACTGGGCCCGGGCCCCGGTGGTGACGCTGTCGTCGAAGACCAGCACCGGGAGTCCGCCGAGTCCGGTCCGGTCCACCCCGGCCAACGGCACGAACCCGTCCCGGGCGGCCAGCAGGTGGTCGAGCGGTCCCCTGCCCCGTCCGAGCAGGCGGAGGTGCCGATCGGCCAGACCCGGCACGCCGTCGACCAGGACCTCGGCCGGCGCCGATCCGGGGCGACGGGTGGACGGCACGGTGGTCACGATCGACCACGGACCCCACCGGCCGACCAGGTCCTCCCGGTGCTCCGCCGTCCACACCGCCAGGTCCTCCACCAACTCGCACCGGAACCGCGCCCGGGCCTCGGCGGTGGGCGCGTCCTTGTAGCCGCGCAGCCGGCGGTGGTCTCCGTCCCCCACCCGGTACTCCCGGAGGACGACCGTGGGCACGAGCGGGAGTCCCAACTGACGTGCGGTCACGCGACAGCAGAAGCAGACCGGCGGCGGACGATGGACGGTCCTTCCACACAGTGCGCACGGCACGGACAGGCGGTCGATGGACGTCGAGTCGGCCGGTGGGTCGACGGCGGTGCGATGGCGGGGCACGGGCCTCCCGGGTCAGCCGGCCCCGGGGCCGGCGTGGTCAGCAGCGGCGCACCGGTGGCACCGCGAGCACCGACCGCCAGCCGACGGTCGAGGGGTCGGCCCGGTTCAGTCGGCGGGGACCGCCTCGTCGGGCCGGTGGAGCAGGAACGTGCCGGTGGACCGGCTCACCAGCTGCCCGTCGGCATCGGTCACGCTGGCCTCGGCATAGGCCACCTGGCGGGCCATGCGGACCACGTCACCCCGCAGGGTGTAGGACCCGCCGTCCAGGGCGGGACGCATGGTCTCGATCTTCATCTCCAGCGTGCCCCGGGTACGGGACCTCCCCGGCAGGGCGGAGTTGATGGCGAAGTTCATGGCCGCGTCCAGGAGGAGGGCGTGCACCCCGGCCTGCACGATGCCGTGCGGATTGCAGGCGGCCGTGGTCGGGGCGAAGGTCCCCGACACCCAACCGAGGTCCTCGCCGTCGACGCCGTAGTCGTCGAGCGACCCTCCGACGGTGCCGATGAGCTCCATCCCACCGTTCCCCAGCCAGCGGTCCATGTCCTTGATCCGACCGTTCATGGGCAGACCGTAGCGCTGGGATGGGACAGCCCGGGTGCCCGGTCCGTCGGGCCACGCTGTGGCTGCACATGGGCGCTCCCGGTAGTCTGGGGGCACGGCGACCACCACGGACGCCCGGCGGGGCGACGTCCCGCAGGACCCAACGACCGAGCACGGCCGGCAGGAACCCTCCGCCGGACCGGAGAAGGAGAACGACCATGGCTGACGCCGTCATCATCGACGCCGTACGTACCCCCGGGGGCAAGCGGAACGGCAAGCTCCGCAACTGGCACGCCGCCGACCTGGCCTCCGAGGCCCTCGTCGCCCTGGCCGAGCGCAACGATCTCGACACCGCCCTGGTGGACGACGTCATCATGGGCTGCGTCATGCAGGTGGGCGAGCAGTCGCTCAACGTCGGCCGCAGTGCCGTGCTGGCCGCCGGCTATCCCGAGTCGGTCCCCGCCACCACCATCGACCGCCAGTGCGGATCGAGCCAGCAGGCCCTGCACTTCGGCGCCCAGGGCGTCATCGCCGGTGCCTACGACGTGGTCATCGGCGGCGGCGTCGAGGTCATGTCCCGTACCCCCATGGGCTCCTCGGTCGTCCGGGAGCTCGGCTTCCCCTTCGGCCCCCGGGCCATGGGCCGCTACACCGAGCGGGGCGGGCTGGTCGGCCAGGGTGAGGGTGCCGAGCTCATCGCCGAGCAGTGGGGCCTGAGTCGTGAGGACCTCGACGAGTTCTCGGTCCGGTCCCACCAGCGGGCGGCCCAGGCGACGGCCGAGGGGCGGTTCGAGCGGGAGATCATCCCGGTGGCCGTCAAGGACGACGATCGCCAGGACACCGACGAGCAGATGACCACCGACGAGGGCATCCGCCCCGACTCCTCGGTCGAGACGCTGGCCAACCTGAAGCCGGCCTTCCGCCCGGACAACGGCAAGATCACGGCCGGCAACTCCTCGCAGATCACCGACGGCGCCTCGGGCGTGCTCATCATGAGCGAGGCCAAGGCCTCGTCGCTGGGTCTCACCCCCCGGGCCCGGTTCCACTCCTTCGCGGTGGCCGGCAGTGACCCGATCACCATGCTCACCGGCCCGATCCCGGCCACCCGACTGGCCCTCGAGCGGGGCGGCCTGACCCTCGACGACATCGACATCGTCGAGATCAACGAAGCGTTCGCCTCGGTCCCCCTGGCCTGGGCCAAGGAGTTCGACGCCGACATGGACAAGGTCAACGTGAACGGCGGCGCCATCGCCCTCGGCCACCCGCTCGGTGCCTCCGGCGCCAAGCTCATGGCCACGCTGCTCAACGAGCTGGAGCGGACCAACGGCCGTTACGGCCTGCTCACCATGTGCGAGGGCGGCGGCATGGCCAACGCCACCATCATCGAGCGCCTGGGCTGAGCCACCTCCCGCCCGACGTCCGTATTCGGCCGGGTGCACCCCGCAGGTGTCGAAGGACCGGCCCTCCGGGGCCGGTCCTTCGCGTTGCCGACCGGGCGCAGTGCGCGACCGGCCGCGCTAGTGGTAGCGGGTGGCGAGCAGGAGGCCGACGAAGATCGAGCCGATGGCCGCCACCAGCCAGAGGTTGTTGACTCCGCCGGGAAGCAGGCCGGCGTAGTTGAGGATGACGATGAGCACGCCCAGCAGGAACAGGACAAGGATCAGGGCCCCGAACCAGCGGGGGCTCGTCTTGGTCCTCCGGTCGATGGGCGGCGTGTAGCGGTTGCTCTGGACCGAACCGGAGGACGAGCCGCCCTTGGAGGTGCCGCCCTTGGCCGACGGGGTCACCCGTCCGCCCTTCTTGGAGACCCTGCCCGGGCCCTGCTTGGCCGTGGATGCCATGGGCGAAGGATAGCCAGTGCCGGACCACCCGCGTGCCCGTGCCGCCCGGCCCGTGACGCCCGGTACGATCGTTGGCCCATGGCGACCCGCGTGCTGGTCATCGACAACTACGACTCGTTCGTCTACAACCTCGTCCAGGAACTGGGCGAGTTGGGTGCCGACCCCGTCGTCCACCGGAACGACGCCATCGATGTCGCCGGCATCCGCGAGGCCGCACCGGACCTCATCCTCATCTCCCCTGGTCCCGGTCGACCAGAGGACGCCGGCGTGTCGCTCGCGGTGATCGAGGAGTTGGCCGGGGTCGTCCCCATCCTCGGGGTCTGCCTCGGCCACCAGGCCATCGGGCAGGCCTTCGGGGGCGACGTCGTCCGGGCCCCGAGCCTGATGCACGGCAAGACGTCCGCCATCCACCACGACGGCAGGGGCGTGTTCGTCGGACTGCCCGATCCCATCACGGCCACCCGCTACCACTCGCTGGTGGTCGAACCCACCACCGTGCCCGACGTGCTCGAGGTGACCGCCCGCACATCGGACGGCGTGATCATGGGCCTGCGCCATCGGACCCTGGCCGTCGAGGGGGTGCAGTTCCACCCCGAGTCACTGCTGACCCCGGAGGGCCCGACCCTCCTGGCCAACTTCCTGGCCGCCCGCGTCTGACTTCGGAGGGCTGACCCGACAACGGGTGAGGTCCGTGTCGGAATCAGCTGGGCTTGGTCGTCGTGGTGGTCGACGAGGTGGACGTGGTCGTGGTCGTGGGCGGGACCGTGGTGGGCGTGGTGGTGGGCGGAGGGGGACCCGAGGACACGAAGATGTTGATGGTGCTGCCGGCGGTGACGCTCGTCCCCGTGGCCGGGTCCGAGGACACCACGATTCCGGCCCCGTACTGGGTCGACGACACCGGGGTCGCCGTGCCGACGTTGAGGAGGGCCGACCCCAGGGTCTGTCCGGCCTGGAACTGGGTCTGTCCGGCCAGCGAGGGAACGATCACGTTGGCCGGACCCGAGGACACGGTCAGCGTCACCGCCGAGCCCTGGTCGACCTTGGTTCCCGAGACGGGAGAGGTACTGAGGACCAGTCCCTTCTGGGCCGAGCTGGTCTTGTACGCGATGGTGGCCGTGAGCCCGGCGCTCTGGAGAAGGGACGTGGCGGAGCCCTGGGTGACGTTGATGAGGCCGTCCGGCACCGTCACCTGGACGGGCGGTGGGAGCTCGGCCACCTTCATGGTCACGGTGTCCCCCTTCTTCACCAGCGCCTGGGGGGCTGGATCGGTGGAGATGACGGTGCCCGGGGTGTCGCTCGACACCTGCTGGACCTGGGTGACGTTGAGTCCGTCGGCCCGCAGGGTGGCCGCCGCCACCGGGGCCGGTTGCCCGACCACCGAGGGCATGTTGAACGAGGCGTCGCCCCCGAAGTACCCCAGGTTCCGCCCCAGGAAGAAGCCGGCGACGGCCAGGGCCAGGAGTAGGAGCACCAGGGCGATGGCGTAGTTCCGTGTCCGGTTGGAGCCGGTCTCGTCGGGCGCCTCGCCGTCGGGCCCGTTGGGACCGCCGGCGGCACCGTTCCCCTCGATCGAGTCGACGGCCCGGGTGGCGTCCATGGCACCGACGGCGGCCATGGTGGTGGTGGCCCCGGCCACACCGATCATGGCGGTCGTGTCCTCCATGGCCAGGACGCTGCGGCCCTCGTTGAACCGGAGGAGGTCGGCGCGCAGTTCCTCCGACGTGGCGTAACGGTGGGCCGGGTTCTTGGCCATCGACTTCAAGATGATGGCCTCGAAGGTCGGCGGGATCTGCGGATTGAGCTCACGGGGTGCCGGGGGATTGTCCCGGACGTGCTTGGAGGCCACCGCCACGGGTGACTCGCCGAGGAAGGGCGGGCGGCCGGTGACCATCTCGAACAGGACGACACCGAGGGAGTAGATGTCGCTGCGGGCGTCGACACCGAGCCCTTCGGCCTGCTCCGGTGAGAAATACGTGGCCGTGCCCATGACCGCGCCGGTCTGGGTGAGGCTCTCCTCGGTGTTGATGGCCCGGGCGATGCCGAAGTCGGTCACCTTGACCTGGCCGTCGTCGGTGATGAGGACGTTGCCGGGCTTGACGTCACGGTGGATGACGCCGTGCTTGTGGGCGTAGCCGAGGGCGGCGGCCACGTGCGCGCCGATGTCGGCGGTCCGCTCGGCCGACAGCGGACCGGCGGACTTCAGGATGGACGACAGTGGCCGACCGTCGATGAACTCCATGACGATGAAATACGTACCCGTGTCCTCGCCCCAGTCGAAGACCGGGACGATGTTGGGGTGCGAGAGGTTGGCGGCGGCCTGGGCCTCCCGACGGAAGCGCTCCACGAACGAGCGGTCGATCGAGAGCTCGGGGAACAGGACCTTCAGCGCCACCGGCCGGTCCAGCAACCGGTCATGGGCGCGGTACACCTCGGCCATGCCGCCGCGTGCGATGAGATGGTTCAGTTCGTAGCGCTCGGAGAAGACACGCGGCGTCTCGTTGGGATCCATGTGGGTCAAAGCCTATGCCTGCTATCGCTCGGTTCCGGTGTTCTGGTCGGTACTGCTTCTGGTGCTCCGCCGTGCCCTCCGGCCGCCCTCACGGGGTGGCTGCCAGGGCATCGCCGAGGATGGTCTTCATCGGGGGACCGGAAATCGAAGCTCCGGTGTCGTTGCCCGGTTGGTTGGGCACCATCACGGCCACAGCCACCTTGGGGTCGTTGGCGGGTGCGAAGGCGATCATCCAGTCGTTGGTGAGGGTGGCGTTGGGACCGGTCTCCGCGGTGCCCGTCTTGGCCGCCACGTTCCACGAGGCCGGGAACCCGACCGGGGTGGCCGTGCCGTTGGTGACCACCGACTGCATCAACGAGGTGACCGCGGCGGCGGTCAGCGGGTTGGTAGCCGTGATCCACGGCTTGGGCTGGTAGGTCGTGAGGAGCGTCCCGGCCGTGTCGTGGATGTCTCGCATCACGTGGGGGGTCATGATGACGCCCCGATTGGCGATGCCCTCCGCCACCAGGGCCATCTGGAGGGGTGTGGCCACCACATTCTGCTGGCCGAATGCCGAGTAGGCCTGGGACGGTTTCGTGGCGTTGAAGATGGCGCCGGACGGGAACTTGGAGATCTGGGCTCCCGGCAGATCGATGGGGATGTTCTGGTTGAATCCGAAGGCCTGGGCCTCTGCGGTGAGCGCTGGTCCGCCCAGGTCCATTCCGAGGGTGGCGAAGGCGGTGTCACAGGATTTCGGAAGCGTCACCGTGAGGACGCCGCCGCACGGTTCGGGACCGTTGGGCCCGTTGTGCCCGTAGTTGCACAGCGGCTTGTCCGACTGGGGGAGCAGCGAGATGCATGTGGCAACGGGGATGTCGAGCTTGGCCAGTGCCGGCTGGTGGTCGTACACGGCGGCCGATGTCACCGTCTTGAAGGTCGACCCCGGCAGGACGCCGCGTTGAAAGGTGCGCGAGACCATCGGTCCGAGCGGATTGTTCGGCTGGTAGGACGCCCAGGCGAACTTCTCCGTGGCGATGTCGGGTGAAGCGAGTGGTGCAGGGTTGAAGGTCGGGTACCCGAACATGGCCTCGATGGCACCGGTCTTGACGTTGATGACCACTGCACCCGCCTCCGGTGCACTGCCATTCACATTGACGGCCTCGATGGCTGCAGCCACCTGAGACTGCAGTGTCGTCGAGATGGTGAGGGTGACGTTCCCGGTGGTGGTTCGGCTCCTCAGGAGATCGCGCAACGAGGTGGCCGGCTGGGTGTGGGACCGCAGGTAGCTGTCGTATTCGGCCTCCACCCCGGTCTTGTCGTAGATGATGGAGTCGAAGCCGGTGATCTGCCCGAAGAGCAGCGCCGTGTAGGGGTTGTACACCCGCTGGAACTTGTAGGTGCCGCTCGACGGGATGGAACTGGCCAAGACGATCCCGTCGGCGGACAGGATGTCGCCACGGGGATTGTTCCTCGATACGGCGATCACCCGGGGATTGTTCTTGGAGGTGGAGAG
>Ga0075015_100000815_pt1 | contig 11201 bp, 6 predicted proteins | sample AleBraG_ABR_2013_FD_71476 | JGI IMG/M metagenome (GOLD analysis project Ga0075015, IMG submission 71476) | Freshwater sediment microbial communities in response to fracking from Pennsylvania, USA - Alex Branch Run_MetaG_ABR_2013 | ecosystem: Environmental > Aquatic > Freshwater > Creek >...
CTGGCTGGGCCGCGGCGGCATGGGCGAGGTTTACGAAGCCGAAGACCAGGAACTGCGCGAACGGGTGGCGATCAAAACCATCCGCCCGGAGATTACCGGCAACCCGCAAATGCTGGCGCGCTTCAAACAGGAGATCCAACTGGCCCGAAAAGTCCGTAACCGGCACGTCTGCCGGGTGAACGAGCTGTTTGTCAATCCGGACGGCGGAGCATTGCCGGCCTTCCTCACCATGGAGTTTCTGGACGGGCCAACCCTTTCGGCGCTGCTGCGCCAGAAGGGCGCGTTGCCCGCTCGGGAAGCGGAGCCGATTGCCTTGCAGCTTTGCGAGGCGCTGCAGGCAGCGCACGAAGAAGGCGTGATCCATCGCGACTTCAAGCCCGGCAATATCATTCTGGTTACGGAGAAATCGGGGTCGTTACGCGCCGTGGTCACGGACTTCGGGTTGGCGCGGGATATCGCGCTGAGCGAGGGCGCATCCACCGTTACTGCCGTTACGCAAGCCGGCGCGGTGATCGGTACGCCGGCCTATATGTCGCCGGAGCAGTTTCAGAGCCGCGCCGTAAGCCCGGCCAGCGACCTTTACGCGTTGGGAATAACGCTGTACGAGATGCTGACCGGAAAGCACCCCTTCTCGGGAGATACGCCGCTCGCTTCCGCGGCCAGCCGGGGCCACCGGCCGCCCGCCATTCACCATCGCTGGAACGGCGTGATCCAGCGTTGCCTGGAATATGAGCCGGAACGCCGTTTCGCTTCCGCCCGCGACGTGGCAGCTGCGCTGCGGTCCCATGCCGCCGTCACGCGCCGCTGGCTGGCGGCCGCCCTGGTAGCGATTCTCGCGTTGGCCGGTTTCTTCTTGTACCGTTGGCGCGCCGGCGATCATCGCCCGTCGCCCGAGGCCCAGCATTGGTACGCCGAGGGAACCACTGCCCTGCGCGAAGGAACGTATTTGAAGGCGACCCGCGCGCTGGAGCGCGCCCTCGAACTAGACAAGAATTTCGTCCTGGCCCACGCGCGTCTGGCCGACGCCTGGAACGAACTGGAGTTCGCCGGCAAAGCCAAGGACGAGATGCTGAAGGCGTCAGCGCCGGAGAGCCGCTTGAACGGAATTGACCGCGAGTATGTGGAGGCCGTTCGGGCGACCATCACCCGGGCCTTTCCGGCGGCGGTGGGGCGCTACAAACAGATCTTATCGGAGTTGCCGCAAAAGGAAAAGGCACATGGCTACGTCGATCTCGGCCGGGCGCACGAAAAAGCGGGCAAGATCGAGGATGCCATCGCTGCCTACGCGACCGCGGCCAAGCTGGCGCCGGAGTATCCGGCTTCCTTCGTCCACTTAGGCATATTGGAGAGCCGGCGCAAACACAGCGCGGAAGGCGAGGCAGCGTTTGCCAAGGCGGAGTCGTTGTATCGGGCCTCTAGCAACGCGGAGGGGTTGGCCGAGATTGACTATCAACGCGGCTATGCCGCGAACGACTTGGGCAAAAGCGCGGACTCACGAAAGTATCTGGAGCAGTCGATACAACAGGCCAAGGCGATCCCGAGCGTGCCGCTGGAAATTCGCGCCATTCTGCAACTCAGCACCATCGAATACCTCAGCGGAAGCCCGGATAAATCTGCCGCGCTGGCGAACCAAGCCATCGAGATGGCTCGCAGCAACGGCATTGAGTACTCCGCGATGGAAGGCCTATTGCGGCTCGGCTCGGCGTACATGGTCCGGGGCGACTATGCCAAGGCGGAGCCGTATTTCCGGGAGATGTTAGAGTTTGGCCGGAACCAGGATCGGCCCCGGCTTACCGCCAACGCCAATCTCAGCCTCGCCAACATTCGTAGTCAACAAGGCAAGCCCGACGAAGCCATCGCGCTGGCGCAGGCCGCGCTGGATTACTACCGTCCGGCCGGATTCTTCGTGAACGCTTCCGGCGCCTCGCTCATTATCGCTCGCGCCAAAAGAAATAGGGGGCAATTTCGGGAGGCTCTCCAGGATGCGTTGGCTTCACTCGAAGCGTCAAAAAAAGCTTCATCGCAAGTCAGCACTTTGCGAGCGGAAGAAACCGTCGGCAATATCTTGTTGAGCTTGGAGCGCTACCCCGAAGCCTTGCAGCACTTCGAAGGTGCGCTGGCAATCAGCCGCGAAATCGGACAAACTACGGAATACCAACTGCTTCACTGCGCAAACGCCCTATGGCGGATCGGGCGGTACGACGAGGCCGAGCACATGATCGGTGCGGCCAAACAGGCATCTAAACAGTCAGGCCCGACGGATGAATATGCGGAACTGACCATTGCTCATATTCAGGCGAGTCGCCTGCAGGAAATGGAGGTCTACCAGCGAGCAAGCGCTCTTCAACTCAAGCCCGGCGTTTCAGAGCAGACAATTCTAGAAGCCAGGCTACTACAGTTGGAAGCGTCCATCAATTTAAAGAGAACAGCGCGCGCGACTTCCTTGTGTATCCAGGTGATGTCGGCTACCCAAAACCAGCCCAATCCCCAAGATTTGGCGTTGGCAAGAATGGGTTGCGCGAAGAGCGAGGCGTTGGCGGGAGATCTAGCGAAAGCCCGGGAGTTTGCGAACACAGCCTTGCTGTTTTTTGAAACCTCGAATATGCCTGATTCAGAATGGCGGGCCTTGTTGTTCCTGAGCGTGTTGAGTGACAGGCTGAAGGACCGCTCTGCGCGAGTAAGATTCGCTCAGAAAGCAGTGGACATTCTGGGGAGCATGGAGCATAATTGGGAGACTCCGACCTACAAGAGCTACCTCTCGCGTCCGGATGTCACGGCGGCAGTTCAGGAACTGAGGCTCTTAGGCGTCGCGTAGGAGACGAACAATGCGCTACCCAACCGCCTTAATAGGCTGCATCACGATCGCCGCTGTGTCTGTTCTGAGCGGATGCGGACAAAAATCCGAAGATACAGAAAAAAAACTGGAGAGCATAGACAAGCGGCTCGGGGCGATAGAGCAGCAAATAGCGACCCTTCAACGGCCGCTGGTCGTCGAGTCACCGATCACCGTTGTGGGTTCGTCACTCCACATCCGAACTAAGCACGCCTCAGGTTGGACGTGCTCCTCGCCGTCTACGTGCACCACGCCTGATCCGAGCGTCAAGCGGATTACAGTATGGGACAAGACCGACACTACCAACAACGCTCAGTTCATAGTTGGATCGACGTGGAGTATACAAGTGGCTGACCCGTACAATGCAACTATCAAGCCTACCGCTAATAAGGTGCAAGCTGACGCCGGCAAAACTGGAGGCAGCGACAATACATGGATGGTTGCGGGTGACGACAATTACGGACATGGTAGAACGCACTCGAAAGGCGGTACTCCAACCATAACGGTTACGGTCGATTCGATGGTATCCACCTTCAAATGCGAGTGTAAGATTCACCTGCATGAGAAGTGAGCCCTACCGCGCCAATTGCCGCACCACATACGGCAGTATCCCGCCATTCCGATAATACTCGGCTTCCATCGGCGTATCGATCCGCACAATCGCTTCAAAACTCTTCTCTCCGGCCCGCACGCGCGCCTTGCCGCCTCCACTGATCGCCGCCGCCACGCCTTCCACCGCAAACTCCTCCAAGCCAGTCAACCCATGCGAGTCGCGGCTTTCCCCCGTAGGAACTGCGACGGCAGTGCGCCCATACCAAATTAGATTAGAGCAACCGATGCGCTCAAGCTCTCCGCCAGCGCCGCCTTGACGGCCAACAGCAGCGCCCCTTGACGGCGAGGACGATGCAACAGGCAGGTGAGCGCTAAAAAGAGCCTCACCCTTTATCCTGGTTCATTCCAGTCGGCCTCCCGTGATGATTTCGAGAAACTGCCTCGGGGTGACGACTCGGGTTTTGGCCCATTGCGCGGGGAAGTCGGCGGTATTTCCAGTGACGACGTAATCGGCCTGGGCGGCCTCGGCACACTCCAGAAAGATGTTGTCGTCGGGGTCGCTGCATGCGGTCACGCGCCCGGTCGGCGCTACAGAAATGGCCGCTTCGCCGATGCGTGTGAGCGCGATAATCACCTTCTCGGGGTGGATGTCCAAGCGCGGGCGCCGCAACACGTCTTCGTACTCGGCGAGGATGGGCTCGGAAACATAGAGCTGGACGCGCCGATCCACCGCGAGACTGAAAACCGCCTCCGGCAGTCCGCCCGATCGGAGAGTCGCCGAAATCACGACATTGGTGTCGATGACGACCCGGATCATTCGCCGGGAGGCTGCTTGCGATCCCGGCGTGCGGCGTCGATCTCGGCATCAATATCGGCCAGGGTGAGCTTGTCCAACCCTTTCCGTTTGGCGTCGTCCTGGATGTCCTTCAGCCAGTCCGGGGGTGGTGCGAGAGTCTTGACAAAGTCGTTCACGCTGAGAATGAGCACCGCAAGTTCCCCGTTGCGTTCCACCAGAAACCGGTCGTTGTGATCGACTGCGCGGTCAACGATTTGACCGAACTGGGTGCGAGCGGTGACGGCGGTGATCTTGCGAGTCATGGTGATTGATTGATTGTTCACTAAGACGTTACGCTAGCAGCCCTCATTTGTCAACTTCGAGCGCTTTGGTATGGCTTTGGTATTCGGGCCGACACTGCCGTTCGTTACATTCGGCAACCGATGCGACGTGCGACCACAGTGCCGAATTTTTATAGGAACTGAAGTTACCGCCCTACCTTGCCAATTGCCTGACCACATACGGCAGTATCCCGCCATTCCGGTAGTACTCGGCTTCCATCGGCGTATCGATCCGCACGATCGCTTCAAAATTTTTCTCTCCGGCCCGCACGCGCGCCTTGCCGCCACCACTGATCGCCGCCGCAACGCCTTCCACCGCAAACTCCTCCAAGCCAGTCAACCCATGCGAATCGCGGCTCTCGCCGGGCAGGAACTGCAGAGGCAGCACGCCCATGCCTACCAAATTGGAGCGATGGATTCGCTCGAAGCTCTCGGCCAGCACCGCCTTGACGCCCAGCAAGAGCGTGCCCTTCGCCGCCCAGTCGCGCGACGAGCCCGTGCCGTATTCCTTGCCCGCGATCACCAGCAGCGGAGTCCCAGCCGCCAGATAGTGAAGCGACGCATCGTAGATAAACATCTTTTCGCCGCTGCCCACATGCGTGGTCCAACCGCCTTCAATGCCCATCGCCATCAGATTGCGCAAGCGGATATTGGCAAACGTCCCGCGCACCATCACTTCATGATTGCCGCGCCGGGCGCCGTAGGAATTGAAATCGGCCGGCTTCACACCTCGCCCGATCAGATATTTACCGGCCGGGCTGTCCGCCGCAATATTGCCGGCCGGAGAAATATGATCCGTGGTCACGGAATCGCCTAGCACCGCCAGGGCTCGCATCCCGCTGAAATCCACCACCGATGTCGCCGGATCCACCATCTTGTCAAAATATGGCGCTTTCTTTATATAGGTGGAGGAATCGTCCCAGGCGTACAGGTCGCTGGCCGGCACTTGGATGGAGTTCCAGGTGGCGTCTCCGGCGAACACCGCCGAGTATTCTTTCTCGAACTGGGCCGACGTCACCGCCTTGCCCACCACCGCCTCCACTTCTTCGTTGGACGGCCAAATGTCTTTTAAATACACCGGCTTGCCGTCGCTTCCCTGCCCCAAACTTTCGTTTTGTAAATCGATGTCCACCCGTCCGGCCAGCGCGTAGGCGACCACCAGCGGAGGCGAGGCCAGGTAGTTGGCGCGCACCAGCGGGTTGATCCGCCCTTCAAAATTGCGGTTGCCGCTCAGCACCGCCGCCACCACCAGTTTCTCCTGGGAAACGGCTGCGGCCACTTCCTCCCGCAGCGGTCCGCTGTTGCCGATGCAAGTGGTGCAGCCGTAGCCGACCAAATTGAACTTCAGCGCGTCAAGAAACGGCGTGAGCCCTGCCTCGTTCAGGTAATCGGTGACTACCTTGGAACCGGGCGCCAAGCTGGTCTTCACCCAGGGTTGGGATTTCAGGCCCTTCTCCACCGCTTTCTTGGCCAACAGGCCGGCGGCGACCATCACCGATGGATTGGAGGTGTTGGTGCAACTGGTAATCGCCGCAATTACCACCGCCCCGTCTTGAATCGTCTCGCTGTGGCTGTTAACCGTAATGGTGGCGCTGCGCGGCGCTTCACCCAGCGTGCTCATGAAGTTCTTTTTCACGTCCGGGAGATCGATGCGATCCTGCGGGCGCTTGGGACAGGCCATCGAAGGAACCACCTTCCCCAGGTCCAAGCTCAGCGTATCGGTGTAATCGGGATCGGGCGAAGTTGGAGCCAGAAACAGTCCCTGCTCCTTGGCGTAAGCTTCTACTAACGCGATCAGACCGGCGGGCCGGTTGGTCAGCCGCAAATATTGCAGCGTCTTGTCGTCAATCGGGAAGAAGCCGATGGTGGCGCCATACTCCGGGGCCATGTTGGCGATGGTGGCGCGATCAGCCAGGCTCAAGGCGGCCACGCCCGGACCATAAAACTCCACGAACTTGCCCACCACGCCCTTTTTGCGCAGGGCTTGGGTCACGGTCAAAACCAAGTCGGTGGCGGTGCAGCCTTCGGCCAGGCGTCCGGTCAGCTTGAATCCCACCACCTCCGGCAACAGCATCGAGACGGGCTGGCCGAGCATGCAAGCCTCGGCTTCAATTCCGCCCACGCCCCAACCCACCACGCCCAGGCCGCTGATCATGGTGGTGTGCGAGTCCGTGCCGACCACGGTATCGGGATAGGCGAGCACCGGGCTTTGCTTGCGGTCGGTGAAGACCACGGAAGCCAAATACTCCAGGTTGACCTGATGCACGATGCCGGTGTCGGGCGGGACCACGCGGAAATCCTGAAACGCCTTCTGTCCCCAGCGCAGAAACGCATAGCGCTCTTTGTTGCGTTGAAACTCCAGCAGCGCGTTGGCGTCAAACGCGCCTTGGCTGCCGAACTGGTCTACCTGCACCGAGTGATCGATCACCAGATCGGCCGGAATCAGCGGATTGGCCAGCTTGGGATCGGCGCCCATGTCGCGCAGGGCGTCGCGCATCGCTCCCAGGTCCACCACGCACGGAACGCCGGTAAAATCCTGCAGCAGCACCCGCGCCGGACGGAAATTGATCTCTTGACTGGGCGCGTTTTTGACCCATTTAGCGACATACTCCACATCCGCCGGTTTCACCGTCCGCCCGTCTTCAAACCGCAGCAGGTTCTCCAGCAGGATGCGGATGGAATAAGGAATGCGCGCAAGATTCGCCACGCGCTCCAACGCATGCAGCGAGAAGATGCGGTATTCCTGTCCGCCCACACGAAGAGCAGACGACGCGCCGAAACTGTTCGGATGATCCATTTGCTTCCATTGTAGGACGGCGGTCAGCAGCCGGTGGTAAATCGTCAGCCGTCAGCCGTCAGCCGGTGGCAGACGATGGTTTTGAGCGGGAGTCGTACTCAATTTCCTTGGTCGTGAGGCACTGTAACCGTCGCAGAGGCCGAACCAAGATTTCCAGCGTTGTCCTTCGCAAAGACGCCGATTATATACTGGCGTCCGTCTCCATCGCTTCCCTTTCGAGACGACTGTAACGAAATACTGAACGAATAACTGCCATCATTGCTGATCGCTACCGGTCCAGACGGCTGCACCATCCCATACTCATCGCTTACCGCGAAGCTTCCACTGCCTAGATCGACGCCAGATGCGGCATCCGCAATGGTACCGGAAATGGTGACGGGAACCATCTGCCCATTTGACGGCCAGAGCGTCGTCGGTTTCGCGGAGACCGTGACGACGGGAGGCGTTGTATCGACGATTGAGGTCGATACCTCCAGCGATTGTACCGTCGTGTTGATCGCGAGAGGATTTGTGGCGCTCATTGCTGTTACCGTGATCTGAACCGCTGTACCGGTTTGCGCCGACGTCGGCACTGAGACATTTACCATGATGCTGCTCGAAGCTCCCGATGCCGACGTTAAGGTCGATGGGCTCACCGCGCCTACAAATCCGAGGTTGTCTGTGACGACAATCGTGAACGTATCGGATGAGCCAGGGTTTGTAACGGTGTAGGTAAGTGGCGTCGTCACTCCGGGCGGCAACATGTCGATCGTGTTGTTAACGGCAATGCGGACGGGCGCGGGGGTGAAAAGGGCCGGGAACACGCGTTGAAACGGTCGTCCCGCCGCATCCGTCCCGGTCACGCCCAGCCGGAAAGGCCCGGGCGGAATACTAAAGCTGCCAGTCAGTTCTTCGGGGGCGGCGTTTGGGTCGCCCGGCGCTAGAGTAATGGCCTGTAGCGCCGTTCCTGCTTGGGACAAAAGCTCGAAATTTGCCGTAGCAATTGGTCCCTGTAAAACTGCCAAACCTGTTTGGGTGACGCCAGAGGCTGGCTGGCCCGGAATCTGAAAATAGCCGCTGTGTCCGATGCGTCCGGTGAGGGTGACGAAGGCAAATTCATCGAGCCGGATCAAATTATCCACTTGGTCTGTGGTCGTGCTGCCCTGCACGGCGACTGAGAAATTCCCGGAACCCGCAAGCTGCAGTTGCCACGCGCCGGGTACCGGAGACGCTATCGTGACAACCTCGCCAGTGCTCAGGTTAGTGAAGTTGACACCGGGACTGGTGGCTTGAACCATGTTCCCCGAAGGATCGATTATATTCATCGTTTGCGGAAAGTCTGCAGACACAACGAATATTGCGGTTCCCACAGTGCCGTCTATCGGAACATTAAACGTCTGGCTTGCGGCTCCAAGCGACCCGCTCGCTGTAAGAATCGTAACGGGTAGAACGCCCAACTGCGGCTGAATCAGAGCGAATGTTTTGGCAGCCTCATTCCGCTGCAGGAAAAATGCTTGCCCTCCTGTACCGTTCGCTACTTGGACAAAGCTTGGATCGATACCGCCTGATCCGGATATCGAGCGGGGCTCTGACGGTTTGAGCATGCGCGAGTAACAAGTACCGAAGTTCAAGAAATTGCCAACGATCTTCTTGGCCTGGGCCGCCGCGACCACGCCGCCGGCTAGTTCGCCGTCCTTCGCGCTTGCGTCTGTGTATAGGAATAGCTGGGAGTTTGGATAGCTCGCAGCGATGGCGTCCTCGAGTCCATGCATTGCCAATTCTGGACAGTCGCCGCCCCCAGACGCCGTAAGAGCGTTGACGGCTGCGATGAAGGCGCCGGCGTCGTCTGTCGTAAATGTCGGTCCCCAAGTCGGATCATTGAAGGGTTCGAGAAGGTATTGATCGGGTTCGTTCGTTGTCCCGACAACATTGTTCACCGTAGCAACAACCTGCGCCTGAACCTGCGCGATGATATCGGTCATGCTGCCCGTGGTGTCGATCACGAAGCCCAATGTGCTCTTAATGCCCATCAGAGCGCGGATGGCCTTTTCGTTGTTCGTGACAGCGGGATCATTCAGAATCGAATTCACGAAGCTCTTGGTTGCTGTCACCGCTAAGCCATTGGCTGCGGCATAATTTGGCCGACTCGGGTCATCTTTGTTGATTCCGGAGCATGTGATAAAACCGTGAGAACACTTGCGGAACGCGGGACTATAGTCCGGGAAATACCCGGAAGTTACGGATGACAGCCCTGCCCCTCCTAAAGTTGACGAATTGACTGGACAAGTAGCAGTTGTAGCGGACAGGCCACCGAAGATTGATTGGCCAAGCATCGAATCATAGGCCGACAACCCCGCCTCGACCCGGTTGCTGTGAGCATAGAAGTCCTGCAGGGTATGAAGCGCCATTCCTAAGTCTCGTCTGCCTGCGGCACCATTTGGCGACGAGGCCGTAATTTCTCTAATGATGCTTTGCCTCAGCGTCTTAAGACGGCCATAACCTCCAGTGAAGTTTTCATCATCGAAGTGGGCTGAGGAGTCCTGTTGGCACGAATAGCAAACGCAGGAACTGTTCCCTCCACAATCGACATCCTTGTTGGCATTGGACACCTCGGTAACCGACTGATCAGTGAACTCTAAATCTCTCCCGTTCACTGACTTCGTGATCGACTTCAAGACGCTGCTTGTGATCTGCTGATGTATGGCCGGCTTGAAAGCGGTCGCCAGGCGGCTGTAGCCGCAAAAACCAGCAAGAGAGTTATTATTTGACGAGCCCCACACGTTTTCACTGAAACTCCTACAAAACCGCAGGCTTTTTTTCGCCGAAACGTGCTGGCGAGCGAGGCAAGAACGGAGATGAGAAAATAATAGTACGCGTACTGACACAGGGAAAAAATGAGGAGACCGCTCTCTGGAGTGGTAGCTAACTTTGGTATTGCAATGGGAGCTCCGATGCGCAAGAGGGCGAGCGAAGGCAGAAGCATTGCTAATCCCAGATATGCGTATGGCTTAGGTCCGTGAACTGATAAGATGATTAAAAATACACCAAGCGTCGAAAATACGACGGTCGCGAGTAGCGAGTAGGCCGCTCTACGAATCATAAAATACAGCCCAGACCATCTCGGCCTCTCCATCCTATTCGTGCGTTAAGCGGGTCACGTTCTCATCCTGTTCGCCGCGATCCCTCATTACGCGTCGTTATGTTATGTTAAATTGCCACTTTTGTCAAGAAGAAGTTTTGAAAGAGCTTGAAAGAGGAAACCTTGATCCACCAGATACAGCGACCGCACTCATCCGTATCAACTCGGCTCGGTATGCGACATCGTCGGAAAGAAGGGCGTATGAAGAAGGCGAATACTAGGACACGAAACGCAGAAGCTCCGATCAAAGCGGCCAGACCGGACACGCAAATCGACACCAGCGATATTCCTGAGATTTCAGATTGGACGGGCGCGGTACGCGGGTTATTCGCGCGCCCCGAGACGCGGCAAATCAGCATCCGGCTCGCCGCCGCGGACCTGGTAACCGCAAGCCGGCTTGCCGCGGCGAAAGGCCTTCCCTACCAGACATACATCAAATCGCTGCTGCACCAAGCGCTCGAAAACGAACGTAGACGGCTGGAGCGCTAAAACACTTCGCGCCGCACGGTTTCCCGGCTCCCCGCAGAAAGCGGAATCCAATTTAACAGTAGCAATACCAACTCGAGTGCGCCGACCAACCTCGGCACGAAAGGCACTGCGTGCGCGACCACTGATGCAGGCATTCGGGACACACTCCGCCGGTGTCGAAGGTGTGCCATTCATGACCGCAGGCGCACATCCAGAGGTCATGCTTAGTGGGCGTCCAGGTGCAAATCGGACAAACAATGCGAACGTCGGCAGGGCCTTGTTCATGGTGGTTGGGAGTGATGACCGGCGTAATCACC
>Ga0075015_100000817_pt1 | contig 11186 bp, 9 predicted proteins | sample AleBraG_ABR_2013_FD_71476 | JGI IMG/M metagenome (GOLD analysis project Ga0075015, IMG submission 71476) | Freshwater sediment microbial communities in response to fracking from Pennsylvania, USA - Alex Branch Run_MetaG_ABR_2013 | ecosystem: Environmental > Aquatic > Freshwater > Creek >...
GTATTCGTCATCCGGCCCGCGCCAGCCGGCAGCACCGCCGCCGGCGTGCTCAAGGCCACGCAGCAGTTCGTGGAGACCGGTGCCACGCGCGGCGACCAGGTGGCGATCACCCGCGGATTGCAGGAGGGCGACCTGGTGGCGACCAGCGGCCAGCTCAAACTCAAGAACGGCGATCAGGTGGTCGTCAACAACGCAGTGACGCCGCTCAATGACGAAAACCCGCACCCACCGAATGAATAGGGCGCGCGGATGAATTTCACCGATATCTTCGTACGCAAGCCGGTGCTGGCCACGGTGCTGAGCCTGGTGATCCTGCTGCTGGGCCTGCGCTCGATCGCCTCGCTGTCGGTACGCCAGTTCCCGAAGACCACCAGCGCCACGATCACCGTGACGACCCTCTATTACGGCGCCAACGCGGACGACGTGGCCGGGTTCATCACGACGCCGCTGGAAAATGCGATTGCGCAGGTCCAGGGTATCGACTACCTGACTTCGAACAGCCAGACCGGCGTCAGCAGCATCAATGCGGTCCTGAAGCTGAACTACGACTCGCACAAAGCCCTCACGGAGATCAACACCAAGGTCAACTCCGTGCTCAACCAGCTTCCGGCTCAGTCCCAGCAGCCGACCCTGAGCCTGTCGACCGGCGACCTGACCGCCGCGATGTACATCGCCTTCTTCAGCAAGACCCAGAGCATCGAACAGCTCAAGGACTACCTCGAGCGCGCCGTGCGGCCGAAGCTGCAGGCGGTCGAGGGCGTACAGGAAGCCCGATCGGTCGGTGGCCGCTTCGCCTTGCGTGCCTGGCTCGATCCCCTGCGTCTCGCCGCCCTGCGCGTCAGCGCCGCGGACGTGAGCGCGGCGCTGACCAGCAACAACTACCTGTCGGCGCCGGGCACGACCAAGGGCCAGATGGTCAAGGTCGATCTGGCGGCCAGCACCGACCTGCATACGCTCGAGGAATTCCGCCAGCTGGTGATCAAGCGCGATGGCGACTCCCTGGTGCGCCTCGCGGACGTGGCCAACGTGACCCTGGGTTCCGACGACTACAGCATCGACGCCTATTCCGCCGGCCGCCGCAACGCCTCCTACGCCATCTACGTGGCGCCCGACGCCAACCTGCTGACGGCGATCGCCGGCGTGCGCAAGATCATGCCCGGGATACTGGCGAACCTTCCGGCCGGTGTCACCGGCGTCATCTCCTTCGATTCCACGATGTTCGTCAACAGCGCGATCGCCGAGGTCAACAAGACGCTGGCCGAGGCGCTGATCATCGTGGCGCTGGTGATCTTCGCCTTCCTGGGTACGCTGCGCTCCGTGCTGATCCCGGCCATTGCCATGCCGCTGTCGCTGATCGGCGCGTTCTTCATCATGCTGCTGCTGGGCTACTCCATCAACCTGCTGACGCTGCTCGCCCTGGTGCTGGGCATCGGGCTGGTCGTCGATGATGCCATCATCGTGGTCGAGAACGTCGATCGCCACATGAAGCTCGGCCAGACGCCGACGCAAGCCGCCCTGTCCGCCGCCCGCGAACTGGGCATGCCGATCATCGCGATCTCGGTCGTCCTGGTCGCCGTCTACGTGCCCATCGGCTTCCAGGGCGGACTCACCGGCGCGATGTTTTCCGAATTCGCCTTTACGCTGGCCGGCGCCGTGGCGGTCTCGGCGGTCATCGCGCTGACCCTGTCGCCGATGATGTGTGCGCGGTTCCTGAAGCCGGCGCACCAGCAGGGCCCGCTTGCCCAGCGCATCGACCGGGTGCTCACGCGCGTCGGTACCGCCTACCATCACCTGCTGCAACGCACGCTCGATGCCTGGAAGACGGTGGTGGCCTTCGGACTGGCCATCATCGTGCTGCTGCTGGCGATGATCGCGCTGCCCCGGGTCGGTGCGCTGGCGGCCAGCGAGCTGGCGCCGGAAGAGGATCAGTCCTTTCTGATGTATCAGCTGACGGCGGCGCCGGACGCCACGCTCACGCAGACCGCCATCTACGCGCGGCAGGTGCAGGCCCTGCTCGGCGCCCTGCCCGAATACATCACCTCGTTCCAGATGAACGGTATTCTGGGCCCCAACGGCGGATTCGGCGGCGTGATCCTGCAGCCCTGGAGCAAGCGCAAGCGCAGCGCACACGCCATCCAGGTGGATCTGCAGGCCCGGTACAACCAGATCGCCGGAGCGCGCATCGCCGCCTTTGCATTTCCGCCGCTGCCCGGCGGCGGCCTGGGACTGCCGCTGCAGTTCGTCGTCAAGACGACCGAGTCCTACGCCAATCTCGCGCGGCTGGTCGGAGAAATCCAGACCCAGGCGCAGGCGAGCGGCAATTTCTACTTCCTGGACAGCGACCTGAAGATCGACAAGCCGCAGACTCTGGTGGCAATCGATCACGACAAGGCCGCTGCGCTCGGGCTCAGCATGAAGGATGTCGGCAGCGAACTCAGTGCCATGCTGGGCGGCGGCTATGTCAATTACTTCAGCATCGCCGGCCATTCCTATCGCGTCATCCCGCAGGTGCAGCGGGCCGACCGCCTGAATCCCGAACAGCTCGGCAGTTATTTCATCAACACGCCGAACGGCGACGAGATTCCAGCGTCCACGATCGCGCATCTGACCACGCAGACCGTTCCAGAGGCGATCAACCACTTCCAGCAGCTCAATTCCGCCACCATCACCGGGGTCAGCTCCGTGCCCCTGGGCCAGGCCCTGCAGGGGCTCGAGCGCATTGCGCGCAGCGTCCTGCCTCCGGGCTACAGCATCGACTACGGCGGCCAGTCCCGGCAGGCGGTCCAGGAGTCCAGCGCCTTCGTGACCACGCTGCTGTTCGCGCTGCTCATCATCTATCTGGTGCTCGCGGCGCAGTTCGAGAGTTTCGTGGACCCGCTGGTCGTGCTGATGTCCGTGCCGATGGCCGTGTTCGGCGCCATGGTGTTCATATTCGAGGGCGCGGCCACGCTGAACATCTACAGCGAAGTCGGGCTGGTGACGCTGGTCGGCCTGATCGCCAAGCACGGCATACTCATCGTTCAGTTCGCCAACGACCAGCAGGCCGCGGGCGCGTCGAAGCGGCAGGCGATCGAACAGGCCGCAACCATCCGGCTGCGCCCGATTCTCATGACGACCGGATCCATGGCGCTGGGGGTGCTGCCGCTGGTGGTGGCGAGCGGAGCCGGCGCGGCGGGCCGCAATCAGATGGGCCTGGTCATCTTCACGGGAATTTCCATCGGCACGGTCTTCACGCTGTTCGTGGTGCCCGCGATGTACATGCTGCTGAGCCGCAACCACGGTCACCTGGCGCCGGCGGCGCCGCCGGAGCCTGCGGCAGGCGGACCCGGCGGGGTCAGCCCCCAGTACCCCGGCTGACGTTTTCACCGTCGCGCGGGCGCAGCGTCCAGAAGGACAAGGATGACGCGGCCGTGAGCACGGCCAGCGTGATGAACGCCCGGTGCAGTGCGCGCGTCACGGCCACCGGGTCGGTCTGCGGCTGGGAACCCAGGTAGAAAGCCGCCGTCAGGGAGGCGCAGGCCAGCCCGAAACTCAGCGACATCTGCTGCATGGTACTGGCGAGCGCGCTCGCCATGCCGGCGTCGGCATCCTCGATATCCGCGTAGGCCATGGAGTTCATGCTGGAGAACTGCAGCGAGTTGAACAGCCCCAGCGACAGGCCGAGCGCGATGATTGCCACCAGCGGCGCGCCGGGACCGATGAGGGCGAAGGCCATGATGGTGGCGGCCACCAGCAGCGTGTTGACGATCAGGACGCGGCGGTATCCGTAACGCCGCAGCAGTCCGGTGACGATCAGCTTCATGGTCATCGCAGCGGCCGCCATCGGCATCATCAGCAGCCCGGACTGCCAGGCGGGAAGACCCATGCCGAGCTGGTACAGCAGCGGCATCAGCAGCGGCATGCCGCCGACGCCGATCCGCGTGACGAATCCGCCGAGGACGGAAATGCGGAAGGTGCGCGTACCGAACAGGCTCAGGCGCAGCAGCGGATGCGGCGTGCGGCGCGCGTGCCAGCCGTATGCCGCCAGCAGTCCCACGGCCAGCAGGAACAGGCCCAGCAGCGGTGCGGCCTGCAGATGATGCTCGCCGAATATTTCGAGCAGCCACGACAGCAGGGCCGCGCCGCTGCCAAACAGCAGCAGCCCGGTGAGGTCGAGGGCGGCCGGGCTGTCGCTGCGGTAGTCGGGCATGTGCCGATGCCCGATCCAGAGCGCGGCGGCGCCTACGGGCACATTCACGAAGAAGATGTCCCGCCAGGACAGCCAGTGCACGATCAGCCCGCCCACCGCCGGTCCGAGCAGCGGACCGATCAGCGCCGGCACGATCACGAAGCTCATCGCGGCGAGCAGCTCATTCTTCGGAAAGGTGCGCACCAGCGCCAGCCGTCCGATCGGCATCATCATTGCCGCGGCGACGCCCTGCGGGACACGCGCGGCCGTCAGCATGCCGGCGCTGACCGACAGCCCGCACAGCACCGAGGACGCGGTGAACAGTGCGACCGCGGAAAGGAATACGCGCCGGGTGCCGAAGCGCTCGGCCAGCCAGCCGCTGACCGGTATGCTGATGGCGAGGCTCAGGATGTAGCTGGTGACGACCGCCTTGAGGCTCAGCGGGCTGACCCGCAGACTGGCGGCCATGGCCGGAATACTGGTGTTGACGATCGTCGAATCCAGCTGCTCCATGAACAGTGACGTGGCCACCACCCACGGCAGATAGCGCCGGATCACGCTCAGATCCGGCGACTGGGCCAAGCCTTCATCCCCGGGAATGGCCGCAGGCCGCGCAGCAATGGCCGGTGGACGCGCAGGCATGACCGCAGGACGCGCAGGCATGACCGCAGGACGCGCACTGCGGGCTTCAGACCAGCAGAATGATCTTGCCCACGCCGCCCCGTTCGCCCAGCACGTGGGCCTGGGCCGCCTCGCGCAGCGCCAGCCGCCGCCCGATCGGCAGCAGGAAGCGCCCGTCGCGCACGTCATCGGCGAACTCACGCACCTTGGAAGCATCGGGCCGCGCGAAGACACGCGCGATCCGCACCGCAGGGTAACGCGTCACGAGCCCTTCGGGGAGTACCGAGGCATAGGCGAAACAGCCACCGGGTCTGACCTTGGCGACGAACACCGCCGCCGCCGTGCCGCCGACCGTGTCGGCCACCGCATCGAGCGTCTGGAGCCTGGCGACCTCACGCTCGTCGTCCATCGCCAGCACGTCCGCGACCCCGAGCGCCGCCGCCTCCGTCACCTGGCGCCGGCGGACCCCCGCGATCACGCTGGCGCCGAGCTTGCGGGCGGCATGCACCGCGGCGCGACCGACGCTGCCCAATGCTCCGGTCACCAGCAGCCGCTGCCCCGGCGTCACGCGCGCGGCGACGCGCACCAGCTGGTCGCCCGTCAGCACGGCCAGCGGAATCGCCGCCGCGTCCGCCAGATCGAGTCCGTCAGGCACATGGGTCAGGACGGCCTCCTCCACCGCCACCAGTTCGGCATAGGTGGCTTCCGCGCAGGCGACCACCCGGTCGCCCGGCCGGAAATTCCTGACGCCAGGACCCACCGCGCGGACGATGCCGCTGACATCTCGACCGGGAATCGCCGGCAGGGTCAGCGGAAAATCCTGCCGACGCGCACCCGACCGGACCTTCCAGTCAATCGGATTCACGCCGGCCGCGGTGGCCGCGATCAGCACCGTGCGCTCCCCGAGCGGCGGCTCGGGCACGCCCGTGTCGAATCTGAGCGTCTCGGGGCCGCCATATTCATGAAAGCGAATCGCCTGCATCACCTCCTCCTCAGAGCCCGCGGCCGCGCTGATCCGCGCTGCTGCGCTCAGACGGAGTTGCCGACGATCGATCCGGTGGCGACCAGTTCATCCAGCAGCGCCATCGTGACCCGGCCCGGACAGGTGAATGGGTTCAGTTCGGCCTTTTCCGAATACTTCAGCAGCAGGGACGGGTTGACGTTGCGAATGTTGACCTGGCCCATCGTCCAGTTGCCGAAGCGCCGCTCCGTGATCTCCTCGAAAGCGAGCAGGCGGACCTGCCGGTGGCGTGGATCGCGCACGATCGCATTGAATACTTCACAGACCTCGTCCCGGCCGCCCTCGATGACCTGCACGAACAGGTCATCGGTGAAACACAGCATTCCGGTCAGGCCATGCGCCGGGTTGCGGCGGCTGGACTGCTCGAGGATCGAGTCGAGTACCGCGCTCGACAGCGGCTGCGTGGCGCGGCTTGCATACAGACATCGGACCAGCATAGGAGCCTCAGTTCTTCAGGTTGATGAGCGCGAGGAATTCGCGGCGCAGCGCCGCGTCCTTGAGGAATGAACCGCGCATGACGCTGTTCACCATTTTCGACGCGTTGTCCTTGACGCCGCGCCAGTGCATGCAGAAATGGTCGGCTTCCATCACCACGGCAAGCCCGTCCGGCTGGACCCGCTGGACCAGAAGCTCGGCCAGCTGCGTGATGGCCTCCTCCTGGATCTGCGGCCGGGTCATGATCCACTCGGCCAGGCGCGAATACTTTGACAGTCCGATCAGGTTCGAATGCTGATTGGGCATCAGGCCCATCCACAGGCGCCCCATGATCGGGCAGAGGTGATGGCTGCAGGCGCTGCGTATGGTCACGGGACCGATGATCATCAGCTCGTTGAGGCTCAGCGCGTTGGGGAATTCCGTGACGGCCGGTATCGGCTCATAGCGCCCGCGGAAGACCTCCCGCAGATACATCTTGGCGACGCGCTGCGCCGTGTCCTGGGTGTTGTGGTCGTGTTCGGTGTCGATCACCAGGCTGCGCAGCACGGCCTGGACCTGGGCAGCCACCTCGGCCTGCAGTTCGTCGATCTCGCCGGGCCGGATGTAGGCGGCAATATTGTCATTGGCGTGAAAGCGCCGCTTGGCCCGCTGCAGCCGCGCGCGAATCCGCGCCGAAGCGGGCAGAGTCGCATCATCGCCGGCGGCACCGCTGGGATCATTCTTCATCTGCCGGTATTAGGCGTGTTCGTGCCTGCAAAGTCAAAACGTCGCGGGCGCGGCGGCCCCGGCCGCCGGGTCCGGCGGCGCTCGAATTGCGCGGCAGATCGCGCGGAGCGCCCTGTGCGTCGATCGCTTAGAGCGTGGAATTCAGCGCCTGGCGCGCTTCGCCGGCCAGGTCCGCGGAACCGGTCGCGCGGGCGTATAGCGCGAGGGCCGCGCCGTAGGTCGAATGGACGCCGCCCCAGGCCTCACGGTCTTCGTCAGCAAGGTCGCCACCACGAAGTGCGGGCAGCCATGAACCGCGGGACGATGCTGGTAGTGCCTCATCTCGCGGTCGAGGGCCCGCTCCACGCGATCCAGGGCAGCAGCCGGCCACGCGCGTCGCAACGAGCGGCGTGGCCGGACAATGCCCACCAGGCCCTGCGCGGACCGAAGGTCCTGGAGTCTGATCCGGCGCTAGGCACCGCGGGCGCTGGCCCGGGCGATGGATTCAAGCACCACGCGACGGGCGGCCTCGAGGTCACCCCATTGCGACACCTTGACCCACTTGCCGGGTTCGAGGTCCTTGTAGTGGGTGAAGAAATGCTCGATCTGCTGCATGACGATCGCCGGCAGATCGGTGCGCTCGCCGACCTCGGAATAATAGGGAAAGGTCGTATCCACGGGCACGGTCAGCAGCTTCTCGTCCCGGCCCTTCTCGTCCTCCATCAGCAGTACGCCCACCGGCCTGACCCGCACGATGGATCCGGGAATGAAGGGCGAGCGCGCCACCACCAGGGCATCGAGCGGATCACCGTCCTCGCAGAGCGTGTGGGGGACAAATCCGTAGTTGGCCGGATAACGCATCGGCGTGTGCAGGATGCGGTCCACAAACAATGCGCCGCTGGCCTTGTCAAATTCGTACTTGACCGGCTCCCCACCCACCGGTACTTCGATCAGCACATTCAGATTATCGGGCGGGTTCGTGCCCGTGGGAACCAGATCAATACGCATCGGCGCAGCGTAGCCGCTCCTGATGCGCCTTAGCAAATCCGGCGCGCTGTCCGCCCGCAAGTCCTATTTGTGCGAAGCTTCCGCCCCCGATCCCCGCCGAGGACCGCCCGGCATGGTACTCATCCCCCGCTTCACGCACGGGCTCGCCCTGGTACCGCTCTGTGCGTTCGGCTTGTCGGTGTTCAGTCTGTCGCACGCGGCACCCGCCGCAGAACCCGTGCCTCCGGCAGGTCCTGCGTCCGCGGCACGGCCTGCGTCCGCGGCACGGCCTGCGTCCGCGGCAGGGCCTGGGTCCGTGTCGCTGGCCCGGTCCGCCCCGCAGGCCCCGGCTCTGGATGAGGCGGCGGCGGGACACTTCGCCCGGCTCGCGCTGCGCTGCCTGCATCAGGAATATCCGAACCACATCAGTCACGATCTCGAGAGCGCTGCCGATGTGCTGCCGCCTCACGAGCTGACCCCCGCCTTCTACGGTTGCCTGGACTGGCATTCCGACGTCCACGGCCACTGGCTGCTCGTGCGCCTGCTGCGTCTGCACCCGGACGCCGCGTTCGCCCCCGAAGCGCGCGGGGCGCTCGCGACCAGCCTGACCTCAGCCCACATCGCGGCCGAAGTGCGCCACCTCCGCGGCGCCGGCCGGGCTTCGTTTGAACGGCCGTACGGGCTGGCCTGGCTGCTGCAGCTGGCCGCCGAGCTGCGGCAGTGGAAGGATCCGCAGGCGCGCGCCTGGGCGGCCGCACTGCAGCCGCTGGAGACGGAGGTGGCCGCGCGCCTGCGGGCCTGGATCCCCAAGCTGCACTACCCGATCAGGGTCGGCGAGCACGATCAGACCGCATTCGCCTTCGGGCTGATCTGGGACTGGGCGGAGGTCACCGGGGATGCCGGCATGCGCGCACTGCTGCGCGACGCCGCGCAGCGCTTCTACCTGCGGGACCGGCGCTGCCCCCTGAGCTATGAGCCATCGGGCGAGGATTTTCTCTCCCCGTGCCTCGCCGAAGCGGATTTCATGCGCCGGGTCCTGGACCGCGGGGCCTTCGCCGCCTGGCTGTCCGGGTTCCTGCCGGGCAGCCCGCAGCAGCCTGGCGGTCCCTGGCCAGCGCCGGCCATCGTCACGGACCGGTCGGATCCCAAACTCGCGCACATCGATGGCCTGAACCTGAGCCGGGCCTGGATGCTCGAAGGCATTGCGCACGGCCTGCCGCGCACGGACCCGAGGATCCCCGCACTGCTGGCCGCGTCACAGCGCCATCGCGACGCGGCGCTGCCCGCCGTGACCGGAGAATATTACGAGGGTGGCCACTGGCTGGGCACCTACGCGGTCTACCTGACCAGCGCTGCGGGGCTGCGATGAAGCCTCCGAGCGCCCAGGAGATGGACCTGGAGGCGATCAGCGCGGCGACGATCGCTCACTACGAACAGACGGCCGAGGCGTTCCGGGCCGGTACGCAGGATCACGATGTCAGCCAGAACATCGATGCCCTGCTGCGCCACATCGAGGGACCGCCCCCGTTTGTCATCCTCGACTTCGGCTGCGGCCCCGGCCGCGATCTGCAGGCGTTTACCCGCCGCGGCCATACCGCCATCGGCCTCGAGGGCGCCGCCGCGTTCGCCGCGATGGCGCGCGCCGATTCCGGCTGCGAAGTCCTGCAGCAGGATTTTCTGCGCCTGGAGCTCCCCGCCGGACACTTCGATGGGATCTACGCCAATGCGTCGCTGTTCCACGTACCGGAAGCGGCGCTGGGCGCCGTCCTGGGCGCCCTGCGGGCGGCGCTGAAGCCGCACGGCGTCCTGTTCAGCTCGAATCCACGCGGACAGAACGAAGCGGGCTGGAGCGGCGCACGCTATGGCGTCTATCACGACCTGGAAAACTGGCGCCGGCATCTCGGCGCGGCCGGCTTCAGGGAACTCGAGCACTATTACCGGCCGCCCGGGCTGCCGCGCGCTCAGCAGCCCTGGCTGGCGTCGGTGTGGCGACGCACACCGGGGTCCTGAGCGGTCGGGCGCCCGCTGCAATCCGCGGCGCGGTCAGCGGCGCATCCGGTCCATCCCCCTGATGAAGACATAGCAGTTCTCGAGGAACGGCAACGACACATTCAGCTGCCGCGCCCGCTGGACTGCAAAGCCCAGGGTCTCTTCGATTTCGAGGGGGCGGCCCGCCTCCAGGTCCTGCAGCGTGGACATGCGGTGCGCGGGTGCGCGCTCCTGCAGCTGCGCGCCGAGCGACTGCACGAGCGCGGCCGCTGCGGCCTCCGGGCCACGACACAGCGTGGCCGCCGGCAGCATGGACTGATCCGACAGCGCGACCCCGCAGGCCTCGGCCAAACGACCCACCTCCCGCACCAGGCGCACGAGCACCAGGGCGAGATCCGGATCGCTCAAGGCGCGGCCCGTCACCGACCGCGTCATCACCGACACCACCATCAATCCGGCCCAGGCCGCGAACTTGGACCATTCCAGACTCTGGATGTGATCCACGGCGCTGGTGCGGACACCGGAGGCATCGATGAGCCGCGCGATATCCTGTGCCCGCGCGCTCAGTCCTCCCGCCGGCTCGCCGATGCACAGCTGTTCATTGCGCGTAAACAGGACCTTGCCCGAGGGTTGCAGCTCGGCACTGGTATTGGCCAGTGCCCCGAGCACGCAGTCGGCGCCGAAGACCCGCGCCAGCTGTTCATTCTTCATCAGTCCGTTCTGGATCGAGAATGCCGTCCCGATCCGGGCCGTGCGGATCCCCTCGAGCGCGGCGGACATGCCATAGGTCTTGGTCGCCACGATCAGGACGTCGGCACCCATGAATTCCGCGCCAGGCGCCAGGACCGGGACCGGCTGCGTAAAGGCCGCGAGCCCCGTGATCCGCAGGCCATCCCGCCCGACCTGCCGCGCCCGCTCATGGCGCGCCAGCATCAGCACCGCGTGGCCCGCACGGGCGAGATGCGCGCCGAGCACGGAGCCGATGGCGCCTGCGCCCAGAATCGCGAATTCCGTCCGTCTGCCTGGCATAGCGGCCGCTGATCTTAGCGCAGCCGCAGCGGTGCGTCGTAGCCGGTCAGTTCCAGGTATCCCCGGCCGACGGATCGATCCTGCTGCTCCAGCTGGACGGCACCTTCCCAATAGAGCACGCCGCTGGATGCGCGCGCGTCGTTTTCCTGATCGTCCATCAGCGGCACAACATCGAAAACGCGTGTGCCGACGCGCAGGCGCCAGGCGACCGGGTAGCTGACGCCCGTGCGT
>Ga0075015_100000818_pt1 | contig 11183 bp, 12 predicted proteins | sample AleBraG_ABR_2013_FD_71476 | JGI IMG/M metagenome (GOLD analysis project Ga0075015, IMG submission 71476) | Freshwater sediment microbial communities in response to fracking from Pennsylvania, USA - Alex Branch Run_MetaG_ABR_2013 | ecosystem: Environmental > Aquatic > Freshwater > Creek >...
CGCGCCGCGCATCATCTCGATCCAGATCCCGGTCGACAAGATCGGTGAGGTCATCGGGCCGAAGGGCAAGATGATCAACCAGATCCAGGACGAGACCGGCGCCGAGATCACGATCCAGGACGACGGCACGATCTACATCGGCGCGACCGACGGCCCGAAGGCCGAGGCAGCCCGGGCGCAGATCAACGCCATCGCCAACCCCCACATGCCGGAGATCGGTGAGCGCTACCTCGGCACCGTGGTCAAGACCACGACGTTCGGAGCGTTCATCTCCCTCATGCCGGGCAAGGACGGCCTCCTGCACATTTCCAAGCTGCGCTCCCTGGCCGGCGGCAAGCGCGTCGAGAACGTCGACGACGTCGTGTCGGTGGGTCAGAAGGTGCTCGTGGAGATCTCCGAGATCGACGCGCGCGGCAAGCTGTCGCTCTCGCCGGTCGAGGATGACGCCCCGGCCGCCGCGGCCGACGCGCCGGCAGCCGAGACCGACGACGTCGAGGCCTGACCGGCTCGATGACCACCTCGCGCACCACCGCTCCGGGCACGCGGCGCAGCCGCGTGCCCGGAGCGCGTGAGCAGGCTCCTGGCTCGACCCGCACCCTGCTCGTCGAGGACGGCGCACGCGTGCGCCGTACCGTCCTGCAGGGCGGGCTGCGCGTCGTGACCGAGAACGTCCCGGGCGTCCGGTCCGCGGCCTTCGGCATCTGGGTCGGCGTCGGATCCCGCGACGAGACACCGGCCCAGGCGGGTGCGGCTCACTACCTCGAGCACCTGCTGTTCAAGGGCACTCAACGTCGGTCGGCGCTCGACATCTCGGCGACGCTCGACGCGGTCGGCGGCGAGATGAACGCCTTCACCAGCAAGGAGTACACCTGCTTCTACGCACGGGTGCTCGACGCCGACCTGCCCCTCGCGGTCGACGTCGTGAGCGACCTTGTGACATCCGCGCTCCTGCGCTCCCACGACGTCAACTCCGAGCGTGACGTGATCCTCGAGGAGATCGCGATGCGCGACGACGACCCCGGCGACCTCGTGCACGAGGAGTTCGCCGACGCCATGTTCGGCCCCACACCGCTGGGCCGCCCCATCCTCGGCACGGTCGAGACCATCGAGACGATCACGCCTCGTGCGATCCGCGCCTTCTACAAGCGCCAGTACCGCGCGGAGAACATGGTCGTCGCGGCCGCGGGTAACGTCGACCACGCCACCGTCGTCCGTCTGGTCCGCAAGGCGTTCGGCGCCGCGGGATTCCTCGACGGCGACGCCGAGCCCACCCTGCCGCGCGCGGGCGAGTTTCGGACCCGTGGGGCAGGCGACGTCCGCGTGCTGTCCAAGACCACCGAGCAGGCCAACGTCGTGCTCGGTGTTCCCGGCGTCGCCCGTGACGACGAGCGGCGCTTCGCGCTCAGCGTCCTCAACGCCGCCCTCGGCGGCGGGATGAGCAGCCGGCTGTTCCAGGAGATCCGCGAGAAGCGGGGCCTGGCCTACTCCGTGTTCTCCTTCGCCTCGCACTACGCCGACACCGGCATGTTCGGCGTCTACGCCGGGTGCATGCCGAAGAAGGTCGACGACGTCCTCGAGATCGCCCGCGACGAGCTCGCGAAGGTGGCGGTCGACGGCCTCACGTCCGAGGAGCTCCAGCGCGGCAAGGGCCAGGTGCGCGGTGGGCTGGTGCTCGGCCTGGAGGACACCGGCTCGCGCATGTCGCGCATCGGCAAGGCGGAGCTCCTCGCCGGCGACCTGTGGTCGACGGCCGATGTCCTGGCCGCCATCGACGCCGTCACCGTCGACGACGTCCGCGAGATCGCCGGCGGGCTGCTCGAGGTCACGCCGACGCTCGCCGTCATCGGTCCGTTCGAGACCGACCGCGACTTCTCCTCCGCCGTCGCCTGAGAGGACCCGTCATGAGCACGCGCGTGGGAGTCCTCGGTGCGCTGGGACGCGTCGGGTCGTCGATCGTCGAGGCGGTGCGGTCCGCGCCCGACCTGGAGCTCGCGGCGGCCATCGACAAGGGGGACCGGCTCTCCGCCCTGACCGACGCCGGCTGCGACGTCGTCGTCGACTTCACCCACCCCGAGTCGGTGATGACCGACGTCGAGTTCCTCGTGGCCCACGGCATCCACGCCGTCGTGGGCACGAGCGGGTGGGACGACGCGCGCTATGACCAGGTGCGTCGCTGGCTCGAGGCCTCGCCGTCGACCGGCGTGCTGGTCGCCCCGAACTTCGCGGTCGGAGCTGTGCTCATGATGCGCTTCGCCGCGCAGGCCGCCCCCTACTTCGAGTCGGTCGAGGTCATCGAGCTCCACCACCCGAACAAGGTCGACGCGCCGTCGGGCACGGCGGCCGCGACGGCGCGCGGAATCGCTGCGGCGCGCCGTGCCGCGGGCTCGCCGGCCATGCCCGACGCCACGACGCAGGGGCTCACCGGTGCTCGCGGCAGCGACGTCGACGGCATCCCCGTGCACTCCGTGCGCGTGCGCGGTCTCGTGTCGCACCAGGAGGTGCTCCTCGGCGGCGCAGGCGAGACGCTGACCATCCGCCACGACAGCCTGAGCGTCGCGTCGTTCGCGCCCGGTGTCCTGCTCGGAGTGCGCAGCATCGCGGCGCACCCCGGTCTCACGATCGGCCTCGACGCCTTCCTCGGGTTCGCCTAAGCGGCCACCCCGCCGGCGGCCGGGCGGTGGCACCGGCCGCGGGGAGGATCCGGGTTCCGCCGCCGCGCCACCAGGCGAGATGACAGCATCGGCGCCGCGGGCGTCCCTGGCGTCGAGGACGACGTTCACGGCGACCATCCCGGCCGCGCACCGGCCCGCGACGGGCACTCCCGATCGCGACGGAGCCGGACAGCACCTACTCCCCGAGCACGATCAGCGTGACCAGCCCACAGCGCTCCGCCATGTGTCCCGGGTGCCAGGAGGTCGAGTTCCGCCGTTCGCCGATGACCGGCACGCTCAGCTCGGCCACCACGACAGCGGCGAACCCGATCCACTTCACGGACTCGGGCACGAAGCGACCCATCCGAGCGCGCAGAGCGTGACACCCAGCGCCGTGCGCTGCGCGGTCTCCCGGTGTGGCGGGTCGTCACGCGCCGCGCGCAGCCAGAGCAGCACGAGCGACGTCCGGATGATGCGGTAGCCGAGGGTGACGACGAGCAAGTCGCGGTCCTCGAATGCCCGGGGCACGCCGGCTGCGAGCACCAGTGCGCCGGCGACCACGACCAGGACCGAGAGCCGCCAGGCCACGTCGTCGGTGTCGTAGGCCGAGGCGAACCAGGTGACGTTCATCCACGCCCACCAGATCGCGAAGAACACCACGAGGTAGGACACCAGACCGGGCGCGAGGTGGCCAGGAGCTCCCTCGGCGTGACGCAGCTCGCCCGCGGCCGCGGCAACGGCCACCGCGAAGCAGAGGTCGAAGAACAGCTCCAGCGGGGTCGACACCCGATGGTGCTCGTCGGGGCCGCGGGCAACCATCGGCCTGCGTCAGACGAGCTCGCGCTCGCTCACACCGCCCAGCCCAGGTGCCGGAACGCGGCGGCGGTGGCCGCCGCGACGATGACGACGACGAGGAAGGGTGCGCGCAGCAGCAGGGCGACGACGGCGCCGGCTAGGCCCGCAGCACGTGCGTCGAGCACGAGGGTCTGCCCGACGGCGAAGGTCTGCACGGCGACGAGAGCCATCAGCAGGGCGACCGGGAGGGCGTCGGAGATCTCGCGGACCAGCGGTCGCCCGAGGAGCCGCTCCGGCACGGAATGGCCGCCGATCTTCGCGGCGTAGCAGCCGAGGGTCGCGAGGATCACGGCCCACCACGTCGCGCTCACGACTCCTCCCTCTTCCCCACGGCCAGGACCCCTGCGACCACGGCGACGACCGAGGTCAGTAGAACGGGGACGCCAGGACGCAGGAACGGAGTGAGCGCGAGCGCGACCGCTGCCGCGGCCAGTCCGATGGTCCAGGAGCGGCGGTCGTTGAGCCGCGGCCACACCAGGGCGATGAACCCCGCGGGGATGGCGGCGTCGAGACCCCAGATCTTCGGGTCGCCGAGCGCGTTCGCCCCGAGTGCGCCGAGGAGCGTCGCGAGGTTCCAGAACACGAAGACCGACGTGCCCGTGGCCCAGAACGCCAGCCGGGCGGCCCGGCCGCCGTCGTGCTCGACGGAACGGCCGACGGCCATCGCCGTCGACTCGTCGATGGTCAGCTGCGCGGCGGCGAGCCGACGCAGTCCGCGCACCTGGAGCAGCGGCGCCATCGCGAGGGCGTAGAAGGCGTTGCGGAAGCCGAGCATCACGCTCGTGGCCACCGCCGAGATCGCGCCACCGCCCGCAATGAGGACTCCCACCAGCGCGAACTGCGAGCCACCGGTGAACATCAGCGCCGAGAGGACCTGCGTCTGCAGCACCGACAGGCCGCCCGTGACCGAGATGGCCCCGAAGGAGACGCCGTAGGCCGCCACCGCCACGCCGACGCCGATCGCGTTCACGACGATCGCGCGCCGTTCCTCGCGCCAGTGGGTCGCCCCGTCGGACCCGAGGTGGCCCTCGGCGACGCTCACCGCGGCTCCGGCGGGATGCCGTCGTCGAGCGGCCCGACGTGGTCGGTGAGCCATTCGACCAATGGGGTCATGGCGCGCCACGCCTTCTGGACATGGGCGAGCGCCCTGCGGGTCGACACCCACGGCGGCGTGCCGTCGTGGCGCTCCACGGTGAGCGAGCGGTGCCGCAGGAGGTCGATCCGCGGGTTGTCCTCGGCGAACCCGCGGGGACGCGTCTTCATGACGTCACCCCCGAGCGTGAGCCCGCCCCTGTGCGCGGTCGCGATGGCCTGCTCGAGGACGACGCCGGAAGGCGAGTCGACGGCGTCGCGGTAGCGCGCGAGCTGCGTCGGTGCCGACGACCACCAGCCGCCCGCGACCATGAGTCCGTGGGCGGAGACCTGGACGTAGTAGCCGATGCCGTCCTCGGTGGGGACGTAGGCGCCCTGGTGGTCCTTGTACGGCGTCTTGTCCTTGGAGAACCGCACGTCCTTGTACGGGCGGAAGATCTTGCCCTGGCCGAACTCATCCGCCAGCTCGGCGAGCAGGTCCTCGATCGGACCGCGCACGACGGTGTCGTACTCGGACTTGTGCGCGGTCCACCACGCCTTGGTGTTCTCCGCCGCCAGTGCGTCGTAGAACTCGAACGCCTCGACCGGGAGGCCCTGGAACCGTGCCGCCATGCCGGGAGCCTAGGGGAGCGGGTCGGGGCGCGTTTAGTCGATCCGGGCCGACCAGCGGACCTGGTGCAGGACAGCCGCGCCGGGACCGCCCCCGAGGGTGCGGCTCGCCCCGTCCGCGGCCATCCCGGCGGACGCGAGGAAGGCCAGGCGTGCGTCGTCGCCGACCGCCACCCACGCAAGTAGCTCGCTCGCCCCGGCCTCGCGCAGCGTGTCGACGACGGCCGCGAGCAGTCGTGACCCGTGCCCCACGCGGGCCCGCTCGTCGTCCACCACGAGGTCGACCAGCTCGCAGCTCGTGCCGTCGGGCGCGGCGTCGGGGTCCTGCGACGGCGCGGCCAGCGCGTAGCCCACGACCCGGTCGCCCTCGAGCGCGACGAGCACGACGTGTCGTCTGCTCGGCGGCGCCGAGACGGCGTCGAGCCAGTCGTGCGCCAGGTCGTCGAGCGACACGGTCTCCAGCCCGCCGGGCGGGAGCAGTTCGGCCGGCTGCGCCCGCCAGGAGGCGAGGGTGAGGGAGGCGACGGCGTCCGTGTCGGCGGGCCGGGCCCGGCGAACCGACGCGTCGGGACCCGGCACGGTGACGGGCGGCTGATCGGTCATGCGACCATCCTCGCCGGTAACGTGCGCCTCATGAGGATCGCCGTCGTCGGAGCCGGTGCGTGGGGCCTCCCCGCGGCCGCCGAGCTCGCTCGCCGCGGCCACGAGGTCACCCTCGTCGACCGTCACGGCCCGGCCTCCCAGCTGATGTCGTCCTCGGGCCCCACGCGGCTGTGGCGGCTCACCCACCCGGACCGGCTGCGGGTGCGGCTCGCGCTCCGCTCGGTCGAGGCGTGGGAACGGCTCGAGGCGGCCAGCGGGATCACCGCGATCCTGCGGCCAGGTCTCCTGTGGCGCGACGACGTCACCGCCGAGGCGGTGGCCGCCGCGCTCGAAGCGGAGGGCGTGCCGCGCACGGTCGTGGAGCCCGACGACGTCGGCCGCTTCTTCCCGGGGCTGCGTCCCGACGGCCGAGTCGGGATCTGGCAGCAGACCGCGGGACCGGTGCTGGCGCGCGCCGCGCTCGACGCGCAGGCGGGGCTGTTCGCGATGGCAGGCGGCCGGCTCGTTGTCGGGCCGGTGGTCCGCGAGGTCGACACGAGCGGCGACGACGTCGTGCTGCGCGCGGAGGACGGCCGTGAGATCCGGGCCGACGTCGTGGTGCTGGCGCCGGGGCCGGGCATCGCGCGGCTCGCCGAGGCGCTCGGCATCGCGGTGGAGTTCCGCCCCTTGCTCGAGCAGGTCTGCCACGTCGGCAGCCCTCCGGAGACCGACGCCATGCCCTGCCTCTACGACGGCCCGCTCGGCGACGAGCCGGGGATGTACGCCATGCCGACGCCGGGGCGCGGCTACAAGCTCGGCATGGACCTGCCGATCCGGGAGTGGCAGGAGGGCGACCTCGACCGGGTGCCCGTCCCCGGGGTGTCCCAGGCCATCTCGGCCCGAGTGGTCCGCAACTTCGTTGACCTCGACCCGACCGTGCTCGACGCCCAGGTGTGCTCGTGGACCGAGTCGCCTGACGGCCGGTTCGTGATCGACCGGCTCGCCGGAGGTCGCGTGGTGCTGGCAGCGGGAGACTCCGGCGAGGGCTTCAAGTTCTCCGCGCTCATGGGTCTCGTGCTCGCCGACCTCGCCGAGGGCCACCCCATCGACCCGGACATCCTCCCGTTCGGTCTCGCCCGGTTCGCCTCCGACGGCGCCATGCACGGCCACCACATCCTCGGCCGCTAGGCCGGACGCCGACGTGTCGGTCATGACAGATACCCTCGCCGCGTCATCGACGCACCAGCGCAGGAGTCCAGCATGACCGACGGGTCCGCCCCCGAGATCACGTTCCGCAGCGACGTCACGGTGGAGCTGGTCAAGTCCTCCGCCTCCGACGCCGACGTCCTGTTCGCCGCGCGGGTGTCCACCAAGGGGGAGCAGTCGCTGGAGGACGTCGACGCGGACGCGTCGCGGTCCGCCGGCCTCATCAACTACCTCATGCGCGACCGGCACGGCAGCCCGTTCGAGCACAACTCCTTCACCTTCTTCGTCCGCGCCCCGATCTTCGTCTGGCGTGAGCACATGCGGCACCGCATCACCTCCTACAACGAGGAGAGCGGCCGCTACCGCGAGCTCGAGCCGGTCTTCTACGTGCCCGGTCCCGAGCGCAACCTCGTGCAGGAGGGCAAGCCGGGCGCCTACGTCTTCGTCCCCGGCACCCCCGACCAGCACGCGCTCGTCGACTCCGAGGTGCGAAGGAGCTGCGAGCAGGCCTACGCCGCCTACCAGGCCATGCTCGACGCCGGCGTCGCCCGCGAGGTCGCGCGGATCGTCCTGCCCGTGACCATCTACTCCTCCGCGTACGTCACCATGAACGCCCGCGCGCTGATGAACTTCCTGTCGCTGCGCACCACGCGCGAGGGATCGCACTTCCCGTCGTTCCCGCAGCGGGAGATCGAGATGGTCGCGGAGCTCTACGAGAAGGAGTTCGAGCGGCTCATGCCGCTGACCTACGCCGCGTTCCAGTCCAACGGGCGGGTGGCCCCCTGACGGCCGCCGCGCGGTAGCCTGAAGGTCATGGCAGCGACGTCCACCCCTCAGCGGCCGTTCGGCCGGATGCTGACCGCGATGGTCACGCCGTTTCACGCCGACGGCACCCTCGACGACGCCGCGGCCGCCGAGCTCGCGGTCGAGCTCGTCGATCTCGGCAACGACGGCCTCGTGGTCAACGGCACCACCGGCGAGTCGCCCACGACCTCCGACGACGAGAAGGACCGCGTGCTGCGGGCCGTGCTCGGCGCGGTCGGTGACCGGGCCCACGTCGTGGCCGGGGTGGGCAGCAGCGACACCCGCCACACGGTGGAGCTCGCGAAGTCGGCCGAGAAGGCCGGAGCCCACGGGCTGCTGGTCGTGACGCCCTACTACAACAGGCCCCCGCAGGAGGGTCTCGTCGCGCACTTCAGCGCCGTCGCCGACTCCACCGGCCTCCCCAACATGCTCTACGACATCCCGGGTCGCACGGGCATGGCCATCGCCACCGCGACGCTGCTGCGGCTGGCCGAGCACCCGCAGATCGTCGCCAACAAGGACGCCAAAGGGGACCTGTTCGCCGCCCAGCAGGTCATGTCGCGCTGTGAGCTCGTCTACTACTCCGGCGACGACGCGATGAACCTCCCGCTCGTCGCGGTCGGCGCCGTCGGCGCCGTCAGCGTGACCGGCCACCTTGTCGCCGACCGCATCGCCGCCATGATGATCGCGCACGAGTCCGGCGACGTCGACCTCGCTCGGGAGCTCAACGACGAGCTCGTCGCGGTGACCGAGGCGATCATGACGCGTACCCAAGGAGTGATCGCCGTGAAGGCAGCACTGGAGCACCAGGGCCGACCGGGCGGTGGCGCCCTGCGGCTTCCGCTGCTGCCGCTGCCCGCGCCCGACCGCAAGATCCTCGTGCAGGGTCTCGCCGACGGCGGCGTGCCCGGCTTCGAGTCCGTCGCATGACCCACGCGCACCCTCAGCTCGGCGCGCCGCCGGAGCTGCCCAAGAACGGCCTGCGCATCGTCCCGCTCGGCGGCCTGGGCGACATTGGCCGCAACATGACGGTGTTCGAGCACGCGAAGCGGCTCATGATCGTCGACTGCGGGGTGCTCTTCCCCGAGGACGCGCAGCCCGGCGTCGACCTGATCCTCCCCGACTTCGACTTCATCCGTGACCGCCTCGACAAGGTCGAGGCGATCGTGCTGACCCACGCGCACGAGGACCACATCGGCGCCGTGCCCTACCTGCTGCGCGAGCGCCAGGGCATCCCGGTCTACGGCTCGCGACTCACGCTCGCCCTGCTCGAGGCCAAGCTGCGCGAACACCGGATCAAGGCAACCACGGTCGAGGTCAAGGAGGGCGACACCGCGAAGGTCGGACCCTTCGAGCTGGAGTTCGTCGCGGTCAACCACTCCATCCCGGACGCGCTCGCCGTCTTCATCGCGACGCCTGCCGGCACGGTGCTGCACACCGGCGACTTCAAAATGGACCAGCTGCCCCTCGACGGTCGTATCACCGACCTACGCTCGTTTGCGCGCCTCGGCGAGCGCGGGGTCGACGTCTTCCTGGTCGACTCCACCAACGCCGAAGTGCCGGGCTTCGTCGCGAGCGAGCGAGACCTCGAGCCAGCGCTCGATCGTGTCTTCAACAACGCCCACGGCCGCATCGTCGTGGCGTCCTTCGCCTCGCACATCCACCGGATCCAGCAGATCATCGACGTCGCCCACCGCCACCACCGCAAGGTCGCGTTCTTCGGCCGCTCCATGGTGCGCAACATGGGCGTGGCCAGCGACCTCGACTACCTCACGATCCCCGGCGGCGTCCTCGTCTCGTCCGAGCAGCTCACCGAGCTCCCGGACAACCAAGTGGTGCTCATCTGCACCGGGTCGCAGGGCGAGCCGATGGCCGCCCTGTCGCGGATCGCCAACAACGACCACCAGATCAAGATCGGCGTCGGCGACACCGTGGTGCTCGCGTCGTCGCTCATCCCCGGCAACGAGAACGCCGTGAGTCGCGTCATCAACGGCCTCACCCGTCTAGGCGCCAAGGTCGTGCACAAGGGCAACGCCATGGTCCACGTGAGCGGGCATGCGGCCGCCGGCGAGCTGCTGTACTGCTACAACATCGTCAAGCCCAAGAACGTGATGCCGGTGCACGGCGAGCCGCGGCACCTCAAGGCCAACGCCGAGCTGGCGCTGGCGACCGGCATCCCCGCCGAACGCATCGTGCTCACGCTGGACGGCGGCGTCGTCGACCTCGTCGACGGCCGCGCGACGGTGACCGGTGCGATTCCGTGCGGCTATGTCTACGTCGATGGCGCGAGCGTCGGCGACCTCACCGAATCCTCGCTCAAGGACCGCCGGGTGCTCGGCACCGAAGGTTTCATCACCTGCTTCGTCGTCGTCGACTCGGTCGACGGCAAGGTCACCGCTGGTCCCGAGATCCAGGCGCGCGGCTTCGTCGAGGACGACGCGGCGTTCGACGACGTGCTGCCCAAGATCAAGGAGGCCGTCGAGGACGCCCTGCGCCACGGGAACACCGACCAGTACGCCCTCCAGCAGCTGGTCCGGCGCGTCCTGGGCCGTTGGGTCAACGACCAGCACCGACGACGCCCCATGATCGTGCCGGTCGTCGTCGAGGCGTAGGACCCTCGCCGCCCGACCGGGTCGTGCACGTTCTGGGGGCATTCGGGGGACGGCCGCAACTGGGATCGCCTGCCGGGTGAGGCTGGACGCCAGCGGCGCAGCAGCTGCACAGGCAGCGGTGGACGTGGTCCGCCCGGGGCAGGAGCAGATCGTTGTCGCCGAGATGGTCTCGGCGAACTGCCCCTCGTGCTCGATGCTCCACGTCGCAGCCGCGATCGTCGGCTGCGCCGACCTCGCCGCGGCCGTGCCGACGGCCGTGCGGGCGGGGCGGTCATCTCCCACTCCACGGCGGCGCCGAGTTCGCCGGCGGGACCGCGATGACCGCATCGAAGGCCCCCCGCGCCGCCGTCACAGTCCCCACCGGTGGCGGGGGCTACGGCGTCGGGTTCCCGTCGGCCGCGTGCGGTGCCCGGGCCGGGGGTGGGACGGTGCCGAGCTCGCCGCCAAGGGCGCACGCGTGTCGGCGAGCGCCGGGAACGCACCGGGATGGGGCTGCTCGACGTACGTCGCGCAGCCTTCCTGGCTGGCGGACACGGCGTGCTCGCACGGCACCGTCGCGGACGCCGTCACCGACGGCCACCGGGTCGCCGGACCCGACTCCCAGGGCAGCACCGGGCCAGCGAGCTGGCACGTCCTCGGGGGCACGAGCGTCGCGACGCCGGTGACGGGTGCGAGCTTCGCCCGCGACGGGGTCGCGCCCGAACCGGTCGTCGCGGCGGCGGGTGGCTACGCCCGGGAGGGCAGCCTCGTCGACGTCACCTCGGGCCCCAAC
>Ga0075015_100000819_pt1 | contig 11182 bp, 8 predicted proteins | sample AleBraG_ABR_2013_FD_71476 | JGI IMG/M metagenome (GOLD analysis project Ga0075015, IMG submission 71476) | Freshwater sediment microbial communities in response to fracking from Pennsylvania, USA - Alex Branch Run_MetaG_ABR_2013 | ecosystem: Environmental > Aquatic > Freshwater > Creek >...
ACTCAAGCTCGGGCTGACGCATCTCTCGCGGCTCACTGCCAACTTGCTGCGCCCGGTCCCGATCCGCGACCTGGCGGTTGAAGTCATCACCGACTACGCGGTGCGAAACGCAGGCCATTTTTCCGCTCGGCTCATGGCGGGCCACAAAGCGGTCGCGGCCATGGCGTCCGGACTCGAAATAGGCGCTAAAAACTGCCAGCGCCGCCATCGCGTTCGCGAGCCAGCGCAGCGGTGAGCCACCCGACCGGTCGTCGAAGCCCGCGCCCGCCGTTCGCGGCCCTCAAGGCTCGACGATCTTGCAGCACGCGTCGTAGCGAATCACGGTCTCACGCGTCGATCACGCCGGGCCTCGATCAAGGCGTATATTTATTCAGATTGCGCTCTTGAGAAGCATGGGCCGCGCGGGGCCCGCTGAGGAGGACATATGCCGAGCCTACTGATGTCGTTCCTTGTCATAGGGGGCTTGTCGTACGGGGCGGTCGCGATGGCCGACACCGAGCTCCCTTTCCAGAAAGCCGGACTTTGGGAAACTCGCTCGCAGCAGACCATCATGGGCAAGACGCACGATGCGGTCTCGAAGTCCTGCTTGTCCAACGAGGTTCAGAAGCAGATGAAGTCCATGGCGGACGGCATGAACAAGCAGAATATGTGCACGGCCAGGACCACGCACCCGTCGGCCAATACGTACGTGACCGAGAGCCGCTGCACCGGAGGTCTCCTTGCCGGGTCGGTGATCAGGACGACGACCGTGTACGAGAGCGACAGCGTTATCCACCAGGAGATTCACACGCAGAATGGCTCGACGGGCTCCGTGGCGAGGCAGGACTCGCGGCATCTCGGGAGCTGTCCGGCGGACATGAAGCCAGGCGACACGGTGCTCAGCAACGGCATGAAGGTCAACCTCGCATCGCCGCACTGATCTGCGGCCTCTTGGACGACGTGGCGGGAACGGGAGATCTGACGGGTCGGGGTGACTGGATGGAGTCATCCTGTGCGGGGTCGTGCCTGCCTCGCTCGGCCGGTCCGTCGCCACGACGATTGCGTTGGTCGAGGCGCAACTGGCTGCCCTTCGCGACCGGCAGCACCCGGCGCCAAGCCGCCCTTCAGCGACGTGAAATCGCCGCCCGCACGCTGCCATTCCGGTACAACGGGTACTTGCCGGTTGCCCTGGGCGGCGGGGGCACCAACGTGGCCGATATTTGCGGGGGTGGACATGCCTGAAGGCTTGCCCGGCGGAATCCTCGGTGATGTGGGCGAGAAATCGCAAGTCGTGTCTGCGCAGGCACTGACTCGCGCCAACGCGTTCCTTGCCGCGGCCGCAGCTGGCGCCTCTCGCCAGGGCCCGCAGGTTCCGCGCCACGCTCCTGAAGTTCTGCGCGGGCAGATGCAGCCTCGCAAGGCGCAGCAGCAGCGCCCGCAGGACGCACAGGCGCTGCGCCTTGCGCAGCTGCGGTACCAGCCGCACCTGCGCGCCGCGCAGCTCCTGCTGCTTGCCATCGGCATGCTCGCATTCGGTGGCTGCGCTGGCTATCAGGGCCGCGAACCCATTCAGGTGATCATGGTGGGCGTTGACCCACTGCAAGGCGAGGGATTGGAATTGCGCATGCTGGTCAAACTGCGCATTCAGAATCCGAATGACTCACCACTGGAATTCAACGGTCTGTTCATTCAGATGGATGTGCAAGGCAAGAGCTTCGCCACCGGCGTCAGCGACGCGGCAGGCAGCATAGCGCGCTATGGCGAGACGATCGTTGCCGTCCCGGTGAGCATTTCGGCATTTCGCATTGCGCGTCAGGCCATAGGCGTGATGACGAATGAATACCACGGAAAGCTCACGTATGAGATTCGCGGAAGACTCGCGGGACCGGCGTTCAACGGCGCACGTTTCAGGTCGAAGGGCGAGTTTACGTTGCCTGCCGACATCGCCGGGAGCGACAAGTGAGCCCGGCGCCGCAGTTTTCGCCTGTACCGACTGATGGCGTTGCCCATAGACGCCTGCCGACCCCGGTGCGGCGTTGGTGACGAACAGCAGCTTGGGGCGGGCCACCATGGCCACGAAGGAGCCACTCACGAAGGGCCCTGCGGATGGCCGATCTCATCGAACCCGAACGCCATAAGACACCCACCGCGACGGTGACGCCGTGACCGACCCGGGCAGGGCAGTGTTCCTGAGCTACGCGTCCCAGGACGCCGAGGCGGCGCAGCGGCTGTGCAATGCGCTGCGTGCCGCGGGTGTCGAGGTGTGGTTCGACCAGAGCGAGCTGCGCGGCGGTGATGCCTGGGATGCGTTGATCCGCCGGCAGATCAAGGGCTGTTACCTGTTTGTGCCGATCATCTCGGCGAACACGCAGTCGCGCGAGGAAGGCTACTTCCGGCGCGAGTGGAATCTCGCGGTGGCCCGCACGCTCGACATGGTCGACGGCAGAGCCTTCCTGCTCCCGATCGTCATCGACGGCACCGCCGATTCGCAAGCCATGGTGCCCGAGAAGTTTCGGGAAGTGCAGTGGACGCGCCTGCCCGCCGGCGCGAACAGCGATGCCTTTGTGGACCATGTGTGCCGGTTACTGTCGCCGGACGCCACGACGCCCATGGCAACGAGCGTCCGATCGTCGGCGCTGCCCACCTCGGCGATCGCCGCTGCGTCGGCCCGATCGATGGCCCCGGCCTCGCGCTCGTTCGTGCCGTGGATCGCGAGTGGCTTATTGATCCTCGTGACGGGCTATTTCGTCGTCGATCAGCTCGTGCTGCCAAAGCGCTCCGTGCCGGCGGCCGAGGCACCGGCCACGGCCCCGGCGCCGGCCTTCAACCCGCCAGCGCACTCGATCGCGGTGCTGCCCTTTACGAACATGAGCGGGGGCAAAGAGCAGGATTACTTTTCAGACGGCCTGTCGGAGGAGTTGCTCAACTCGCTCGCGCGAATCAACGAGCTGCAGGTTGCGGCCCGCACCTCGTCTTTCTACTTCAAGGGCGAACACGCGGACCTTGCGACCATCGCGCACAAGTTGAATGTCGCGTCGATTCTCGAGGGGAGCGTGCGGCGCTCGGGTCATACCGTTCGCGTTACCGCACAGCTGAACAACGCGCTCACCGGCTATCACCTCTGGTCACAGACCTATGACCGTGATCTCGGGGACGTGCTGAAGCTGCAGACCGACATTGCCACTGCGGTGGCCAGCGCCCTCAAGGTCACGCTGCTCGGTGACGTTGCCGCGAAGACCGAGATGGGCGGGACGCGCAACCCCGCAGCATTCGACGCGTACCTGCGCGCCTCGAATGCGTACCGGCGCTTCGGACCGGCGAACCTGGCCGCAGGAGGCCTGAACGAAGAGGGCCTGCAATCTGCTGTCGCCGCTTACACCGATGCCATTCACGCGGATCCTGATTACGCCCGCGCCTACGCCGGCCGGTCACTCGCATTCACAGATTTCGCCCGGGCTTTGGTGGCCGGACCTGGTGTCAGCGACTACTTCAACAAGGGGCAGAGCGATGCCCACAAAGCGATTGCGCTCGCGCCCGATCTCGCCGACAGCCACCTGGCGCTGGCCAATTACTTCGCCGGGTCTCTCGAGCTCGCGGGCGCACTTCGGGAATACGAACGTGCGCTCGCGCTCGCGCCCGGCGATGCCCGGGTATTGAGAGAGTACGGCGCATTCGCCGTCCTGATCGGCCGCACCGAGGCCGGCCTGGCCGCCGCGCGCCGGCTGCTGGTATTGGACCCGCTGAATTCCACGAACCATTTCGGGCTCGGGGTGTCTTTGGCGTTCGCACGGCGCTACGGCGACGCCATACGAGCCTTCACGGAAGCCAAGGCGTTGGGCCAGGACGACGTGTCCGTCAACATGTGGCTTGGGATCGCTTACTACCTGAGCGGCGACTTCGAGCGCGCCCGTGCCACGTGCGTGAAAGCGGGCGAAGTCAACGGACCCTGGTGCCTGGCGATGATCTACCACAAGCTCGGGCGACACACCGAGGCCGAGACGATGCTTGCCAAGGTTCGCACCATTGGGGGAGACCGCCTGGCCGAGGGATACGCCGACATCTACGCGCAATGGGGCGACACCGCCCGCGCGCTCGACTGGCTAGAGACGGCAATGCGGAACCGCGACCCGTATCTGGCGTACACGAAAGTCAACCCCTTCTTCGATCCGTTGCTCAACGAGCCGCGCTACCAGGCGATCGTGCAGGCGCTGAAGTTTCCGGACTGAGCGGCTCAAGAAAGGCATGCGTGGTTCCGTGGCGCGATTGGCGAAATCACCCAGCCTCGCCCGCGAGATTGGATGGCCGATTGCTGCCGTTCGCGACCGTCCATAGCGGGCTCAACGGGCGACGGTTGCGACGCAGGTTGCCAGTCGCGTAGCGCGGCAATCGTCCGCCGGCAACTGCAGCGCGGCCAGCATCTGACCGTCACGCACTGCGGTTCGTGGCGTGTGACGGGCGGCCACGACCGCCACTTCGATGAATCCAGACGCGGCTCGCCCGTGGCGTCAGCGGCGATTTGAAGCGCATGTCCGCCCATTCTCGTCCGCTTCAGGCAGCTCGCGAGGTCTTGCAGCGGCGCGCAGGCGCCGGTGCCGCGTTGCCACCGGCCGGTCGGCTTGGGCCCCGGGGCCGTTGTCGGGCATCATGCCGCATCGAATGCTCCAGCCCGTGAACATGCTCCTGATCCGCAACGCCGACGTGTTTGCACCGCGCGCCCGGCGAGATACCGCGCATCATCCGCGCGACGCTGCTCGGCGCGGGCCTGCCGGAGGCGGCGTTGCCCGTGTGTCCGAGTGAGCTCGAGGCAGCGCGCTGCGCACTCGCCTGGGGGCGACCCGGCGACGTGCTAGCCTTGCCCGTGCACTCGCCGGCTGCGCGCGCCGCCGTGCCCGCCCTGCTCGAGCGGCCGGCCACGGGCGGCGGCTCGGGCGTGTAGCCGGGCCGGGCGGGCCCGCGTACCGTACGCGAGCGGCGGCCGGTGCGCCGGCCCCCCCAACACAAGGAACACGCAGCATGCTGAGCGCGCTCGTCCTCGCCGCCGCCATGGCCGCGGGCTTTGCCCACCCGAATCCGACGCCGGCGCCCGACCTGCCCGTCGAGGTCTACCAGAAAAGACGCGCGCGCCTGCTCGCCGAGCTCGGCGGCTGCGTGGCCGTGATCTCCTCGCAGGGCGAGGTCAGCGGTATCACCGAGGACTATCGTCAGGACGGCGACTTTCTCTGGCTGACGGGCATCAACGAGCCCGACGCGCACCTGCTGCTGCAGCCGAAGTCGCCGTACCGCAAGGTGGTCCTGTTCCTGCAGCCGCGCGATCCGGAGCACGAGCGCTGGACCGGGCCGCGCGCGCCGATCTCACCGGATCTGCTCGCGAAATACGGTGTCGACCGCGTCGTGCGCGGCGCCCCGGACGAGGCGCTCGCGAGCGCCGGCCTGCACCACGACTGCGTCGCGGTGATCGCGCCCGCGACGCTCAAGAAGGAGGAGCGCGCGGACGCCGAGCTCGCGCTGCGCCTCGGCGCGCGCTACGGGCTCAAGGTCGAGTTCAAGCGCGGCCTGCTCGCGAGCCTGCGTTCGGCGCACGGGCCGGAGGAGCTCGAGCGCATGGAGCGCGCGATCGCGATCACCGCGCTCGGCCACGACGTCGTGGCCCGCGCGGCGGTCGCCGGCGTGTCCGAGCGCGACGTGCAGACGCAGCTCGAATACGCCTTCTTCGCCGCCGGCGCGACCGGGTTGTCGTATCCATCGATCGTGGGTGGCGGCCCCGACGGCGCCGTGCTGCACTGGGACCAGAACTCCCGCATCCTGAAGGACGGCGACCTCGTGGTGGTCGATGCGGCGGCCGAGTACGGCCGCTACGCCGCGGACGTGACGCGCACGTACCCGGTGTCGGGCCGCTTCGACGAGGAGCAGGCGCGCGTGTATCGCGCCGTCTATCAGGCCCAGCAGGACATCCTCGCCGCGATCAAGCCCGGTGTCTCGATGGCGCAGCTGCAGCACGTCGCCGAGGAGTCGTTGCGCCGCGCAGGATACCTCGCCGATTTCATCCACGGCTTCGGCCACTTCGTCGGCCTGGACGTGCACGACGCGGGAGATTACGAGCGGCCGATACCGCCGGGCGCGGTGTTCACGGTCGAGCCCGGCGTCTACCTGCCGGCGCGCGGCTTCGGCGTGCGCATCGAGGACGAGGTGCTGATGACCGACCAGGGATACCGGCTGCTGACCGGCTCGATTCCGCGCAAGCTCGAGGACGTCGAAGCCTGGGTGGCGCGCCGGCGAGGCGAGGCGAAGTGAGCGCACACGTCGCTGCGGCCCGCGCGCAGCCACCTGGTCGCGATGCGCTGCGCCGTCGGGGTTCGCTCGCCGGCGCGGCGGCCCGTTACTTCGCCAGCTGGAACAGCACCGAGGACACCCAGCCCTTGTTGCCGAGCTCGTCCTCCACTTCCCACATCATGTCCTGCTTCTGGCCCGTGGGATAGAGCATCATGCCCGGATCGAGCGTGCGCACGACCTTGCTCTTGGGCGAGGCGTTCTCGTACATGTGGCCGGGCTTGGCCATCGTCACGGACTGCTGTGCATTGGCTGCGCTCGCGCTCTCCGGCAGGGCCGCGAACTTGGCGATCATGTCCGTGTACGCCTGCAGGTACGCGAGCGTGATGACCTGGCCGATCTCCGTGTTCGCATAGCCGCTCGCGCCGCCCGCGGCGAACGCGCCTCCGCCCCACAGACTGCCGCCCGCGCCCCAGCTCAGGTCGGTCTTGGTCGAGTGGCCTTCCGACAGGATCACCTGCTCCGAGGAGCGCACGTCGGTGACCGTCAGCACGACGTCGGCGGTCTTCTTCTTGAGGTTGATGCCGCCGAGCACCGCGCCGGCGGCGCCGCCAACGAGGCCGCCGAGGATGCCGCCGATGGCATTACCGCCGGAGTTCTTGTTCTGCGCGATGAGGTCCGGCACGAGCACGTAGTCGGCCGCCTTCACCTGGCCCTTGCCGACGTTCGAGCGGCCCCGCAGCTCGCCGCTCGAGGCGAGCTCGCGCTCGGCCTTGGCCGCCGCCATGCCCTTGCCGCGATCGACGAGCGTGAAGCAGCCCGACTGGTTGACGAAGACCTTGATCAGCGCCTCGGGGGAGGGCAGCTCGTACGCGACCCACCACTTGTTGGTCGTGTCCGGCTCGACGACCGCGATCGTTCCGTACTTCTTCGCGCACTTGGGAATCTCGGCTTCCTTCTGCTTGCGCTCTTCCTGGGCGGTCTGCCCGGCGTTGGCGAGCAGTGGCGCGAGCACGAGGCTCGCCGTCAGGCAGCCCGTGACTGCGGCATGGGCGCGGGCGCGCAACAGGCGACGTGCGAATGGCATGGAAGGTCCCCTTCGGTTCTCGTGAAGTCGGCGTCGAGCGCCGGTGCCCGACGGATGGGCGAAGTATCAACCCGGACGCGCCCGGAATATAGCCGAGCCTACGGCCTGCGGCCACGGCGCGCCGGCGGCGCACGCCGCCCGCCGGCCGCACCCGCCCGCGCGCCGCACAGCGCACGCCGCCCGCACCGGCCCGCACGCACCCGCAGACGCCCGCCGGCCGCGCAGCGCCCGCTGGCCGCGCGGTCTGGCCAGGCGGCAGGCCGCTGCGCTGCAGCAGCCCGTGAAATACCCGCCGCTGGCCCCATAATTGCCGTCGCCGGCGTCTCCCCCACCCTTGTCACGCCGCGCGGGAGAGGGCGCGATGTCCCTGCGAACGGTCGAGCGAGTGCTGGTCGGTGAGCCCACCTCCGACGGCGGCGGCGTGCGCCTGACGCGCGTGCTCGGCCCGGCGCACGGGCTCGACCCATTCCTGCTGCTCGACGAGTTCGACTCGAGCTCGGCCGACGACTACGTCGCCGGCTTCCCGGCGCATCCGCACCGCGGCTTCGAGACCGTGACGTACATGCTCGACGGCCACATGCTGCACGAGGACCACCTCGGCAACCGCGGCGACTTGAAGCCCGGCGGCGTGCAGTGGATGACGGCCGGTCGCGGCATCATCCATTCGGAGATGCCGCAGCAGCGCGCCGGGCGCATGCGCGGCTTCCAGCTGTGGATCAACCTGCCCGCCGCGGCCAAGATGCAGCCCGCGGCCTATACGGATCTCGAGCCCGGGCGCATTCCGACCGTCGAGCTGCCCGGCGTCCGGGTGCGGGTGGTCGCGGGCCGCTTCACGGCAGGCCTGGCCGCGACCGGTGCCGGTGCGGCTGAGGCCGCGGCGCCGGTGGCCGGCCCGATCGCCGGCGGGGCGACCGAACCGATGTACCTGGACGTCGCGCTCGAGGCGGGCGCGAGCCTTGACCTCGCAACGCCAACGGGCCACACCGTGCTTGCCTACGCGTTCGAGGGCGCACCGACGGTCGGCGGGCGCTCGCTCGCCAAGGGCCAGCTCGCGATCCTCGCGGCCGGCGAGGGCGTTGCGATCGCGGGCGGTGCTGCACCGGCGCGCGTGCTCGTGCTCGGCGGCCGGCCGCTGCGCGAGCCGGTCGTGCACTACGGGCCGTTCGTGATGAACACGGCGGCCGAGATCGAGCAGGCGCTGCGCGACTACCGCTCGGGCCGGCTGGCCGAGGCCCAGGCGCCACAGTAGCTAGCGCGGCTTCGCGCTGAGCTCGAAGCGATCGCGCACCTCGAAGCGCGCGGGTCGCGCGGAGTCGTAATCCTCCAGCCGCACCATCTCCGCCGACAGCCGCTCGCCGGCGAGCGTGAAGCGCAGGTAGTGGAAGTTCGGGAACAGCGCCTGCCGGTACAGGTCGTTCGCCGCGCGCACGACCTCGACCGGATGCGCGCCGCCGCCGCCCGCCACGAGGTACGTGACCCCGTCCTGGTCGAAGCGCTCGTAGTTGTGGACGTGTCCGGCGTTGACGATGAAGCGCGCACGCGCGCTCGGAGCTACCGCCTTGAGATACTCCGCCAGGGCCTGCTCGTTCGGGCGCACGTTGTGGCTCTCCTCGATGCCGGTCTGCGGGTCGTCGACGGGCGGGTGGTGCAGCGTGATGAGCACGAAGCGCACGGTCGGCGGCAGTGCGGCGAGCTGCTGCTCGAGCCAGGCCCGCTGCGGGCTGCCGGCGAGCAGCGAGGACTGCGTGTCGAGCGCGATGCTGCGGACCCTCGAGCCGAGCGCAGCGGCGTACCAGCGGTGGCCATGTAGCTCCGGGAATGCGCCCCACCAGTTCTCGATGCACTGGCTCTCCTCGCACTGGCTGAACTCGTGGTTGCCGGTCGAGGGCAGCACGCGGATGCCGGCGGCGCGCCACGCCGCCGTCTCGTCGCGGAACACCTGGTAGTCGTCGGCCGTACCGCCGTGCCAGACGAGGTCGCCGCTCAGCAGCAGTGCGGCCGGGTGCTCGGCCGCGATCCGCGCGACGAGTGCCTGGCGCGCGAGCGGTGAGCTCGCGCTCGTCTCGGCGGGCGAGGTGAACCGCGTGTCGCCGTATGCGACGAAGGTCAACGGTGTCGGCAGCGCGGCGTCGGTGAGCGTCACGACCGGCGGCTCGGTGAGCGCGCGGACGGGCGGCTCGCGCAGCCGTGTCGGGCCGGCGCAACCGGACGCGAGCAGGACGAGGCCGAGGCCGGCGGACAGCGTGGTACGGGCGCGGGTCATAGGAGGGAGTCCGAAGCGAGTGACGCAGTGTCGGGCCCGAGCGGCCTGACGATGGTACGCCGGTGCAGTGGCGGTCGTGTTGCGGGCGTATGGCGCGGTGCGGCGCTGCGTGGCGGTGCTGGGCGCGCCGCGCGGGCGCCGGGCAGGTATCATTCCGGGCGCTTGGTTGCCCGGGAGGCATCCGGCCATGAATCGAGTCCGTGCATCGCGCTCAAGGCTCCTCGCCGCGCTGGCCACAGGCGCCGCGTGCCTGTGCATGCTTCAGCCGAGCCGTGCTGAGGTCGTCGCGAGTGGTGCCAACGGCTTCCTTCTCAGGCACGAGCTCAAGATCTCGCGCGGCGCCGCGGCGGCGTACGCGCGGCTCGTTCGCGTGCAGGACTGGTGGTCCTCGGATCACACCTACTCCGGCAGCGCCGCGCGCCTGTCCCTGCAGGCGCACCCGGGCGGCTGCTGGTGCGAGAAGCTTCCGGACGGCGGCTTCGTCCAGCACATGCAGGTCGTCTATGCGGCTCCGGGCAAGGCGCTGCGGCTCGTGGGTGGGCTCGGGCCGCTGCAGGCAATGGGCGTGAGCGGCGCGCTGACCTTCACGCTCAAGGCCGACTCGGCCGACGTGACGCGCGTGACCGTGAGCTACGCCGTCAGCGGCTTCGCGCCAGAGGGCTTTGCCGAGCTCGCCCGCGCGGTCGATGCCGTCCTCGCCGAGCAGCTCGCGCGATACGTCGCCGCGCCGGCGTAGCCTTGCGACAGGGGGCCGGGGGCCCTGCGCCTCCGGGACCCTGCGCTCCTGCGTGAATGCGCGGGCCGGCCCCGCACGGTGGGCGGCGCAATTGGGCCAGCGGACGCCGCTAATGCGCCAGCGCGTGCCGCGGCCATGCCCGGGATGGCAACCGGTTGAATTGCGGCCCGATTCCACGCAGGATCGCGCTCCCGCGTCGATCCCCGCGCGCGGGCCACCATGAAGCGGAGCCTCGCAAAGTGCCATCCGACATCGAAATCGCGCAAAAAGCAAAAATGCAGCCGATCACTTCCGTCGCCGCGAAGCTCGGCATCCCGGAAGAGAGCCTCGAGCACTACGGCCGCTACAAGGCGAAGGTCTCCTTCGAGTTCATCGACGGCCTCGCCAAGCGACCCGACGGCAAGCTGATCCTCGTCTCCGCGATCAGCCCGACCCCGGCCGGCGAGGGCAAGACGACCACGACCGTGGGCCTTGGCGATGCGCTCAACAAGATCGGCAAGAAGGCCATCATCTGCCTGCGCGAGCCGAGCCTCGGCCCGGTATTCGGCATGAAGGGCGGCGCCGCCGGCGGGGGCTATGCGCAGGTCGTGCCGATGGAGGACATCAACCTGCATTTCACGGGCGACTTCAACGCGATCGCGCTGGCCAACAACCTGCTCGCGGCACTGCTCGACAATCACATCCACCACGGCAACGCACTGGGCATCGACGTGCGGCGCGTCACCTGGAAGCGCGTGATGGACATGAACGACCGCGCACTGCGCGACATCACGGTCTCGCTCGGTGGTCCGGCCAACGGCTACCCGCGCCAGGACGGCTTCGACATCGTGGTCGCGTCCGAGGTCATGGC
>Ga0075015_100000822_pt1 | contig 11161 bp, 8 predicted proteins | sample AleBraG_ABR_2013_FD_71476 | JGI IMG/M metagenome (GOLD analysis project Ga0075015, IMG submission 71476) | Freshwater sediment microbial communities in response to fracking from Pennsylvania, USA - Alex Branch Run_MetaG_ABR_2013 | ecosystem: Environmental > Aquatic > Freshwater > Creek >...
GTCCATATAGCGTGGGAAGTTCTCGCGCCTGGGGCTGTTCGGACCCGCGGCGGAGTAGGGCCAGTCGTTGGAATTGAACACCCAGCCGTTCGCCGGATTGAGGACGTTCGGCCGCTGCTCGAAGGGCGTGAGGCCCTTCCAATCGGTGGCCGGATCGGACCCATCGACCGTGTGGGTGTAGTCGAAGCGGTCGTCGCGGATCGGGATGAACTGCGGATGGAGATAGGCGATCTCGCCTTTGTCGTCCGCGAACAAGGTGTTGTTAGAGGAGTTGGCCATCAGGTCGCCTACCCCGCGGAACATCGCGAGGTTTTCGGCCTTGGTCCTCAGGAAGGATTGCTCGAGCGCCTCGACCGGCCTTTGCATCATGGCCACGGCGACCCACTTGCCGCCCTCCGCGCGCACGATCGGTCCGTGATGGGTGCGATAGGTGGTGAAAGTCCGCGTCGCGAGGGCGCCGTTCGGCCGGCTGTAGGCCAGGGTCAGAGACGTCGCCCGGACGGGGCGCTCTTCAGCGCCGTAGCGGTAGAACAGGCCATCGCCGCGCTTCACCAGGGTTTCGGCGAAGAAGTCGACATTGTCGACGCCGCTTGAGGTATGCATCCACCCGGCGTGGGCGTTGAAGCCCTGGTAGATGAAGAACTGTCCCCAGGTCGACGCGCCATAGACATTCAATCCCTCGCCGCTGGTCATCTGCAGCTCGGATCGGAAGAAGAACGACGTGTGCGGATTGATCAACAGCAGGGCGTGATGATTGTGCGTGATCGACGGCGCGATGGCCATGCCGTTGGAGGCCGACAGAAGCCGCCGGTCGGTTTCCTCGGCGGTTGCCGTTCCACCGTAGAACGCGGCCAGGGGTTTCAGCTTCACATCCTCGATGTCGCCGCCGATGCTGCCCTCGCTGAAGGCCAGCGCCATCCACGGCTCGAAACGCATGATCAGGCGTGGCTTCACCGCCGGGTGCGTGGCCAGGTAGAAGTTCAGGCCATCGGCCCATTTGTCCATCAGAGCCTGAAGCCAGGCGGGCGAGGCGGCGTATTTCGCCTTCAGGTCGTCGGGGTTGATGAACAGGCGCTGGCGCAGGTCCGCCCAGATGGCGCCTTCGCCGTCCACTTCCGCCGTTCGTCCCAAGGCGGTTATGTAGTTGGTCTCGACCCGGTTGAAGTCATCTTCGGCCTGGGCGTAGACCCCGCCGAACACGGCCAGGGCGTCGGTGGGGGCGATGACATGGGCGATGCCCCAATCGTCGCGGGTTATGGTGACCTGCGCGGCTTCGGCGGCCAGACGCGGGTCGACCGGCCCGGCGCTCGCCAAGGCCGTTGCGCCGAGACCCGCGGCGAGCGCGGCCACGAGGAAATACGGTTTCAAGGCCATGCCCCTCCCACGTCGATCAAGCCAGTCTGCCCCAACGTTTCGCGTAAGTCTCGCTCTTCCCTCCCCAGAAGGGGAGGGAAGACATTCATTCGGCCGCCGATCATCCGGCCGTTGCCGAACGTTTGCAAATCCGCGCTCGCCGTGGAGAGCCAATTGGGTTTTAGTGGGTCAAGATCCAGCGGGAGAAACGTCATGAACCCTTACGCGGCCAAACCGTGGCTCAAGCTCTATCGCGCGGGCTTGCCCGCCGTGCTCGCGCGGGACTCCCCCGACGCCCTGACCATGTTTCGCGCCACGGCCGCGCGCGCCGGAGGCAAGCCGGCGGTATATTACTTCGACACCACCCTGACCTATGATGACATCGACGCCCAGAGCGACGCCCTGGCCGCGGCGTTGGTCGAGCGCGGCTTCCAGCCCGGTGATCGCTGCGCGCTCTATCTGCAGAACACCCCCTATTTTCTGATCGGCATGATCGCGGCCTGGAAGGCCGGTGGAATCACGGTGCCGATCAACCCGATGAACCGCGAGCGCGAGCTTGGCCTTATCCTCGCCGACTCCCGCCCCGCCGCGCTCATCTGCCACGACTACCTTGTCCGCGACGTGGTGAGCGGTCTGCCGGACGAGGCCAGGGCGCTGGTTCCGTCCATCGTGCTTACGACGTGCCCCCTTGATCTACAGACCCGCAACGATCCACGGCTGTTCGCCGGCATCGAACGCGTCGCCTGTTCGGGAGCGGACGATCTTGGCGCGACGATCACCGCTCACGCCGGGGCCAAGCCTCCGAACAGGCCGATCAAGAGCGAGGATATCGCCTTCCTGGTCTACACCTCCGGCACCACCGGCCTGCCCAAGGGCGCGACCAACACCCACGGCAACATCGCCTACAACGCCCAGGTGTTTCGCGACTGGATCGCGCTGGAGGACGGGGTGGGAATCCTGGCGCTCGCGCCGTTGTTCCACATCACCGGCCTGGTGGCCCATCTGCTGGCGGGCATCATCACCGCCAGCCCCGTAACCTTGGCCTACCGTTTCGAGCCGAGCGTCATGCTGGAGGCGGCGGCGGAACGGCGTCCAGGTTTCACCGGCGCGGCGATCACCGCCTTGATGGCCATGATGCACCATCCCGACGCGCGGCCCGAGCATCTGGCGAGCCTGTCGCGGGTGTATTCGGGCGGCGCGGCGATACCGCCCACCATCGTCGACGCCTTTGCCGCCAAGTTCGGCCACTACATTCACAACATCTATGGCCTGACGGAATCCAGTTCGCCAACCCACGCCGTGCCGTTCGGAGCCAAGGCGCCGGTGGATTCAGTCTCCGGCGCCCTGTCCGTCGGCGTGCCGGTGCCCGGCGCCGAGGTGTGGATCGCGGCGGAGGATGGAACGCCCGCGCCCGTGGGAGAGGCCGGCGAAATCGTCAGTTCCGGGCCGATGATCGTGCCGGGCTATTGGATGAAGCCGAAGGAAACGGCCGAATCCATGCGCCCCGACGGATTCCGCACCGGCGATGTCGGCTTCATGGACGCCGACGGCTGGTTTTATCTGATCGACCGCAAGAAGGACATGATCAACGCCTCCGGCTACAAGGTCTGGCCGCGCGAGGTGGAGGATGTGCTTTACACCCACCCCGCCGTGCGCGAGGCGGCGGTCGTGGGCGTCCCGGACGAGTACCGGGGCGAAACGGTCAAGGCGGTGGTCAGCCTCAAGGCCGGGGCGACCGCCACGCCCGCCGAGATCATCGCGCACTGCAAAGCCCGCATGGCCGCCTATAAATACCCCCGCCAGCTGGAGATCATCGACGATCTTCCCAAGACGGTGACGGGGAAGATCCTGCGTCGCGAATTGAGGGGCTGACGGCGCGGTCAGGACAGGATCGCATTTAATCCACCCCGCTTCTGGAGTGAAACCCTATCATCAGACACAAAGAGTCGCGCGCATCGGCTCGCGCGCTCTGTTCATTCTACGACTTCAGCACTTCTCGGCGGATCATTGCAGGAGAAGGCTCGTAGTCCCCATCGATCTAATGACGTTTTGTACAATAACGTTGCGCGCGGTCGGAAGCGGCAATATAGCTGTCGGCGCATAGGGCTCACGAGGTTTGGACCCATGGTGGCCGTTGAGCCTGCGGTGAGACGGACAGGACGCATCCGAGAGGACAGGCGATGATCGCCCAGCGGGACGCCCGAAGGCCGCGCGTTCGAGCGCCAGTTGCATAGCAGGGAGATACTTTCCGATGATCACACAGACCGCGCCGCAACCCTGGACATCACGAGACCTGACAACGCAGGAGATCGTCGCCAAACGCGATTATCTTGAAAAGAACAACGGCATGAAGGGACTGGAGATCCTCCAACCTCGCGATATAGGCCATGCCGCGCGGATCTTCCGGCGGGACGGCTTCGTGGTGATCGCGAATGTACTCGATAGCGAGCAGGTCTCGTACCTGTCGAAAGGGTGTCATGCGGTAGTCGCCGAAATTCTGGCCCTGGACGGCGACAGGGCGGGCAATCGCGGCTCGCACCGCTACTCCTTCGGCGGGTCGAGCCTCACGCGAAGCCAGTTGCACCGGCCGGAATGGCAGATGCTGCTCGACATTCCCCTGGTCTCGCGGGTGGTGACGGAGATTTTCGAGTCTCCGGACTATACGCTCCGGGCGGCCAGCGGCGATTTCTGCCTTCCTGGCGCTATCGAATACCAGCCGCTCCATTCCGACGTCCGCGACTGGCTGCCCGGCGGCAAGACGCCGTTCAGTTCGTTCCACGACCCCCTCGGGCGGCTCACGATATTCGATCTGCCCTGCCCCTATATCTGCGTGAACTTCTTACCTCAGGACGTGACGCGGCTGAACGGTCCGACGCGCCAGATCCCGGGCGCCCAGCATTCTCGCGGTCCTATTCCGAGCCTTTCCGAAGAGCCGGAGTGGATGCGCTTGAGCACCGTCTGTCCCGCCCCCGCCGGCGCCATAGTGGTTCGCGACGTGCGGGCGTGGCATGGCGGCACGCCGAACCTCTCCGACAGCGTGCGATCGATCCCCAACCTCGAATTTTACGCGCCATGGTTCCGCGAGCCGATGGTTCCCGGCATCAGCTACGGCGACTACCGGAAGCTCTCGGAACCGGCGCAACGCCTCACACGGTTCTGCGTCGCCGATTCGAGCGAGACCTTGCGGACCGGCCCGACCCTCCGGGCGCCATAGCCAGCGGGCGGAGACATCCATGCTCTATCGATCGTTAGGCCGCACGGCGCTCAAGGTCAGCGTGCTTTGTCTGGGTACGATGAATTTTGGACCGCGGACGTCGGAAACGGAAAGCTTCGCCATTCTCGGCGCGGCGCTCGATGCCGGCGTCAACTTCATCGACACCGCCAATCAATACGGCGGACGCCTGGGCGTCGGCGTCACCGAAACCATTCTTGGACAGTGGCTTTCCGAGGACAAGCGCCGCCGCGACAGGGTTGTTCTCGCCACCAAGGTCCATGAACCCATGTCGGAAGATGTTAATGATCGCGGTCTGTCCGCCAGGCACATCCGCATGGCGTGCGAAGCCAGCCTCAAGCGGATGAAAGTGGACCATATCGATCTCTACCAGATGCACCATATCGACAGATCGGCGCCGGCCGAGGAGATCTGGCTGGCCATGGAAAGGCTGATTACCGAGGGGAAAATCACCTACGTCGGGTCTAGTAATTTTCCCGGATGGAAGATCGCCCAGATGAACGAGAAGGCGCTTGCCTCGCATCGCCTGGGGCTGGTCTCGGAGCAAAGCCTGTACAACCTGATCGAGCGCCGCGCCGAGCTGGAGGTCTTGCCGGCGTGCCGCGAATACGGGGTCGGGGCGATTACCTGGAGCCCGCTAGCCGGGGGACTTCTGGCAGGACGTCCGCAGGACGGCGCCGGTCGGCGAGGTTCTCCGGACATTACCAGGGCGGCCGGCGACCGGGCCGCGCAGCTCGGGCTTTTCGCCGACCTTTGCGCGGAGATCGGCGCCACGCCGAGCGTGACAGCCCTGTCCTGGCTGCTTCACCAGGACGGCGTGGTCTCCACGATTATCGGCCCGGGCGACCGCGCTCAACTCGAGGGCGTATTGTCCGCGCCGGCCCTGCGCCTCGACGACGGGCTGCTGTCCAGACTGGACGCAATCTTTCCCCCATGCGGACCGGCGCCGGAAGCCTACGCATGGTAGGACACCGCGGTCGTCCGGACGACCGGGGCGGCTTGGCGTGGCGGTCCGGGCGCGTCGAGGTTTCCGACGGCTTTCTAGCCTATCACCACGCCAACGGACCGGGCCCGGCCCTCGTGCTGTCCCATGGCCTCACGGACAATGGGCTGTGCTGGTCCCGGCTGGCCGAAGCGCTCGCCGGTGACTTCGACATCATCCTGCTCGACGCGCGGGGGCACGGGGCGAGTTCCAGAATTCCGGAAGCGGCCATGTGGGATCCGGCCCTCGACATCGCCGAGGCCATCGACGGTCTCCAGCTCTCCAGGCCGATCGTGATAGGGCACTCCGTCGGCGCGCGCGCCACGGCGGCGTTCGCCGCCGCCTTTCCCGACCGGCCCGCGAAGGTGATCCTGGAGGACCCGCCATTCCTGCCGCTCGCGAACGCCTCGGAGATCGCGCATCGGCGGGCCCGATTCCGCCGCCAGGTGGAACAGCTTCAGGACATGTCCGAGGCGGACCTCTTCGCCTTGGGACGATCAACGCATCCGACGTGGGGCGAAGACGAATTCCCGGCGTGGGTGGCCGCGAAGACGCAGGTCGATCGCGGAGCCCTGCCCGCCTATGCCGCGCCCTGGCAGGCCGACATCGCCGGGATCGCCGTCCCGACCCTGCTCGTTTACGGAGATCCCGCCCAGGGCGGCATCGTAACGCCAGACCTCGCGGCGGAAGCCGTTGCCGAAAACGCGAACATCCGGGCTGTTCACGTGCCGGCGGCAGGGCACAATATCCGGCGGGAAAATTTCGCCGACTTCCATGCGGCCGTTCGCGATTTTCTGACGTCCCCCTGACGGCGCGCGCCTTCGGTTAAGCTTCCGACTCTTCGCGTCTCAGCGGCTGGCGGCGGATCATGAACTCCGATTTCAGATTCATGATGCTGCCGATGATCATCGCCACCGTCACATCCTCAAGCGTCTTGAGGTCGAGTTCGTGGCGATAGAGGTACGAGCCGGCCGAGGCGGGCAGGCCGAACGAGATATCGGTCGCCGCGCGGGCTATCTCGCGCGGCAGTTCGAAGTGACGCACCACAATGTCTGTCAGATAGTCCACCGCCTTGTCGCGCCCATAATCGGTCGGGTCGTGCATTTCGGAAACGCTGGGTTCGGCCTGCAGTCGCTCGATCAGAAGTCCCCGCGAGTCGATGTACGACAGATAAACGTGGGTGATGGAGCGGACGAGTTCCTCGAAGGTTCCCGCGCTGTCAGCCGCCGCGGCCTGGGCCCGCCGCAGCTGGCGCATCTCGCGCTGATACAGGGCGCGAAGCAGCTCGGTGAGATTGGGGAAATAGGCATATACCAGCGACTTGCTGATGCCCGCCGCCTTGCCGATACGCTCGACCGACAGCTGGGCCACGCCCTCGCGCGCGACGATCTCCGCCGTATGGTCGAGGATCAGCGCCTTGCGCTTTTCCGGACTATAGCGGCGACGTTCGGGCGGGGCGGCACTGACCATGTTCCGCGCTTAACATACTGTCGGCGGGTTGGCAGGTCTTTCGAACGGCCGGCAGACGCGACGGACCCGCACGCCGGAACGCCTTACGACGTCGCCACGGATTCGCCCTGCGGCGCCGAGGCGCGCTGCTGTACGCAGAACAGATTACCCTCCGGATCGACCGCATAGCGAGTGCGCCAGCCGCCGAGATCGAGCTCGGGGCCGACCAGCGGAACGCCCAGGTCAGCCAGACGCGCGCATTCCGCAGGAAGGTCGGCCACCTCGAACGCCGGCGCGTTATAGCCGATCTCATCCAGGCGATGGCGCCCGCCGGGCATGGGGGTTTTGGGATTGCCAAAGCCCCAGACCTCAAGCTCCATATTGCCCAGGCGATACCAGGCCCCCTGGAGAACGATATCGTCCATGCCGGCCACGGCGTCGAAGGTGGCGCGGCTTGTCGGCGCGGTCACGCGATGCGGCGGCATTCCGGTCAGACGCGTGTAGAAGTCCAGCATGGCCGGGTGGTCATGGGCCACATTGGCCAGGTGGGAGACCCAGGCCCGTTCCGACCTGTGCGGCCGGTCGAGATGTTCGACCTCGATCATCCGGCCTTCGGGGTCACGGCCGTAGGCATAGCGAACGCCGTAGCCGCCGAGGTCGACCCCGCGCTCGTCGCAGCGCGAGACCAGCGACAGCCCATCGCGCATGAACCGGGGCAAGGCCGGCTCGGCCGAGGAGGACTGAAAACAGATGTGCGTGTAGCCGGGTCCCTGAACCGGAACCGGCTTTTCGGGCGCACTCGGCCCCGCCGAGAACTGCATCAGCTGTAGAAAGCCCGTGGGCACGCCGATCAGGGCGATCTGTACATCCCCTCGGGTGCTGGTCACGAGATCATCGCCGAACACCGCGGCGGGAAGCGAATACCGCTTGATCTGCGCATAGGGCGCCGAAGCGGAATAGAAAGCGATGGTTCGGTCCAGGTCGATGACCGTCAGACCGATATTGCGCAGCCCCAGATAGGGCTTGTCCGCGACGTGCGCGGCGGTCGTTTCCACCTTGGCCGGGTTCGCCATCGCCAATTTCTCCCACGCCTGTCATTCGTTAATTGACGATTTGTACAATATGTTTATGCAGGGGGCAAGAGAACCCTTGGAGAAGGAAACAGATGGGCGTCGCCCGGCCGGAGGATGACGTATTGCCGACGGCCGCCCTGGCGTTCGCCAACGTCGACGCCGGCGGCGGCGCGCCCTATCAAGAAGGATGGTTCGGGACCGGCGAGGCGCGACTGCACTACATCGCGTCGGGCTCGGGTCCGACCGTCGTTTTCGTGCATGGATTCCCCTCGTTCTGGTATTGCTGGATCCGCCAGCTAGAGGCGCTGCGCGGTCAATACCAAGTGATCGCCATCGACGCGCTCGGCGCCGGCGACTCGTCGCAGTCCGGCGATGACGCCGCCTATACGATAACCCGGCTGGCGCAAGGCCTTGGTGCGTTGATCGATCATCTGGCCGGGCCCGAGCGGGTCGTCCTGATCGGCCATGACTGGGGCGCCGCGCTCGCCTTCGCCTGCGCCCAGAGGTGGCCCGAACGCTTCCTCGGGGTCGCCGGCCTGGCGGCGCCGCCGTACAATCAGTTTCTGCGACTTGTCGCGCAAGACGCCGACCAGCAACAGCGCTCGGCCTATATGATCGCATTCAGGGCCCTGACACCCGCCCGCATCGCCGACGAAGGACTGGCGCGGACGATCGCGGCACAGGCCTACGCCGGCCTTGTGGATCGCGGTGATATCACCCCGGCGGAATGGGCGCTATTCGAAGCGGTCGTCGGCCAGGACCGTGCGCTCTGGGGCGGCACAGCGTGGTATCGCGCCAACCTGCCGCCGTTCGCGGGCATAGGGCCGCAGCATTTCTGGCCCAAGGGCGATCCGGCGCTGCAAATCCCCTCTCTGCTGATCTGGGGAGAGGCCGACCAGACGTTCGTTCCCAGCATCGCCGACAGCTTCGCCGCCGCGCACCCCGGCAGCGAGGTGCTGCGTCTGCCGGGCGTCGGCCACTGGAGCATGCTGCAGGCCGCCGCTCCGGTGAACGCCGCCCTGGCCGGTTTCATCGGCCGATGCGCCGACCGCGAGTCCCCCGCAGAGGAATCGGCATGAAGCCCGCAGGCCAGGCGCGCCTGAGCTGGCCACGGCTCGCCGCCTACGGCGGACTCGCCTTGCCGCTGTCGACGATCGGCCTGCCCCTCTCGATCTATCTGGCTCCCTACTACGCCGGCGATCTCAAGCTGCCCCTGGCGGCGATAGGGACGGCGATGTTGCTTGGGCGGTTTTCCGACATCGTCACCGACCCGCTGATCGGCATGGCGAGCGACCGCTGGCGAACCCGGATCGGGCGGCGCAAACCCTGGCTGCTCATCGGCGTCCCCCTCCTCGCCGCGGCGGTATGGATGCTGTTCAACCCGCCGGTGGCGACCCTGTGGTCCTTCCTCCTGTGGTTGACCCTGACCTACGTCGCCTTCACCGCGCTCAACCTGCCCTATCAGGCCTGGGGCGCGGAGCTTTCGGCCAATTATGAGGAACGTAATCGCATCACCTCGGTCCGGCAGGCGTTCAGCATAGCGGGCCTGATCGCCTCCACCCTCGTCCCGGCCTGGGTCCAGAGCCGCCCGGGCGCCACCGCCGCGGATGTTCTGCATGCGCTCGGCCTGCTGATGCTGGTGGTGCTTCCGCTGTTCGGCGCAGCCCTCTTCTTCGGCGTGCCCGAACCTCATGTCGCGCCCGAGGGCGTGCGGACGCCGATGGGCCGAACCCTGAAGCAGATGTGGCGGAACCTCCCCTATCGACGCCTGAACATCATTCTGCTCATCGGCTACACGGCGGAAACCTTCCGCATCACCATCACCCTGTTTTTCGCCCGCGACGTGATCGGCCTGACCAATGTCGGCATGATCTATGTGCTGTATTTCATCGCGGGATTCATTGCCGTCCCGTTCTGGAGCTGGTTCGGAAATCGCGTCGGCAAGCACCGCGCGCTCGCGGTCGCCTTCGCGATCGTCGCGACCTCGACCCTCGCGATCTTCACCCTGCACCGCGGGGAGACCGTGTTGTTCACCGCGCTCTTCGTCGTGAAGGGCCTGTGCTACGGCTCGCTCGAGCTGCTGCCCGCGTCCATGCTCGCCGACACGGCCGACGTGGATTCGGTGATGAGCCGCGCCCGTCGCCAGGGGCAGCTGTTTGCCGTCACGGGCATGGTCGTCAAATTCGGTCAGGCGCTTGGCCAGGGCCTGTCGCTGAACCTGCTGTCCCTCGCAGGCTATCAGGCCAGCGGCCACAACACGCCCGAGGCCCTGTTCTGGCTGCGCGTCTGCTTCTGCGTCCTGCCCCCGCTTCTATTGCTGACCGCGGCGCCCATGCTGTGGCGCTACCCCCTCACCGCCAAGCGCCACCGGCGCTTCCAGACATTCGTTGAAGCCCGTTTCTGAAAGGACCCAAGTCATGCAGGATTTCACCGGCAAGGTCGCGCTCGTCACCGGCGGCGCGCGCGGCATCGGTCTTTCCATTGTGCAGGCGCTGATGGCGCGCGGGGCGGACGCCGTGGCGTTCGATCTGCCAGGCGCGGACGGGACGGAGCTTGCCAAGCTCCGTTCGGCCGCGGGTCATGCGCCGCTCCTCCTGTCGGGCGATGTCGCCACGGCCGCCGACTGGGAGGCCGCGCTCGCGACGACCATCGCGCGCTTCGGCCAGCTGGACGTCCTGGTCAACAACGCCGGCATCGGCGGCCACGTCGGTCCGCTCGAGACCTATCCGGAAGCCGACTATGATCGGGTCATGGCGGTCAACGCCAAGGGCGTATACCTGGGCATGAAACTTGCGATCCCGCTCCTGCGCGCGACCAAGGGCAACATCGTCAACATCTCGTCCATTTCGGGTCTTGGCGGCGGCCAAAGCATCTTCGCCTACACGGCCAGCAAGCACGCGGTCATCGGCATGACCAAGACGGCCGCGTCCGAACTGGCGGCGCAAGGGGTGCGCGTCAACGCGGTCTGTCCCGCCCCCACCGACACGCCGATGATGCGCGAGTTGGCCGTAACGCGCATGCCGCATGATCCGGACGCGTTTGCGCGCGATTTCGCCCAGCGCCTCCCCATGG
>Ga0075015_100000823_pt1 | contig 11144 bp, 9 predicted proteins | sample AleBraG_ABR_2013_FD_71476 | JGI IMG/M metagenome (GOLD analysis project Ga0075015, IMG submission 71476) | Freshwater sediment microbial communities in response to fracking from Pennsylvania, USA - Alex Branch Run_MetaG_ABR_2013 | ecosystem: Environmental > Aquatic > Freshwater > Creek >...
CGAGATCGACCGTGCCACCGTCGTCGAGCGGCTCGAGGCGGTCGGCTGCGTGGTCGCCGACGCCGCGGCCGAGCCACTCGAGGTCACCCCCGCGTCCTGGCGGCCCGACCTCACCGACCCGGCGGACCTCGTCGAGGAGGTGCTGCGCCTCGGCGGCTACGACGCCATCCCCACCACGCTGCCCTCGGCGCCTCCGGGGTTCGGGCTGACCGCGTCGCAGCGGGCGCGTCGCCGGGTGGGCCGGGCCCTCGCCGCGGCCGGCTACGTCGAGGCGCTGGCCTACCCGTTCCTCGGCCAGTCCGAGCTCGACGCGCTGGGCATCCGCGCCGACGACCCGCGTCGTGCGCTGCTGCTGCTGGCGAACCCGATCTCCGACGAGCAGCCCGCGATGCGCAGCACGCTGCTGCCGGGCCTGCTCGCCTCGCTGCGCCGCAACGTGGGCCGCGGCACGACCGACGTCGCGCTGTTCGAGTCCGGCTCGGTCGTGCGGCTGCGCGCGGGCCAGGACCCCCGCGGCATCACCGACCCGCCGCGTCCGTCGGTCGACTCCCGTCCGTCCCCGGCCGAGATCGCCGCCCTGGAGGCCCTGCTCCCGGACCAGCCGCTGCATGTGGCGGTGGCCCTCACCGGTCAGCGCTCGCCCGCCGGCTGGTGGGGGGCGGGCTCGGGATCGTCGTGGGCGGACGCCATCCAGGCCGCGCGGGTCGTGGCCGACGCCGTGGGCGTCGACCTGCTCGTGCGCGCCGGGTCCGCCCCGGCGCCGTGGCACCCGGGTCGCTGCGCCGAGCTCGTCCTCGGCGAGCGGGTGGTCGGCCACGCCGGCGAGCTCACCCCGCGCGCGTGCGAGAACGCCGGCCTGCCCCCGCGCACCGCGGCGATGGAGCTCGACCTCGGCACCCTGATCGACACCGCCGGCACCGCCCTCGTGGCTCGGCCGATCTCCTCCTATCCGGTGGCGAAGGAGGACGTCGCGCTCGTCGTGGACGGCGCGGTTCCGGCCTCGGTCGTCGAGGCGGCGCTCGTTGAGGGCGCCGGCCCGCTGCTGGAGTCCGTGCGGCTCTTCGACGTCTACGCCGGCGAGCAGGTCGACGCCGGCCGCAAGTCCTTGGCGTTCGCGCTCCGATTCCGCGCGCCGGACCGGACGCTCACGGTCGACGAGGTGTCGGCAGCACGCGATTCCGCGGTCGCGGCGGCCGGCGCCGCGGTCGGGGCGGTCCGGCGCGGCTAGCAGCGCCGGTCGCCGTCGCCGCCACGGGCCAGTCCGCGATATCTGTATATGTGTATAGTGCTCCCGTGAGCACCTTCTGCGCCGCGGTCGTCGGCGCCTCCGGCTACGCCGGCGGCGAGGTCGTCCGCCTCCTGCTCGGCCACCCGGCGTTCGAGGTCGGGCCGCTGCTGGCCGGGGGAAGCGCCGGGCGGAGGGTCACCGACCTGCACCCCGGCCTCACCGCGCTGACGGGCCGCACCTTCGGTGCCACGGACCTCGATGCTCTCGCGGATGCCGACGTCGTGTTCCTGGCGCTGCCCCACGGGGAGTCCGGCACGGTCGCCGCGGGCCTTCCGGCCGGCACGCTCGTCGTCGACCTCGGGGCCGACCACCGCCTCGAGCGGGCCGACGCCTGGACCCGCTACTACGGCGGCGACTGGAGCGGCGCCTGGACCTACGGCATGCCGGAGCTCGCAGGTCACCGCGCGCAGGTGGCCGCCTCGCGCCGCATCGCCAACCCCGGCTGCTATCCGACCGGGGTCATCCTCGGGCTCGCCCCGCTGCTGGCCGCGGGGCTGGTGGCGTGTGACGACGTCGTCGTCGTCGCGGCCAGCGGCACCACCGGGGCCGGCCGCAAGCCCAGCGACGCCCTGCTGGCCAGCTCGGTGATGGGACAGCTGTCGACGTACAAGGTCGGCGGCTCCCACCAGCACACGCCGGAGATGGAGCAGGCGCTCAGCGAGGCAGCGGGGGAGCAGGTCACCGTGTCGTTCACGCCGATGCTCGCGCCGATGCCGCGAGGGATCCTGGCGACGAGCACCGCGCGCCTCGGCGAGGGAGCGACCTCCGAGGTGCTGCACGAGGCGCTGCACGCGGCCTACGCCGCCGAGCCGTTCGTCTCCGTCCTGGCCCCTGGGTCGTGGCCGCAGACCGGCGCGACGCTGGGTGCCAACTCGGTCCACCTCCAGGTCGTGGCGGATCCGCACTCGGGACGCGCCGTGGTCGTGTCGGCCATCGACAACCTGGTCAAGGGAGCGGCCGGAGCGGCCGTGCAGAACGCCAATCTCGCCCTCGGACTCGACGAGACCGCCGGGCTCACAGCGATCGGGGTAGCGCCGTGAGCGTCACTGCCGCACGGGGTTTCCGGGCCGCCGGTGTCGCCGCCGGACTCAAGTCGAGCGGGGCCGACGATGTCGCTCTCGTGGTGAACGACGGCCCGCTGGCCGCGGCGGCCGGCGTGTTCACCCGCAACCGGGTCAAGGCCGCGCCGGTGCTGTGGAGCCAGCAGGTGCTCACGGCCGGAGTCGTCCGGGCCGTCGCACTCAACTCGGGCGGGGCGAACGCCTGCACCGGGTCCGAGGGCTTCCTCGACACGCACCGCACGGCCGAGCACGTCGGATCGCTGCTCGGGATCGGCGCCGGCGAGGTCGCGGTCTGCAGCACCGGGCTGATCGGCGTCCGGCTCCCCACGGACCGGTTGTTCGCGGGCCTCGACGTCGCGCACGCGCAGCTGTCGGCGCAGGGTGGCGACGCTGCGGCGACCGCGATCATGACCACCGACTCCGTGCCCAAGACGGCGGTGTCGCACGGCGGAGGGTTCGTCGTGGGGGGCATGGCCAAGGGGGCGGGGATGCTGGCACCCTCCCTCGCGACGATGCTCGTCGTCGTCACGACCGACGCGGTCGCCGACGCCGGCACGCTCGACTCCGTGCTGCGAGGTGCGACACGCACCACCTTCGACCGGGTCGACAGCGACGGCTGCACCTCGACCAACGACACGGTCCTGCTCCTCGCGAGCGGAGCCTCGGGCGTGCGACCGTCGCACGCCGAACTCGCCGCAGCGCTCACCGAGGTCTGCGCCTCGCTCGCGCGCCAGCTCGTCGGCGACGCGGAGGGCGCCAGCAAGGAGATCCGCATCGACGTCGTCAACGCGGCCACGGAGGACGACGCCGTCGGCGCCGGGCGCGCGATCTCGCGCGCCAACCTCGTCAAGTGCGCCATCCACGGCGAGGACCCCAACTGGGGGAGGATCCTCGCCGAGCTCGGCATGACGACCGCGGCCTTCGAGCCCGACGCCGTCGACGTCGCGATCAACGGCGTGTGGGTCTGCCGCGACGGTGCGACCGGGGACGACCGCGACCTCGTCGACATGAGCGGCCGGGAGGTCACGATCACCGTGGACCTCAGAGCCGGCTCCTCGTCGGCCACGGTGTGGACCAACGACCTCACGGCCGAGTACGTCCACGAGAACTCGGCGTACTCGTCGTGAGCGGCCAGCCGAAGGCGGGTTCGGTCGACCGCGACGTCGCGCTGCTCAAGGCATCCGTCCTCGCCGAGGCGCTGCCGTGGCTCGAGCGGTTCCACGGCGCGACGGTCGTGCTCAAGTACGGCGGCAACGCGATGGTCGATCCGGCGCTCGGCGAGGCGTTCGCGGCCGACGTCATGTTCCTGCGCATGGCCGGGCTGCGTCCGGTCGTGGTCCACGGCGGCGGTCCCCAGATCAGCGGGATGCTCGACCGGCTGGGCATCGACGGCGAGTTCCGCGGCGGCTACCGCGTCACCAGCCCCGAGGCCATGGACGTCGTGCGCATGGTCCTCACCGGCCAGGTGCAGCGCGACGTCGTCGGCCTGCTCAACGCGCACGGACCGTACGCGGTCGGGCTCTCGGGCGAGGACGCCCACCTGTTCACGGCCGAGCGCCGTGATGTCGTGGTCGACGGCCTGCCGGTCGACATCGGGCTCGTCGGCGACGTCGTCGAGGTGCGCGCCGACTTCGTGGAGCGGCTGCTCGACGACGGCCTCGTCCCGGTCGTGTCGTCGGTGGCGCGCGGCGTCGATGGCGCCGTCTACAACGTCAATGCCGACTCCGCCGCAGCGGCGCTCGCCGTCGCGCTCGGTGCCCAGAAGCTGGTGATCCTCACCGACGTCGAAGGCCTGTACGCGGACTGGCCCAACAGCGACGAGGTCCACCGCACGATCGCCGTGTCGGACCTCGAGGACCTGCTCCCGGCGCTGGAGAGCGGCATGGTCCCGAAGATGGAGGCCTGTGTGCGCGCCGTGCGCGGGGGGGTGCCACGGGCGCACGTGATCGACGGTCGCCTCGCGCACGCAGTCCTGCTCGAGGTCGTCACGAGCGCCGGCGTCGGGACCATGGTCCTGCCGGACGCCTTCCCGCTCTACGACGACGAGGTCGGCGCGTGATGAGCACCGCTGCGGGCACCGCGACGCTGGCCATGCAGGCCCGCTGGGACGCCGTGATGATGCGCAACTACGGCACGCCTCCGATCGCCCTCTCGCACGGCGCCGGGTCGCGGGTGTGGGACGTCGACGGACGCGAGTACCTCGACCTCGTGGGCGGCATCGCCGTGTCGTCCCTGGGCCACGCGCACCCGGCCGTCGTCGACGCCGTCGCACGGCAGGTGGCCACGCTGGGTCACACGAGCAACCTCGCGATGCACGAGCCCGGGATCGCCCTGGCGGAGCGGCTGTCCGCGCTCGTGCCCGGAGGTGCTCGGGTCTTCCTGTGCCAGGACGGCGCGACGGCGAACGAGGCCGCCCTCAAGATCGTGCGCAAGCACATGCAGGGTCGTCGGTCCCAGATCGTCAGCACCGAGGGCGGCTTCCACGGGCGCACCCTCGGTGCGCTGTCGGTCACCGGCACCCTGGCGAAGCGGGCGCCGTTCGAGCCGCTGCCCGGCCCCGTGACGTTCGTGCCCTACGGCGACCTCCAGGCCGTGCGCACCGCGGTCTCCGCGAGCACGGCTGCGGTGATCCTGGAACCGGTCCAGGGCGAGGCAGGCGTGGTCCTGCCGCCCGACGGCTACCTCGCGGGAGCCCGGGCGATCTGCGACGAGGCAGGCGCCCTGCTCGTCGTCGACGAGGTGCAGTCGGGCGTCGGCCGCGCGGGGGAGTGGCTGCTGAGCGTCGCGCAGGGAGTCGTGCCCGACGTCGTCACCCTGGCCAAGGGGCTCGGCGGCGGGCTGCCCATCGGCGCAGTCCTTGCGACCGGTGAGGCCGCGGCCGTCCTGCAGCCAGGCGACCACGGCTCCACCTTCGGCGGCAACCCGGTCTCGTGTGCCGCGGCGCTCGCGGTTCTCACCACCATCGAGCGCGACGGCCTGCTCGAACACGTGCGTGCCCTGGGCCAGCGCTGGTCCGCGGCCTTCGACGCCGTCGACCACCCGTTGCTCGCCTCGCACCGCGGCATCGGGCTGTGGCGCGCCCTCGAGCTCTCGGCCCCGCTCGCCGGCGCGGTGGAGGCGACGGCCCGCGACGCCGGGTACCTCGTGAACGCCGTGCGTGCCACCACGATCCGGCTGGCGCCCCCTCTCGTCCTCGGGCTGGCCGAGGCCGACCGCTTCGCCGCCGACCTGCGGTCGATCCTGGAGGCGGCGGCGTGACGACCCCCAACACCAAGGCGGCCCGGCACGCCCGCATCGTCGATCTCCTCGAGCACCACGCCGTACCGAGCCAGTCGCGACTCGCCGAGCTCCTTGCCTCGGACGGCCTCGCGGTCACGCAGGCGACGCTCTCGCGCGACCTCGACGAGATCGGTGCGATCAAGGTCGCTGCGGCGGACGGAGTCGCCGTCTACGCGGTGCCCGGTCAGGGCGGTGACTCCTCGCCGATCGCCGCGGTCGGCGACGAGGCGGCCGTCACGAAGCTCGCACGCGTCGCCGGCGAGGTGCTCGTCTCGGCCGACAGCTCGGCCAACCTCGTCGTGCTGCGCACCCCGCCCGGTGCGGCCCAGTACCTCGCCTCCGCGATCGACCACACGGTCCTCCCGTCGGTCATCGGCACCGTCGCGGGCGACGACACCGTCCTGCTCGTCACCCGCGACCCGCGGGGCGGCCACGACGTCGCCGCTGCGATGCTTCGGCTCGCGGAGAACGGGCGATGAACGCCTCCGATAACACCCCATCACGAAAGAGGGAACGACCGTGACTGAGCGCGTGGTACTCGCCTATTCCGGCGGGCTGGACACCTCGGTGGCCATCGGCTGGATCGCCGAGGAGACCGGGGCCGAGGTGGTCGCCGTCGCGATCGACGTCGGCCAGGAGGGCGAGGACCTCGAGGTCATCCGTCAGCGTGCGATCGCGTGCGGCGCGGTCGAGGCCTACGTCGCCGACGCGCGTGACGAGTTCGCCGAGGAGTACTGCCTCCCGGCGCTGAAGGCCGATGCGCTCTACATGGACCGCTACCCGCTGGTCTCGGCGCTGTCCCGCCCGACGATCGTGAAGCACCTCGTCACGGCTGCTCGTGAGCACGGCGCGACCATCGTGGCGCACGGCTGCACGGGCAAGGGCAACGACCAGGTCCGCTTTGAGGTCGGCATCGCGAACCTCGCGCCCGATCTCACGTGCATCGCGCCCGTCCGCGACTACGCCATGACCCGCGACAAGGCGATCGAGTTCGCCGAGCGCAACAACCTCCCGATCGACCAGTCGAAGAAGTCGCCGTACTCGATCGACCAGAACGTGTGGGGACGCGCGGTCGAGACCGGGTTCCTCGAGGACATCTGGAACGGCCCGATCGAGGACGTGTACTCCTACACCCAGAACCCGGCGACGCCGCGGGACGCGGACGAGGTCGTCATCACGTTCGACCAAGGAGTGCCGGTCGCGCTCGACGGCACGCCGGTGTCGATGCTCGAGGCCATCCAGCAGCTCAACCACCGGGCCGGCGCCCAGGGCGTCGGTCGCCTCGACATGGTCGAGGACCGGCTCGTCGGGATCAAGAGCCGCGAGGTCTACGAGGCGCCCGGTGCGATCACGCTGCTGACGGCGCGCTCCGAGCTCGCGGCCGTCACGGTCGAGCGAGACCTGGCCCGCTACGCGCGCGGCGTCGCGCAGCGCTGGAGCGAGCTGGTCTACGACGGCCTCTGGTTCTCCCCGCTCAAGCGCGCTCTCGACGGCTTCCTCGACGAGGTCAACGAGACCGTGACGGGCGAGATCCGGATGACGCTGCACGGGGGCCGTGCGGTGGTGACCGGGCGTCGCAGCGAGGAGTCGCTCTACGACTTCAACCTGGCGACCTACGACACCGGCGACACCTTCGACCAGTCGCTGGCGAAGGGCTTCATCGAGCTCTGGGGCCTCCCGAGCAAGATCGCAGCGACGCGCGACGAGCGTCTCGGACGCGACCTTGGCTGAGGACGTCCGGGCCGAGGCGCAGCGGCTCTGGGGCGGGCGGTTCGTCGGCGGTCCGTCGGACGCAATGGCCGCCCTCTCGCTGTCGATCCACTTCGACTGGCGGCTGGCGCCCTACGACCTCGCGCAGAGCAGGGCCCACGCACGGGTGCTGCACCGCGCGGGCCTGCTCGCCGACGACGAGGTCGCGGCGGTGATCGGCGCGCTGGACGGCCTCGAGGTCGACGTCCGGTCGGGCGCGTTCCTGCCCCTCACGGCCGACGAGGACGTCCACACCGCGCTCGAGCGTGGCCTCACCGAGCGGTTGGGGGTGCTCGGCGGCAAGCTGCGGGCGGGTCGGTCGCGCAACGACCAGGTGGCCACCGACTTCCGGCTGTTCCTGCGCGACCACGCCCGACTCGTGGCCGCCGCCGTGGTCGAGCTCCAGCGTGCACTGCTCGCCCAGGCGAGTCGTCATGTCGACACGGCCGCACCCGGTTTCACCCACCTGCAGCACGCCCAGCCGGTGTCGTTCGGGCACGAGCTGGCCAAGCACGTGCACGCCTTCGGTCGCGACATCGACCGGTTGCGCGACTGGGACCGGCGCACCGCCCTGTCCCCGATGGGGGCCGGCGCGCTCGCCGGGTCGTCGCTGCCGCTCGACCCGCAGGCCGTGGCGCACGAGCTCGGCTTCCGCGACGCGATCCCCAACTCGATCGACGCCGTCAGCGACCGTGACTTCGCCGCGGAGTTCTGCTTCGCGACCGCGATGATCGGCGTGCACCTGTCGCGGCTCGGCGAGGAGATCTGCCTGTGGACCTCGCGCGAGTTCGGGTGGGCGCAGCTCGACGACGCGTGGTCCACCGGGTCGTCGATCATGCCGCAGAAGAAGAACCCGGACGTCGCCGAGCTCGCCCGCGGCAAGGCCGGACGCCTCATCGGTGGTCTCACCGGGCTGCTCACGACGCTCAAGGGCCTGCCCTTCGCCTACAACCGCGACCTGCAGGAGGACAAGGAGCCCGCGTTCGACGCCATCGACACGCTGCTGCTCGTCCTGCCCGCCATGACCGGCTGCGTGGCCACCCTGAGGTTCGACGTCGATCGCATGACTGCCTCGGCTCCTCAGGGCTTCGCGCTCGCGACCGACATCGCGGAGTGGCTGGTCCGGCAGGGCGTCCCGTTCCGCGAGGCCCACGAGGTCGCCGGTGGCTGCGTGCGCCGTGCGGAGGCACGTGGCGTCGAGCTGTGGGACCTCTCCGACGACGAGCTGCGGTCCATCAGCGACCGGCTCACCCCCGCCGTCCGAGGCGTGCTCACCGTCAGGGGCGCCCTGGACTCCCGGGCGGCGTTCGGCGGCACCGCGCCGGTGCGGGTCCGGGAGCAGCTCGCGGCAGTGCTGGTCCTCGTCGACGACGCGGCGGCCTGGGCCGCCGAGCGCCCGGGTCGCTGACGGCTCGATGCGGGGCGGTCGGGTCCTGCCCCGGTCGTTCTACGACCGCGCGCCGGACGTGGTCGCCCGGGACCTGCTGGGCTGCGTCGTGGAGGCCGAGTCGCCCGCCGGGCTCGTCGCGGTCCGGCTCGTCGAGACCGAGGCGTACGGCGGTCCGGAGGACCCTGCCTCGCACGCCTGGCGCGGGGTGACGCCGCGGACCGCGGTCATGTTCGGCCCGCCCGGACGTTCCTACGTGTACTTCTCCTACGGCCTGCACTGGGCGCTCAACGTCGTGTGCGGACCGTCGGGGCGGGCGGCCGCCGTGCTGCTGCGGGCCGGGGAGGTCGTCGTCGGTGCCGACCTCGCGCGGGCCAGGCGCCGACCCGGGGCGAGCGACGCCTCCCTCGCGTCGGGACCGGCGAACCTGGCGGCCAGCCTCGGACTGGACGGCTCCTGGAACGACCTGGCCGTCACGTCGGCGCGCGGGAGGCTGCGCGTCCGTGCCGACGCCGGGCCGTCCGGCCCGGAGGTGCTGGTCGGACCGCGGGTCGGGATCTCGCGTGCCGTCGAGACGCCGTGGCGCTTCGCCGTCGCCGATGACGACCGGGTCAGCGCCCCCAGGCTGCGCAGGCCCCCGCGATGACGCGCGCGGGGGCCGGGGCGCGCGCGGGTCGGCAACCCGTGCGTCGTGGACCGTGCCGGTGCGGGAGGATGACCGCGTGACGCAGGAGACCACGAGCACGCTCGACGTCAGCACGCTCGACGACACCGCCCGGGCCCGCGCGGCCGTCCTCGACGATCTGGCCTGGCGCGGGCTCGTGGCCGACTCCACCGACCTCGAGGCTCTGCGCGCGGCTGCTGCCAACGGTCCTGTGACGCTGTACTGCGGCTTCGACCCGACGGCCCCCAGCCTGCACATGGGCAATCTGCTGCAGATCCTCACCGTCCGCCGGTTCCAGCTCGCGGGGCACCGCCCGCTCGCCCTCGTCGGCGGTGCGACCGGTCTCATCGGCGACCCGAAGGAGTCCGGCGAGCGCACGCTGAACCCCGTCGACCTCGTCGAGCGGTGGGTCGCGCGCATCCGCGGCCAGCTCGAGCGCTTCTTCGAGTTCGACGACGTGCCCAACGCGGCGGTGATGGTCAACAACTACGACTGGACGCAGGGGCTGTCCACGCTGGAGTTCCTGCGCGACGTCGGCAAGCACTTCAGCGTCAACCGCATGCTCGACCGCGAGGCGGTCGCCGCCCGGCTCGCCGGCGCCGGCATCTCCTACACGGAGTTCAGCTACCAGCTGCTGCAGTCCTACGACTACCTCCAGCTGTTCCGCCAGTTCGGCTGCACGCTGCAGACCGGCGGCTCGGACCAGTGGGGCAACATCGTGGCCGGCGTCGACCTGATCCGTCGGGTGGAGGGGGCCCGGGTCCACGCGCTGACCACCCCGCTGGTCACCAAGGCCGACGGCACGAAGTTCGGCAAGACCGAGTCGGGCACCGTCTGGCTCGACGCCGAGCTGACCTCGCCATACGCGTTCTTCCAGTTCTGGCTCAACACCGAGGACTCCATCGCCGCGACGCTGCTGCGGATGTTCTCGTTCCGGCCGCGCGAGGAGATCGAGGCGCTCGAGGCGTCGCTGCGCGAGCGCCCCCAGGCCCGCGAGGCGCAGCGGGCGCTGGCCGAGGAGCTCACCGACCTCGTCCACGGGGCCGCGGAGCGGGCCAAGGTCGACGCGGCCGCCAGAGCCCTCTTCGGGCAGGGCGACGTCGCCGACCTCGACCCCGCGACGCTCGACGCGGCACTGGCGGAGGCGCCCCACGCGGTGGTCGGGGCCCAGGAGTGGGCCCAGGGCCTCAGCGTCGCCGACGCCCTGGCCCGCTCGGGCCTGGTGGCGTCGAAGGGCGCCGCCCGCCGGACCATCTCCGAGGGCGGCGCCTACGTCGCGAACGTGCGGGTGACCGACGAGGCCGCGGCGCTGACGCCCACGGACCTGCTGCACGGACGATGGATCCTGCTGCGACGTGGGCGGCGTCACATCGGTGGAATCCGCGTCGACGGCGCCTGACCCGCGCTGTCGCCCCGTGGTCGAGACGGTGGCGTGGCCCGAAAGCACTGTGCCGCACCGGATCCCAGGCCAGGACGAGCGCTCCGCCGGCCCTCGGGTGCCCGATTTGACCTGCGGTGCCGCCGCCGCCTACTGTTCACGACGTCAGCCCGTCAGGGAGGAACGGACACCGAGTCGGTGGCCGGTCCCGGGGCCCGACCACCCAGCTGAGATCCCAAGCCCCACAAGGGTTTGCGTCCTTCGGCGCGTCCACTCCGGTGGGCGGGGAGGAGCCAGACCCCGATTTGACCGGGTCGTACGGTTCCGCTAAGTTAGGC